>Ga0153928_1000023_pt1 | contig 77616 bp, 55 predicted proteins | sample TSNJ012MetaG_FD_106656 | JGI IMG/M metagenome (GOLD analysis project Ga0153928, IMG submission 106656) | Attine ant fungus gardens microbial communities from New Jersey, USA - TSNJ012 MetaG | ecosystem: Host-associated > Fungi > Mycelium > Unclassified | place: USA: New Jersey, Wharton State...
CTTGCGGCCGGCCGACTCGCCTTTGCCGCATGGGAGTCGAACCCACTGGATCGCGTCGAGGGGTTTCAGCTCGTGTCCACGATCATTCCCCCCTCCTGCTCTCCTGACGCAACCACCCTACGGATTCCATGCACGTCTCGCGGTATGACGAATGTGCAGAACCTCGATGGCATCGTCGCGCACGCGATAGAAAATCTTGTACGGATAACGCAGAACCAGGACAGCCCGAACGTCGGGGCGGTTGACGACGCGGGGAGCGGTTTGCGGCCGGCGTGCTACGCGGGTGATGACATGCTCGATCCGGTGCGAAATTGCCGCCGCAACCTTGGCGTCAGCAACCGAGCGGTAATAAGCAGCGATCTGTTGGAGGTCGCGTATCGCCCGCGGCGAATAAACGATCCTCATCCGGTGTGGAACTTCGCATAGGCCGCTCTGACCTGCGCCTCGCTCGCGACTTCGCCGCGATCGAGTTCGGCGATCGCCTCGTCAATCGCGCGCAGCTCCTCGTCGGTGGCGCGATACTCGCCATTGCGCCACGCCTCGATTTCGCGCGCGGCTTCTTCGAGTTTTTCGATGTCCGCCTCCGGCCAGGAGGCGACCCGTTCAAGCAATTGCTTCGCTGTCTTGCTCATACGGGCCAGTATAGCACGGGGCTGCCCGCTCGCCATACAGGGGAGCGCCGTAGCGTGGGCTTGACGGGCTCTACCCATTCCGCGCGGACTCGAACAGCGCTTCGACCCAGCCGTTGACGTCGGCGTCGATGACCATGTGGACTCGATCGGCGGCGCCGCCGTTGAAGACGCTGTGCGGATCGGACAGGCGCAGGTATCACGCACCGCCTGCCTCCAGCACGACGCGCGCTCCATTCAGATAGAATTCGACCGCCGCATTGGTGACGACGGGGACGTGAATGCGCACCATGCCGTCCTCGAAGGCAAGGTCGTCGTCGGTGTGCTCCTTGATGCGCGAACCCGGAGTGAGCCGCATGAGGCGGACGGTGCGCAGCGGGCATGCAAAGGAGGCGAGCACGCGGCGGAAATAGTCGCACCCGTCGAGCAAGGGCGTGTCGACGAACGCGCGCGCGGTCCGGTCGGCATCGATCATCCGCGCGGGATGGGTTTCGCAGGCCGGACTGCGCGGCGGCACGGCACTCCAGTCGCCGTCGTAGTTCTGCCGCACGTAATGATGCGTCCAGCGCACGGACGACAGACGATCGAGATAGCGCGCCAGCAGGCGGCCATCGAACGTCAACGGCAGCCGCAGACGATCGGGAAAGCGCGGGGCGGCTTTGAGCGGCCCTAGACGACACCGCCTTGAAATTTCGAGCGGTCCGGGATCATCGACGACGGGGGCGAGCGCGCCCGGTCAGCACGCCGCCGCCGAAGCCTGATTGAGAGCGGCAATGATGACCGCACGCCAAGCGTTGCCGTTGCACGCGTCGGTGTTCGGGACCCAGCGGCTGCCGCCGAACCACGCAGCGTTGAGGTTGGCGCTGGTCCAGTCGATCCCGACCGCTTTGCCGTCCGCGAGCTTGTCGGAATTGGAGAACCAATGGAACTTCGCCTCCGCGGCGCCAAAAGGCTTGTCGACCTGGCAGCCGATGAACGACGTGGCGGGGGCCTGCAGCACCACACGGCAAAGATACTCGTCAAGCGGCAGAGCTGCGTCGGGGATTGGACTTGACGTCACGACTTGCGTCGCGTTCACGGGCACGACCGCCGGCCAGGCTCGGTTTTTGAGCGCCTGGCCCTTCGGTTTGAGCCATGGAAAGAGGAACAGGTTTCCGGCCGGGTATGAACCTTTGCCCCCGCGCACCATCGTCATGCTGACGACGCAGGCCAACCCGAGATATTCGGGATTCTTCCGAAACGCCTGAAAGTTCTGTTTGGACGCACAATCCACGGTCAGGCTGTTCGGCATGAAGCCGGGCAGCGGACCGCTCACGCACTGCTGCGCGAACGCCAATGAGGGCGCAAAGCAGGCCGCCGACGCGCCGGCGAGCGACATTCCGACAAATGCACGCCTGTCGAGTTCGCGCATGGTATCTCCGTGCGAGAGGGGAAATTCGTCCCGACGATATACCGGTAACGGCGCGCCAGGGAAAGGAGATCGGCGCCTGGGAGAAATCGTACCAATAACAACATCAAGCCGTATTGCGGGGCGAGGAGCCGAACCGCCTCGACCCGAGGGTCATGTCGGCAGTTTTCGATCTACCGGGAGCTCCGACTGTCCGCTATTGGGCAGCGTCGGATCGGATACGCTCAGCTCGATTTGTTCTGCGAGATCGACTCGGTTTTCGCAAATCTTCGCGGCCGGGAGCGCCGAGACGGCCGCGAACTATGCATCATGGAGATGATCCAGCATGTCGCGAATGCGGGCGGCCAAATCCTGAAGCGACACGGGCTTTTGTATCAACTGAACATCCAGATCCACACGGCCCTGATGCACCACGGCATTGGGAGAATAGCCCGACATGAACAGCACCTTGAGTCCGGGCCGCAACAGGCGGGCCCGATTGGAGAGTTCGCGTCCGTTCAGACCAGGCATGACGACGTCCGTCAGCATCAGATCGACTCGCATGGACGGCTGCTCGAGAATGCCCAGGGCGGCAACCGCATCGTGCGCGCCGATCACCCGGTAATTCAAGTCTCGCAAGACTTCCACCAGATAGGATCGCAAATCCTTGTCGTCCTCCACCACCAGGATCGTCTCGTTAGCGGCCTCGGCCTGGGGTACGATATCGTCGCTGAGTTCCTCGGCCTGGCCGGCGCGACGCGGAAAATACAATTTGACCGTCGTTCCCTGATCGGGCTCGCTGTATATCTTGACGTTTCCGCCGGATTGTTTGACGAAGCCATAAACCTGGCTGAGCCCCAATCCGGTGCCCTGCCCGATCTCTTTGGTGGTGAAGAAAGGCTCAAACGCCCGGCTCAGCACGTCCGGCGCCATGCCGTGCCCGGTATCGCTCACGCAGATCAACACGTAGTGCCCGGGCGGGACTTCCGGATTGGCGCGAGCGTAGGCGTGATCGAGCGATTGATTGAGCGCCTCGACGGTAAGCTTGCCGCCATTCGGCATCGCGTCGCGCGCGTTGATGGCCAGGTTGATCAGGCTCGATTCGAGCTGCGCCACGTCCACTTCGATCGTCCAGAGGCCCGGCGCGCCGGCAACCTCAAGCTCGATGGTCTCGCCCAAGGCGCGCTGCAAAAACTCGGCCACGCCGGACAAATACTGGTTCACGTCCAGGATTTTCGGGTTGAGCGCTTGCCGGCGGGAAAAGGCGAGGAGCCGATGCGTGAGGGCGGAAGCCCGCTGCGCTCCGCGCATCGCGTTGCGGATCGAGCGCGGCAGATTGGCAGGAGGATTCGGCAACCCCTGGATCGTCCGCTGAGCCGTTTCGAGATTGCCCTGGATGATCATCAGCAAGTTGTTGAAATCGTGAGCGATGCCGCCGCTGAGTTGGCCGACGGCGTCCATGCGCTGGGAGGCCGCCAATTGCTCCTGCGTCTCGCGCAGGATGCGCTGTGCCTCCATCCGCTCCGTTATGTCGCGCGTGACCTTGGCAAATCCGACCAGCTCGCCGGCGTCGTTGCGGACGGGATCGATGACCACCGAAGCCCAAAACCTGGTGCCGTCCTTACGAACGCGCCATCCCTCGGCTTCGAATCTTCCCGCGCTTGCTGCCGTGGCAAGCGCGCGCGCGGGCAGATCGGTGGCCAGATCCTCCTTGGTATAGAATCGACTGAAGTGCTGCCCAATGATCTCCTCGGCCGTGTATCCCTTGATGCGCTCGGCACCCGGGTTCCACGTGGCGACCGTGCCATCCTTGTCGAGCTGAAAAATTGCGTAATCCACCACCGACTGGACGAGGTGACGGAAACGTCGTTCGCTTTCCAGCAGCCGGGATTGCTCGAGCCGCCGCTCGGTCATGTCCCGCGTCACCTTGGCAAAGCCGATCAGCTTGCCTTCGTGATCTCGCACGGCATCGAGCACGGCGAGTGCCCAGAAGCGTGTTCCATCGGCACGCACCCGCCACCCTTCGCTCTCGAATCGTCCGGTCCGCGCGGCAACCTCGAGCGCCTCGGCCGGCAGTTCGCGCGCCTGGTCTTCCGGGGTAAAAAACTTGGAGAACGGCTGACCGATGATCTCGTCGGCGCTGTACCCCTTGAGCTTGGCCGCGCCGGCATTCCAGCTCGTCACCCGGCCTTCCAGGTCGACCATGTAGATCGCGTAGTCGACGACCGAATCGAGCAGGAGTTGCAACGGCCACGCGTCGTTACTCCCCGTCCGGGGAGTGCTCCGCCGTTTCCTGGTTCCCATCGACTCGTCCGGCTTCGAGAGATCGTCGGGTAAACCACAGTAGGCCCGGGAAGGTTCCTGATCGCCAAACCGGTTGGCTGGTACCGCGTTGAACCTCGGCGGGTCAGCGAAACGTACAGCCGTTGCTGAGCAATCGATTTGCGCCCAGGGCTGCTCCAACAAATGGCTATCGAAGCAGCGCCAGCACGAAGTTGACGAGCGACCCGCCGACGAAAACCCCGAGCAAAGACAGCCAGACCCAGTAAAAATGTTTCAGAAATGCCGCGCCGAGTGTCAGGTGGGCTTTCATTCGCCGTGTTCTCGCGTGTTCGTATGCGCATAGGCATACGCTTTGGTAAACTCGGCGCCGACCAGGAAGATTTGCGCGGAATAATAAACCCACAGCAGCAGCACGATGAGGGCTCCGGCGGCCCCGTAGCTCGATGCGACCGCGCTGCTGCCGACGTACCAGCCTATCAGCGACTTTCCGGCGGTGAACAGGACGGCGGTGACCGCCGCGCCGACGATGACGTCGCGCCAATCGATCGGGCGGTCGGGCAGAACCTTGTAGATGGCGGCGATCAGGATGGAGATGAGAGCGAGCGAGACCAGGAGGTTGAGGGCCTCGATGATGAATTTACCGAACGGCAGAATCGCGTTGAGATAATTGCCGAACGCCGTCAGGGCCGCGCTTATCACCAGCGAGACCAGGAGGAGGAAGCCGAGCGCCGCAACCAGTCCCAGGCTGGCGGCGCGCGCGCGCACGATCTGCGAAACGGTGCCGCCCTGCGGTTTTGCTTTCCAGACCACGTTCAACGCCGACTGCATCTCACCGAACACGCCCGAGGCGCTCGCCAGCACCGTGATGACGCCAATGATGGTGGCGAGCACGCCCGACGACTTGCCGCTGGCGTTGGCTACTGCGGATTGGAGCACGTCGGCTGTTTGTTGACCCATGAGGCCGCCGATTTGCGCGGTGAGCGCTCCCTGGGCCGCATCCCGCCCGAAAGCCAGGCCCGCAATGGCGATGACGATCAGCAGAATGGGGGCAATGGAGGTGACCGTGTAGAAGGAGATCGCGGCCCCCCGGCTGAGGGCATCGTCCTCGATAAACGCCGAGGCCGTATTCTTCACGAGCCTCCACATGCCCTTGCCCCGATCCGCGCGCCTAGCCGTGGCGAGCGGCTCTTGGTTCAGTGGTGCAGCAGCGCCAAGAGTATGAGGATCGGGATGGGGATGCCGATCAACCAAAGTAGAATGTAGCCCATGGTCCGTCTCCTTGTGGTTCAGCTCACGACCGCGACGTCGGGCGCGCGGCGCCCGCGGAATGTGCGGTCCCACACGCCATCGCGAAGTTGGCCCCCTTCGAGCGCCGCCAGGCTTGCCGCGAAGGCGCCGATGAGAAGCGAGGCGGTAAGCCACAGCGCGAGGTGCGCGGCCGCGCGCCGCGCGGCGTCGAGCGCGCTTCGCATGTCGGCGTCGACTTGGTCGACCCGCTTCTCGGCGTCGGCGGGCGGAAGACCGGTGCGCGCCGCCACCAGCTTGGCGAGATAGGCGCGGTCGGCTTGAGCGAGCGAGCCGTCGCGAACCGATTTGGCGAGGATGCGCGCGGCCTCCGCGCGCTGGGCGGCGGGATCGCCGGCCGGTTGCGCCGCCGGCTGATCCGTGCGGAACAACACGTCGACGAAGTAGCCGGTCGGGACCCCGCTCGTCTGCGTGCCAGCCGCGGCGGCCTGCGTCGCCCCGGAGGCGGTGCCGCCGACGATGATGGTGGTCGCCGAGCCGAGCACGGCCGCGCTGATCACCGTGGCGAAAGCCCAGGCCAAAAAGCCGTGCGCCGTGTCGCGGAACACGACCTCGCCGGTGTGCAACCCGGTCCATTTGGTCCGCAAACGCCCGGCCAGATAGCCGCCCACCGTGGAGGCCAGCATGGCGACCACGCACAAATAGACGCCGGTGCCGACCTTGAACGTCGTGGCCGAGGGTCCCGAGTTCGACCACGGCGAAACGGCGGAAAATCCCATCCCGACGCCGAACGCCACCAAGGCGAGCGTCAAGGCGGCCGCCGCGACGGCGCCGGCCGCAACTGCCGCCCAGGACACTGCCGAGACCGTCATATCTTCGCTTAGCGCCGCCACGCCCGCTCGTTGCTCCATCATCTTCAGCCTCGCCGGTCGTTTGTTACCGCTCGTGCGATCTCACAACGTCGTGATCCCGGCAAAGTTCCAGGGTTTTACCTCCGCGGCGTGTAGGATGGGCCAAGCCGGCCGCAGGCCCGGCGTGCCCACCATTTGTTTGGTCATGACGCGGCGCGGGCAATGACGAACCGGCAGGGCATGAGGCGACCTATATTCCGCCGTCCGCCTTCCGTCGTCCGCTTCCAGCGCGTCAATCGATCGCGAACGCCGCGCCCTCCCAGCCGAGCACGAAAAGCGGGCGGGCGATGGGAAAATGCGTCACCGCCTCGCGGATGCGCCCCGCGTTTTCCTGCAGGTGCGCGACGCCGGTGCGGCATCCGCTCAGCCGATAATGGTGCGCGCGCGAGAACGTATTGCGCCCGTGAAATTGGTAGAGATAAAGGTGGCCGGAGCCGCGCAAAGGAACGACGGCCGTCGTGCGCCACAGGGTGTTGAGCACGACGGAGTCCTCGCCCTGGCGGGCATAGGGGCCCTCCTCGGGATAGCGTACGGGCAGGCCGCGCCGCATCATCACCGTTCCGGGCAGGAGCTGCTCGGCCGCGACCGTGGTCTCGCTCAGCCCCCAATCGACCCAGCACAGCGTCGACTGCTCCTCGATGAACTGCAGGTGGTCGGTGAAGAAGCAGGCGCCCGCGTCGTTGCGGATGAGATGCTCGGCCTGCAACCGCAGGCGCTCCGGGTGGCTGTAATCGTCGTCGTCCCACTGGCAGACGATGTCGCCCGAGGCCGCGTCGAGGGTCAGGTTGCGCAAGCCTCCGAGGGTGAGGCGCTGCGGTCCCGCCTGGACGAAGCGCACCCGATCGAGCCCGAGCGTCGCCGCGTAGCGCCGGAGCGCGTCTAGAAAGCGCGCTTTGCCGTCGCTCACCACGACCAGTTCCTTCTCCGGCCAGGTCTGCGCCGCGAACGAGCGGATCGCATGCTTGGCGAGGGAGAGGCGGTCGTAGGTCGTCATCAGGCAGCTGATAAGCGGAAGCTTGGTGCCGGCGACGTGGGGCGCCGCCGGCGGCGGCTGCGCCGGCGCCGGCTCCACCGCCCACACATCGTCGCAGAAGCGCGTGTGCGCAAAGCCGGCGGCGTCGAACAGATCGCGCCACGCGGGCGCGTCGCTGTCTGCCAATCCCCGCAGCAGCCGCGCGCGAAAGGCGATCGGCGCGCCGCGAAAGAAGGTGCCGGCGGGATCGCGGAAAGCGGCATCGTCCGGCGCCGGCGCGGCGGTGCCGCGCGCGCCGGTCGCGCTGCGCCATTGGCCATACGCCAGCAGACAACCGAAATCGTCGAAGGCCGCGCGAATGTCCTGCAGGGTCGCGCCGTCGCGCAGGCGGAAACCCTCGGGCAGCACCACGACGAGATCGTCGTCGCCGCAACGATCGCGCACGTAGGCCTCGACACGTTGTCGCTCGCCGAGGCGCCGCTCGAAGCCTACGAGCGCGAAGCGAGCGTCGGCCGGAAGCCGTTCGCTCGCATCAGATCCGGCCTCATCGCAAAGAAACACTGTCGTGAACGCCTTGTCTTCCTGCCGCGTCAGACTGTCGACCGCGTCGTCGAGCGCCGGCGTGGCCTCGCGCACGACGGTCAAGACCCGCATCGGCACGTTCATGCGCAGCCCCAACCGCCGGGGATGCAGCGCCGCGACTGCTACCCGCCGGTTCGCAATGACCTGGGCGACGAGGTGCGGCGGCAACCGGCGTTCTCGCAGCAGCAAATTGAACGCCGCCACCGCCTCGTCCGAGCGTCCGATGTAGAAACACGCGACCGCGTATTCGAGCAGCACCTGATAATCGTAAATCGCCCGTTCGACGAACAGACGATATTCGTCCGGAGGCGGCACCTGGAGCGCCTGACCGAGGAAGCGCAGGGCGGTGAGATATTCGCCTTTGCCCTGGTAGTGCATCGCGACGCGGTAGAGCGGGCCGGCACGGCTTGCGTCATACTCCCATGCCGCCAGGTAGGCCTTCTCCACCTCCGGCCACGGATGCTCGAGCCGCTCTTTGAGCTGCGCCGCCCGGTAGAGCGAACACCACACCTCTTCCGCCCACTCCCCCATTGCGACGCGGCGCATATAGGTTTGCAGCGCCAGCTCGGGCTCGTCGGCGTCGCGATAGCTCTGCGCCAGGTAGAAAACATGGCGGGCGTTGTCCGGGTCCTCCGCCAGCGCCTGCTCGAGCAAGCGCACGTCGCGGCGGTAGGTTTCCGGGTCGCGCGCCCGAGCGCCGTCGCCATGGGGGACGGTCTGCAGGCCGGGCAGGAAGGCTTCGGTGCCCGCCTGCGCGCAAACGATGTATTCGTGGACGACGCCCTCGTAGCGCCAGGGCAGAGCGCCGCGCACCAGCTGCTTGCGCGTGTAGGAGCAGCCGCCGAACAAGATGCGCAGATCGTAGGAATCGGCGTCGAGCTCGGGCAGGACGAAGTCTGCCGCGATCTCCAGCACCTCGTCGGCGTCGATGAAGAAGACGTAATCGCCGCGGCCGCGGGCGAGCGCCAGCGCCTCGCTGCGGTTGTGCGCGAAATCCTTCCACGGCCGCTCATAAAGTTCGCCCGGCAGCTCGCGCAGGCATTCGCGCACGATCCCCTGGGTGCCGTCGGTCGAGCCGGTATCGACGATCACCCAATGATCGACGAGCGGGCGCACGGACTCGAGGCAGCGCCGGATCACCGGCGCCTCGTTCTTGACGATCATGTTGAGACAGATGGTCTGTCCGGCGGCGTTCATCTATTCCCCCATCCGGACCGACTGCACGGCGATGCGCTCGCGCGGGATGCGCGCGGCGACGACGGCCGTGAGCCCCTCGACCGTGCAACCGCGATTTTCAAGCAATTCGTTGCTGTGGAATTCCCCGGATAGCCATTCCACCCGGTCAAGAACGGAGGTGCTCGGGAGAATCTCGTATTCGGCGCCTTCGCAGTCGATCTTGAGGAGCTTGCAGCGCGCGACGGCGTGACGAGCGAATATTTCGTCCAATGTGATGGAATCGACGGTGGAGCGCGCATGGCCCTCGTGCTGGGTCAGGAAGCCGCCGGCTCCGCCGGTGTGACCGGGCGGCCGATCCAACGTGAACTGCCTGCCGTCGCACGTCACCGCCAGATGGTGCGGGATAACGTTGGCGACGCCGTTGGCTGCGATATTGGCGAGCAGGTTGGCATAATTCACCGGGTCGGGCTCGAACGCCAGAACCCGCACGCCGGGATGCCGCTTCGCGAGATAGATCGCAAAGATTCCGACATGCGCCCCGACGTCGACGACGATATCGCCGTCACGAAAATCGATGCGCCGGAGGCCGTAGTCGTCCAAATACATTTCGTCGGTGACCCAGGCGGCCGTGATCGACCCGTCGGCGTCGCCGATCGTCAATTCGACGCCGCGGATGTCGTAGCGCTGCACTTTCGTCGGGTTTGATCGCTTTTTTGTTTCCTGCACCGGCGCGTCCGGCACATCGCGCAGCCCCGGCGATTGACGAAGCGTCGCGAGCAGGGCGGCCGCCGCCTTTTCCCAGCCGTAGTCGGCGGCGATCCGGTCGCGCGGAGAGCGCTTCGGCGGCGCGCTGCCGCGCACGATTTGACGGATGACGTCGGCGGCGGCGTCCTCGTCCGGGTGCCACCACTGCACGCCGTGGAACAGCACGGCGTCCTCCGGAGTCAATTTGCCGTCGAAGCGCGCCGGCCCGAGCGGCGCCGGGATCAAATAGGCCTCCTCCTCGCGCAGGTAGGACAAATACGAGGAGTGCGCCGGCGCGACCAGCGCCAGTCCGCAAACCGCCGCCTCCATCATCGGCAGATCCCAACCCTCGCCGTGGGAAAGAGATATGTAATGGGTGGCCGCGGCGTAGAGCGCGCGAACCGCGTCGTCAGGCAGATAGTCGGTCACTATGACGACCGGCGCGGCATCGGCGAACGAGCATCCCGATCGTCTTTGCATCTCGAACACGTCCTCCTGAAACTGAGCCAGCGTGTTGTCCTGGAAGGCATTGATCTTGAGAATAAGCACGGCATCGTCGTCGCGGTGCGTGGCGTCCATCCACGCCCGCAACAGGCCAAGGTGATTCTTGCGCCGGCGCAGCTCGGCAATGTGCAGGAATCGCGTGCGAAACGACGCCAGCGGCCGCCCGTCAGGACTGGCGAGTTCCGCCGGCGCGGCCGGCTCGGAAAAAAAATCCACGTCGACGCCGAGCGGGCAGACTCGCAGCTTGCTCGTGGGAACGCCGCTGCCGGCCCAGGCGCGAAAGGCCGCTTGGCTCGGCAGCAGGATCAGCTCATGGGCCTGGGCTAGATCGACCCATTGCGCCGGAATGCGGTCGGCCTCGAACATCGTGTAGTTGACGTTGCGCCGTCCCGGCTCGGGCTTCGCGTGCGGAGGCGTGGCGAAGTGCAGCACCGTCTCGGCGCCGACCGGAACAGCGAGCCGATCGAACACCGAATAGGCGTGCTCCGTGAGCGGAACCGACCAGCCCGGGAGGTCTTGGAGCTCGAGACGCACTCCCTGGCGCACGAACTCACGCACGAACGCCCGGGTAAGGCGGTCGTAGCCGCTGCCCCCTTTGTAGGGGCCGATGACTTTCAGCTTGTAGGCTGCATCCATTCCCGCAATCACTCAGCGTCCTGCCTGTTTGGTCGTTCGCCCACCCTCGTCCAATCCCAGCGCCTCCAGCAGCGGCCGCAGCATGCGCATGTAGGGCCGGGCACGGCCGACGGCGCTCTGATAAAGCGGCTGGCGCACCTGCGCCGCGCTGGCGCTGCGCACCACCCGTTGCGTCGCATGAAACGCGAGGCAGCATTCGTCCCAGCCCAGTCCGCAGTGCGCAACGATACGCCGCGCTTGCGGCGCGAAATCGGCGATCAGCTCCTCATATTGGACTTCCAGCATGACGCCTTCCGGCAGCACGCGCCGCCAATGAGCCATGAGCCTCTCATAGCCGCGATAGTACCGTCCCAATTCGCCGAGATCGTAGGTGTACGACAGATGGGGCCCGGCAAACAAACGCGCGAAGCACGAGAAGCAGGTGTCGAGCGGATCGCGCCGCACGTGAATGAGCTTCGCATTGGGCAACGCCAAGTGAATAAGGCCGGCAAAGATGAAATTCGCCGGCATCTTATCGGTGATCCGTTCGGCGTCGGGCGCGGCAGCCCGGATGGCGGCGAGATAGGCTGCGCCGAGGGCGCGAAGCTGCGGCGCGGCGACGGCATGGATCATATCGGGAAACGACGGCCTGCCGCCCGGGCCCGCGAGCCTTCCGACGACTCGGTTGAAGTCCATGCGTTCGTCGGCACCGAACGAGCGCGGATGACTCGCTATTATCTGTTCGACCAGTGTCGTGCCCGATCGCGGCATGCCGAAAACGAAGATCGGCACGGCCGACGAATGGCCCAGGTCTTGTTTCTCCCGAAGCAGCTCCGCCGTGAACGCGGCTTCGATTCGCCGCATACTCTCATGTGTCTCCGCTTCGTCGTAGACGACCTCGCGGCGCTTGAGGCCATTGCCCTCGATGAGGTGCTCAAACGCCCGTTCCGACTCATCGATATCGGCGTAGGCTTTGGCGAGCGCGAAATGCAGCTCGACGCGCTGCCATGACGGAAGCGAAGCCCTGTCCTGGGCGAGCTTCTCCATGGCCGCAAGCTGTGGATCGCTCCGGACGTATTGCTTCGCCTGGCCGAGCGCGCGATGCAGGTCCGCTCGCGCGGGCGCGAGCTCCAACCCCTTTTCCAGGACGCTGCGTGCTTGCGGCAGCCGGCCCAGCATTCGCAATGCGGTGCCCAAGGCAAGATATCCCTCGCCGCTCCGAGGAGCCAATTCGATCGCACGTTGGAAAGCTGCGGCTGCTTCTTTCGGCCGGTTGAGCACGACCAGGCTATGACCGAGATTGACGTGAGCGGCGACGTGGCCGGGGTCGATCGCGACCGCCCGCTGAAAGTGGGCGGCAGCCCCCTCGTAAAGCTCCAGTGCGGCGAGCGCAGTGGCGAGATTGCTGTGCGCGTCCGCGTAGTCGGGCGCCCCTGCGATCGCTTGGAGAAACTGGGCGACAGCCTCCTCGGCTCGCGACAACGTCACCAGCGCGACACCCAGATTATTGCGAGCCCCGGCAAACTTCGGGTTCGCGGCGATCGCATTGCGATAATGCGCGATCGCTTCGGTGTAACGTCCCCGGGCAGCGCACAGCGTCCCGAGATTGTTGTGCGCTTCCGCATAGTTTGGAGCGAGCGCAATCGCGTGCTCATACGCGGCGCGCGCCTCGTCGAGCTGCTGCACCGATGCCAGCGCGATGCCGAGATCGTTGTGGACGACCGGTGAGGTCGGAACCGACGTTGTCGTGCGCCGCAGCAGAGCGACAGCCTCTTCGCGCCGGCCGCTCTGCATGCAGAGCACCCCAAGTCGATGCAGCGCCCCGGCGTGGGAGGGTTGCGCTTCGACAACGGCGCGATAGAGCGGCTCGGCGTCGTGGCGGGATCCTTCGCGGTCACGGGCAACGGCCGCGGCGAAAAGCTCGTCCGGCGTGGCCGCGCCGCGCTCGGGCTCCGCGCCTTTGAAGGCTTGCGACACTTTCGACCGTCCAACCGAAGGATGCGCCCGACCTAAAGCACGATGACTTTTCTTCGAATCGTCATCACGCTTCAACTTCTTGCTGGAGCATGATCTTTTCCGAAAACCGGGACCCGCCCCGTATCACGTGCGGGGCAGGCTTTTTCGGGATCATGCTCTACCATACCGGCGCGTGGATGGCATGTTATTGAGCATGCGACGAAAGAGAACTGCGGCTCCATGAGCGACGTGCGCGAAATCCCCTCCCCGGTCGGCATGCTGCGCCTGCGGCCGGAACGCGAGGGAGACCAGGACTTCCGCTACCGCCTGTTCTGCGCGTCGCAGGGGCCCGAATTCGCCCTGCTTGCGCCCGCCGCTTTCGAGCAAGTCATGACGCAGCAGTTTCACGCCCAGACGCTGAGCTATCTCTCACAGTTCCCGCAGGCGAGCTTCGACATCATCGAGCTTTCGGGCGAAGGGGTCGGCCGCATGGTCGTCGACCGCCCGGGGCCGGTGCTGCATATCGTCGATCAGGCGATCGTCCCGCGGTGGCGCGGGCGCGGCATCGGCACGGCGATCGTGCGCGCGCTGATGGATGAAGCCAAGGCCGCAGGCGTTCCGGTCCGGATCGAGGCCTCGCAGGGCGATCCTTTGCTGCCCTTTTATCGTCGTCTCGGATTCATCCCGGACGAGACGGTTGCGCTCTACACGCGACTGGAGTGGCGGCCAATCGCCGGATAGTGCCGCGAACCCGAAGTTCGCACCACAATTGCCGCGAGTCCGACTGCGAACTTCGGGTTCAAAGCGGCACTAGAATCATAAGTTGCTAGTGTCCTTCGATTCCGAAGTTCGCTTCGGAACGTGCGGCAAATCAGGCGAACTTCGGAATCGGGACACTAGCTGTTGAACGACGCCTTCCGCCAAGCCGATCGTGGTTGTGCCTAAACCATCGCGCCTGCCCTACCGGGCCCGCCGAGCGCGGATTCGAACAGCGCTTCGAGCCACGGGTTGACGTCTGCGTCGATGACCATGTGGACCCGGTTGGCGCTCCCGTTGTTGATGACGCTGTGCGGATCGGAGAGGCGCAAATACCAGGCGCTGCCCGCTTCCAACACGACGCGCGATCTGTTGAGGAAGAACTCGACTTCACTATTGGTCGTGACGGGAATATGGATGCGCACCATACCGTCCTCGAAGCTCAAATCGAGGTCGGTATGCTCCTTGATGTGCGAGCCCGCGGTGAGTCGCATCAGGCGGACCACGCGGAGCGGACATTCGAACCGGGCAAGGACCTCGCGGAAATAGCTGCAGCTTTCCAGAAGCGGCGTGTCGACGAACGAGCGCGCGGTCGGGTCGGCATAGATCATGCGCATGGGGTGCGTTTCGCCGGCGGGGCTGCGCAACGGAATGATGCTCCAATCACCGTCGTAATTCTGTCTGACGTAATGGCGTGTCCATTGATGAGACGAAAGGCGATCGAGATCGCGCGCCAGCAGGTCCGGCTCGAAGGTGAGCGGCAGCCGCAGGCGATCGGGGAAGCGCGGCGGCGCTGCACCCGGCCCATACAGGACGCCAGCCTGAAATTTTGCGCGATCCGGGCTCAAGACGACGACTCATGCCAAGTGAAACTGGCGCTCGTCCGGCACATGCCGATCCCCTTGCCGTCCGCAAACTTGTCGATGTTGGTCTACCACGCCCACCGCGGCTCCCACCAGTTGACGGGAATTATGTACTTGACGTACTGTGCGGTGCGTGGTAATATCCTCCCAAGGATGGGGGATTGCCATGGACCTTACAAACCCGATCTACACGGATAAGCACAAGGCACGGGAACATCTTGAGAGCCTTCTCTGGCCCGATGGTCCATTTTGTCCTCATTGCGGCAATGCAACATCAGACCGCATTACCAAGCTTAACGGCAAGAGCACGCGCCCAGGCGTCTACAAGTGCAATGAATGCGAGAAGCCCTTTAGCGTGACGGTCGGAACGGTTTACGAGCGATCGCACGTCCCGCTGCACAAATGGCTGCTGGCAACGCACCTGATGGTTTCGAGCAAGAAGGGCATGAGCGCCCATCAGCTTCACCGCATGCTTGACGTGACTTACAAAACCGCGTGGTTCATGGCCCATCGCATTCGCGAGGCAATGAGGCCCGCGACGCGTGGTCCGCTCGGTGGCGAAGGTAAAACGGTTGAAGCCGACGAAACCTATATCGGCGGGAAAGAGAAGAACAAACACGTCGGCAAGCGCAACAAAGGCAACATCGGCGGCGCGGGTAAAGCAGGTTGTGTTTGCGCTCGTTGACCGCGACGGCCACTCCCATTCGTTCCACGTGGCGAACGTCAGCGGCGAAACGTTGCGCCCGCTCATCGTCACGTATGCCAGCCGCAAGTCCTCTCTGATGACGGACCAAGGCGGACAATACTATCATGTCGGCAAGGAGTTTGATCGCCACGAGACAGTCAACCACGGCGCTGACGAATACGTGCGCGGTGACGCTCACACGAACACGGCTGAGTGCCGCTTTAGCCTGATGAAACGCGCCGTGTACGGCACTCACCATTCGATCAGCGAAGCCCATTTGCCGCGCTATCTGACGGAATGGGATTTCAAATGGAATACCCGCAAGGTGAATGACGGGGAACGTGCGGCAATTGCCCTGAAAGGAATTGAGGGCAAGCGTCTCACGTATCGGGGCACTAACAAGGCCGCGATCGAATAGGCAGCAGGCGAGACGGTTCATTGTTTGGCGGAAGCGGCGCACCCTTTAGGCTTCGTCCGTTTCCGTTTTCCCGTGCCGACTTTCATTTGCTTATGCGGCTTCGGCGCTGTCTTGAGCATGCGAAGTAGCACCGCGTCGCGACGCTCGTCTGTCGATTTATCGCTCACGGCGTGCCTCCGCCCGCCGCTGGCGGCGGCAGAGCTGAGCTACCCGATGGAGCCACCAAACCCAACGGCGGTTGAACACCAGTTTGCGCCGCTGCCGTGAGTTCTTGGGCCATCGCTATGATAAGGCTCTCCCCGTTCGCGAACAGCATCCGCGCATCAGCCTCATTGAGCACGATCCGAGGATGCGCGAGAGGATTGCGGTAATCCTCTTTCATCTGCTTTAGCTCGGCGAGCGTCTTAGCTTGCGGTGCCGGTGTGGCGTTCGATTTTCTGACCTTCTCCAGCGCGTCGATATAGTCCTGCCATCCGTTTAGCGTTCCGGTTTTCCCGGTGAAACGCTGATAATACGCCTCAAGGATGCCTTCCACGGACCTAGCAACGTGAAAACCGGAAGCGGTCAAGAGACTGAACGCAAGGCAGCGTCCGGCCGCCTTCCAGTCATCGCGGGATTTTTGCGGGATATGCCCGATAATCTCTTTCGGAAACGTATCGTCGGCCGAATCGACAAGGGCCGGGGTAAAGAAGATTCCGCGGCGGGGAACAAAATACGTGGCATTCTCGCGCATCTCTTCCGCAAAAACGGTCTCAAACTCCTCCAGCGGCTTTTTGAGCCCGTAGACTTTCCAACCTTCCACCATCACTGGCGGATCATCTTGGGGAAACTGTATGGTCCGCTTTCCCTCGGCATCGGTGGTCATAAATTCAGTATTCCACAGCTCGCTAAGCGCGGAACTCAGCGCCGCACATTTGCCGCGAGAGATTCCCAACGGGATCGGCTTGCCTTCCAGCAATTGGCTAACCGCCCCCTGACATTGAATCAGAGGAAAAAAAAGATCACGTCGGGAAATGCTAGGGCCAAGCGTTTCAACCTGCTTTAGCGTCTTCCCTAAGTCGTAAAAGGCGAACGAATTTATGCGCTCCACGTCGCGCTCCCGGGTCGGAGGTTTTGCCCATGGCAGATAGACTACCGTCGCGTCCCCATTTGGGTACGATTCGGCAGACCAGCCATGATTACATCCGGTTTTTCGGTACGTCAAGTATCCACTCCCACCAGTTGACGGGGTGTCGACTTGAATCCCGCTGAACAAGAAAACAACCGAACGATGCACAAGCAGCGCGCCGCGGTGTGACGAGTTGTCACCACGCCTTTTTCCAAGGGGCGGCGCCTTTCGGCGACTGGCCGACGGCCCCGAGCGTCTGGCGGAATCCAGCGAGCCGCTCGTGCACCGCCTCGAGGATCACCGCCTCGGGCGTGGTGCGGGCCCGCTGCGCGAGCACGCGCACGGCGCGATCGAGCGCGGCCGGCAGTTCCAGGGTGACGGCGTGGCGCAGGACCGGTGCGATTGAGCGCTCTTGGCCGCGCCGGCGGGTAACGGCGCCGCGCGCCTCCAATCTCTTCACCAGCCGGTGCGCCGCTTGTCTCGTCTTAACGCCGAGATGGGAGGCAATCTCCGCGCAGGTCGGCGCGGCGCCGTACTCGAGATAGAAGCCGTAAATGAAGTCGAAGGCCTCGCGCTGGCGGCGCGTCAGGCCCGCGGCAGACGGCGGGCCGTCGCCGGTCGTGCCGCCAGAGGAGTTTGGTTCGATCATGGCCGGGATTTAATAATATAGGTGAGGTAAGTCAATATAAATGGATTAACGATTTCGTCCCGGAGCACCGATTTTCCCACTGATTAGTACGGAATTCGGCATTGCGACCTCCCCTCTCTTCCTCCCAATAGTTATTGAATGCATTCTCTCAAGTAGTCATCCTGCCGGCATCTGGACGGGAGACGGCCATGGCCAAGAAATTCTGGAGGCGCGCGTGGGGCCCGTTTCCCATTCCCGAATACCAAGTCTGGCACAGCATGATCCGCCGGTGTTGCCACCCGGCGAACCCGGATTTTCCCCGATACGGCGGCCGCGGCATCAACGTATGCGAGCGCTGGCGCAACGATTTCATGACGTTCCTGTCCGACATGCGCCCGCGCCCGACGCGAATCCACTCGCTCGACCGCATCGACAACGACGGCGACTACACGCCGGAGAATTGCCGATGGGCGACGCCTTGGCAGCAAGCCCGCAACACCCGGCTGGTTTACCGAGCACTCGGTGGGGCCTTTTCGCGCGGAAGCTGGCGGCTCGGCATCCGGATCAAGGGGCGCCACGTCTATCTGGGCACCTTCGACACGCGCAGCGGGGCGAAACTCGCCTATCGCCAAGCGTGCGTGCGGGTGCGGATCGCGGCCGAGATCGAGGCCGCGACCATTGAGGCAACTCTCGTCACGGACCGGAGTAACCCCAACAGTGGCCGGGGCTGGCGTTCGGGCTAGCGGAGTGTAAAAACCCGTCGTCGGGTCACCCGACGTGGCGGGCCACGCCCTGGGGAGATCAGGTAATTTCATTGTCGCGCACGCGTTTAGCCGACTGAGCTCATGTCAGCCCCCGCGGATCCGGCCACCGCTCTGGAAGCGGTTGAAAACCGAACGCTCTCTCAGACCGGCCGATCGGGCATCGGCGAGCTGTTCGCGCGCGCCCATGCGGAACAGGCGCAGGGCCGGCTCGAGGAGGCGGAGGCGATCTGCCGCGCCGTGATCGCCCGCGACGAGGCGCACGCCGGCGCCTGGCACCTGCTCGGGATTCTCGCCTTGCGGGCGGGCGATCCCGCGACCGCCCTCGCCCATGTCGAGCGCGCCGCGTCGCTCGCGCCACAGAAAGCCGACGTCCGCAACAGCCTCGGTTTCGTACTGCTCGCGCTCCACCGGCAGAAAGACGCCGAGGCGGCTTTCCGCGAGGCCGTCGCGCGCGATCCGAATTTCGTCGAGGCTCACTATCAGCTTGGCAATCTCCTGCGCGAAGCAAAGCGCCATTCCGATGCCGAGGCGAGCTACCGCCGCGTGCTCGCGCTCAACCCCGACCACGCCCAGGCGCGTAACAATCTGGGCGCCGCGCTTGGCGAGCAACGCCGGTTCGAGGAGGCGGCCGAGCATTTCCGCCGCGCGAGCGAGTTGCGGCCCGGCTACGCCGAAGCCCACTCCAATCTCGGCCACGCGATGCGTGCCATCGGCGAAGCGGAAGAGGCCGAGGCCGCGTGCCGCCGCGCGATCGCGCTGGCGCCGCGCCTCGCGGTCGCGCACCTCAACCTCGGCCTCGCGCTTCAGGACCGGGGCCGCATGGACGAGGCGCTCGCGAGCTTTCGCCAAGGCAGCGCGCTCGATCCCGCCAACGACATGGTGATCGCGTGCGAGGGCATGTTGCACCTGCTGCGCGGCAACTTCACCGCCGGTTGGGAAAAATACGAAGCGCGCTGGAACATCGGCGACCTGCCGCCGCGCGGCTTCTCCCAGCCGCAATGGCGCGGCGAGCCGCTCGCCGGCAAGACCATCCTGCTCCACGCCGAGCAGGGCTTCGGCGACACCATTCAGTTCCTGCGCTACGCGCCGCTGGTGAGAGAGCGCGGCGGCAACGTCATTCTCGAACTTCAGAAACCGCTCATTCCGCTCGTCCCGCCGGCCGCGGGGATAAAAGTCATCGCGCGCGGCGAGCCGCTGCCGCCGTTCGATTTGCACTGCCCGCTTTTGTCGCTGCCGCTCGCGTTCGCGACCACACTGCAGAGCATTCCGGCGACGATGCCGTATGTGGCCGCGGCACCCGCGCGCATCGCCCATTGGCGTGCGCGCATCGGCAGCGAGCCGGGATTCAAGGTGGGCATCGCCTGGGCCGGCAGCCCAGTCCATCGCAGCGACCGCCACCGCTCGATCGGAATCGAAAAGCTAAAGCCGCTGCTCGAACTTCCCGGCGCGCGGTTCTTTTCGCTGCAGGTGGGCGCGCGCGCGGCCGACCTCGCCGCGGTCGAGCCAGTGCCGGTCACGGACCTCTCGGGCGAGCTGACCGATTTCGGCGAGACCGCCGCGGCGATCGCCAATCTCGATCTCATCATTTCGGCCGACACCGCGATCGTTCATCTCGCAGGCGCGCTTAACAAGCCGGTGTGGACGATGCTGGCGTTCGCGCCCGATTGGCGCTGGTTGATCGGGCGCGGCGACAGCCCGTGGTACCCGTCGATGCGCCTGTTCCGCCAGAACCGGCGCGGCGACTGGGACAGCGTGATCGCCGCCGTGCGCGAGGCGCTTGCCGGCCGCATCCCGGGCAATCCAGAACTCCCGGACCGCACGCGGCGCGCCGAATACGTCGCGCTCGTCAAAGCCGCGAACGAACACCACGAGGCGAAACGCCACGGGGAATGCGAGGAGGCGCTGCGTCGCGCCCTGGCCATCGACCCGCGGAACGCCAGCGCCTGGCACGTGCTCGCGCTCACCCGCCACGCGCTCGACGACAAAGCCGAAGCGGTCGACCTGATGCACAAGGCGATCGCGCTCGAACCCGCCTCGGGCATGTTCCTGCGCGACCTCGGCATCATGCTGCACTCCACGCGCCGCTTCGAGGAGGCGCTCGATGCCTCGCGCCGCGCGGTCGAACTCAGTCCCGAGGATGCGACGGCCCAGAACTCGCTGGGCGCGACCTTCTCGGAACTGGGCCGGCCGGCCGAGGCAATGGAAGCATTCCGCCGCGCCCTCGACCTCAAGCCGCAGTATCACGAAGCCTGGGCAAACCTGGCGCACGCGCAGCAGGCGCTGCTCAAGCTCGACGACGCAGCCGACAGCTATCGCCGCGCGCTCGGCATCCGCCACGATTATGTGGAAGGCCACGTGAGCACGGCGATGCTCGCGTTGCTGCGCGGCGATTATCTCAACGGCTTCACCGAATTCGAGTGGCGCTGGCGCCTCAAGATCATGACGGCGCGCGGCTTCAAGCAGCCGGCGTGGCAGGGCGAGCCGCTCAACGGCAAGACCATCCTGCTCTACGCCGAGCAGGGTTACGGCGACACGCTGCAATGCCTGCGCTTCGTGCCCGAGGTGGCCGCGCGCGGCGGCCGGCTCCTGCTCGAATTGCCGCCGCCGCTCATGCAGCTCGCGACCACCCTCCCGGCCGGCGGCGAGATCATACCGCAAGGCCGCGCGCTGCCCGATTTCGACGTGCACTGCGCGTTCATGAGCCTGCCGCGCGTGCTCGGCGTCACCCTCGACAATCTTAAAGACCGGGCGGTGCCCTATCTGCGCGCCGATCCGGCCGCGGTCGAACGCTGGGCGCGGCGCCTCGCCGGCACCGGCTCGGGCCTGCGCGTCGGCATCGCGTGGGCCGGCAATCCCAAGCACGCGGCCGACAGCCGCCGCTCGATCGCGGCCGAGCGGCTCGCCCATCTCACGCGCGTGCCCGGCGTGCGGTTCTACTCGCTCCAGGTCGGCGAGCGGGCCCAGGATCTCGCCCTGCTGCCGGCAGACAAGGTGCTCGACGTTTCGCGCGAACTGACCAACTTCGCCGAGACCGCCGCAGCGCTCGCCAACCTCGACCTCGTGATCGCGGTCGACACCGCGCTGGTGCATCTCGCCGGCGCGCTCGGGCGGCCATGCTGGATGCTGCTGCCGTTCTCGCCCGATTGGCGCTGGCTCACCGAGCGCAGCGACAGCCCGTGGTACCCGAGCCTGCGCCTGTTCCGTCAGCCGAGCCCCGGCGCCTGGGAGGAGGTCATCGCGCGTGTTTCCGGCGCGCTCTCCGAACGCGCCGCGGCACGCGGGCCGAGCGGTCCGGCGATCGACGCCCGCAAGCTCTTCGCCCAAGCGGTGGCCTTGCGCGAGGCCAAGCGCAGCAATGAGGCCGAGGCCCTCGCCCGCCGCATCCTGGCGTCAGCGCCCGACAACCGACCCACGCTCAACCTGCTCGGCGTCCTTCGCAACGAGGCCGGCGACACGAAAGAGGCTGCCGACGTGTTTGCCCGGCTCACCGAGCTTTCGCCGGACGACGCCGAAGCCCACTACAACCTCGCGGTCGTCCTCGGCACCCTCGACCGCCACGAGGAAGCCATCGTGCGTTACCGGCGGGCGGTCGCCCTCAAACCGGATCATGCGAGGGCCTACAGCAATCTCGGCAGCTCGTTGCGCCTGTGCGGCCGCCTGGACGAGGCGGAGGCGGCCTGCCGCCGCGCGCTCGAGATCGACCCGAACTCGGCTTCGGCGCACGTCAACCTAGGCACCGTATTCACCAGCCGCGAGCGCCTCGACGAAGCGGAGCACAGCTTCCGGCGCGCGACCGAGCTCAATCCGGCGCTGCCCGAAGGTTTTTTGAATCTCGGGCTCGCGTTGCACAACCAGGGCCGGTTCGAAGACGCGCTCACGCAGTACCGCCGCGCGACCGGCGTGCGCCCCCACTATGCCGACGCGCATACGGCGGAAGCCTTCGCCCTTCTCACGTTGGGGCGTGACTTTCCCGCCGCGTTCGAGAAGCTCGAATGGCGCTGGCGCCTTGCCGACCGCAAGCCGCGCGGATTCGCCCAACCGCTGTGGCGCGGCGAGCCGCTCGCGGGAAAGACGATCCTGCTCCACGCCGAGCAAGGCTTCGGCGACAGCCTGATGCTGTTGCGCTACGCGCCGATGGTCGCGGCGCGCGGCGGGCGCGTCGTCATCGAGGTCCCGAAGGCGCTCGTGCGGCTGGCGAAGAGCTTGGCCGGCGGGCCGTTCGCAATCGTTGGCGAAGGCGCGGCGCTTCCCGCCTTCGACGTGCATTGCCCGTTCATGAGCCTGCCGCGCGCGCTCGGCACGATGCCCGAGACGATTCCAGCGCAGGTACCCTATCTCTTCGCCGCGGCCGACGACGTGCGGCGCTGGAAGGAGCGGCTCGGCGCCGCGCCCGGCCTCAAGGTCGGCATCGCCTGGGCGGGCAACCCGCATCACAGAAACGATCACCATCGCTCGATTCCGCTCGACCGCTTCGCCGCGCTGCTCGACGTGCCGGGTGTGCGCTGGTTCTCGCTCCAGGTCGGCGCGCGCGCCCGTGACCTGGCGGCGCTGCCGCCCGACCGCGTCAACGATCTCTCGCCGCAGCTCACGGATTTCGCGGAAAGCGCGGCCGCCGTCGCCAATCTCGACTTGGTGATCAGCGCCGATACGGCGCCCGTGCATCTCGCGGGCGCGCTCGGCAAACCGGTGTGGATTGTCTTGCCGTTCAGCCCGGACTGGCGCTGGTTTGCCGAGCGCAGCGACAGCCCGTGGTATCCTACCGTGCGACTGTTTCGGCAGAACGCGCCGGGCAATTGGGAGAGCGCGATCGAGGCGGTGCGCAGCGCGTTGCACGAACGCGTCGCAGCCGGCACGCCCGCCCCGGGCGCGGAGCCGCCCATGCTCGACCGCCGCTACTTCGCGGCGGTGGAGCTGATCGAGTCGGGACGCGACGCGGAAGCGACCGAGGCACTCGGCGCCATTCTCGACGAGGATCCGCGCCATGCGCCGGCGCTGCGCCGCATGGCCTGGATGTGCCACAAACGCGGCGATGACGCCGAAGCGGCGCGCATGCTCGTTGCCTCGCTCGAACGTGAACCAAACAATCCGGAAGCGCACTATAATCTGGGCCTGGTGCTCGCGTCGCTCGGCCGCCACAAGGAGGCGGAGGAAAGCTATCGCCGCGGGCTCGCGTTCAAGCCAAACTCGGTCGACGGCTACAACAATCTCGGCGTCCTGCTGGACTCGGTCGGCCGCTACGAGGAAGCGGAGGAAAGCTACCGGCGCGGCATCGCTATCGCGCCCGGCATTCCGCATCTCCACAACAATCTCGGCGTCCTGCTCAAGGAATCCGGACGCCTCGCCGAGTCGCTCGCCGTGCACCGGCACGTGCTTGCGCTCGATCCGCGCCTGCCGGCCGGGCGCAGCAATCTGCTTTACACGCTCAATTACGACGAGACGGTCTCGCGCGAGGCGCTCTACGCAGAGCACGTCGCATGGGGCAACAGCGACGCGGTGCGCTTCCCGACCGGAGGCAGCCGCTTTGCCAATGCGCCCGATCCGGCGCGGCGCCTGCGCATCGGCTACGTATCGGGCGATTTCCGGCACCATTCGGTGGCGTTCTTCTTCGCCCCGCTGCTCGACGCGCACGATCGCGGTGCAGTCGAGGTGTTCCTCTATTCGAACGACGCCCGCGCCGACGCCATGACGGCGCGGCTCAAGGCGCGCGCCGATCACTGGGTGCCGATCTTCCATCTCTCCGATGAACATGCGGCCGCGCGCATCCGCGAGGACGCGATCGACATCCTGGTCGATCTGTCAGGCCATACCTCGCACAACCGCATGACGCTGTTTGCCCGCAAGCCGGCGCCGCTCGCGGTGACCTGGCTTGGCTATCCCAATACGACCGGGCTGCCGGCCATCGACTATCGTTTCACCGACAGCATCGCCGACCCGCCCGGCGAGGCCGACCGGTTGAATACGGAACGCCTGGTGCGGCTTGCGCCCGCGTTCCTGTGCTATCGCGCGCCGGCCGAAGCGGGACCGGTTGCGCCGCTCCCTGCCAACGCGGCCGGCCACGTCACCTTCGGCTCGTTCAACAACGCCGCCAAGCTCTCGCCGGCGACGATCGCGTTATGGGCGCGGCTGTTGCGCGAGGTGCCCGACGCGCGGCTGCTGCTCAAGGCGTCGCAATTCAGGGACCGCGCAACGCGCGAACGCATCGCGGCGGCGTTCGCGGACGCGGGCATCGACCGCGAGCGCGTGAGCGTGCTGGCGCCGCAACGGACGACCGCGGACCATCTCGCCATCTACGGGCAGATCGACGTCGCCCTCGACCCCCTGCCGTACAACGGCACGGCCACCACCTGCGAGGCGCTGTGGATGGGCGTGCCGGTGGTCACCCTGGCGGGGGACCGTCATGCCGCGCGGGTGGGCGCGAGCATCCTGACGACCATCGGCCTCGACCATCTGATCGCACCGACCGCGGACGCTTACGTGGCGGTCGCCGCGCAGCTCGCGCGGGATCGCGCCGCGCTCGCCGTGCTGCGCGCGGGACTGCGCGAGCGCGTGCGCGCATCGCCGCTGTGCGACGGCGCCGGTTTTGCCCGCGCGGTCGAAGAGGCATACCGCACCGTGTGGCGCGACTGGTGCGCAGCGCAAAGCGGGCTGCCGGCCACGGTCCGCAGCCATCCGGCGCAGGCAGCGCGCCTCATGGCGCCCGATGCCGCCGAGGCGTTGGCGCAGCGGCTCGTCGACAAGAAATCGCTCGACGAGGCGGAAGACGTCCTGCGCGGCGTCACCGAGCGCGCGCCGCAGCGCGGCATGCCCTGGCTCCTGCTCGCACACGCACGTCATGCGCGCGGCGACAACGACGCGGCGATCGATTTCCTGCGCCGGGCGATTGCCGCCGATCCGAAGCTCGCCCCCGCTCACAACGATCTGGGTACGCTGCTCCAGGCGCAAGGCCGGCTGGAAGAGGCGGAGGCATGTTATCGGCGTGCGATCGAGCTAAGAGAACGCTTTGCCGAGGCGATGAGCAATCTCGGCGCCGTGCTCGCGGTGCGCGGACGTGTCGACGACGCGATCGCCTGGTACGGCCACGCCATCGCGGCCGATCCGCAACTCGCACCGGCGCATAACAATCTCGGCTCGGCGCTGGCGCGGCTCGAGCGTTTTGCCGAAGCGGAGGCCGCGCACCGCCGCGCGATTGTGCTCAAGCCCGACTTCGGCGACGCCCACTACAACCTCGGCGTCGCCCTGCAGGACCTGGGTAGGTTCGAGGAGGCGCTCGCGAGCTACGACAGGGCGGCCGAGCTCAGGCCGGACCTCGTGGATGCCCACTGGAACCGCGCCTACGTGATGCTCACGCTTGGCCGCTACGCCGAAGGCTGGCGCGAGCACGAGTGGCGCTGGCGTCGCAAGGAGCATCCGCCGCGCAGCTATCCGCAGCCGCTGTGGCGCGGCGAACCGCTCGCGGACAAGACCATCCTGCTGCACGCCGAGCAGGGCATGGGCGACACCATCCAGTTCATGCGTTACGTGCCGATGGTTGCGGCGCGCGGCGGCCGCCTGATCCTGCAGGTGCCCGAGCCGTTGCTGCGCCTCGCCCAGGCCTCGCTCGGCCATTGCGCGCAGGTGTTGAGCGACGGCGAGGTGCTGCCGCCGTTCGACCTGCACAGCCCGCTGCTCTCGTTGCCCCTGGCGTTCGGCACCACGGTCGAAACGATCCCGGCGGACATCCCTTACATCAAGGCAGACGAAGCCGCCGCGGCGCGCTGGCGCGAGCGGCTGGGCGCGCGCCCGGGGCTCAAGGTCGGTCTCGTCTGGGCCGGCTCGCCAATCCATAAAAACGACCGCAACCGCTCGATCGCGCTCGAGCGGCTCGCGCCCCTGTTCGGCGCCGCCGGGATTCGCTGGTTCTCGCTGCAGATGGGCGAGCGCAAGGCCGATCTCGCGCGGCTGCCCGCCGGCAGCGTCACCGATCTCTCGGACCACCTCACCGACTTCGCCGAGACGGCGGCCGCGGTCGCCGGCCTCGACCTCGTGATCACGGCCGATACGGCGAGCGCCCATGTGGCCGGCGCGCTCGGCAAGCCGGTGTGGGTGCTCGTGCCGTTCGTGCCCGACTGGCGCTGGTTCGTGAGCCGCGAGGAAAGCCCCTACTACCCGAGCGCGCGCCTGTTCCGGCAGCCCGCGCGCGGCGACTGGGACAGCGTGGCGCTGCGCGTGCGCCGCGCGCTCGACGAACGCACGGGCAGCGCGGCCGCGCCATCGCCGCACGCGAGCCGTCTTCTCGCCGAGGCGCAAGCCAAGCTCGCCGCCGGCGACACCGCGGCGGGCGAGGCCGCGCTCAAGGCGGCGCTCGCCGCGGATCCGATGCACGCGCGCGCCTGGCACCGCCTCGGCCTGCTGGCGCAGGGGCGCGCCGAGCATGCCGAAGCCGCCGGCTTGTTCCGCCGCGCGCTCGCGCTCGAGCCGCAAGCCGCCGACACGTACAACAATCTCGGCGTCAGCCTCGGCGCGCTCGGCCGCCGCGACGAGGCGATCGCCGCCTACCGTCGGGCGCTCGCGCTGCGGCCCGATTATGCCAAGGCTTGCCTCAACCTCGGCGCCGCCCTGATGGACACCGACGCGCTCGCCGAAGCGGCCGAGCATCTCGGCCGCGCCGCGGCGCTCGATCCCAAGCTCGCCGAGGCGCCCTACAACCTCGGCAATCTCGCCGAGAAACAGGGCGACAACGCTGGCGCGGCGGAACATTTTCGCCGCGCTGCCGCGCTGCGGCCCGGCTTTTACGAGGCGCACAACAATCTCGGCGCCGTGCTGCTCAAGACGGGCGACGCGCAAGCGGCCGGCGACAGCTTCGCGCGCGCGGTCGCGCTCAAGCCCGAGGCCGCCGAAGCGCACCACAACCTCGCAAGCGCGCTCGGCGATCTCGGCCGCTACGAGGAGGCGCTCACCGCCTGCCGCCGTGCGATCGCGCTCGATCCCACCCACGCCCAGGCGAATTTCTCCGAAGCGATGCTGCTGCTGGTCCAGGGAAAGCTGCGCGAAGGTTTCGACAAATACGAATGGCGCTGGAAGCTCGGCACGCTCGTGCCGCACGCGCTGCCGGTGCCGTTGTGGAACGGCGAGGACCTCGCCGGACGCACCATCCTGCTGCACGGCGAGCAGGGCTATGGCGACACCATCCAGGGGCTGCGCTACGTGCCGCTGGTGGCGGCGCGCGGCGCCCGCGTGGTCCTCGAAGTGCCCGAGCCGCTGGCGCGGCTTGCCGCGTCGGTTTCCGGTGTCGGCGAACTCGTCACGGCCGGCCAAGCGCTGCCGCGCGTCGACCTCGTTTGCCCCTTGCTCTCGTTGCCGCGCGCCTTCGCCACCACGCTCGAGACGATCCCGGCCGAGGTCCCTTATCTCGCGCCGCCGCCCGAGCTGATCGCGCCGTGGCGCGAGCGCCTCGGCGGGCCGGAATTCAAGATCGGCCTCGCCTGGGCGGGCAGTCCGCTCCATCGCAGCGACGCGCGCCGCTCGATCCCGATCGAAACTTTCGCGCCGCTCTTCGACCTCGACCGCGCGCGCTGGTTCTCATTGCAGGTGGGCGAACGCGCCGGCGACCTCGCCCGCCTGCCAGCCGGCGCCGTCACGGACCTTGCGCCGCATCTTTCCGACTTCGCCGAGACCGCCGCTGCAATCAGCGAGCTCGATCTCGTCATCACGGTGGATACCGCGCTCGCGCATGTGGCCGGCGCGCTCGCGCGGCCGGCCTGGGTGATGCTGCGCACGCGCCCCGATTGGCGCTGGCTCATCGAGCGCGAGGACAGCCCGTGGTACCCGACCTTGCGCCTGTTCCGCCAGCGCGCGCCCGGCGATTGGGACGAGGTCGTGGCGCGCGTGCGAGCGGCGCTGGAAAAGCTGATCACCGCTCCCGCACCGCCCTCTCGATGAAGGCTTCGAGCGCGCGCACCGGGGCGGGATCGGCGAAAAGCCGCGCCCGGTTCTCCGCCATGCGTGCGGAGAGCGTCCGGCGCCATTGCGGATCGCGCGCCAGCCGCACGGCGATGGCGACGTAATCGTCGGCCGACGCGGCGATCGTCTCCGTCACGCCGAGCATGCGCAGGATCGCGGCGCAGTGCCGGCCGCGCATGAACGGCCCCGGCCAGGTGAGGATCGGCAGGTTGGCGTCGAGGCATTCGAGTGCGCTGTTGCAGCCCGACCAGCCGATGCTGTCGAGAAAAACGTCGCACAGCCGCGCGACGCCGACAAAGTCGGCCGTGAGGAGCCGTCCGAGGATGGTGACGTGGCGCGCGGGGTCGAGCCCCTCGGCCGCGAACGCGCGGGCGAGGCGGCGGCGAAAGCGTTGCGTGACCTCCTCGCCGCGCGGCGAGGCGAGGAAGATGAAGCGAGCGCCCTCGACCTGGCGTGCAATGCGCGCGAACACGCCGTCGAACTCCGGCAGATACTTCGGGAGATGCTGGCAGCACCAGAAAACAACCGCGTCCGGCGGCAGGCCGAGGGCCGCGCGGGTCACCGTGCTCGCCGCGATCGGCGGCGGCACATAGGCGATCCCGAGATTGGGCAGGCGTATCAGCTTCTCGGTGTAATGGGCCTCGGCGCCGGGCGGCTCCATCAGCTCGCTGGAGAGAAAATAGTCGATCGTGGGAAGCCCGGAACTCGAGGGATGCCCCCATGAACTGCATTGCACCGGCGCGAGGCGCAGGCCCGCGAGGCGCGCCGTCATCGGGTCCATGCCGATTTCCGGAAAGATCACGAGATGCGGCGCATCGGCCCTTATGGCTTCGCACCAGCCCTCGACCAGGAGCGGCCCCTGCACGAAGCGCGCGAAGGCACGGCGCACGCGCGCGGTCTCCACGTCGCTGTGCGCGCTCGTGTGATAGGCGGACAGGCGGAAGCGGCGGCGATCGAGCAGCGACACCCATCCCCAAATCGGAATCTTGAGCACCGAGTGCGCGTGCAAATGGCCCGACACGATGGCGACGCGGATCGGCTCGTCCGGGCCGGGCGGCGGCATCGCCGGGGCGTTCGTCCATTGGGGAAACGCGGCGCCCATGATGCCCGCAACGATGCGCCCGTAGCGCGCCTGCAACGGCTTGTCGTCGCGCCCTTGATAAGGAAGGAAGAACGGCTGCGTCGTGCCGACCGCGCCGGCGTCTTCGCGCGCCTGTGCGGGCGTCGTTCCGGCGGCGCGGCGGCGGCGGAAAAAATCATCAAGCTCGGCAAGGCTCGCCGCATATTCTTCTCGGCAGCGTTCGGCTGCCGCGGCATCCTCGGCCACGATCGGCAGCGTCGCCATGGTGGCTCCGAGGCGAAGCACCGGATCGTCGGGAAAAATTTCGAGCGCGGCGCGGTAGGCCGCGTGCGCCTCCCCGCCGCGCCCGATCTCGGCGAGCAGCCAGGCGAGCTGGCGCTGGGCCGGCAGCATGCGCGGGGCGACGGCGACGGCGCGGCGCAAATACTGCACGGCCTCCTGCTGAGACTTCTCGTCCATCGTCGACAAACACATGCCGAGATGAAAGCAGGCCCCCGCATCGTCGGGGGTGAGTGCCAGCGCGGCGCGCAGGGTTTCAATCGCTTCCGCCTTGCGCCCGAGGGCGTGGAGCAAGCTCCCGAGCGTGCCGTGCGCGGCCGCGAGTTTCGGATCGAGTCGCGTTGCGCGATCGGCAAGGGCGACGGCCGGGGCGGCGTCGCCGCGCCGCCAAAAGGCCAGCGCGAGCTGCAGATGCGCGACCGCATTCCCGGGCGCGAGCGCGATGACGCGGCGGAAGCAGTCCATCGCCTCGTCCTGCCGCTCCGGCGCCGAGGAGGCGAGCGCCGTGCCGAGACGCAAGACGAGCGGCCAATTGCCGGGATCGAGCGCAACCGCAGCCTTGAGTTCGCCGACGCCTTCGCCGTAGCGGCCCTCGCGACACAGCAGGTCGCCGAGCGCGCCGCGCGCCGTCACCAGGGACGGATCGAGGTTGACCGCCGCGCGCAGATGCTCGGCGGCGCCCTTCATGTCGCCGCGGCGGCCGAGCAGGCGGCCGAGTTCGTCGTGGGCGCGCGCGTCGGCAGGATCGAGTGCCAGCGCGCGCCGATAGCCGGCGACCGCCTCGTCGGCGGCGCCGGTGACATCGAGCGCGCCGGCGAGCTGACGCGCGAGGGCGGCATCCGCGGGCGCGGCCGCAATCAGCTCGCGCAGGAGCGGAATTGCATTCTCGAAATCGCCGGCGAGCGCCAGCATCTCGGCGCGGTCGCGCGGATCGGGCATGCGGGAGGATTATTGGGTTGGCGGCGCCGGGGCAACGGCGGGGAGGTGGCAACGGATTGCCTTGCCTCGATCAGCGCTCCAGCCGCCGCTTGCGCTCCGCCTCGACGAGGAGCGCGACGACGTCGCGCATTTTTTTAGTCGCCTTCCAGCCGAGCAGGCGCTCTGCCTTGCCCGGATCGGCGCTCGAATAGGCGATGTCGCTCGGACGCAGGAAGGCGTCGTTGCGGACCACGTGCTCGCGCCAATCGAGTTTGAAGCAGGCGAAAGTCGCAGCGACGAAGGATTCGAGCGTATTGGTCTCTCCGGTCGCCACGACGAAATCCTCGGGCGTGCCGTACTCGATGATGCGCACCATGGCGTCGGCAAATTCCGGAGCCCAGCCCCAATCGCGCGCGAGCGCCAAGTTGCCGAGCTCGAGCGTGCGCGCGCGCCCGCTCGCCACATCCATGGCGCCACGGACGATCTTCTGCGTCACATAACGGACCGGACGAAACGGGGACTCGTGGTTGAACAGCAGGCCGGAACAGGCGAACAGACCGTATGCCTCCCGGTAATTGGCGACGGCCCAAAACGAGGCGGCCTTGCCCACGGCGTAAGGGCTGCGCGGGCGAAACGGCGTCGTCTCGTCGGCTGGATGCTCCGGGCTGGTATTGCCGAAGCACTCGCTCGAACAAGCGTTGTAGAACCGCGCCTCGAGCCCCAGGAAACGCATCGCCTCCATGACGTTGATCGTGCCGTGCATGATGCTGTCGATCGTCTCGACCGGCTGCGCAAAGGAGAGCTCGACCGACGACTGCGCGGCGAGATTGAAGATGTAGTGCGGCTCGATCGCCTTGAGCACCTGGACCACGCTGCGGAAATCGCTCACCACGGCGGAATGCAGCGTCATCGCATCGTAGATGCCGAGCGCACGCAGGTTAGCGAAGCTGGAAATTTCCTTGTCGCGCGAGGTGCCATGCACTTTGAGGCCGCGATTGAGCAACAGCGCGGCCAGGTACGCCCCGTCCTGACCGGACGCGCCCAGGATCAGCGCGGTATCCGCACGCGGCTTCAAGAAAACTCCCGATCCGGGTTGCATTCGAATCGACCAGAGCCAACGCAGCGTTGAATGCGGCCGCGCGAAGCGGTCCTGGCACTTGTGTGCTTGCCCGCGCCGGCCGAGAAGGCGGCCGAGTTCGTCGTGGGCGCGACCGCGATCAGCTCGCGCATGAGCGGAATTGCATTCTCGACGTCGCCGGCCGGCGCCAGCATCTCGGCATGGTCGCGCAGATCGGGCATGCAGGAGGATTATTGCCTACGCGGCGCCGGGGCAACGCCCGGAGGAGTTCGAGAGCGGCTTTATTCGCGCTCGAGACTTGCCACCGCCGGGCGACCGCCTGCTTCCGATGCTCTTCACTGGGTCGCGATGCTGGTGACGGGCCCGTTGCCGCTGCCGTTGGAATGAAGCTGGTTGCCGCCGAAGCTGAAAATCTGGCCGCTGCCGGAGGTCGCAATACCGGTCACGTTGCTGGTGATCTGCGAATTGCCGATCTGGACGGCAACCGCAGCCCCGCCGGTGCCGAGCACGCCGATGCCGTTGGTGATGTTGCCGGTGATCTGCGAGGCTACGACCGAGATCGTTATCTCGGCATTGCCGGTATAGGCGCCGATGCCGTTGCCCTGATTGTCGACGAAGGCGCTGTCGGCGACGTTGACGTTGATGCCGGCGGTGCTGATGGTCCCGTCAGCGAACAGGCCGTGCAGGTTGTGCTCGAACCTGGAATTGCGGATGTGCACGTTGGCCGAACCGCCCGACTCGGGCTTGATCAGAACGCCGGAACCGCCGTTGCTGTAGAAGACGGAGTCGGTGATATGGAGCGTCGCGGGACCGCTGGGTTGGAACAGCAATCCGTGAGCGCCACCCCCGGTCTGGCGGCCGACGCGCACGCGGCGCACATGCAGCGTTCCCTGGCCAATCATATTGATGGGAGGTCCGCCAACGCTCTGGCCATCAATCACGAGGCCTTCGATGACCACGTCGGCGCCCGCCGGGGTGTTGACGGTAACCGAGCCAGCAGGCGCTTCCCACAATCCGTCTCCACAGGAGATGGTGACGGATTGGATGATCGTCGACGGACTGCCATAAGAGCTTTTGTCGAGGCAGATGACCTCGCCGTTCGCGCCGGCAGCAGCGACCGCCGAACCGATATCGGCGCAAGGCGCGGCAAGACTGCACGCGGTGCCGCTGCCCGTGTGCGAGAGGTAGGCTTGACCGGCACTGGCGGGCGTGGCGGCGGCAACAGCGAGCGCGCAAATTCCGCCGGTAAGGGTGATAGTAACTCCGTGCTTTTTCATGGCATTTCCCCGTGCGAGTACAGCCGCCCAACGCGGCTGCCCATATGAACGTATCCACGGAGGCCTTGAAAACAACGGACTCAGCGCTACTCAGTAGCGCCCAAGCACACAGCTTTCGGCAACGGTAGCGGCGTCTCGCATCATCCGTCCCGCGCATTCGAGCAGGACGCCGCCACGCTTCGACAACCGGCGGCGCTCGCGCGCGCCGCAGGCCCGTGTTTCTGACGATCTTTACTGCGTCGCGATGCTGGTGACGGGGCCGTTGCCGCTGCCGTTGGAGCGAAGCTGGTTGCCGCCGAAGCTGAAAATCTGGCCACTGCCGGCGGTCGCAAGACCGGTGACGTTGCTGGTGATCTGCGAATTGCCGATCTGGACCGCAACCGCAGCCCCGCCGGTGCCGAGCACGCCGATGCCGTTGGTGAGATTGCCGGTGATCTGCGAGCTGACCACCGAGACCGTCACCGGCGCGGTCCCGGTAAAGGCGCCGATGCCGTTGCCCTGATTATCGACGAACGCGCTTTCGGCGACGTTGACGTTGATGCCGGCGGTGCTGGCGGTGCCGTCGACGAACACGCCGTGCAGGTTGTGCTCGAACCTGGAATTGCGGATATGCACATTGCCGGAGCCGCCGGTGGAAGGTCTGATCAGAACGCCGGAACCGCCAAGATTGTAGAAAACCGAGTCGGTGATATGGAGTGTCGTGGGACCAGCGGGCACGAACGACAGTCCCTGACTGGTGCTCCCGGATTGGTTGCCGATGCGCACGCGCCGCAAATGCAGCACTCCCTGGCCGGTGTATATGATGAGGATTGCTCCGTTAGGAAAGTTGTTGCGGTCGAGCACGAGGCCTTCGATGACCACATCGGAGCCCGCGGGCGTGTTGATGGCCATAGTGGCGCCAGGATTCTCCCACAACCCATCTCCACAGGAGATGGTGACGGACTGAGTGATTTGGACGAAGGAGCTATAACTCCCCTTATCGAGGCAGATGACCTCACCGCCCGCGCCGGCGACGGTGAGCGCAGAAGGCATATCGGCGCAAGGCATTGTCTGGCTGCATGTGCTGCCGCTGCCGGTGTGCGAGAGATAGGCAGTACCGGCGCTGGCGGCCGTCGCGGCGGCAATAAGCGCGCAAATTCCGCCGATGATGGCGATCGTGACTCCATGCTTTGTCATCGCATCCCCCTCCGTGAGTACAGCCGCCCAGTGCGGCTGTCCCGACGAGGCTACCACTCCAGCAATCAAGCGGGTATTCGCGCTCAAGCCTGGCAGCCGCGAGCGCACTCTGCCGCGCAATCGTTCGTGCCTAGCGCGTGACCCCGGGAATGTGGGTGGTGGCGAAGCGATAGCCGGCATGAGCTGCCACGAACGGCAGCAGCCTTTCGATCGCGTTCAAGATGGTGCCGTCGTTGGCGGCCGGCTCGCGCGGATAGTCCTCCCACTCGAACCCGAGCGCGAACAAAGGTTTCAACGCGGCGGTGCGCGCCCAGAACATCGTCCCCGCGGGGAAATCGAAATAGCGCGGCAGCGGATCGGCGATGCCCATGCGGGCCGTCAGTTTCTCGGCGGCTGCGCTGTTGCCGTCCCAGCCGTGCAAGTAGGGATCCTCCGGGAACACGAGGCCGAGCCTCGCGTCATCGGCCATGCGTGCGAGAACGATATCCATGCTGCAATCGCGCCCGCCGATCAGATTCTGCCAGAGAAATTCGCGCCATCGCTCGCCGAAAAAGGGATCGAGCCCGCCGCCGTGCAGGGACCGCTTGCCGTGCACGTGCCCGATGATTTCATAGCGTGCGACGATCTCGTCGCCGAAGCCGGTCAGGAAAGCGCCGATGTCCCGCCCCCGGTTCGGGACGATGCGAATCTTCACCTCGCCGCGCCGATAGCCGGAGGTTGCCTCGCGCAGAACCTGCGCCTTGCGGCCATCGTCGGTGCTCAACAGCAGATCGCAGCGGGCCCCGCGCGGCGCGATGCGGCGCATCAGATCCTCCGCCAGCTCGGGATAATGGAAATGCGCGTGCAGCGCCGCGGGCGGGACGTTGTGCTCCGCGGACGCGCGGGTCGCAGCGACCGGGGTGATGACATCGTGCCGCCACGGGCCGTCCGGCCTGCCGCTGCGGATGAAGTGCGCGAGCGGGTTGATCACCGTGGTGTCGTAGAGGCCGGCGTGAGCCTGCGCGTAAATCTGCGGGTGAAAGCCGGGACAGGGGCGCCGCAAAGCAGGCTCGGCAAACGGCAATTTGCTGTCGTGAGTGCTCCATTCTTCGAGAAAAGCCACAATGGCCCCGGTCCTGGTCCTCTCGAGGGGGAGGTAGAGGCCCGGATCGAACAGAGGGTCGTCGCGCAACGTGGCAAGGTCTTGCGCATGCTGACGCAGGATTCGCAGGTCCTCCTTGGAGCCGCCGAATTTAAAATATTCGCGGCTCGTTGTATCGCCGGCAACCCAGCCAGGTCGGTGAGAGGAGGCCGAACGCCGGCGCAGCAGCGAACCGAGCAAGCGCAGGGGGCGGGTGAGCCGCCAACTCAAGCTGCGGATCAGCGCGTTAAGCTGCTGGCGATAAAATTCGGATTCATATTCCAGACGGTTCACGCGCGCGTAGAGAGCGGTCAGCTCGACATCCCGGTCTGATGCATCTGCCGCACTGCACGCGACCGTATGCTCCTCGAGACGCGCACGCGTGGCGAAGGTCGAAACATCGTCAATGGCCTTCGAGCGTTCCGACTCGGATCGATTCATGCGCTCGAACTCTCCCGCGGGCGTACGCCTCGCCGCTCAAATCAGACGTCGTGCACCAGCAAAAATGCGCCCGCCCCAAGGCGGCCTGTAACACGCGCGCGCAACGGGTTCAAACGCGATCAATGCTGCCACACTCACGAGCAGCCTGCGCCCAGCCGGTTCGTTTGCGGAGCGGCCGTAGTGTGATACGAATCCGCAGAAATGCCCACCGGAACACCGCACATGGATGCCGCGAAATTACGGGCCATTTTGCCCGGAGTGCCGCTCGTTGAATCGCCTTTTTTCGAGGAAATCGCGGCCGCGAGCGGCTTCGATACCGAAACCGCGCGGATCGCCAGAGACCTGAACAAGAACGGGTTTGCGGTTCTGCGGTTTCCCGACGAGGAGTTCGACCTCCGGGCCGACCGGATAAAACAGAACCTGGCTTCCCACTTCGATTTCGCCGCGTGGCGGGCACAGGGATGGAAAGACAGCGGCCTGCGCGTGCAGGACGCGTGGACCTTCGATCCGGACGTGCATGCGCTCGCTGTCAATCCGCGGGTCATCAAAATTCTCAGCGAGATTTTCGGACGCAAGGCGTGGCCATTTCAGACATTGAACTTTCCGGTCGGCTCGCAACAGCCCTATCATTCCGACAGCGTGCACTTTTCCTCGATCCCGGAGCGCTTCATGTGCGGCGTCTGGATCGCGCTGGAAGACGTGAGCGACGGAGCAGGCCCGCTGGAATATTATCCCGGAAGCCACAAATGGCCGATTGTCTACAACGATCAGATCGGGGTGCGTATCACCAAGTCGAAAGAGTTCCCGTCGCAGGTGATCTATCATGAGGTGTGGCAAGCTTTGGTCGAAAAGAGCGGAATCAACCCGCAATTATTCTTTCCACGCAAGGGCGACACGCTCATCTGGGCCGCCAATCTGCTCCACGGCGGCAGCCACCAGAGCGACCTCCATGCGACGCGCTGGTCGCAGGTGACGCATTATTTCTTTGAGAATTGCTGTTACATCACCCCGATGCACTCCGACGTCCTCATCGGCAAGCTGAAGGTGCGCAATCTGACGAATATCGCCACGGGCGCCATCGTTCCGAACATCTATATAGATGCCAAGCTCTCGGACCTTGAACCGGCACAGCTGCCCCAACCGCGGCCCAGCCGGCTAAAGTGGCTGCTGCGCCATCCGGTGAAGAGTGCAATGAACGCGGTCGCGCGGCTGAGCGGGGTCGCCGCGTTCTAGGCGGCGTAGCCTGACCGGCACAGAACCTCGCACTCCGGATCGCTTCCCACGTCAGGTCGACGCTTGCAAAGAGAATGGCGGCGAGCAGCTCGAAACAGAACCGGACACGTATGAAAAGATCGAGAGCCAAAGTCGCTGTCTTCTATGTCGTGTTGGTTTTCGGAGTTATAGCAGCCGTCGAACTACTGGCCTTCATCGCGTATGGGATCGCGTTTCACGAGGTGTTTTCGTATGACCGGCTGCAGTCCCAGCGGCTCGCGCTGTTCCAGCCCGCGGGCGCCCCGGCCACGACAGCGGTCGCCCCGAGCGCGGCGGCGGTCACCCAGACCCCGCCCGGCCCGATCGCCCCGGGCGCGGCGGCGGTCGCCCCGGGCGTGACAGCCGTCACCCGGCCCCCGCCCGCCGCGGGCGGGGAAAAACCGGCCGAAGCTGGGAGCAGCGAGGGTCCGCGCTGGGTGCTGCATCCCTATTACGGGTTTGTCGCCAATCCCAATAATAGCGGCGTGAACAAGTTCGGCTTCCCGGGGAACGAGGAACAAATCCAGGCGGCCGGTCCGGACAAGCTCGTCGTCGCGCTGGTGGGCGGATCGGTTGCGCTGCAGCTGGCAATGAAGGCCGGCGATGTCCTCGAATCGGGACTCAAGAGCATTCCTGCCTTCCACAACAGGCAGCTCGTGCTTCTCAACCTGGGAAACGGCGCGTTCAAACAGCCGCAGGGTCTCATTACGCTCAATGACATTCTTTCACGCGGGGGCCACATCGACTTGCTGATCGCCCTCGACGGCTTCAACGAGATCGCCCTTCCCGAAGCCCATGGCAATCTGCCCGACGGCATCTCGCCTTTCTATCCCCAGCATTGGCGCCAGTTGGCGGAGAGCCAGCTCTACCCCGGCCAAATGAGCGCGCTCTCGAAGCTGCAATATGCAACGGCGCTGCGCGCCATCCTGGCGGAGAATTTTGCCCGGCCGATCGTGCGGCACCTCGTCACCGCCAACCTGATTTGGCGCGTGGCGGACGAGCAATTGCAAAAAGCGACGGCAAGATACCGCAAGGCACTCGATGAACTGCCGCCGACCGACCCGCACATGAGGCTCACCAACGATCAGCGCGCATTCCTGGGGCCGGCGACCCACTACCGGACGCGGCGCGAGCTTTACACGGACATTGCGCGCCAGTGGGCCAGGTCTTCCGTGCTGATGAACGACATCGTCGCCGTGCAGGGCGGGCGCTATTTTCATTTCCTCCAGCCCAACCAGTACGTCCTTGGCGGCAAGCCGCTCGGTGAGCAGGAGCGGAAAGTTGCCATCAATCCGGCGAGCCCTTACCGCCGCCCGGTTGAGATCGGCTATCCTTATTTGCGCGCCATGGGAGCGAGCCTTGGCCGCGCCGGCGTGTGGTTCGAAGACCTCACCGGCCTGTTCGCAGACAAAAGCCAGGAACTATACATCGACGACTGCTGTCATATGAACAAAGAGGGGAATAATCTGCTCGCGCGGGCGATCGTCGCGACAATCGCGGCGCGCATGGCGACCGACGACAAGACCCTCCCCGTGACTCTCGAGCGCGTCGATTTTTCCGACACCCTTTTTGCCGGCGAGAACCTTCGCCGCCTTGTGCCTGACCCGCGTGATTACAACGACGGCTCGGGCGACTTGATTGCATCCGGCCCCGCCATTCCGCAGCAGAACCGGTAAGTATGCGTCGAGCGCACAAGTTGGCGTCCTATCGCGCGCTCGCTGCCGGAGCTCTCTCGGCGATTTTTCTCGCCTATGCCGGACATTGCCTGTGGCTCGGATTATCGCGCGCGAGCCCGATGCCCTTTACCGATCAGTGGGCTTTCGTTCACGCCTACCTCAATTACCTCGACGGACAGTATTCCTGGGCCGACCTGTTTGCGCAGCACAATGAGCACCGGATAGCGACGACCCGCATGGTGCTGTTCGCAGACGCGATTGTGTTCGGGATGCGCGGCCTGCTCCCCGTCGCCGTCATGTACGCGAGCTTGGCGGCGATGGGCGCCGTGGGCGCGTTCTTGGTGGCTTCTCGCTCGAGTCTGGAGCGTTTTACCTGCATTGCTGCAGCGCTCGGGTTATTGTGGTCGTCGGCCAATTGGCTCAACTTCTTTTTCCCATTCCAGCTCCAGTTCGCCTTCGTCCATCTTTTCGCGTTGACGTGCCTTGTCGCCATATGGCGCGCCGCCCACTCGCGGTTCTATCTATGGATCGCGGTCGCGCTTGCCGCCGACGCGCTTTGCGTGTTTTCGCTCGGCAGCGGAATTTTGCTCATCGTGCCGGCGCTGTTACTCGCATTGTTCCTTCGCGCCTGGCGTGCCGCGGCGCTGCTCACCGTCTTCCATTCTGCACTCGCACTGCTCTATTTCACCGGATACCAGCGGCCTGCGGGTACCCTGCCCTACTATTTCGATCCGGTCAGGTGGCTCGACATCGTCGCAAAGTTCACCGGATTGGCTTTCGGCAAGCACGAAGCTTTCTTCGGAGCGCTTGGGCTCATCGTGTTCGCACTCGCCGCGGCGCATCTCTCGTACCTCGCCCTCGCGCGCAGGCCGGCGCATCCGGCGTGCTACATCCTGGCTTCGCTCGCTTTGTTTGTCGTGATCGAATCCGCCGTGGTCGGGTACGCCCGGCCCGAGTACGAGGTCGGCGCCCGCTATGCGATTCCCTCGACTGTCTTCTGGGCCGCCCTGCTCGGGCTGCTGTGGAAATTGACCGAACGGATGAAAACGCGCTCGCTCGTGCCCGTCCTCGCCGTCGCCGCGATCATTGCCCTGAACGCACCGCAATTCGAGACCTACTGGCGCGAACACGTCGCGTTTCTCTCGCGCGTCACCGCGGAAGTGCGGCGCGGCGAGTACGACCCCGTGTCCATGCAACGGCTATGCCCGCAGGGGTGTGCGGCGGAGCTTCGCCGGCTTGAGCGGCTCGAAATCGGCCCGTTTCTTCCCACCAACAATAGTAACCGGAAAGACACAGGACTGGGAAATTCCGCGGACACGCGCTCAGCTTCCAATTGACGCTCAGAGCCACGAGGACATTGTACAGCTCGTGGATGCTTTGAAAAAAGTGGAGGCGCGCGCGGCCGCGCTCGAGGGGCGCGTCGCGGCTCTCGAAGGGGAAAACCGGCTCGTCAAAAAAGAGGCCACCGCGGCCCGCGCCGAGGCCGAGGCGCTGCGGCACAAAATGGCGAGCGCGCCGTCGAGGCTTGTCATGGCGACCGCGCCGACCGCCGCCCCCAGCTCCGCACTGGTGACCAAAGCGCCGCTGCCGGCACCGCGCTGGACCGGGCTCTATGCAAGCGTCGCGTTTGGAGCAGCGTCGATACGGGGCGCAACGAGTGAAAGCTCGACCGATCTGCTAACCGAGGCCGTTCCATTGAGCTTTCCCAATCAGCAGTCGGCCTTGATAACGATGACGACTGCGGCTTTCGGCGGTCGTGATATTGGCGCTGCCGGCAATCTCGCTCTCGGCTACAATTTCCTGGTTGCCCCGACCGTGGTACTCGGTGGACAAATCGAAGGCGGCCTGTCGAATGTTCGGGTGAACCTGGCTGGAGGCGGCGTCCACAACGCCAGCGGTACCGTCGAATTTTTTCCGGGCTTTGACGTCGTCGGGCTGTTTCCTTTCACATCGAGGGAAACGTTCAGCGCAACCGATACCCTCGATAGCCGCTGGATGGTGTCGGCCTTGGCCCGCGGCGGCCTGCTGCTGGACGAGCGCGATCTCGTGTACGGCTTGGGCGGCTAAACCTACGGCCGCTTCGAAGGGTTCGGGCTGGGATTTGGTCTCAATGGAGGCACCATCGGGGCGGGATGGGAACGGCAGGTCGCCGCAGGCTGGACCCTGCGCGGCGAGTATCGCTACACGAAATTCCAAAGCAAAGACCTGACCCAATCATCCCAGACCGCCCTGGTCCAAAATTTTGGTGGACCCTTTCTGTCCAACGATACCTTTTACCGAACCGACCGCGTCTCTGCGGACATGCAATCTGTTTGGCTGGGCGTCGCCCATTACTTCGACCAATGACCGCAGGGCACGCCGCGCCGACTGTCGTGCTTGAATTGCGAGTGGCAGCAGCCAGAGCCGCCTGCGGAGGTCAATCCAGCTCGAAGGCGTTCTTGTGATCGAGCTTGAGGCGTGGGTCCTGCTGCTCTTTCTTCAGGATGCAGTTGCCGGCGACCAGAAGCTCGATCTCCGAGCCCATGAAGCAGCGGAACGCGTCCTCGGGCGTGCACACGATCGGCTCGCCGCGCACGTTGAAGCTGGTGTTGACGAGAACCGGACAGCCGGTGCGCGCCTTGAAGGCGCAAAGCAGCTCGTGGAAGCGCGGATTGGTGTCGCGATGCACCGTCTGCACCCGCGCCGAATAGTCGACGTGGGTGACCGCCGGGATCTCGGAACGCGGCACGTTGAGCTTGTCGATCCCGAACAGCGACTGCTCCTCGTTGGTCATCTGCCGCCGCCGCCGTTGGACCACGTCGGCGACGAGCAGCATGTACGGGCTGTCGGCGTCGAGCTCGAACCAGTCGGCCACGTCCTCGCGCAGCACCGCCGGCGCGAAGGGACGGAAGCTCTCGCGGTATTTGACCCGCAGGTTGAGGGTCTTCTGCATCTCCGGGCTGCGCGGATCGGCGATGATCGAGCGGGCGCCGAGCGCCCGCGGGCCGAACTCCATGCGCCCCTGGAACCAGGCGACCGCGTTGCCGGCGGCAAGCCCGTCGACCGTGCGGGCGATGAGCGCCTCGTCTTCGACCCGCTCGAAGGCGGCGCCGGCGGCGGACAGCCGCTGCTCGATCTCATCCTGAGCAAAGCTCGGACCGAGGTAGCTCCCCGCCATGGCGTCGGCGCCGTTACCGCCGTTCACGTGACGCGGCTTGCCCTCATAAAGGTGGTAGGCGGCAAGCGCCGCCCCGACCGCGCCGCCGGCGTCGCCCGCGGCGGGCTGGATCCAGATACGCTCGAAGGCGCGCTCGCGCAGCAGCTTGCCGTTGCCCACGCAGTTGAGCGCGACGCCGCCGGCAAGGCACAGGTTGCGCGCGCCGGTCTCGCGGGCGAGCGAGCGAGCGAGCCGCAGCATCACCTCCTCGGTCACCTTCTGCAGCGAGGCAGCAACATCCATGTGGCGCTGGGTGAGCAATTCGTCCGCCTTGCGCGGCGCAGAGCCGAACAGGCGGTCGAACTTCTCGTTGGTCATGGTCAAACCGGTGCAATAATCGAAATAGTCCATGTCGAGGCGGAACGTACCGTCCGCCTTCAGGTCCATCAGATGATCGAGAAACAGATCGACGTGCTTCGGCTCGCCGTAGGGGGCCAGTCCCATGACCTTGTATTCGCCCGAGTTCACCTTGAAGCCGAGGTGATAGGTCAGCGCCGAATAAAGCAGGCCGAGCGAGTGGGGAAAGTGCAGCTCCTTGAGGATCTCCAGATGATTGCCGCGGCCGATGCCGGCCGAGGTGGTGGTCCATTCCCCGACCCCGTCCATGGTGAGCACGGCGGCCTCGGCGAAGGGCGACGCGAAAAAGGCGGAGGCGGCGTGGCTCTGATGATGTTCGGCGAACAGCAGTTTTTCCACGTCGGCGCCGGGCCCGAGCTTCTTGAGCTCGTCGCGCAGCACGATCTTCTGGAACAGCTTCTCCTTGAGCCACAGCGGCATCGCCATGCGGAAGGAACGGAAGCCGCGCGGCGCAAACGTCAGATAGGTTTCGAGCAGCCGCTCGAATTTGAGGAACGGCTTGTCGTAGAAGGCCACGTGATCGACCTCCCCGATGCCGACGCCGCCGGCGTCGAGGCAATAGCGGGCGGCCCGATGCGGAAAGTTGGCGTCGTGCTTCTTGCGGGTGAAGCGCTCCTCCTGCGCCGCCGCGACGATGCGCCCGTTGTCGAGCAGACAGGCGGCGCTGTCGTGATAGAAGGCCGAGATGCCGAGGATACGCACGCTAGAACAGCGTATAGATGAACGGGGCGACGGCGGAGCCCTTGGTGAGCACGATCAGGCCGCCCATGAGGCCGAGCATCACCACCACCGGCACCAGCCAGTATTTCTTGCGCACGCGCAGAAAATCCCACAGCTCGGCAACGATACTCAGCACGGATGTCTCCCGTCAGAACTGGTTCTTCATCTGCGCGCCGGCGGGGCCGGGCGGCTGACGCTCGATCCAGTAGGAGCGCGCCGCGCGGTCGAATTTAAGGCGCAACGGGTCCTTGCCGGACAGCCGCATGAGCCATCCGATCGGAACGACCGTGGTGTAGAACACGACCGCCATGACGATCGGGCTTACCACTGCAAACAAGAGCAGCCCGAGGCGATGCCAGACGAAATTGATCGGGCGCAGCGGCGCGATCCAGAAGTAGGCGCAGCAAAGAAATACGGCCGCCGCGGCAAGCCAATAGAGCGCCCTGCCCTCGCCGCGGTAAAATTTGAGCGCGCCGATGAGCCCCAACACCACCGCGAAGGTGACGCCGAGGTTGCGCTCGCTCGCACGCGGTTCCTCGCCGTGGCGAGCCAAGTCCTCGTGGAAATTGCCTGCCGCCATTGCCCTCGTCCCGCCGGCCGCGAGGGATGTAGCCCATCGGCGCTGGCCAGTCCAATCGCCGCCAGGCCGCAGGCAGGGGTCAAGTCCCGGTGAACAGGGGCTTGGCGGGTGTGCCGGCCCCCTCGCCGATCCCCGAGGCGTATAGTACCGAACTTCCGGAAGGGGCACCGTAGAAAGCATCGATGTCCGAGAGGACGGGACTGGTCGACAGCGGGGTCGCCGCGCTGGTCGAAGCCGGATTGGCGGTGCTGGGCGCTATCGCCGGGACGCTCGGCGTAGATGCGATGCTCGTCCCGTTCATCACCCACACCTGGACCTGGTTATTCGATGTATTCAAAAACACGATGTCCGGGTGCTGGCTGTTGTAGTTGCCCGCACCGATCACCTCCCACGACGCGCCGGGGCTGGGCAGCACCGCGGTACCGACGATCGATGTGCCGTTCATCTCCCAAATGGCCACCGCACCATCGGTGTTCTGCCAAACGATATCGGCCTTGCCGTCGCCGTTGAAATCTCCGGTGGCCGCGGGGTGCCACGCCGGCGTCGGGTTGGGCAGCACGGCCGCGCTCTGGATCGACGTGCCGTTCATCAACCAGATCGCCGACAGGCCGTCCGTGTTCTGCCACAGGATGTCGGCCTTGCCGTCTCCGTTGAAGTCGCCGGTGACGGTCGCGTGCCACGTCGGTCCGGGATCCGCCTGCGTGGACCCGATCGTTATCACTGCGGCGCTCGCTATCGACGTGCCGTTCATCTCCCAGACGGCCGGCAGCCCATCCGCGTTTTGCCACAGGATGTCCGACTTGCCGTCGTTATTGAAGTCGCCGGTCGCGATGGCGTGCCACGTCGGTCCAGGATTGGCCAGAAACGCCGACGCGATTGTCGACCCGCCGTTCATCTCCCAGATCGCCGGCAACCCGTCGACGTTCTGCCACAGGATGTCGGATCTGCCGTCATCGTTGAAGTCGCCCGTGGCTTTCGCGTGCCACGAGGCTCCGGGATTCGCGAGGCTCTGCGAAGTCGTGACGGTCGTTCCGTTCATCAGCCACATCGTCGGGTGGCCGTTCGAGGCCTGCCACAACAGATCCGAATTGGTGTCGCCGTTGAAGTCGCCCACGAACCCGACGGGAGGCGGTACCGGCTCGTCGTAGCCGAGGACGTTCATCACGCGCAGGTCGGCGGCCGTTACCGGATTCGCCACGCCGGCCGGGCTGAATGCCAGATAGGAATCATTCCCCGCGCTCGACGCCCAGTCGCCGGAATCGCCGTTAGGATTGGTGTTGAAATTGTCGAGATTCGTCGCGCCGCCGTCCGGCGAAAAATACCCGGCCTTGGTGCCGGAGAAGTCGCGCACGCCGTTTGCCGAGTAATGAAACAGATCCATCGGCTCCCAACTGTTCGTGACCGGGCCGTTCTCAGTATCGACGGTGCCGCCAGTCAGCAGTGCGCGCCCCAGCACCTCGGAAATCTCGTGGGCGGCGACGCCGAAGAAGTCGTAGGTGCCGCGCGCCACCGACCCGCCATTCGTCGTGTCGTAGGTGAAGGTGAGGCCCGAACTGGTACTCGCGAATCCGATGAAGCCGTCGACCGCGGTGCTCGCACCCATCAGGCCGAGCGCCTTGGACTCGGCGGTCGACACCCAATAATTGCCGTCGCCGCCGGGCGTGGGATCGCTCGCCGGAAGGCCGTTGGCGGCGGAAATCTGATCTTGCGACGTCGCGTTTGCGATCAGAGCGCTGCGAACCGCCGAGTAGGAATATTCGTTGAGGAAAGTTTCGCTCTCGCCCAGCGCGCCCTGACCGAGGGACTGGCCGTCGACCTCGCCATAACCGACGTCGATGTTGACCGTGATCGGGTTGTCATACTGACTGTCGTAAAACTGGACCACCGCGTTGAGCGCGTTTACGAACCCGGCCGGCAACGTGTTGACCGATTGGTCGTAGGTCAGAACAATATTCATCGCAGTAACCCTGTGCAGCGGAAGCGGTTGCCGGAATCAGCGCCCGGCAGGCACCAGAGCTTTGCGGTGGAATCGTGTCAAGGCGACGTCTTGACATGTCGGCCGCGAACCGGCGGGCTTATTGTAGCGGCCTGTGGGTTAACGGATCGTAGTGGGGGGCGTTGGCGCGCCTAACCGGAGAAGCTCCCGTCCATACCAAGAATATCAATCTCGATCCAAACCTGAAAATTCAGTCGTCGGCGGTGTTTTGGTCTGCCCGAACCGGAAATGCGTGACCAAGCGTGCCGCGAAAATCAACGCCGCAAGCCCTGTGACCACAGCCGAAACACCCAGCATCGTCTTGAGCGCCGAGGGGATTTGGCCGTCGATCATCAGGATTCCCATCTGTTCTCCCATGTAGGCGATCGCCATGCTTGGCGGCAGCAGAAATATGAAGGTGACCACCGTATAAACCCGCCCGGTAATCGACGTTAAACCGAGGATGTAGTTGAGCGGGCCGGTGGGGAAAATCGGGTTGAGGCGCGCGAAAGCCACGAACCACCATCCCTTGGCGGCGAACTCGCGCTGGATCTCGCTGACCAATTTGTTGCCAAACCAATCGGCGAGCGGCCGCCCGAAGGCTGCGCGCGCAATCGCAAAGGCCGCAACGCCTCCCAGCGTCGCCCCTGTCGTTGAAACGACGCCGCCCAGGATCGGTCCCCAGAAGACACCGGCAGCGAGATTGAGCGGTATAGTCGGCAAAGCGGTCATTATCGCCAGGCTGTAAAGCAGCGTGAACAGGATCGGACCCGCCAGCGGATACTCCGCCGCGGCAGTGCGCAGCGTGGCGGGATCGAAAAGTCCGTGTTTGCGCAGGTACCAGCCGGTGGCAAACAATGCGCCCAGGATGAGAAGGGCGGAGAGGCGCTTGGGCCCGATGACGCGGCGCAGCCCGCGCTTTTGCCGCCAGGGCATCAATCGCGCGGTCTCTCGTGCAGCGCCGAGCAAACCGACAAACTTTTCCGTCGGCACATCCATCCCTGAAGGGCCTCACTCGCCTCGTTGCGCCCCGGGCAGTCGCCCCGCCGCCAACGTGACGTCGCCAAGGCCGCTTGCGACCTGCACGGCGGATTCGTCCGCCCGCTTTCGCTTCTTCGGGGTCCAGAACCAGAGTTCGCGCCAGAATTGGAAGTAGAACGCCGCCCCCCAGCGGAAGATTTGAAGCTTCCGTTTTCCCCCAATCCGGGGCGGCTCGCCGACCGGCACCTCGGCAATCCGAACGCCGGCTTTGAGGGCCCGCACCGACATCAGCGGTTCCCAGCTGATTCTTGTAAAGAAAAGTCGCTCCGGCAGGCGATAGGCGTCCTCTCGGTCAAGGTCGAGATCGAAGATGAGGGCCTTGGTGAAGGCCCGGTAGATCACCATCGCATCGGTATAGTGCCCGCCGTGCAGCAGGTTCACGGTCCGAGTAAACAGCCAATTGCCGAAGCCGGTGATGAGGTCGTCGTCTTCGCTGGTGGCGTTGCCCAGGTAGCGGCTGCCGATCACGAGATCGTAGCCTTCGCGCATCTTTGCGAGCACCGCCGGAATCGTGTCGGGTGCACAATTACCGTCCGGACTGATGGAAATAATGACATCCCCGCGCACGAGCGGCAGCGCTTCCAAATAAGCGTTTCGAATACCCTTCTTCTTCTGTACATAAACTTCAAAACCGTTGGCTCGGCACCATTCGATGGTGCCGTCCGTCGATCCACCGTCGACGACCATGATCTGATCGACCCAGGCACGGTCGATCTGCGGCATGATCGCCTTGACGCCCTCGATTTCGTTCAGCGTTAAGGCGAGCAACGTGACCCGCACCGCCACCTCCCTGGTAATCGATCCCGCAGCACTTCTAGGAAATTTCTTTCGCCGACGCTACCCCGAATTGCGGGGGGCCCTTTTAGGGAGCAACGGAGCGTGAGGTCAACCCTCCCACGTGGCGCGGCGGCACCGCTTACCGGCCCTGGACAGTGCAGGCAAGCTTAACTATTGAAGCCCTTTGACGAAGGGGAAGAATTGCCGGATGCGGCTTTAATCTACCGTGCCAAATCACGCAGCCGGATTTCCATGCAATCCGACGCCGCTCTTGGATATAGCGAGTGCAGATAGTGATGGATCGTGCTGAAGCCACAGTAATGGTTCGGCAAGCCGGACCGGCCGTCCTTGAGCGCATTTTCATCTGGTGTTGAGTAGCGAAAAGAGCCTGTACGCGACCGCCCGTTGTAAGACAACGCCGGAGCGGCAGGCACGCCGAGGGGAATGCAAGGTGACGAAAGCCGATGCTGTAGTTATTCGGTCCATCCGGAGCGGGGTCGTGCTCGAGCGGATCCTGTTCGGCCTGCTCGCTTTGGCCCTTATGTTCGCTGTCACTGTGCTTTATCTCGGTTTGTTTCAGCCACTTCTCGATTGGTATCATTCTCGCGAGACGCAGACCGCGCTCACGGCCTATTGGCTGGTGCAGGGAGGACCGATCTTCGCCTACGAGACGCCGGTAGTCGGTTTTCCCTGGTCCATCCCTTACGAATTTCCGATCTACCAGATTATCGTGGCGATCTTGAGCTCCGCCGGCATCCCACTCGATCCGGCCGGGCGCATTGTCTCTTTTGCATTTTTTCTCGGCTGCTTGTGGCCCCTCCGGGTGTTGCTCCGTGCCCTGCAATTTCCGCCCGTTACCTTCCCGTGCGTCGCCATCATATTCGTCCTCTCCCCAATTTATCTCTACTGGGGTCGCGCGTTCATGATTGAAACGTGCGCTCTTTTCTTTTGTTTCACATGGTTCGCCTATCTCGCCCGGTATCTAAACGGGCCCAGACCCGTATCTGCCGTTATTGCGGCCGTCGCCGGGACTCTCGGCATCCTTGCCAAATCCACAACTTTTCCGGCCTTCGGCATGCTGGGGGGGATCCTTCTGCTTAAACAATTTTTTGCACCACAGAAGGCGGGTCTTGCCACCGGCCGGCTTCGCATTATCGTGTCCGCTGCGGCTGTGATCGCGATACCGTTCATCATCGGCATCATTTGGACGGCTTATTCCGACATGGTGAAGCTCGAAAACGAGATCGGCCGACATTTAACGAGTCGAGCGTTGGCGTTATTTAATTTCGGTACTTTGGACCAGCGCGTCGGGCTGACTCTCTGGCGGGACGTTATATGGCAACGCTCGTTGTCGGATGCCTTCGGCTATGGCCCCGCCCCCGCCCTCGCGCTCATCGCCGCAACGCTGCTGCGTCGGGAATATGCCTATGCTGCAGGAGCGACCATCCTTGGTTTCCTTACGCCTTTTCTGGTCTTCACGAATCTGCATTTCAACCACACCTACTACCAGACCGCCAACGCGATCTTCATTATCGCCGCGGCAGGGCTCGGCCTCTCTCATCTGATGAGCATCAGGTACGGCAGAGTCATTGCATTCGCCTTCCTCGCGTGGATCGTTTCCGCACAACTCCTTTATTTTCGGTCGACCTACTTACACAGCGTAACCGGCGATGCTACGGGGGATTCGGAATACCGCATTTCCAAAGTCGTGCGGCAGACGACCGAACCCAACACAAGTCTAATAGTGCTCGGCGCCGACTGGGACTCGACCATCCCGTATTACGCGGAGCGCAAGTCCATGGTTATTCCATACTGGATGCCGCCTACGTTCTTTCAGCAAGTATTCGCGACGCCACAAACTTTCTTGGATGGCGTTCCACTTGGGGGCATAGTGTATTGTGTGGACGCGCGCAGTAGCTTGGAGCATAAGGCGCTTGTGGACGCATTTATCGCCGGGCGTGCGATTGTTGGACGGGCGGGCGAGTGCACGCTCCTCGCGCCGAAGAAAAGCTAAAGGGCGACGGGGTGTACAACCGACTCGTGGGCACGACGCCAGCATGGCATTGAGCGCCCAGGGGAGTTTCGCTGGCGACCACTACGATATTCCCACCTGTTCTCGCATATAGGCGACTGCCGTGGTGCGGCAGAAATGTGAAGGTGACCAAGGACCCGTCCGCTGATTGATGTTAAGCCGAGGACATGGTCGAGCTGGATTTTCCTCACGGCCGCTCCCCGAATTGTAACATCGCGTTTTAACCCCCGGCGAATGGGCGCGGCGGTGCCCGCGGGCACCCGCCCTGCCGGCCCTGGACAGTGGCGGCAAGCTTATCTATTGAAAGGCCTTCGCCGAAGGGGAAAAATCGCCGGATGCGGCATTGATCTACCGTGCCAAATCGCGCAGCCGGATTCCATCCAGTCCGACGCCGCTCTTGGATCAGGGAGTGCAGATTGTGATGGATACTGCTGACACAACAGTGATGGTTCGGCAACCCGGCTCGGCCGTCCTCGAGCGCATATACCGTCTGCTTTACCTCATTCGCCGGGCCGAAGAGGAAATAGCCCGCATCTATCCGACCGACAAAATCAAGAGCCCCGTGCACTTGTCCATCGGTCAGGAAGCGGTCTCGGTCGGAATATGCGATGTGCTCCGCCCGGATGATGTGGTCTCGCCGACGTACCGCGGTCATGCGGCCTTCCTCGCCAAGGGCGCGCCGGTGCGCGGCCTCTTCGCCGAGCTCTACGGCAAAGCGACCGGGGTGACCGGGGGCAAGGGCGGCTCCATGCACCTCATCGCGATGTCGCACAACGTGCTCGGCGCCTCGGCGGTGGTCGGCACGACGATACCGGTGGCGGTCGGCTACGCCCTTGCCTTCAAGCGGACCGCGACCGATCGGGTGGCGGTATCATTCTTCGGCGATGGCGCAACCGAAGAAGGCGTGTTCACCGAAAGCCTGAATTTCGCGTCGCTGCACAAACTGCCCGTGCTGTTCGTTTGCGAGAACAATTATTACGCCATCCATACGCCGATCACGAAACGTTGGGCGACGCAACGGCTGTGCGAGCGCGTCGAGACCTACGGCATCCGTGCGCACCGGGTCGAAGACGGAGACGTGCTCAAGCTGCGCGACCTCGCCGCCGAGGCGGTCGCGCGCGTGCGACGCGGGGACGGCCCTGAATTCATCGAGTGCTGCACCTATCGCTGGCGCGAGCACGTCGGACCGAACGAAGATTTCGACGCCGGATACCGCGGCCGCGCGGATCTCGACCCGTGGGTCAAGGGCGATCAGGTCGAGCGGGTCGGCGCGATGATCGCGCCGCATCGCCGTGCCGAAATCAACGCCGCGGTGGAAAGCGAAATCCGCGACGCGGAGGCCTTTGCCGAAGCAAGCCCCTTCCCCGCAGCCGAGGCTCTTTACACGAATGTCTTCAGCACAGAATAGATCGCGCCTCTTGACCTACGTCGATGCGCTGCGCGAGGCGCTTGCGCAGGAGATGCAGCGCGATTCCCGCGTCTTTGTCTTCGGGCTCGATACCGACGATCACAAAGGGATTCAGGGTTCCACCCGCGGGCTTGCCGAGGAACTCGGCGCAGACCGTGTATTCGGCACGCCCCTTTCCGAAGACGCGATGACCGGCGTGGCGATCGGGGCGGCGATGGCAGGCATGCGGCCGATCCATGTTCATATCCGCATGGATTTCCTCATGCTCTGCATGAACCAGCTTATAAATATCGCGGCCAAGAGCTGCTACATGTATGACGGCCAGGTAAAGGTGCCGCTCGTCGTCCGCAGCATGATCGGCAAATCGTGGGGCCAGGGCGCGCAGCACTCGCAGGGCCTCTATTCGATGTTCATGCATGTGCCCGGCCTCAAGGTCGTGGCGCCGTCGAATGCTTACGACGCGAAAGGATGCCTGATCGCTGCGATCCGCGACGACAATCCCGTCATCTTCGTCGAGCATCGATTGCTGTATTTCACCGATGCTTTCGTGCCCGAGGATCCGTTCGAACTGCCGTTCGGCCATTCGCGCGTATGCACCCAGGGAGACGACATCACCATCGTCGGCATTTCCAACATGCTGGTGGAATGCCTTCGCGCTCACGAACTGCTGGCGGACTTGGGCATCGAGGCCGAAATCATCGATCCGATTTCCCTGGTGCCGCTCGACATCGAAACCATCGCGCGCTCCGCCCAGCGCACCGGGCACCTGCTTGTCGTCGACAATGCCTGGACTTCCTGCGGCGCAAGCGCGGAAATCGTGGCTCAGGTCGTGGAGCGGGCGCAAAACGGAAAGCCGATCCAGGTGCGGCGCATGGGCTACGCACCGACCACGTGCCCGACGACGCCCGTGCTCGAACGCGCCTTTTATCCCGACCCGGCGACGATCGCACAGGCCGCCCACGCGATGGTGCGCCCGGGAACCGGGACTTGGGTGCCCGACCCCGAACGGGCAAAGCTCGCCTATCAGATGAAGTTCCGCGGCCCGTTCTGAGCGGCGGCAAGTCTTATGTCCGCACCGTTTTCCCAGGTACTCCACCATGTTCTATGAATTGGCAGTAAGCACGTGGGGCGCCGAGGAAATTGCCGCGATACAGGACGTCATCGCTTCCAACCGGTTCACCATGGGGCCGCGGGTTGCCGCGTTCGAGCAGGCGTTTGCCGCCTACCACGGGCGCCGGTATGCCGTGATGGTCAATTCCGGCTCCTCGGCCAATCTGCTTTGCGTCGCGGCACTCTTCTATAAGCAGGATCGGCCGTTGCGCCGCGGCGACGAGGTCATCGTCCCGGCAATCTCCTGGGCGACGACCTACCATCCGCTCCAACAATACGGCCTCAAGCTGAAGATCCTCGATGTCGAGCTTGACACGCTCAACATGGACACGCGCCAGCTCGAAGCCGCAATGGGCCCGCGCACGCGCGCCATCATGGGTGTGAGCATCCTCGGCAATCCCGCCTCGCTCGATGTTCTGCGCCGGTTTGCCGACGAGCGAGGGCTCTATTTCATCGAGGACAATTGCGAGTCCATGGACGCGGAACTCGCCGGGCGCAAGGCCGGCACGTTCGGTCACCTCTCGACGTTCAGCAGTTTCTTCTCGCACCACATCTCGACCATGGAAGGCGGTTTGATCACTACCGACGATCGCGAGCTTTACGAGCTGGTCAAGTCGATGCGCGCGCACGGCTGGGTCCGCGACCTGCCGCGCGACTCCTTGATCTATGAACCCCGCGAGGACGATTTCTACGAAGCCTACAGGTTCATCCTGCCCGGCTACAACGTGCGCCCAATAGAAATGAGCGGCGCCATTGGGGTCGAGCAGTTGAAGAAACTGCCGGCGATGACCGCGGCGCGGCGAAAAAACTGGGAATTGTTTCAGAAACTGTTTTCCGGCGACAACCGTTTTATCATTCAACGCGAGAACGGCAAAAGCTCGACCTTCTCATTCACCATCGTCCTCAACCCGGAATACCGGTTGCCGCGGGAAACCGTATTCCAGGCGCTTGCGAAGGCAGACATCGGCTATCGCATCATCACGGGCGGCTGCATCACCCGGCACGACGTCATCCGCCATTACGACTACGAATGCGTCGACGCCCTGCCCAACGCCAACCTCGCCCACGATCAGGGTTTCTTCGTCGGCAATCACCCGTTCGACTTGACTCCCCAGATCGAACGGCTGCGCGAGGTGCTGGAGGCGGCGGCTCGCTAGGTCCAGGGAAAACAACACATGCCTGCCACTTACTCGATCCTGGTCACCGGCGGCGCCGGCTACCTCGGGTCCGTCCTTGTTCCCGAGTTGCTGGCTGCGGGTCACCGGGTGACCGTGCTCGACAACTTCATGTACCGGCAGAACAGCCTGGCGCAGCTTTGCGCCAATGCGAATTTTGACGTGGTCGACGGCGACGCCCGGCTCGAGGACACCATCCGGCCTCTGGTCGCCAAGGCCGACTGCGTTATTCCGCTCGCGGCCCTGGTCGGCGCACCGTTGTGCGCGCAGGATCCGATCGGCGCCACCACCACCAACCGCGACGCCATCTCGGTTCTGTGCGGGATGCTTTCAAACGCGCAGCGCGTGATCATGCCGATTACCAACAGCGGCTATGGGGTCGGTGAAAAAGGGAAATTCTGTACCGAAGAATCTCCGCTTCGCCCGGTCTCCCTCTACGGGCGCAACAAGGTCGAGGCCGAGAAGATCGTGCTCGAACGCGAAAACGCGATAAGCCTGCGGCTGGCGACGGTATTCGGCATGGCTCCGCGCATGCGCATCGACCTTCTCGTCAACGATTTCGTCTATCGCGCCGTGACCGATCGCTTCGTGGTGCTGTTCGAAGCGCACTTCAAACGCAATTATATCCACATTCGCGACGTCGCCCGGGCCTTCCTGCATGCGATCGACAACTTCGAGGAGATGAAGGGCGGCCCCTATAACGTCGGCCTGTCGGACGCCAATCTTTCGAAGTTCGAGCTGTGCGAGCGGATCAAGCTCCAGGTGCCGTCGTTCGTGTTTCTGGAGGCGTCGATCGGGGAAGACCCCGACAAGCGCGACTATATCGTTTCCAATTCGAAAATAGAGAGAACCGGCTTCGAGCCGGCTTTTTCGCTCGACGACGGCATACGCGAGCTCATCAAGGGATATCGCATGATCCGGAACACGCAATATGGGAATGCTTAGGTGACATAGTCAAAAACTCCGGCGCGCCCTGCCCCGCAATGCCAATCTCGCGTGTCCTTCGGCTTCATTGCGAGGAGCCGCGCGAGCGCCGGTCAAAGGAATTCACCGGCCCCTTTGCGGCAGCATTTCGCAAGTCCACAGAGCAGCGACGTATTCGAACTGGGTGCGTCAGTCTGCCGCAGAGCGAGCCGTATGCACTTGTCCGGCTGTGCATTTTGCGGTTGATCGCGCCCACCGGCGCTGGCGGAACGATCGCGCTGGCAGGCGCCACAGGGCTCCGAATCCGGGTTAACGCGGTAAGTGCCCCAGGATCGTGGCTAGGTATTCAGTGCTCCAGGTGGCGCATTTCCGCCTGAGGCGGATGCTCCGCTTGTCCTTGGCGGTTCGGACGATATTGATGGCGAAGTGTCTGACGACCGCCATGTTGTTTTTTGCGCCGTGACCGGTTCTGAGGCGGGACTGATCATCCCCGAAGGTGACATCCAACACCCAATGCAGGCTGTTCTCGATAGCCCAGTGGCTGCGGACGGCTTCGGCGGCACGCATTGCCGAAAGCGCGGCGGAAGAGACGTAGTATCGGGTCTCAAAGCTGCCGCGGTCTTTGAGTTCGGCGCGTGAGGCGACCCGAATGACCGTCGTGACATCCGGCAGACGAACTTCGCCGGGGAAGCGGCGGTTGCCGTCGAGCCAGCCAACCTCGTGCGCAACGCTCACGGTTCTTTGCTCGATGCGGCCGTGGCCTTTATCCACTTCCACCGCGGTCTCGAGATCGCTGGCAGGAGCGTCCGCAAAGAAGCGCTCAATGTCGGAGCGCAGCGTCGGCTGATTGGCCTTAACGGCAAGAAGATAGTCGGCTTGTGCACCTCTGATCGTGCTCGCAATGGTGGGGTTCGTCGCGATGGCATCAATCGAAACCAACGCGCCTTTGAGCCCATCGTTGGCTGCCAGGCGTTCGATCAGGACCGGAATAGTGGTGATCTCATTGCCGGTGTCCGCGACCGCCTCCTGGCCGAGAACGAGGCGGCTCGTGGTTGCAAAAGCAGATACGAGATGAAGCGGAGCCTTGTCCGCGCAGCGGTCGTGGCTACGACGCGAAGTCTTGCCATCGATGGCCACGAGATCGAGGCGATCCGGCCAAGTCTCCCGTACCCAGGCGGTAAACGCGGCTGAGAAAACGTCCGGGTCTATCCGGTTCATCAGAATGTTGAGCCATCGGGCGCCGGGTACGCCGTGATGGTAGGGCAGGAAGCGGCGCAAAAACGGCAAATGCGCTTCTCCCCATTCGGCGATCCCCTCGTAATCGTCGCAATCGGCGATGGTGCCGCATACGACCAGGAGCAAGACCTCCGGCAACGGGTGCGCCACCCGCCATGGCTCACGCGGGTCATCGATGACGGCAAAATGGTCGAGTAACGCCCGCAACCGCGACTTCTCAGAGGGCAGGATGATGGCAATGCTCATGGCGGTGGCTCCGAATCAGCGCCACACAACCGAATCACACTCCCGGCAACGAAAAAACCGCCGTTAACCCGAGTTCCAAGCCCTGGGCAGGCGCCACGCATCGGTTGACTTGCCACACCCGCCTTGGTTTTATGCTGGACCGTTGGACAACGTACTCGGGGGACGGAGTTGATCCGGTATCGGCCGGAAATTGACGGAATGCGTGCGCTCGCAGTGACGCTTGTCGTCCTGGCACACGCATTTCCGTCCATCGTGCCGAACGGGTTCATAGGGGTCGACATCTTTTTCGTGATCTCGGGTTACCTGATCACCGGCATTCTCGTCTCCCAGATCCGTGACGGCTCGTTCGATATCGCCCGTTTTTATGTCCGACGCGCCAATCGAATTTTCCCGGCACTGATAGTGATGCTGATCGCATGTATCGGCTTCGGCTGGGTGTCGCTATACGCGAATGAATTTGAGCTGCTTGGCCGATCTGTGGCCGCTGGCGCCGGCTTTGTTGCAAACGTCGACTTGTTTTTTCAGTCGGGCTATTGGGACATTTCCAGCAAGCTCAAGCCGCTCCTGCACCTCTGGTCCCTCGGCGTGGAGGAGCAATTCTATCTCTTTTGGCCGCTACTGCTTTGGAGCGTCTGGGCGCTGCGCTTGAACCTGATCGCAGCTTGCGTAGCGCTGGGAACAGCTTCGTTGGCTTGGAACCTGTGGTCGATCGGAACCGACCCAGCCGCCACCTTCTATCTGCCGTTTTCGCGACTGTGGGAACTCCTGGCAGGCGGACTCCTTGCTACCCATGATCCCAGGTGGCGGGACAAGTGGACGCCGCTGACGACCGGTCTCGTGAGCAACGCGTGTGCGGTCGCGGGGATGGGGTTGATCGCTATTGCTCTTGCCACTCCATGTCCTCCCGAGGAGTTCCCGGGATGGCACGCGATTCCGCCCGTGGTGGGTACCGCGCTACTCATCGCCGCCGGCTCTGACGCCTGGATTAATTCGAAGGTCCTGGCCTGGCGCCCAATCGTCTATATCGGACTCATCAGCTTCCCGCTCTACATTTGGCATTGGCCATTGTTGTCGTTCGCTCGCATTCTTGAGAACGGAGAGCTGCAGGACGAAGCTCGCTACGCAGCAGTATTGCTCGCAATCGCGCTCGCTGCCGGGACTTATCATTTCATCGAGGCACCAATTCGTTTTGCCAATTCCCGTCGCGGACTCACTGCAATCGTGCTCGCCCTGTTGCTCGCCCTATGCGGCGGAGCCGGATACTCGGTCTACCGACATGGCGGAATAGAGAGCCGCTATGCGGAACCGAAGTCCGTCAGCCCGTCGCTGCCGCAGGTCGCCGGCAATTCTAAAGTCGCTCTTGTCGGCGATAGCAACGCTGGCCAATTCGGCTCCGGCCTCCTCCCCGTCTATCATGAGAATCTCATCGCATATGCCATCTCCGCGTGGCCGTATCTCGCCGGAACTACATACCGACAAGGCATCGTTCTACGTCCGGGATGGACAGGAACGCCGCACGAGACTGACGATGCGCTTGCTCGCATTTTGTCAGATCCCAGCATCGACGCCATTATCATCGCTCACATGTATGTCCTCTACCTGATCGACGACACCCTGCGCAGCTATCCATACTCACCGCCCGGCGAGACGTCGTCGATGGCATACGAGTCGGGACTTCGTCGGACGGTCAAAATGTTGGCGGAAGCGAACAAAAAAGTCATATTCGTCAAATCTATACCGCGTTTGCGAATATCATCAGTTATGGCATGCTCCGGAACGCGTCTGCCGATCCCGAGGAAGCTGCCGGATGGATGCGAGACCAGCCTGGACGAGGTGCGACAAGAACGCCGGGAATACGATGCAATGATCGCACGCGCTTTCGCCGGCGTTCCGAATGTCTCCGTGTTCGATCCACTTCCGTTTCTTTGCGACCAACGGTCATGCTACGTCGACCGTGATGGTGTCTTGATGTATGGTGACCCAAGCCACCTCAGTGTGCCCGGGAGCAAAATTATCGGCGCCGAGCTTTCGCGTTTCGTCGAAACTCAGAGGCGATCGCGCGAAGTGTCTCTGAATGGTCAGTGAGCGCGCTAGCGGGTGATCCCGAAAAAGCCTGCCCCGCACTTGGTGCGAGGTGGGTACGGCTTTTCGGCCTGCAGTCAACGTCGTTATCGCTCACCAATAGCGGGCGCCCGAACAGCCGCGAACGAAAACTCAAGGGAAGGGGCTGGGAACAAACCAGGCACGCCCCTCGTAGCCAGCGACGGTTCGCCCCCCAGGGGATCGTGGCGGATCCGGCTCGCGCACGTGCGTGAGAAGACATTGCAAGGAGCGGCTGAAGTTGATGGCCAGCTTGTCCCGAACCCGATTTCCAGCGACTCGGCCTCGGCCGTAATCGGTAAAACGCGGCGGCAGTCGGTCGGCGCAAACGACCGTACACCCGGGGGACACGGAAGGGGTAATTCCGAGATGTCAGATCTTGATCTCTTGCTGATCAATCCTTCGGATCGGGGCGCGATTTATCAGGAGCTGGGCGACAGCTTGACCGCAGTCGAGCCCCCGCTGTGGTGTCGCCTGATCGCCGGTTATGCGCGCGACCGGGGGTTTTCGGTTCAAATTATCGACGCCGAGGCCGCGGGCTGGAGCCCGGAAGCCGTCGCAGGGCATGTGGCGGCCGCCAAACCGAAACTCGTCGGTATGGTGGTGTTCGACCACCGCGAAGGCGCCTCGTATGGATTCTGTCTGACGGCGCCCTCGTGGGTGCTGCAACTCGCCGAACAACGCTCGGCGCGCATTCTCGGCTATCAGGAAGCCGCGTGGAGCGACCACCAGGACGTACTCGTGCTTCAACAAACCCCGCTCGACGGCCCTTATCGCGGCTAGATTGCCGGTCGGCCCCTCTCGTTGTCACTCGGGAAACTTCCGGCGCAGGAATGACATCCCGCATAGAGGCCGCATCCTACCGCGGCGCCAATAGACTCGAGCTTTGAAAGACCGCTGACGAAACCATTGAAAAATTGGCCGGGTCCTTGCGGCCAAGGAAACCCCGCCCCATTAGCCGCTAGGAACAAAACGGGCACGTCCGTAGTAACGATGCCCGCCGCGGCAGGCAGTCGCGCCCTGGGTCCGGCTTTGCGAGGGTGCGCGATGAAGACATTGCAAGGAAGGGGCGAACTTGATAGCGAACGCTGAAACGGCAAATTTTCGCTCGCAACGGGGTTTGGGGAGCGTTCACTTGGCAGCCCAATCGGTGACATGACGGCGACGTCGGAACCATACGGCTGCTTGGCACCGATCGACATACTCGTCCTCGCCGGCGGGCTCGGAACCCGCATTCGACCGGTGCTCGGCGATGTACCCAAGATCCTCGCCCCGATCGGCGATCGCCCTTATCTTGCGCACCTCGTCAATTGGCTCAGGTGTTTCGATGCCCGGCGGGTGGTGCTTGGACTGGGCCACAATGCATCGGCGGTGGTCGAGTATTTGCGCAAAAACCCCGTGTCCGGCCTCGATGTTCAGGTGGTGATCGAGCCCGAAGCGCTCGGCACCGCCGGCGCGCTCCGTTTTGCGCGTCCACGCCTTCGCACCGACCCGGTACTGGTTGTGAACGGGGACACCCTGACAAATGCGAACTTATGTTCGCTGTTAGAGCGGCATCGCGAAGCACGCGCCGTGGCGACCATGTTATGCGTCGAAGTCGATCACCCGGGGCGCTATGGCCGCGTCCTTTTGAATGAGCGAGGACATGTCAAGTCGTTTGTCGAAAAAGACCAGAAACACCAAGCCCGGGGAAGGATAAACGCAGGCGTTTACTTCATTTCCGCCGGTTTGCTCGACGATATCGCTCGGGGCGGCGGAGTCTCGCTGGAAAAAGACGTTTTCCAACGCCTTCCGGCGGGTTCGATCGCGGCCATGACGGGATCATTCGAGTTCATTGACATCGGTACACCCGAGTCGCTGGCGTTTGCCGGCAGCAACGTGAGCGTCTTCGTCGCCGGATCGCGATCATGATCATCAGCCGCACCCCCTTTCGGATATCCCTGTTCGGCGGAGGAACCGATTACCCCGCCTGGTTTCGCGAACACGGGGGCGCCGTGATCGGGACTACGATCGACAAATACTGCTACATCAGCGTGCGGCGACTACCGCCCTTTTTCAAACATCGCTCACGCATCGTGTATTCTCAGGTCGAATTGGTCAGCGATGTTTCCGAGATTCAACACCCGGCCGTGCGCGGCGTTCTGGCGGACCGCGGGACCACCGCCGGACTGGAAATTCATCATGACGCCGATTTGCCGGCGCGCTCGGGGCTCGGCTCGAGCAGTTCCTTCACTGTGGGTCTGCTTAACGCGCTCCATGCCCTCGATGGTCGGATGATCGCGAAGTCCGACCTCGCCAGGGAGGCAATCCGTATCGAACAGGAGGTGTTGAAAGAGAGCGTCGGATGTCAGGATCAGTTATGGGCCGCGCACGGCGGATTCAACCGGATTGATTTTGCTCAGGACGGAAGTATCGCAGTATCGCCGATCATTCTTGCGTCCGACCGTCGTCAGGAGCTGCAGTTGTCAATGATGCTGTTCTTTACGGGTTTTTCCCGCTTTGCCTCCGATTTCGCCGAAGACCAGCTTAAAAATCTGGGCCGCCGAACAACGCAGCTGAAGGCCATCCGCGCGATGGTGGACGAGGCTGCCGACATTCTGGCTAACGGAAGGGATTCGATCCACGAGCTGGGGAAGCTGTTGCATGACTCATGGTTGCTCAAGCGAGAACTCGCCGATAGCGTTTCGAACAGTCAAATCGATGAGATTTATGAAGCGGGGCGCGCTGCGGGCGCGCTCGGGGGCAAACTGCTTGGGGCCGGGGGCGGCGGCTTCATGGTGTTCCTGGTCGAGCCGGACAGGCGCGAGACGGTTCGGGAGCGTCTCAAAAACCTTGTCCACGTCGACATCGGCTTCGATACCGAGGGAAGCAAGATCGTTCTTTACCAGCCGGACGGACTCTGAGCATGCCGCCGACGTTGACGAAGGATCGTCGCCTCCTTGGCAGAAACAGCGTCTGGAACGTATACTACGATCACGTCGTCGACCAAGACGGCAATGAAGTGCGTGATTATCTGGTACTCGAAGGAGCCGGCCGAAGCTCGAACAATGTTACAGGCGTCTGTGTCCTGCCTGTTATGAACGGGCGGTTTGTCCTGTTGCGATGTTACCGTCATGCACTGAAGTCGGATCTGTGGGAAGCGCCGCGCGGCTTTATTGAATCCGGCGAATGCGTCAGGCGTGCGGCCGTTCGCGAGTTGGCCGAAGAGACCAATTTGATATGCGCGGCATCCAACCTTGTTGATCTTGGATTTTATGCTCCGGAGGCAAGCACGCTCGCGGCGCGCGGCGCGCTGTTTGCGGCGACAGGCTGCGAAGGCACGTTACGGGCCGGGACCGATGAGATAGGCGTGGGAGCGGCGGGGCTGTTCGATCAAAAGGAGATGGCGGAACTCGTCGCGACGGGAGCGATCGAGGATGCCGGCACTCTCATCGCCTATTACCGTTTTTGTTCGTCGGCCGGCGACTTGTAGAGCAGTTGAATCTGCCATGCACACCGAATTTCCTCTGACGGCGGACGGCGTCTGGTGTGAGGTGATACCCGACGCACTGCGGGGCGGACCGGCGCTGTTCCTTGATCGTGACGGCGTCATTGTCGAAGAAGTCGGGTACCTTTGTCGCGTCGAGGACATCGCAATCATCCCGAGGAGCGCCGCAACCATTGCGCAGGCCAATCGTCGGGGAATCCCCGTGGTCGTGGTCACCAACCAGGCGGGGATCGGGCGCGGGTATTACGGGTGGGATGCTTTCGCGCGAGTGCAACACGCCATCATTTCGGCCCTGGCGAAATCCGGCGCCCGGATCGACGCGGTTTATGGCTGCCCCCATCATGCAACCGGGGTAGGCGCCTTGGCAGTTGCCGATCATCCCAGCAGAAAACCGAACGCGGGCATGGTCCTTTCTGCGGCTGCCGCGCTCCGGTTGGACCTGGAGCGCTCCTGGCTGGTGGGAGACAAAGCCAGCGATATCGAATGCGCAAGGCGCGCGGGGCTTGCGGGCGCGCTTCATGTCCTCACCGGCCACGGCGAGAGCGAACGCGCCGCCGCGCTCATGTTGGCTACCCCGATATTCGACGTGCGACTCGGACAATCGATCGGCGATGCGGTCGGTCTGCCAATATTCAGCACAGCGATGTCGACGGCCAGACTCCCGCCACAGTGATGATCAAACAGAAGGGCAAAGACGCGATCCGGAATTCTTCTTCAGTTCCGATACTACGGCCCCATGTTCGTGGAGGCGCATCGCCATACCCGTCCCTACTGCTTGCGAGCGGCAAATGTTCTCTTCCAATCTCATAATCATAGCACGGCCGGCGATGTACCGCCTCATTCCGGCTGGCGCGATCGGCGCGTTGCTGATGCCGACCGTCGTTTGGATCCTGTCCGACCAGCATTTGTGGGCATGGGACCAATCCTACTATGGCGCGGCGACACTCAATCTGTGGAATACGCACGGGGGCGGCCAATGGCTCAGGGCAATGCTCGATGCTCTCCGGTCGATGCCGCCGATGCTCGTATGGACCGCTCAGTTCCTGGTGCCGCTTCATCAGGTCACCCCCGACTTCGAATCCGCGATCCTGCTTGTCAACGTCGTGTTCACAGCCGGCCTACTGGCGCTTACCTATGCAACGGCCAGACGGATGGAATGCGGCCTGACGGCTAGTTTGTCGGGGGTGATCTTGGTGGGCGGCAGTGCCTACATTGTTGCGCTTTCTCACCAATACGTGGTGGAGGTTTCGCAGGCGTTTGCCGTGGCCGTGATGCTTTTCATCGCATGGCGGGTAGAACGTCTGTCGTGGGTCCGATGCGCGGCCCTCCTCCTTATCGGGATTTCGCTCACCCAGGCCGCCAAAGCATCGAGTTTTATTTTCACGCTCCCGCCGCTGACGTATTGTGCCGTCGTGCTGGGGACGACATGGAAGAGGCAGAAACCTGCTTCGACTGTTTTCGACATTACATGGCTGGCATTGGCGCTCGCCTTTTTCGCGCTGACGGCCGTGTGGTACTGGGTAAATTGGGATCACATGATGGCGCACTTTGTTCTTTCAACAGTTGCAAATACCGGATTAATGGCGGGAGGCCCGGTGGTCGATTTGAGGCAGAAGATACCATTCTGGGTCGGCAACATGGGAACTGGCCTTTCTCCAGTGAGCGCCATATCGATTTCAGCTCTTGTCATGGTCTTGGTTGCGTTGGTAGTCGGGCTGAGGCGCTCAAGAACCCGGCAGCTCACAATGGCCTTACAGTGCGGGATCAAAAACGGTACTTTGTTTTGTTTCATGCTCGCAGGCACGATTATCTTTGTAATTTTGACCTACTCGCTGCAACTCAACGTCGACACTCGTTTCCTGACTCCGCTCGTTCCCTTCGTCGGCGTGCTGGTCGCCTGGAGCTTGTCAGTGTCGCGCCTCAAATGGCTGTCGTTGATCTTTTTGGCCGCTTTCGTTGTCAACGCGGCAGTCAATCATGCCCTTTCCTTCGGGTGGAATCCTTGGAGCTTGACCCCTCAGGGCTGGATTCAACCTCCCGAGCGCGATGTCGCGGAGCGAGACCGCCTTACGGCAATCGTCGCCGCCACGTGTAAGGAAGAGTCGGCCGGACACTGGGTCCTTCTTGCAGTCAACTACGCTTGGCTGAACGCGAATTCCGCGAACTTTTTTGCGGCCAAGGACGCATCCAGCCTCGGACATCGATGCGCTTACACCAATTTTCCGCTCTTCGTGACCGATATTGATAAGGATTTTTCCTTCATCACTGACACCGCGCGACCGTATTACGTGGTCACCGTAGAACCGTCGAAACAACCTGAGCCGGATTGGGTCAATCAGCTCGCGAAACCGATTGCGGAACGTCTTGCACGAGACGACCGTTTTGCGCGAAGCGCGGGGATCGGCGATATTACGATCTATCGAGGTCCAGACTAGCCTTCTATCCCGAAGTGCGCGACGGAGCGTGCCACAAAATCAAGCGAACTTCGGAATGAGAAGATTAGTGCCGCGCACCGTCGAGCGAATCGACGGCCCTGGCCGGCACGGCCGCAGATCGCCGGCGATCGACCGGCCGGTGTAGCGGGCCGCAGGGTAACAGAGAACCAATCTCTCGGTTGAAAGCTGCCTGCTCGAATGCTACTGGCTGCGCGAGGTTGAGCATCAGCGGCGGGGCATGATCCGAGTATGAACCGGACGGAACCCTTATGGCCGCTGGCCCGCTTCGGGTCGGCGGAGGAAGCGGTCGCCAGCCTGCGCGCGTGCCTCTCGCCCGCTTCGTTCTGGACCCCGGAGCGGATCGGACCGGAGGTTGCCTGGCTCGAGCATGCGCCCTTCGCCTTCTGGCTGGTTGAGGCGCTGCACCCCCGGACGGTGCTGGAATTGGGGACCCACGGCGGGTTCTCGTATTTCACCATGTGCGAAGCGGTGCAGCGCGGCGGGTTGGGCACGCGCTGCTACGCGGTTGACACCTGGACCGGCGACGAACATGCGGGCTTCTACGGAGAAGAGGTATATCGGGACGTAGCCGCCCATAATCAAAGTCGCTATTCGGGTTTTTCGACGCTGGTCCGCTCGACCTTCGATCAGGCGCTCGGGCATTTCAGCGACGGCACGATCGACCTGTTGCATATCGACGGCCGACATTTTTACGACGATGTTAAACACGACTTTGCAAGCTGGCGGGCGAAGCTGTCGGCGCGCGCGGTCGTGCTGTTTCATGACACCAACGTGCGGGAGCGCGACTTCGGCGTCTTCCGCTTGTGGGAGGAACTGCGCCAAACTCATCCGCATTTCGAGTTCCTGCACGGGCACGGGCTCGGCGTACTCGCCGTCGGGACCGAGGTCCCACCGCCGGTGCGCGCGCTTTTCGCAACGTCGGCGAACCCCGATGCCATGGCGCACATCCGCAACGCCTACGCCCGTTTAGGATTCGCGATTTCCTTGGCAATGCTGGAGCGCAACCTGCCCCTGATGGGGGATGACCCGGCCTCCGATCCGTCACGGGGGCGGGAAAAAACGGCGACCCGGGAGGCGCTTGCGGCGGCTAGCACGCGTGAGACCTTTGAGCGACCAATCCCCCCCGTGCCGCTGGCGTTCACCGGCGAGAGGCTAACCTCGGAAGTAGCCGGAGAGATCGAGAGCGAGCATCTGCATCGCTATCTGTACGCGCGCGAGTTTTGTCGCGGAAAGGAGGTGCTCGATGTCGCATGCGGCGAGGGCTACGGGTCGGCGCTGCTGGCGCAGGTAGCGAACTCCGTCGTCGGCCTCGATCGCGCGCCTGAAGCGATAGAACACGGGCGCGTTTCATACCGGCGACCGAACCTGCGTTTTGTCGAGAGCGATGCGCGTCGCATCGAGCTGGAATCATCATCGATCGACGTTGTGGTGTCGTTCGAAACGATCGAGCACTTTGCCGAGCACGAACAGTTTCTGCAGGAAGTGCGCCGTGTATTGCGGCCGGGCGGACTGATGATCGTGAGCACTCCTGATCGCAACGCCTATTCTCCGCCCGGCGCTGACGCTAACCCGTATCACGTCCGCGAATTGGCTGCGGATGAATTTGCTGATCTTTTGTCGCAACATTTTCAACACGTAGAATACCTGCTTCAGCGCCCGATTGCGGGTTCGATACTGCTGCCATATTCCGACGCGTTTGATGCGTCTACGCTTTGCTTCGAAAGCGCGGGAGACCGTCATTTCAAACTGTCCCAGGGGATCGGGCGAGCGCGCTACATCCTGGCACTCGCTTCCGACCAAGACGTGAGCGTCTTTCATCCATCGGTATATTTCGACACGAACGCGACCGAAAGGTCGACCGCTCAAATCGCGCAGATGGATGCTTCGCGCAGCGAACTCGCGCGCCTTGCTGCCGAGGCGGCGGAGCAACGGGCGGCGGCAGAAGCAGCGCGGGACGCTCTTGCTGCTCAAAGCGAAGCCTTGCGGGCCGAACTCGTCCAGGAACGGGCAGCGGCGGAGTCGGCGCAGCACACTCTCGCGGCTCAAAGCGAAGCCTTGCGAGCCGAACTCGCCCAGGAACGGGCAGCGGCGGAGTCGGCGCAGCACACTCTCGCGGCTCAAGAGGCTGAGGTCGCGCGATTGACGGCCGAGCTGGCCCAGCAGCGGGCAGCGGCAGAGTCAGCGCAACTCACGCTCGCTGCTCAAAATGAGGTATTGCGAGACGACCTCGCGCAGCTCACGGAGGTACGGCTGCGGGTGGCCGATCTGGAGACCCAGCTTGCCGGGCGTGCGACAGAACAGGCGCGCGTGGCCGCCGCGCTGACGGCGGCAGCCGACCAGGTCGCCGACTTGGAAGCCCGCGTCGCGGTAGCGTCGGAGGACGCCGCGCGGCTCAAGGAAGACCTTGCCGACGCCTGCAGCCGCGGGGCCGAGCTGGAAGGGAAACTCGACACGCGCGGGGCGGAGGTCGCCCGCCTGGATGCCGAACTGGTCCGCACCCGCGGCCATGCGGGTCAGCTGGCGCACGAGCTCGAACAAAGCCAACGACACCTCGAATGGATGCTTTCCAGCACCAGCTGGCGGTTGACGCGGCCGCTGCGTCGGCTGGGCACCACCTCGCCCAAGCTCCGCAGTTACGCACGGCGGCTGATGAATACGCTGTGGCTGCGCGGCGTGTTTGGCTTGGAAGCCCGTTTGGCGCTCACGCGAAAAGAGCCGGGATGGAACCCGGGGCTGGACTGGCTCAGGTCACAGCTCGGCAGCCCCGATGGTACGCCGCAAGAGCTGGCGGCGAATTGCCGGCTTCTCGAGGCAAGCGGCCTGATCGATGAAGAGGCCTACCGCGCGACGGCCGGTATTGACGCAACAGTCAGCGCCGCAGAGCATTATCTCACGATTGGCTGGCGCCATGGATTCGACCCCGGGCCGCATTTCGAAGGCAGATTCCTCGAGCCGTACTATCGCAGCCTAGGGCTATCTGGGCCGCCGGCGGTCGCTTACCTCAAGCTGCGCAAGCACGGTTGGCCGGTGTATGCCACGCGAGCCCAAGCGGAAGCGGTCGCAGGCGTCATTCGTGCCGGCGACCTGTTCGACGAGGCTGCCTATGCGACTGCCGCACAGGTGTCGGGCCAACTCGATCGTGTGCTGCATTACGTGATCGTCGGGGAAAGCGCAGGCCTTGCGCCCTCGGACCGTTTCGATCCGGATTATTACGGCGACCGCTATCCCGACATCGGGCACGCAGGCATCAATCGGCTTTGCCATTATCTCTCAAGCGGCCGTCTCGAACGCCGCAGGGGGCTGCCGGTCGCCGCCTCTCTGAATTTCGACCAGTCGCGCTTGAAGCCGGGCCGGGATACCGTCCTGCTGGTCGTGCACGAGGCGTCGCGCACCGGCGCGCCGATCGTGGCATATAACATCGCGAAGCGGCTCGGTGCCGACCACAACGTCGTCGCTGTGCTGCTGGCCGGCGGCGACCTGGTGGCGGATTTCGAAAAATGCTGCGCGGCCGTCATCGGACCGCTGGCCCACGCGGACTGGCACCCCGGCGAGATGAAACATCTGATCCGGCACGTGCTGGCCAGCTACTCAGTCTCATACGCGCTCGTCAACAGCATCGCGTCATGGATGTGCGTACCGCCGCTCGGACGGGCGCTGGTGCCGGTAGTCCTGCTTGTGCACGAGTTCGCCTCCTATACCCGGCCCAAGTTCGCGATGAGTCAGGGGCTGCATTGGGCGACCGAAATCGTCTTTTCGGCCGAGTTGGTGGCACGTTCCGCCCGCGAGGAGCATCCAATCGAGACGCGCCGGAATATTCATGTCTTCCCGCAGGGGCGCTGCGACCTGCCGATCCCACAGGAGGCGCGGCCACGCCTCGCCCCGCCTCCGGATCTGCCCCGCACATTCCGGCCGCCGGGCACGGAGAAGCCTTTCGTCGTGCTGGGTTGCGGCTTCGTTCACATACGCAAGGGCGTCGATTTGTTCTTGTCATGCGCGGCCGCGGTCGCCGCCATGCAGCCGCAGCGTCCGGTGCGGTTCATCTGGATCGGGGGCGGATATGATCCGGAGAAAGACCCGGGCTACTCATGCTACCTGGCCGATCAAATTGCGCGCTCCGGGCTGGAGGACATAGTCGCAATCATCGAGGAGGTTCCGGATCTCGAGCCCGCCTACGCAATGAGCGACGTGTTCTTCCTCAGCTCGCGTCTCGACCCGCTGCCGAACGTCACCATCGACGCCGCAGTGCGGGGCCTTCCCGTCGTTTGTTTCGAAGGCGCCACCGGCATGGCCGACATTCTCGCTGCGGACGCGGCGACCCGGTCATGCGTAGTTCCGCATCTCGACGTGCACGCGGCTGCCGGCGTGATCGCGGAACTTGCCAACGACGAAGGAAAGCGCCGGGAGATCGGCCAAGCGCTGCGGAAGAGGAGCCAGACGATTTTCGACATGGATCGCTATGTGCGCCGTGTTGACGAATCCGGTCGCGAGGCGGGAAACATCATGCGGCATCGCATCGATGACCTCACGACGGTTCAAGACGATCCGATGTTCGACCCCATCATGTATTTGCCCTATGACGCGCCAGCGGTCGCGCGGCGCGAAGCAATCGTTGATTTTCTTGCACGGTGGGCGGTCGTCAGCACGACCCCTGCTTCGCGCGATTATTTCTTCCGCCGGCCGTGTCCCGGGTTTCATCCGCAGGTCTACGCGCACGAGCACGCAGCGGAATTCGATAGTGACAAAATCAACCCGTTGGCTCATTTCATTCGTAGCGGCAAGCCGGATGGTCCGTGGCGCCACGAGGTGATCACGCCAAATGCGCGGAATTCGCCGACCGCGGCGGACGATCTTCCGCCGACGGCACTCCACGTGCATTTCCATTATCCCGAGTTGGCGGAAGATTTTTTCGTCAAGCTGGCGGCCAGCCAATCTCGCTGCGACCTTCTGCTGAGTACCGATAGAAACAGCAAGGCGCGGCGTTTGCGCACGGCGGCGTCGCAGTATCGGCGTGGCGAAGTGCACATCCGCCTTGTTCCGAACCGCGGACGCGACATCGGCGCGTTCCTCACCGGCTTCGGCCGGCAGGTGTACGAGCGATACCAGCTCATCGGCCACCTTCACGCAAAGCGGAGCTTGTTCGCGATGGAGTCATCCGATCCGTATCTCGGCGAGCGATGGCGCGAATTTCTCTGGCAGAATTTGCTGGGGGACCGGAATCCGATGTTGGATACCATTCTTCAGCGCATGGCCGCGGACCCTAAGCTCGGTCTCGTCTTCCCGGACAATCCGCAACTGCCGTGCTGGGACGGCAACCGCGAGATCGCCGAATCGCTCGCGCGGCGCATGGGCATGACTGAACCGCTGCCGGAGTTTTTCGACTTCCCGGTGGGGACGATGTTTTGGGCCCGCACCGCCGCGTTGAAGCCGCTATTCGAGCTCGGCCTGAAGTGGGACGATTATCCGGAGGAGCCGCTTCCCAGCGACGGCACGATTCTGCACGCGCTCGAGCGGCTGCTCCCATTCGTGGCCCGGCATGCGGGATACAGTTATGCCGGGACGCAGATACCGGGCCTAACGTGGTAGCGTGACCGCGCGATGTTTAGGCGAATTATTTGTGCTGCAACCATTCTGGCGGGGGCACCCGCGCGTCGCCTCATCGCATCCGGGTCGACCCCGGCCCCAAACCGTCAGGCCTTGCGAAAAACGGTTGTTTTATCGAACTGCCCCGGCCGACCGGGCGCGATCCGACGGAAGTACGAAGCGTGAAGTTGATCGCGATCGGCGTCAAAATCGGCATCACTGGGCTGCTGGCTTGGCTGCTGTTGCAGCGCGTGGATTTGGCCGCCGCAGGGGCATTGCTGCGCAGCGAAGGTGGAGCGGCCGCTTTTCTCCTCGCTATTGCCGTGCTGATGGGTCAGGCCGTGATCGCCGGCGCGCGCACGGCCTGCGTCATCCGGCTGCTCGGGGGTCGCGGCTCGATCGGACGAGGCTTTGCCCTATGGATGATCGGGCTTCTGGTCAGTCAATCGCTGATCACGTTCATCGCCGGCGACGCCGCTCGCCTGTGGCAATTCATCCGGCTCGGATATTCACGGCGCGTGGCCAGCAGCGTCATCGTGCTCGAGCGAGCGGTCGGGTTGGTCGTGCTGCTCGCCATGGTGCTTCCGGGCGCACCCGTGTTGTTCGCGCACGCTCCTCCCGGAGCCGTGCGTACCGGGGTGACGATTTTGACGATCGTTTGCGCCGCGGGGATTCTCACCTTCGTGACCTCGGGATTTCTCGGCGGCGTGCGAGGCTTGCTGCCGGCGCGGCTGCGGGCGCACCATCTGCTCGAGGTCGCTATCGACCTTGCGTCGGTGGCGCGGCACATCGCCCCCTCGTGGAAACGGGGCGCGTCGGTCGTCGCCGCGAGCGTGCTCATGCAATTGAGCAACGTGTTTGCGGTGTTCATTCTCGCCCGTGCCAGCGGCATCAACATCGATCTGCCGGCGACCGCTGCGGTGGCGCTGCCCTCGTTGCTTATTGCGATGATGCCGGTCACGGTCGCCGGCTGGGGCGTGCGCGAGGGAGCCATGATCGTCGGTTACGGCCTGTTCGGCGTCGCACCGGCGACGGCGCTGGCCGTTTCCGTCGCCTTCGGCCTCGCCATGCTCGTTGCCAGCCTACCCGGGGCCTTGTTCATCCGCTGGGGCAAGGAAGCCAAGAAGCCCGCGCTGAGTGTCAATTGACGCGGTGCGCTGCGGCCGCGCCGGTAAAATCATGCGGCCGGCGATTTTTCCGTGTGCGCCGGGGATGGAGCAAGACCGGCGCCGTTCGGTGAGCACCCTGCCGTTTTCCTTACCTTACGCACTACGACGTCAATTGTGTAGTTGGGTCTGCGCGCCTCGCGGTCGCCGCCCGCGCGGGCAAACGGTCGTGCGGCCGCAACCACGCAGTCAAGCCGGGACCGGCTGCGCGACCGGCCACACGTTGCGGCGGCTCGAGATCGCGTAATAGATCCAGCGGCGCGTGCCCGCGAGGCGGCGGATCGGCAGCGGGCCATGGAATCCGGCGTTGCAGTTGAGCAGCAGGACTCCCGTGTTGTGCTGATAGGCAAACGCCTTTTCGAGCTTGGGCGCATGGCAGAGCCGGTCGTTGCGAAATTCCTGATCGGAGAACAGGCCGAATTCCCCGCCCTCCATGTCCGCATCGGCCGCGCTCGTCATGAACAGGACGCCGCCGACCACGCGCCGATTCCAGTCGGTGTGGACGAAGGTCCAGTGGGTCGACGTCATCGCCTGGAAATCGAAGCGGACGAACAGCGCGTTCGGATCGTAGCGCTCGTCGAGGGTCGCCTTTTTCAGTTCCTCGCGCGTCTCGGCGTAGGGATCCAGATAAACGCGGTCCGGCTCAATGAGCGCGCCGCGCGACCTGATGTCGTCGGCAAAAACCCCGATCACCCGCTTGACGAAGGCTTCCTGGAGCATCGTCTCGCCGAGCTGCGCCCAGCCTGGCTGTGCCATGGTCTCTCCCCAGCCCGGCTCCCCGGGGAAAAGGTCGCGACCGGTGCGCCCGCGCGGCGCCTCGTCGAGATGAGGAAAGCAAAGCTGCGCGTAGAGCTCGGGCGGCAGGATCTGCGGGATGACGAGATGCGGGCTCGACGCGGAATAATATTCGAGCTGCATTGAAAGACCTCGCACGGGCGAACGCCCGATCGAAGCAGGATGCTGGGCCTCTTCCGACACGACGGAAGGGCTCCTTTGCTCATGGCCTTTCGCCTCGGAGCCGTCGATATGGTAATGCCAGCGCCACAATGACCGTCTCCTGGCATCGACCTGCGTCCTCCCCAACCGCCGGAATACCGTGACCGCACGCCCCCCCTCCTCGATCGTGCTCGGCGGCGGCGGCTTCCTGGGCGTGAATCTGTGCCACCGGCTGGCGGCGGCGGGCGGGCGCGTGCGCGCGTTCGGCCGGCGCTGTCTATTTCCGCAGGCGCTCGCGGGAGTCGACTGGTATCAGGGCGATTTCTCCGACAACGCCGCGCTCGCGGCGGCAATCGAATCCTACGAGGTGGTGTTCCATCTCGTGCACGCCACGACGCCGCATTCGGCGAATCTCGACATGGCCGCCGATCTCCAGCAGAACGTGGCCTCCTCGATCGCGCTTCTCGACATCAGCCGAAACCTGGGCGTCAAACGCGTCGTCTTCGTTTCCTCCGGCGGTGTCGTCTACGGCCGGGCTGCGCAAATCCCGACGCCGGAAGACGCGCCCACCGAACCGATCACCGCATATGGCATCAGCAAACTCGCGATCGAGAAGTACCTCGCACTGTATCAGCACCTGCATGGGCTCGATTTTCGCGTGTTGCGCGTCGCCAATCCGTACGGGCCGTTCCAGGTGACGACAAAGAATCAGGGGATCGTGGCCGCGCTGATCGCGCATGCGCTCGCCGGCGAGCCGTCGGAAATCTGGGGCGACGGCTCGGTGGTGCGCGACTACATTTTCATCGACGACGTGGTCGATGCGCTGGAGGCGGCCGCCGCCGACCGCAGCGGCGCGCGGGTGTTCAACATCGGCTCGGGCCGCGGGCGCAGCGTGCGCGAGATCATTGCCGCGCTGGAAGCGCAGTTGGGGCGCAAGCTGGAAATCAAGTGGAAGCCGGGTCGCCCGATCGACGTGCCTACGTCGATCCTGTCGATCGACCGGGCCGGAAAGCTCCTGGGCTGGACGCCGAAGACGTCGTTCGAGCAAGGACTGGAGCAGACGATCGCCTGGTGGCAGGAGCGGGCGACGCGGTGAAGCGCGACGCCCGGATGGGGCAGGACAGTGATTGCCAACCGGTCATCGGTCATCGGAGCATCGCGTCTGCATCTGATCACTGATCACCGGTCGCTGATTGTGGCGGCAGCCTGGATGCTGCTGCTCGCGGCCTTCCTCGCGCTGCGGGTCGATTTTTCCACCGCAGAGAACTCGATGGACGAGCGCATCGTCCTGAGCGTCTCCAAAGGCATGTCGGAAACCGGCCGGCTGGATCCCGACTGGACGGTCGCTTCCCCGCACTATTATCGCTATCGGCAGTACAATTTTTATTCCTACAATATCCTTTCCCATCTTCTGATCGTGGCGACCGCGCCGCTGGGCGCGCAGCCCATCGTCGTCCTGCGCATCGCCAACGTCGTCTATCAGCTTGCCGCGCTCGCGCTGCTGATAATCGTCCTGCACAAGCTGCGATTCCCGCCCGCCGCGCTGTTCGCCGCCGCGGCTCTCGTCACGTTCCTGCCCGGCATGGTCCACGACGCTCACATTGCCCGGTGCGAGAGCCTGCTCTACCTGCTGTTCGCCGCGGTCATGTATTGCGCGGTCTCGGGGCGGCTCATTGTCGGCGGAGCGATCCTCGGCTTCGGCACCGCCGCCAAGGCGACCTTCCTGGGGTCAGGCCTGGTGTTCGTTCCCTTGCTCTACGGCGCGCCGTCCCTTTCCGCGCTCCTGCGGCGCAGCGCAACGATCGGCCTTGCAACCCTCGCCACCTTCGCGCTTTCGGCGCCCTACGCGGTGGCTCATTTTCCCGTCCTGGTCGAGGGGCTTTCACGCATTCATGGCATTTACGTCGCGCATGGCGCGGGTCCGCACCGGCTCATGGATCCCACGCCGCTGCGCGACGCCTTGCATGCGGCGGCGTTCCTGGCGATCGTCTACGGAAGCCTCGTTCCGGCGGCGATCGTCTCGCCCCTCTTCTGTAGCCCGCATGCAGCGCAGCGGAATGCGGGAGCAAAACTCCCGGATTGCGCTCCGCTCCACCCGGGCTACCGAGCGAGCTTCCGGCGCCTCTGTCTCGGCGTCTGGCTCGCGAGCGTCGCCGTGATCGTGTATTTCGCCCCTGTGCCGTTCTTCATCGAGCGCAACTATTCGCTCGCGGTTTTCGGCTGCGCCGTGCTGCTGGGCGAATGGGTTGCGTCCGGCCGGGCGCGGGCGCTCGGCTTCATCGCCTTTGCAGCCGCCCTCCTCCCCATGGCCTATTGGTCGGTGCAAATCGCCCTGGCCACGGCCGAGCGGCCCGGAGCGCGGCGGGTACACTGGGAGGCCACGCACCTCGATCAGCCGACGACCTGGTTCTGGAACGGCGAGCTGGAGATGGCGCAGGAGCTTCCCAATTGCTCCGGCCTGCTGGCTATTCCGGACCTCAATGACGACTTCTCACGCCGTCTCATCGATCACGTGCGGGCAACCGGCCGCAAAGAGGTCGCACACTACCGCTCGCGCTTTTCCATCGTCCCGACCAGCACCCTGCACACCTATCTAGACGCGGATATGCGTTACTTTACCTGCGCTCCCTGACCGCGCGCCGGAACGGGTGGCGAGCCGCGTCGACGATAACGCGCAGCGGTCGGGTGATGCGCCAGCTTGTGCTCGCTTTGATCGCATCGAGTTCGGCCGCCTGCGCTTTGAGTTGCGCAGTGTACGTGCTCGCCTGCGCAGCGTACGCGCTCGCCTGCGCAGCGTACGCGCTCGCCTGCGCAGCGTACGCGCTCGCCTGCGCAGCGGACTCGGCCCGCAGCGCCGCGGATGCCGCAGTCAGCCTGGCGACTTCGCTGCGCTCACCCGCGAGTTCCTGCTGCACCCGCTCCAGCTCGGCCGCACGAGCGGTCAGGTTCGCGACTTCGCCGCGCTCAGCCGCGAGCTCCTGTTGCACCCGCTCGATTTCGGCTGCATGAGCGGCAATCTCATCATCCTTGAGCGACAGCATCGTGGTTTGCGCTATGCGATTGGATACTTCGCTCAAACCTGCGCCCAGGCGCGCATAGGCGAGGCGAATCTGCTGGGCCAAAGCCTCGTCGCGGCCCGCCTCGAACAGCGCCGACAGCCGCACCCCGATTTCCTGTCCGACGCCGAGGACGCCCAAGCCGTGCCCATGGGCGAACTCGAAATGAGGATACGTCTGGCGCAGTTCCCCCCACAGTCGATGGACGCCAAATCCACGCTCGCGCACGGCGGTATCATGGAACACGACCAGCCCCTGCCGCGACAGCTTGGGAAGCCACAGTTCGAAATCGTGGCGAACGTCCTCATAGAAGTGGCGGCCGTCGATGTGCAGCAGGTCGATCGAGCCGTCCGGAAACTCGCGAGCGGCCTCGTCGAAGGTCGCACGCATCAGGCCGGCAAAAGCCGAGTAACGCCTTTCGTTATGTTCGCGAACCGACGCGAAAACCTCTTCTCCGTACCAGCCGGCGTGCTCATCTCCGCGCCACGTGTCGACCGCGAAACAACGCGTGGCGAGCCCGAGAGCATGCACCGCCTGGCAGAAAGCGAAGAATGAGAAGCCCCAATGGGTTCCCAATTCGACCAGGGTCGCAGGCCGATGCACATCGACGAGCCAAGAGGCGAACGGGGCATGCTCGATCCACGCGGAATTGCAAAAATATTCGGGAAACCAGAATGAGGGCGGCGAAACGAATTCGGCGAGGCTGCGCCGGATCGCTGGGAAGGGTGCGGGTTCTTCGCTGCCGTTCGAGCCGTGCGACAGGGCACGGCGAAACATCTCCGACGTGTCGGACAGCACCGCACGAATCCGGTCGCACGCCTCACGCAGAGCCGTTTCGTCGCCGCTCTCCGCCGTTTCGCTCATGCGATCGAACAACTCGACGACCGTGGCGGGAACGTCGGGCGTGCTGCTCAGCGTCTCGTGGGTCGCCCGGTTGTGATAGAGATCGAGGGTGAGAAAGCGATCGATCGCGGCGGCGCCGTCGGGAACCGGCGTGAGCAAACCGGTTCCGACCGCCTTCTCCAGCTTGCGTGCAAACGAACGCCAGTCGACCAGCAGATGGTCGTAGCGCACGAAGATTCGGCGCCGCCCGCGACTCGCCAACTCGGCATCGAGCGTATAGCGCAGATATATCAGCAGGGATTTCGCCAACGGAAGCCGGTCGCGCCGTTGCAGCGAGGCGGCGACCTCCAGCGGGTTACGCACGGGAACCACCACGACCGGCTCGATCTCGAGTTCGTCGAGAAGTTCGAGCCACAAGGGAAGCAGGCGGCCAAGGCGCGGATCCTTCACCGTGCAAATGCGGCCGCCGCTGAAATCCTTCCTGACCTCCTCCGCGAGTTCGCGCTTGGCTTGCCGCGCGGCATCCGTTTCCATCCAGCGCGCAGGCAGCGAAAACGGGTCGTCCCAGGCGCTGTCGAGGTCGGCCAGCAGGCGGTCGTGAATGGCAACCACGGCTCTTGGCTCCCAGAAGCCGCGATCGTTGTTGCCGGGGATAGCCGGCGTCAGATCACGCGCAATGTCGGCACCGAGCAGGTTGATGACGCGCGCGGCCGCCGAAGTGCCCGACCGGTGCATACCGGCCACGAGGATGCACGCCTTCGGCAGCAAGGAGGCCCCGAGCGAGGGCTGCGCCAGCGGCTTCATGCGGATGCACTCATGCGATCGGCTCGACGCCAACCCCCAGACGGCTGCGGCCCCCCGTCGCCCCCCGCGGCGGGAGGAGCGGGAGACCACCTTCGCACGCGGCTGCCACCGGGCCAAGCGCCCGCGGCGGTAGGCTACCACACCGCATCTCCGACCGCGGGCAAGCGGCGCTCAAGGCAGGAAAGCACGCCGTTACAACGCGTTGGCGTGGACCCTGAGCCAAAGTGACGCACCCCGTTTGACGAACCGACCCTCGCCTGCGAACTTCCGAAATGCAGGGTGCGCTTCTTGCGCCCGCGCTCGTGCCGGCCCTTCGCTGACAATAGCGGCCGGCGCGCGCGGCCGGCGCGCATAGATAATTCCAGGATCAATCCTGACCCTCCCGCTAAGGGCCGCTTGCGCGGCCCTTTTTCATTTGCGAGACCGCGTGAAAAAACGTCCGCGACTGACGCGCGCGCGCCTGCGCGAGCTGTTGCATTACGATCGGACGAGCGGAGAATTTCGTTGGCGCGCGCGGCCATGCAACAGCGTTCAAATCGGCGACGTGGCCGGTCACCTGCAACGCGACACCTATCGACGTATCCGGATTCGCGGAAGGGCTTACCTCGCACACCGACTCGCTTGGTTCTATATGACCGGTAGTTTCGGACGGTCGACAATCGATCACCGCGACGGGGATCCTGCCAACAACCGATGGAACAATCTGCGCAAAGCCACCCCGGCGCAAAACTGCGCGAACAGGCGCCGTCAGCAAAACAACGCGTCGGGATTCAAGGGCGTTGTAGCATACCGCGGGAAATGGCGGGCAGTCATCACCAAGAACGGTCGACCCACCATGCTCGGCACGTTTGAGAGCCCGGCAGCCGCCCATGCTGCCTACGTCGCGGCGGCGCGCAAGCTGTTCGGCGAATTTGCTCGCGCGGAATAGCATGCAACGAGAGCAGATTCGCGCGATCGGCTTGGACGCCGCGGCGATGTTCGACTTGTATCGAGGACTTGCGACAACTTGCGCGAAGCTCGCAAAGTAATGAGACGTTATGTTGACTCTGGCACTTAGGTGAAAACGGTATCGCCGTCTTCTCCCCTTCACACAATTCCGACAGCATGCATGCAAAGTCGAAATCTCGCCGGGCGACGAACCCGAATTTCCTTGCCTCGTCACGCCGCGTGTGATAAACTTCTCGCTTCGGTTGTTTTTGCTTCACAAGTTGTCTCTATATCGCAGAGGGAGGAGAAGAGAATGCGAAAATTTCTCGTTGCAGTCGCTCTCGCGGGCGCGGCGCTCGCGTTGTGTCTGCCGAGCGCGCCTGCGTTCGCGCAGGCGACGCGCACGTGGGTCTCCGGCGTCGGCGACGACGCCAATCCGTGCAGCCGCACAGCACCGTGCAAGACCTTCGCCGGCGCCATTTCGAAAACCGCGCCTGGCGGCGAGATCGATGCGCTCGATCCGGGCGGATTCGGCGCGCTCACCATCACCAAGTCGATCACCATCGACGGCGGCGGCGGCCAGGTCGCCTCGGTGCTGGTCGCGGGCACCAACGGAATCGTGATCTCCGCCGGAGCGACCGACGTCGTGATCCTCCGCAACCTGCGACTGAACGGGCTGCTCGGCAACGGCAGCAACTCCGGCAACGCCGGCCTCAACGGCATCCGCTTCATCTCGGGTGCAATGGTGAAGATCGAGAAGACGGATATCTTCGGCTTCGCGCAGAACTGCATCGATCTCGAGCCGAACTCCACCGCCAGGGCATTCGTGTTCGAGACCTACTGCGAGAACAACGGCCTCACCAACGTCAACTTCGCCGGCATCCTGATCAAGCCGAACAGCGGGGCCTCGATGAACGTCACCGTCGACAGGTTCCGCTCGGCGTTCTCCAGCAGCGGCATCTTCATGGATCAATCCGGCGGCGGCGGCGCCAGCAACTTGAGCGTGACCAACAGCGTCCTC
>Ga0153928_1000024_pt1 | contig 76405 bp, 72 predicted proteins | sample TSNJ012MetaG_FD_106656 | JGI IMG/M metagenome (GOLD analysis project Ga0153928, IMG submission 106656) | Attine ant fungus gardens microbial communities from New Jersey, USA - TSNJ012 MetaG | ecosystem: Host-associated > Fungi > Mycelium > Unclassified | place: USA: New Jersey, Wharton State...
ACACCGACACGCGGCCTGCTGGCAACAGCGGCAGGGCGTGGTCGTGATGCTTACCGGCGATCTCATGGACCGTGATGGCTTGGCGGACTAGCTTCTCGTGATGCTCCGGCCGGAAAGTTTCTTTGCTGCGTTCGAACGAGCGGGCCTCGGCCGGATCACTCCGCGTATGCCCGGGAGGACAGTAGTTCCCGATCACCACTCCGGGGGGCAGGATCACTGCGGCCGTGTCAGATGCCGCCAGCCTTTCCCAGATGCTGACGCAGGCGGGCCGGTGCGAACTTTTCCAGATACGATGGAAGCCCAGCAGGATTACGGCCGTGTCCCTATAGGCGCGCTGCACCTCGCGGAACCGATCGTCCACACACATCCAGCGAGCGTATTTGCGCAACTGGTGGATCACCTTGGGGCCGGCCTTATAGTCGCCGTTCGGGCACTCCGCATATTCGGCTTTCGACCGCAGCTCCCCGTTGATCGAGCATTTCGCCTCCCAGAAGGCAATCGAAACCGGACCTTCGGGCGCGCGCTGCGCGACCACCAAGTCCATGCGTGGTGCCGCTTTTCCGCCTTTTGCAAGGCTTCCCGCCGGCAGTCCCATTTCCAGGTCGATCACACCTGGGTTCGCCTCGATCAGTCGATCGACGAAACGCTTTTCCGCGGTTGCGTAGGTCCGCGCGGTGGTTATCCAACCGCCGATCAACTTAGTCACCCTTGCGCTCGCAAGCGCGTCGGCATCGTACTGCTCGTAGTTTTTCCCCAGCAGCGTCCCGGCGCGATCGCCCGACCCGCGGGCACGGCCCTCGACATAGGCTCGATGCACCGACACTTTCGGACCGCCGCTCTCCCACCTGAGCCGCGCCACTGATTGGCCCGCGATGTAGAAATTGACATACCGATCGCGCACCCCGAGCCGCAGCGGGGCGTCGAACGTGCTGCCGATCCCCGGCATCGCCCAGCGGGCGAATAGCGTGCGTACGGCGTTGCCGGGGTGCATGGCGTCCCATTTGGCAAGCCTGTCCACGTCGAATGACCGAACGAACTTCTGCACGGCATGCCCCACGGCCATGTTTAAATCAAGCAAGCGAGAAATCTACCTCCTGGCGAAAGGGGATGCACGGCTTTTGTCGCGCAAGGGGAATCTAATGCTGAGGCAGCCTAAGTAGTCCAACTGTTGCGAGCCGGACGTGGGCTGGAATCGAAGGTGCGCCGCCGCGCCCGTCCATATTCGGTTTTACGCGAGCCTAAAATCATCGGAAGGCGGGCCGCCGTCCTTGGCGTCCAGCCTGCCGAACTGTTGAGGCTACCGCCCAAGAAAGCCAGTCGTCGCCGGTGATTTCAAGGACCCGAGCACAACAGCCGCCCAGTGGCGCGGCCGTCGTCGGACGGCGACGGTGAGCGACGCTCTTGAGATGTCGGTCCTGCCTTGAGTACGACGATCCGTGCCCCACTGCTTTGGCCACTTCCGTGGGGTCTGGAATCTGCCACCGATCGCCGGTATCCAAGGCGAGAATTTGCCATCATCACTAGGCCGCCGCCACGCCCGCACGAACGCCTTTACGGGGTTTCGATAGGCAGAAGTGCACTCAGCCAAACTGTGCCGCAGGCATCCTATGGGCCAGGCGGCTGCCCCGAAGTCATCGGCCCTGTCGCCTAGTGCATCGACGCGCGCAAGGCAGGCACCAAGGCCGCATCTTTATAAAGATCCAATAACACTCCCCCTCCTTCCGTCTCGGAAAAATACGCGGCGAGTAGCATCTGAGGGCCAGTAAGCCGCGCCCCATGACCCGGATCAAAGGTGACTCGACCGAAGTCGACAACGGCGACCCCGAGGGCTCGGCGACGATGTCGGCCGCCAACCAAAGGAGGCGCTTACGGGGAGCGTCGTTGAGTTCCTCCAAAACGACCCTCCTCGCGGCGGCGGCCACCTTCCTCGGAATTGAAGCACACGCGACGCCGCGACCACGCTTCCTCTCAAAGAGGACGACACCATGGTCCGGAGTTCATGTGCCGGCCAGCGGCCAGAGGAACGACAAGGGGCTTATCTGATCCGTTGCGTCGAAAGGTGTACATATGATGCGACAGCTCGAACGTGCATACCGCGTTCGCGTCAGGCAATGGCTCACTGGTCGGACCACGACCGTGGATGCGGTAACTGAGGGTGCTGCGCTGGAGTTGGTCCAACAGATCAACAAGTCCGGCCTCGAGACCGCGCAGTACGTCGGCCCCGTCGACACCCGGACGACCGCTGTGGACGCGCCCACCCCTGGTAAAGACTGCAAGTGAGCGCCTTCGCAGTGATATCCGAAATGAGTCTTGGCCGTCCTGGCGAGCCGCAAAGGCTGCGCGGGCGTGCGACCCGGCGCTGGCGCCATTCACTTCAGCGTTAGACGCCATGCGCAACTATGTTTAGGTTGCGAATGTTCGCTATTTGATTCTATGTTTCTCCCTGCCCGCTAGCTGGTTCCTGGCGAGCATCGCGATGCTCCCTTTCGCGAGGGAGTGTCCGATGACACGCAAACTGGTAAGCAAGAAGGACCTGAAAATTGTCTAGGGAGTTCCCTACCGCTGCGCCGGAAGCGGAGTAGTCAATCACTAGGCAGGAGACCAGCGAACCGTCTGCAAGCAGGATCGTTGCCGTCGGGTTCTTTGGCACGATCCGAGCGTGCCGACGATTTTCAGTGGTTTCGGGCTCGTCCTGCTGTTTGGCGAGCCATGATACTTTGGTCGCCACGCGCTCGCGAGTTTGTGCGTCCGCAACGATTGACATAACGAAGCCCGTGCTCATCTGCCGTAGAATAGCCCCGTGTAGCTGACCCAAAGCATCGGTATAGACGATTGCGCGTTCGCCGACGGGGCCGAGCACTGGGGCGGCAATCCCCATGGCGGAGGCAGAGAGATTTACAATGCGGCACGCGAACTCACGGCGGTCGCCGTTTAGCTTGCGCTTGCTCGCCAGCTGATACCGGCCGGGGATATTGACCAGGACCCGCGCCTCGTTGCGGCCCTCGCGGTCCAACGACGCGATTAAGCTATCGAGGGGCGATGGCGGGACTTCGGAACCCATGGCGGTGCAATGATGATGCTATCCGGGCTACTGCTGTGGCTTAAAAAACCTTTGAAATCGTGGGCGGGGATGGGCGGGGAAACACCAGCTTCGAGCGTTGCCGTGCCGACCAGCTCGATCCTCAACGAGCCCGGAGGCTCAGCCAAAACTTTATAGGAGATAAAATGTTCCATTCCGCGAACTGAAAGATTTGGGAGCGAGGCGAACATCTTGGTGCGGACTCCGGGCGGCTCGGCGGAATAGTGATCACCCCCACCCGGCGGTGTGCGCCTTGACGCGGACGCGCGGCCGCTCGATGCCGAGGCGATGGTCGCGCCAGATCACGAACAACCCGGAGGCCGTGACGATGACCGCGCCGATCAGGACCGCCGGCGTTGGCGTCTCCCCGAACATAACGTAGCCGAGCACGGACGCCCACACCATCGCGGTGTATTCGAACGGCGCGAGCAGCGAAGCGGGCGCGAACTGATAGCCCTCGGTGAGCAGGATGTGCGCGACACCGGCGAGCATGCCGATCGCGACGAGCTGGGCGAACTCGAGTACGGTCGGCGTGTGCCACGCGAACGGCAATGTCAGCAGCCCGGCGAGCGCGCAGAACACTGAAAAATAAAACACGATCGCCGATGTGGTTTCGGTGTCGGTGAGCCGCCGCGTCTCGATGGCGGTGCCGGCGTTGCAGAACGCCGCCAAGAGGGCAAACAGCGCGCCGATCGCCGCCCCGGTTGCGACGGCATGACCGACATCGAGGTAGGGCATCAGCATCACCACGACGCCGCAAAAGCCGACCGCCACCGCGCCCCAGCTGTAGGCCTGCACCCGCTCTTTCAGAATCAAGGCGGCGAGCGCCACCGTGATGAGCGGCGCGGCGAAGGAAATGGCGGTGGCGTTGACGAGCGGCAATCGCGTCAGAGCCGCGAAGCTCAGGAACATGGCGCATATGCTGATGATGCCGCGTCCGAGGTGCCCCGGCAGACGGTGGGTGCGCACCGCGGTCACGAGTTCGCGCCGCGCCGCGTAGATGATCACCACCGGCACGATCGCGAAGGCGCTCCGGAAGAACACCACTTGCCCGACCGGAATCGTGTGGCCCAAGCCGCGAATGAGTGCCGACATTACAGCGAACAGCATCAGCGATGCGAGCTTAAGCGCGATTCCCTTGGCGATATCCATGGAGCGGGACCCGGGCGCCGCCCGAGGGCGGGGGTGATCGGGGGATGCGAATCGTTCACGCCATCAACCCGCGCCGAAGGGCGGTTGCGTGCATGGGTCGTCGGTCGGAACCGCATGGCGAAGGTTCGCATGGGCACCCACCGCAGCGACGTGAACAGGGGAAAGCGGCCTGTGCGGTGCTTTTGCGGTCATAAAGGCCAAAGCGTCCGATCATCTTCTCCTCCCTACTGCGTCACCGACCGATCATGTTGTCGAGGGCGAGGGACGGCCGGCTCGGTGACGGCGACGGTCGGACCGACGCACAATCAACACCCCAGAGCGCCTTATGTGCGGGCTGCGCAGTATTGGACCCCTCCGCCGTTGGTTGGCATCGCGGACCTCACACGACGGGCTGCTTGATCATGCGTAACCGATCGAGCACCGCGACGTCGAGGTTGAGATGCTGCGCAACCAACTCGTGCGGGGTGAGCGCCATCCATTGCGCGAGCGACACGTCTTCGAAGCGAGGCGCACGGAAGAGCTCGAGGAAGCGCAGGGGCTCACTGCCGGTGTTTTCGATGAAATGGCTCATCGCCATCGGAACGTAGCCAACGTCGCCGGCCTGATAATCGAACGTGCGTGCTTTTCCTTCTGCGCCGAACACCGTCATGCGGGCTCGCCCAGAGATGTAGAACTGCCACTCGTCGGTGTTCGGGTGCCAATGAACCTCGCGCATGTGGCCGGGATCGACCTCCACGTGAGCAACGGCGATCTGTTGCGAGATGGGAAAATTGCTGGTGTCGGCGATGCGTACCCGTCCGCCTGGCGTGGTTTTGGGTGGAAGTTCCATGAGGCTGAATTTCATGTTCTGGGGCACGCTGCCCTGCGGTCCGCGAACGGCGTCGGCCTCAAGGGAAGGGGGCACAGGTGCTTTAAAAATGAATCGCTCTTCCTTGGGAATGGAATCGAGCGCGGCAACGTTCACCTGCAAATTCTGCGCAAGTGAGGCTTTCGGCATGTGGGCGAACATGTCCGTAATGGCGAATGTGCTGTCCTCGGAAAAGCCGCCATTGGGGAAAGCGAGCAAAAACTCACCTCCATCCGGAGGGAGGCCTTGGATAGAGTGGGGAATTCCCGGCGGGAAGTACCAAAGGTCGCCCGGCGCCACGTCGGCGATGAAATTGCGTCCGTCGGTATCGACTGCCGTGATGCGCAAGTTACCGGCGAGCACGAAGGACCACTCTGCCTCCTTGTGCCAGTGCAATTCGCGCACGCCGCCCGCGGTGAGGCGCATGTTCACGCCGGCGATCGTAGTGGCGACCGGTAGTTCGCGTTGCGTCACTTCGCGCGACCATCCGCCCTCGCGCATCTTCATGTGCGCATCGGCGAATGAGAAGCGGAGGTTGGGCAGCGCGCCGTGATCGGTTGATGGCGGTTGGAGGGCATCGGGATTTTCCGCTTCGCGCGGAGCATTGCGCGGACCGAGGATGGTCCCGCCGCGGTTGCCTTTGATCGGTTCCGAGGAGCGGTCCTGCGCGATGGCCGTGCCGGCGGTGAGGACGGCCGCGCCGGCCAGAAGGGATCTGCGGGTCGGTATGGTCATATGGGAAATCTCCGCGAATGGCGTTTGCCGTTACCTGACGGACGTCGGCCCATTGCGAAAACCCCCTTCGCGAAAGCCGGTTCCTCCTTGCAACGCGGAGGAAACGCACCACAGCCCGGTGCGTTATCTCCGGGTCTCGTAAGGGAGAGCAACATGCTCGGCACACGACGCATTGCCGGCCTTGGCCGCCGGGATTTCCTCGAACTCGCCGGCGCCGCCGGACTGGGCGTGATTACCCAAGCGCAGGCGGCGCCATCGGAGACTGCTGCCAATGTCGAGCCGCAGCCGACGCCGCGCCCCAGCGAGGACGCCAACACGGCCGACATCCTGGTCGAGACCCTGATCGCCTGGAGGGCGCCGTTTGTATTCGGGGTCGTCGGTGACGGCATCAATTCGATCATCGAGGCGCTGCGCAAGCGCCAGGACCGCATCCGCTACGTGGGCGTGCGCCACGAGGAGGCGGCCGCTTTCATGGCCTCGGGCATCGCCAAGCACACCGGGCGGCTCGGCGTGTGCCTTGGTACCACCGGACCCGGCGCCATTCATTTGATGAACGGTCTTTACGACGCGCATTTCGACGGCGCGCCGGTCGTGGCCATCACCGGCACTACGTTTCATGATCTGATCGGAACGCGTTTCCAGCAGGGCGTGAGCACGACCGCGCTGATGCAGGACGTTGCGCTCTATAACGTGGAGGTCACCGGTCCGGACCACGCGCTCATCGTCGCCAATCGCGCCTGCCGTGCCGCGCTCGGCCACCGCGGCGTTGCCCATCTCACCGTCGCCAAAGACGTGCAGATGATGAAGCTCGCGGCCGACAAACCATCGATGGAAAACCACGGCGCGCGCACCTCGAGCAGCTGGCTCCCGGTGTCCGCGGTGCCGCCGCTCGATCAGTTGCGCGCCGCCGCCGATGTTCTCAACGCCGGCAGCAAGATCGCGATCCTTGCCGGGCAGGGCGCTCTCGCGGCGCGGGTCGAGGTGGAACACGTCGCCGAGATGCTCGGCGCGCCCGTCGCCAGGGCGTTGCTCGGCCGGGCCGTGCTGCCCGACGACTCGCCGCTGACCACCGGCGGCATCGGCCACCTCGGCACCGCGCCCTCGCAGTGGGCCATGCACAATTGCGACACCTTGCTGATTCTCGGCTCGACCATGCCCTGGATCGATTCCTATCCGCGGCCGGGCCAGGCGCGCGCCGTCCAAGTCGATCTCAACCCGGACCGCATCGGCCTGCGCTATCCGACCGAAATCGGCCTGATCGGCGATGTGAAGGGAACGTTGCAGGCGCTGGCACCGCTGCTCGCGCCGCACGGCGACCGCGACTTCCTCACCGAGGCGCAGGCGCGCATGCGGGACTGGCGTGCGCTACTGGAACAGGTCGAAACGACGGAGCGCACGCCGTTGCGCCCGCAGATGGTCGTCCGCGCGTTGAGCGATCTGCTCGCCGACGACGCGGTGATCTCGCTCGACACCGGCGCCAACACCCATTTCGCCGCCCGCCATTTGCGCCTGCGCCCCAACCAGCGTTTCACCGGCACCGGCATGCTGGCCAGCATGGGGTCGGGCTTGCCGCTCGCGATCGCCGCCAGTCTCGCCTATCCGGGGCGCCAGTCAGTCACTGTGGTCGGCGACGGCGGCTTTGCCATGTTGATGGCCGAGCTTGCCACCGCCGTGCAGCTCAACGCGCCGGTCAAGATCGTGCTCTTCAAGAACGACAGCCTTGCCGAGGTGAAATTCGAGCAGCGCGACATCGGCAACCCGGAGTTTGGCTGCGCGCTTTCGCCGATCGACTTCGTCGCTTACGCGCGCGCTTGCGGGGCAGACGGTTTCCGCTGCGCGCAGCCGTCCGAGGTGCGCCCCGCTATCGCCGCGGCGCTCGCCTCTCCGCGCCCCGCTTTGGTCGAGGCGGTGGTCGACGTGAATGAAATGCCGTCAAAGCCGGATCAGCTGCGGGCGTGACCGGTGCGTCGCGCCCGCGCGGCGCAATTTATTGTCCTGCGGCCGTGACCCGCCAGACCGTGTTGCCAACGTCGTCGGCAATCAACAAGGCGCCGCTCTTGTCGATGGCAACGCCCACGGGCCGGCCTCGCGCTTCTCCGTTGGCGTTCAAAAAACCGGTCACGACGTCTTCGGCCTTGCCGCTCGGACGACCGCCGCTGAACGGCACGAAGACGACTTTGTAGCCGTTGAACTGCGGTCGATCCCAGCTGCCGTGCTCGCCGACGAACGCGCCGCCGCGATATTTTTGCGGCAAGCTGTCCGCGGTGTTGAAGGCGAGGCCCAGCGGGGCGACGTGGGAGCTTAGCGCATAATCGGGGACGATAGCCTTCTCCACGAGATCGGGTCGTTGCGGCTGGACGCGCGGATCGACGTGCTGACCATAATAGCTGTACGGCCAACCGTAGAATCCGCCGTCCTTCACCGATGTCATGTAGTCAGGCACCAGATCGGGGCCGAGCTCGTCGCGCTCGTTCACGACCGTCCAGAGCGCTCCGCTCTCGGGTTCGAAGGTGAGGCCGTTCGGGTTGCGCAGGCCGCTCGCGAAAATGCGCCAACGCCCGGTGGGGCGGTCCACTTCCCAGATGGCGGCACGATTCTTTTCCGCCTCCAATCCGTTCTCGGTGATGTTGCTGTTCGAGCCGACCCCGACATAGAGCAGCGAGCCGTCAGGGCTTGCCACCAAACTTTTGGTCCAGTGATGGTCGATCGGCCCCCCGGGAAGCGGGGTGAGCCACGTCCCGGGTGCCGTGATCTTCGTGTCCCCCTCGTTGTAGGGATAGCGCACGATGGCGTCGGTATTGGCCACGTAGAGATCCAATCCGACCAGCGCTACGCCGAACGGTGAAGCCAGGTGGTCGAGGAAGACGCTGCGGGTCTGCGGCTTGCCGTCGCCGTTCGTGTCGCGCAGCAGGGTGATGCGGTTGCTTTCGCCGGTGTTGCCGCCCGATGTCACCCAGGATTCGACCCAGCCCATGACGATGTCCTTCGGGCGCCGGACCGGCTGGACGTTGGGCGACTTCGATTCCACCACGAGAATGTCGCCATTGGGAAGGACATAGATCGAGCGAGGATGCTCGAGGCCTTGCGCGAGCGCCTCAATCTTCAATCCCGGGGCGACCGTCGGCATCTCCCCCTGCTTCCAGCCGATAACGCGGGCGAGACGCATGGGCGGGAAAAGATATTGCTGCGGATCCGGCAGCACCGGATTGGGTCCGACCTGACTCATCGGGTCGAAACTGTCCGCCCCCCTCGCGTTCGACGTCGCCGCCGATGCGCACAGGAGCGCGAGCGCCGCGACGCGGCCAGCGCGCCAGAAAGGTGGGTGAAACATCAGGCGGCCACCTCCGTGCCGGCAGCGTCACTCACGCGCGTCATCCAGCCGGTGAGGATCAGAACGATAACGACGGCCGCGGAAAGGACCAATCCCCACGGTACGACGGACGTCCAGGCGTCGCGCGTGTGCACGAGCATGTTCAACGAGGCGAGTATCAAGGCCGCGAGGTTTCCGATCACATAGGGCCAACTAGCACGGGGACGGAGCGGAGATCGGATGGCGAACGTTTCGATCAGGGCGAGGACGATTGTCAGATAACCGACAATGACCCCGACGGTCACGAGCCAGTCGGAGAAGTCCACCCACATAACATTGGCTGTCCGCCAGTAGGCGAGATCGGTCGCCAAGGTTCCGATAAAACAGGAAGCCGCGAAAGCCGCGAGCGATCGGTAAAACGGCGGCCGGCCGATCCAAACCGTTGAGCGGGGATCCTCACGAACTATCGGGGTGGTCATCGGCGGCTCCGGGCGCGACATTGCCCAAACGTTCCAAAGAATAATGCGTTCCCCGGTTTCGACTCACTTCCGCTCGCGCCACAATGCACGCTATTCGTGCGTGGCACGGACTTCCGTCGCTCTGCGTCGGGTATCCGACCAATGCTCCCCCCACAGCGCCCGACCCTACGAGCGCTTCCGACGCCTTGCCTGGGCCGATCAGGCCATTGCAGCGGGGGGTCCGGCGCCTGGTGGTGAATTGACGCACGTATCGGATGAAGTCCCATGAGAGGAGGCGCCGTCGCAGGTCCAACATCGCTGAGTGTGTCTTATTTTAATTGTCCTAACTGCTCGAAACGCGAACAGCTCCTGAGGTAGCCGGCGCCTGGCCATCGTCTTGCTCGCCGTTGCCCATTGGCCACACCGAACAATCTTTTCAAATGTCGGTGCGCTCTTTCCTGGACGCGCTGCGCCGTAGACGGATAGGGTCGCAGCGGGCGTGGCGACGAGCAAAAAAGCGGGGCAACCATGGCCAAGCTTCTCAGCACCGCGGGCGCTCTACTATCGCTTTGCCGGCGCGACCGACACGCCGGTGCGCATCGGGTTTCCCTTCGCATCCCCGACGTTCACCTGGCACGAGGACAATATCGGCGAAGTACGGTTGGGTTTGAGCTACAAATTCGGCGCCGGACCGCTCGTCGCGAAGCACTGACGAGCGCCAGCGAGTCGCGTTTGGCTGCGCGGTCCGCATCAAGCAGAGGCCGGTCGTTTCTTGCGTGACGCGCTCGAAAATTGCTTACAGTTACGCAAATGCAACGGCAGCGGACGGTCGGCGTGGTAGAGTTTCCGGCAAGTCGCGACTTGAGCAGCAAGACTTTCTCTTGGATGCAAGATGTCGTCCCAAACTCTCCTATGCGCCTGCGGTCTGCTTCTTGCGCTGAGCGCGTTCGCGCGCGGCCAGGAGCCGGATGCGCCAGCGCCGGAAAGACCGCCTGCGAACGATTCAACCAAATCCGAGCCGTCGCAGGTCCCGTCGCCTCCCGCTCCGGCAGCCTCGCCTCCTGCCCCGGCGGCGCCGGCGAAACCGAGCGCCAGAAAACCGGCGGAGAAACCCAAGCCGGATACCGCGGCAAAGAAAGAAAAGCAGGAAGAACACGAACCGATCGATCCGGACACGGCACACAGCACGCTCTCCCATGAGACACTGGGGCTGCTGCCTAATCCGTTCGAGCCATATGGCATCAAGTTCAGCCTCTCCTACATCGGCGACTTGCTCGCCAATCTCGACGGCGGACTGCGGCGCGGAGCAGTTTACGAGGGCCGGTTGAATGCCGCGGTTGACTTGGATTTCGCCAAGCTCGCCGGCGCACGCGGGTTGAGCTTCCACGCCAACGTTTTCGAGATCCACGGACCGGCATTGTCGCGCGACTACATCGGCAATCTGATGCCGGTGAGCAGCCTGGAAGCGCAGGCGACGGTACGCCTCTACGAGGCTTGGTTCGAACAGAAGTTCTCGAACGACAAGTTCTCCATCCGCGCCGGGCAGCTTGCGGCCGACGCCGAGTTCATCACCAGCCAATACGCCGACCCGTTCATTGCCGCCACCTATGGGTGGCCGGCCATCACCGCGGTCAACCTGCCGAGCGGCGGTCCCGCGCCGCCGCTCGCCGCCATGGGCATGCGCATCAAGGCGGTATTGAACGACAACTTCACCGCGCTGCTCGGCGTGTTCGACGGGGACGCGGCAGGCCCGGGCGCCGGCGATCCGCAGTCGCGTAACCGCTACGGTCTCAATTTCCGCGTCAACGATCCGCCCTTCGCGATCGGCGAGGTGCAGTTCGCCTATAATCAGGAAAAGACGTCAGCCGGACTGCCGGGCACGATCAAGCTCGGCGGCTGGCTGCACGCAGGCGAGTTCAACGATCAGCGCTTTGCCGCCAACGGCCTGTCGCAAGCTGATCCGGCGGCCTCGCCGGTGCCGGCGCAGCATACCGGCGATTTCGGCGTCTATTCGGTGTTCGAGCAGCAGCTCGCCTCTTTCGTCGGCCGGGAGAGCGAGCGCGGCGTCGGCGTGTTCACGCGCGCCTCATTGAGCCCGGACGACCGCAACCTCATCAACTTCTATGCGGACGGCGGCATCGCCGCGACGGGGCCACTTGCGTCCCGGCCGGCCGACAAGATCGGCGTGGCCGTCGCCTATGCGCGAATTTCCGACACGGCGCGTGCGCTCGACCGCGATTTTGAGGTGCTCGACAACGTTCCGCGACCAATCCGCAGCGCCGAGACGCTGGTGACCGCGGCTTACTGGGCGGAAATCACGAAAGGCTGGATCGTGATTCCGACGCTGCAATACGTCGTCCGTCCAGGCGGAGGCTGGGTCGGCGCAAGCGCCCTGCCGGTCGGCAATGCTACCGTCATCGGAGCGCGTACCGTGCTGAAATTCTAGCATCCTTGCAGTGACGCCGGTGTTTCGCATGCTTCGGTGTACATTCCCCCCAGCACGGAAACCGCCCGGCAGTCACTTGGCGGACCACCGCCGGATTGGTGACATGAGCTTACAAGGATTTCAGAGGACTTTGTTGGACGGCATATTGGACGCTTTTTCGCGTAAAGAGGCTCCGGTGATGCGCTTGAATTGGTGGACGGTCACAGCGCAAGCTTGATGGGCCGAAGGGGCCGCGAGAATGAACAGTGATGTGTACGCAGAAGCGTAGTGGCGTGCTGAGTGGTACAGCCTCGTCCTCACGCCCTGGCTTGTAGCCGTCTTGGTCCTGGTGCGGGAACGCAGCCCCCATCAGAAGCCAGACTCTATGTTATTCCAAAACAGCCTTGTCTTTTCATAGATCAAGCTTATACGGTGCATACGCTCGATATGTTTTCGAGCATTGCTGACGTCAGTATGTCGAACCAACAGGAGCTAAGGGATCTAGGATGGCCAAGAAAGCAAGGGGTAAAAAAGTAGCGTGGTCGAAAGCGCATCTTCGCGAATTGAAGGGACATTCCCGAGCCAAGACGCCGGTCAAAAAGGTCGCAAAGGTGATGAAGCGCAGCGAGGGAGCTCTCCGCCAGAAGGCATTCTCGCTTGGCTTGCCCCTCGGTCACCAGCGATAGAGCGGCTTTCTTGCTCAGATTGCGCGGCTGACTAATTCTCGAGGTCTTGTCCCGCTTGGCGAGATCAAACGGCGGCTGGCGATTTCACCAACAGCCCATAGTGCGTCGTTCCCATTCGAGCGTGGGGTGCCCTCCGCGCTGCTTTAGGCGCGTCGTCGGGCGAAAATAAAATACGACATTGCGGCTGCGGTTTACAAATACCGCAGTGCCGTCTGCGGTCCGATTTTACCTTGGCTGTAGTAGATATGTGACAGCGCGCGAGCATCTCGCATGCTAAGCAGGGGAGCAAATGGGCGACGTCGGGAACTGCGGTGAGTTTGCCGCTGACATATCATGGAGGGCCGCTTCTGGCGGCCCTTTCCATTTCGCGACGGTACCGGCACCGAGGTTTGCATGCCTTCGAGGGAAGGGCGAATCGCTGGCCGGCCGTGTCGGTGCGTGATACTTCCGTCTGGGGGGCGTCGCGGTGAACGGCACGCTGCTCGTCTATCGGCCGCGGCGGCGCACGCCCGACATGGCCGACTTCTCCGTCGAGCCCACGCGCGCGGAACTCGAGCGCACGGTCGGAGGTCCGCTCGAAGGGGTGGCCGGTTTTCTGTCGATCGAATGTCTCGGCATCCTTCGCCGCTGTGTCGCCTTTGCCGACGCAGACGCGAAGGCGAAAAAAGCGTCGCTGAACGTCACGGCAACCTTGCTCTGGGACAGCGCTCTGCGGAGAGATTTTGCAACCACCCTCCTGCGGCTGAACGGCGCGCGCAAGGATGCATTGTTCGGCACCGTCGCGGTGCTGTTCCTGCGCAGCGATCGACGTGGCGAGCCGAGTCCGTCCCCCTTGATCGACGCCAAGCAGGCGTCGTGAACAAATGAGGCGAGCGCGCCTGCCGCCCCGGAGTAAGGAGGAGAATCTGCCTGAGCGGCGAATTGTCCCCCCCTATGACGCCACGGATCTCTGCGCGAGAATGGACCCATGTCGATGATGGAGGAGTCCAAAATGGACGACCTCGCGATGGCAGAATGGAGCGCACGCAAATCACAAATGCCGCCCCGCGGGCGGCATTTGCGCGATCGTTCGTATCAGTTCTTCCTGCCCTGCTCTCTGCGAATAATTCCGCCTGACCCGATCAAGGTCGGTTGACAGCGGGTTGTCGACGCCCTGCTCAGCCGTTACGAGCCCGGCTCATTCGCGAGTTCCCGCCGCAATCCATCCAAAGCAATAGTCGACAGCCATTTCCGGAGGGAGCACATCACAACGGTGAGCGACGATTCTCCGAAAGGGAAAGGACCGCGTAGGGAACGCCGTGTCCGCAAGGCGCGCGCCGAGACGATCTCCTACGTCGTCGAGATCGAGGATTGGGATTGGGAGTTCAGCTTCGGCGTCAATACTGTGAAGGACAAGGACGATCCGTATTTGGACTTCCGCCACCTGGAACTGCACGGCACGTTGCTGTGGCCGTCTTTTGACCAGAGTACCCATTGGGCCAACGAACCGCTGCGGAATTTCGTCGCTTTCCGCCATGCCGGATGGGCGTCAGTCGCCGACGCAACTTTCGGTGTCCCGCGCGCATCACTTGAATAGCAACGATTTGATGATAACGATCACCACATTGGTCATCTCAATGACGCTCCCGATATCGACATAGTCGAATCGCTTGAGCTGGACCCCGTCGATGGCGATCACGTTGGCGCCTGGCGCCGTCTCGTAATGGATGATGCGGCCGAGACTCATGCCGACGTCGCCATCGATCAACAGCACCAGCGGCAGCCCGGCCGTAAGCGTCTTCGGCATCGCGGCGCAGATGCCCTCGGCGAGCGCGGCGAGGCGGGCGTGCAGCGGATCGCCGGCCCACGGGAACGCCAGCGCAACGGCGCCCGCGCCGTCGACGACGTCCGATTGGTCGAGAGCGTCGCCCACGCAGGCCGCGACCGCGCCGGGCTCGATCTCGCCGGAGAGGTCGAACGCACAGGACAGCACCGGCAGGTTGTGCAGCGGCAGTGCCTTGCGATCGGTGACCAGGATGGTGTTGCCGCTCGTCTGCACCGAGAATTGCGCGGCGCCGATTACGGTGGCGCGGATGCCCTGGCCCGAGTCCCAAATAGCGGCGCCGATGCGATGGTGTGCGAGCGCGTGGCGCAGCTCATGCGCGAGATCGTCGCCGATGTCGCCGAACTGCGCACGCTCGCGGCCGTAGAGATATTCCGACACGCCGCCGGAGAACGTGACCGCGTCGATGGGGACGTCGGCGATCGCCGCCGGCCACGGCCCGGTGACGAGCAGGCGCGCCGCCAGCGCGTCCGGTTGCTCGCGGTTCATCATGGCGACGATGAGTTTCGCCATCCGTTCGACGAGCCGGGCACGCTCGCGCGGCGCGAGTCGCTCGCCTTGTGTCAGCTCGATGCCGAGGCTGCCGGCGATCTCGATCGCCGGCTCCTCGATCCGCACCAGGCCGCCGACGCCCTGCTCGACGATCAGCCGTCCGCCGACCGCGATCGCGCAGGTCGCCAACAGCTCGCCGTTGCGGATCAGCGCGAGCTTGGTGGTGCCGCCGCCGATGTCGACGTTGAGCAGGGTGTGGCCGCGGCTCGCCGACAGCTTCACCGCGCCCGAACCATGCGCCGCCAGCTGGCATTCCATGTGGTGGCCGGCGGAGGCGCAGACGAACTTGCCCGATTCCTCCGAGAACAGATCGGCGATGGCGCGCGCGTTCCGCCGTTTGAGCGCCGCGCCGGTCAGGATCACGGCGCCGCTGTCGACCGAGGCGCGCTGGAAACCGGCGTCGGCGTAGCAGCGGCCGATGAAAGCGGCGAGCGCCTCGGTGTCGATCGTCAGGTCCGGCAAATAAGGCGTGAGCAGGATCGGCGACTGCCACACGATCTTGCGCTCGACCACGACGAAGCGGCTCGACAGGCCGGTCGAGAGCCGGGAGAGGTGCACGCGCGCAAACATCAGGTGCGAGGTCGACGAGCCGATGTCGATGCCGACCGTCGTCAGCTCGACGTTGTCGGTCGCCCAGATGGCGTCGTTGACCTCGCGGTTTTCCGCGGCGTTGACGTGGACGTGCTCGAACTCGAGGTCGTGCATACTACCGCATCACGCCGCTTCGTCGATGAACTTGGCCATGCCGGAGCGTACGCCGTGCTTGGCGAGCTCCTGCAGGAACATTTTGTGGATGCGCGGGTCTTGGTGCTCGTACTCGATCTGGCAACCGCCGTCCTTGACGCTGACGTCCATGCCCATGAACACCCGGCGTTTGTCGGTGGTGAACGGATAGCGCAGACTGCCCATGGCGACGGCGAGATAGCGCGCCGGATGCGCCGCGGTGTTGAAGTGCTGGTGGAACATCTGGTCGGGCGGCGCGAACACCACGCCGTGCTGCCAGTCGACGCGGACGAAGTCCCGGTCGCCCTCGTACCACAGCAGCGAGAAGCCGTGGCCGGTGACGGCAAAGACGTGGAAGTCCGCGCCATGGCGGTGCGCCTTCTTGTAGGTGCCGACCGGCATCTGCGAGGAGTGGGCGTGCATCGTGCCTTCGGCCAGGATGAACATCATGTTCGACCCGCCGGCGCCGCGCTGGTCCCATTGCTTGAGCTCGAACGCGGACAGGTCGGGGATGAAATTCGTCTCCCACATGTTGCGGCCGGGCCGCACCGGCACGAAATTGCCGTCGCCGGCGAAAAACCCGGGCGCGCCCTGGCGGTCGGCGAATTCGAATGCGTTGTCGAACACGAAGGCCTCGTTGTGGAACAGGTTGAGCATCGTCGGCAGGCTGTTGGTGCTCGACAGCCGCGCGCGCTCGCGCCCGCTGGCATTGAAGTGCTGGTAGCGGCAGTTGAGCGGCAGGGCGAACAGGCTCTTCGGGCCCCATTCGAAGCTGTGCCTCCGGCCGTCGCCGACCTCGACCGTCGTACTGCCGTGACCGGACAGCACGTACACGACTTCCTCGAACAGGTGCTTTTGCAGTTCGGTCTTCGCCCCCGGCGGCAGGTCGAGCACGAAGATGGAGAGAAAGTCGCCCCGCCCCTTCATGTGGACGATGCCGCCGTCGACCCCCATGCGCGGCCACGGCGCCGTCGGCACCTTCAAGAGATCGATGCCGAAATCCTCGGTGATCGGCACGCCTTCGCGCTCGGCCCAGGAGCCATAGGGGTCGAGCAGCAGCTTCGGTTCGTTCGCAGTCTTCGTCGCAGTCTTCATCGCATCGTTCATCGCGGCACCTTGACAAGTCCGACCGCTCGGGCGGTCATCATCCGCGCATAGGATCAGTCCTGCATGAGTTGACGCAGCCTCGCGGCAAGTTGCTCGTCGCGGGACGCGTTGATGGCGCCCACGGTGGCACCGACGCCGAGATAGCGCTCGGCGATGTCGGTCGAGCGTAGCAGTTCGCGGCCCTCGCCCGACAGGGCGACCCGTCCGTTCTCGATGACGTAGCCGCGATCGGCAATGGCGAGGCTGAGCCGGGCGTTCTGCTCCGAGAGCAGGATCGCGATTCCCCGATCGCGCAATCCCGCGATGAGCGGGAAGATCTGCGCGACCAGCACCGGGGCCAGTCCGAGCGACGGCTCATCGAGGATCAGCAGCTTGGGGTCGGCCATGAGGCCGCGGGCGATCGCCAGCATCTGGTGCTGGCCGCCCGAGAAGTTGGCGACCACTTCGTGCAGCCGCTCGCGCAGCACCGGGAAACGCCGGCAGACGTCCTGCATCCGCTGCGCGATGTCCTCGGCGCTGCGGTTGCGGTGGACGCAGCCGCCGAGCTCTAGGTTCTCGGCCACCGTGAGGCCGGCAAAGGTCTGGCGTCCCTCCGGCACGTGGGCGATTCCCAGCAGCACCCGGGCGCGCGGCGAAAGCCTCTCGATGCGCTCGCCCTCGAACAGGATTTGTCCGCGCTGGGCCGGCAGCAGGCCGGAAATGGTCTTCACGAGGGTCGTCTTTCCGGCGCCGTTCGCGCCGACGAGCGTCACGATCTCGCCGGCCCGCACCGTCAGATCGATATCGTGGACGACCGGCGTCGCCCCGTATCCCGTGGTAATTCCGCGCAGCTCGAGCATCAGACCGCTGCCTCCGGGCCCACATAGGCCTCGATCACGCGTGCGTTCCGGCGGATCTCCTGGGGACTGCCCGAGGCGACGAGATACCCGGCATCGAGCACCGTCACCTGATCCGCCACCCCCATCACCAGCGACATGTTGTGTTCGACCACCATCACCGTCACGCCGCTCATGCGCACCGCGCGCAACAGCGAGGCGAGTTCGCCCGTTTCGCTGTCGTTCAATCCCGCCGCCGGCTCGTCGAGCAACAGGAGCCGTGGCCTCGCCATCAGCGCACGGGCGACTTCCAGGAGTTTTTGCGCGCCCATCGGCAGGTCCGTCGCGGCCTCGTCGCGAAACCGGAAGAGCCCGGTCATCTCGAGCAGCGCATCCGCCTTCGCGGTCACCGTCCTGTCGTCGGCGCGGGCGGACGCCAGCCACAGCATCTGCTCGACGGCGTGGCGGCGCGTGTGCCGGTGGGCCCCCACCAGCACGTTCTCCAGCACCGTCATGCCGGGAAAGACACGCGCCGTCTGAAAGGTCCGGATCAGACCGAGCGCCGCAATGTGTCCGGGCGACAGGCGATTGAGCGGGGTGCCGTAGAAATAGATGTCGCCCGCCGTCGGCGGAAACAGGTTGGTGATCATATTGAACAGGGTCGTCTTGCCGGCGCCGTTGGGTCCGATCAGCGCGGTCAGGCTGCCGTCGGGGACTTCGAGGGTGACGTCGGCGATCGCCGCGAGGCCGCCGAATCGCTTGGTGACGTTGACGACCTTGAGTGCGGCGGCGCTCATCCGGTCTGATCCTTCGACAGCACGAGCGAGGGCGGGGTCCGGCGTCCGAGGCTGAGCCGCGACAGCCAGCCGGCCAGCGATCCGTAAATGCCCGCCGGCAGGTATTGAAAGGCGATGACGAGGAGCGCGCCTTCGGCCAGTCGCTTGTACAGCGCGAACGGCTGGAAGATTTCCGGCAGCAGGGTGAGCAGCGCGACGCCGATGAGAGAACCCACCAGCGTTCCTTCGCCGCCGATCACCAGCATCGTGATCATCTCGAATGAGCGCGACGTGCTGACCATTTCCGGCGACAGAAAGTGGAAATGGAAGGCGAAAAGGCTGCCGGACAGCGAGGCGAGCGCGGCGCTGATGGCGAAGGCGGCCACCTTGTAGCGCGGCACGTTGATGCCGAGCGCCACGGCGGCCGTCTGGTCGGTGCGAATGGCTTTGAGCGCTCGGCCGAAGCCCGAGCGGAGGCCGCCGAGCAGCAGCAGCACCAGGGCGATGATCAGTGCCAGCACCAGGTAGTACATCGACGTCGGGCTGGCGAAGGACCACGGGCCGATCGAGAACGACGGGATACCGACCAGGCCCGAGGGGCCGCCGGTCGTGTCCATCATGCCGACGGCAAGTGAATCGATCAGCAGGCCGAAGGCGAGGGTGGCGAGCGCGAGATAGACGCCGCGCAGCCGCATCGTCGCGAGCGACAGCACGAGGGCGCACAGCAGCGAGAGCATAATGCCGGCAACCGTGCCGAGGAGCGGCGGCCACCCGTAGGTCACGGCGAGGATCGCGGCGGTATAGCCGCCGACCGCCATGAATCCCGCCTGGCCGAGGCTGACCTGGCCGGCATAGCCCATGAGCACGTCCAGCCCGAGCACGCCGATGAACAGGATGCCGGTGATGACCAGCGAACCGAGCAGCCCGCTGCTCTCCGGAACCAGCCACGGCAGGGCCAGCAGCAACGCCACCGCGACCGCGCCGTAGGCGAGGCCGTCGCGCCCGCTGAAGCGGAGAATGGGAAGGTGCACCCGCTGCTCGTCGCGCACGTCTTGGCGGCGGGCCACCGTCGTGAACAGGCCGCTCGGGCGAAACAGCAGCGTGACCAGCAGGAGGATGACCGCCAGCCCGTTGCTGAACAGCGAGGAGACGTAGCCGGCCGCCAGTTGTTCGCCCACTCCCAGGATGAGTCCCCCGACGACCGCGCCGATGAAGGAGCCCATCCCGCCGATGGCCACGGCGATGAAGCCGAAGATGGTGAAGAACTGCCCGGAATCGAATTGCAGCGAGCTGATCGGGGCGACGACAATGCCGCCGATCGCCCCGATCATGGCCGCCATGGCGAAGCTGAGCAGGGTCATGCGCGGGACGTCGATGCCCATCAGGCGGGCGGCCAGCGGATTTTCGGCGCAGGCGCGAAGCTGCCGTCCCAGCATGGTGCGCGCGAGCAGATACCACAGCGCGACGATCACGATCGCGGCGGTGCCGGCGATCCACAGGCCCTGGGTGGCCACGCGCACGCCCACGATGTCGACGGGAGCCTCGCCGGAGAACGACGGCAGATCGTAGGGGTCGCTTCCCCACACCACCAGCACCACCCCCTCGATAAGCGTCAACAGCCCCGCCGTCAGCATCAGCATGCTGCTGTGCGGCAGCCGCGCGAGCGCCGGCACGAAGGTCGCCGCACCAAGCGCGGCGCCGAACAACGTCGTTCCCGCGACCGCGCCCAGGGCCGCGAGCGACGCGGGCCAGCCCAGCGTCTGCTGCAGCGTGTACATCGATAAGGCGCCGACGATGCAGAAGGCGCCCTGCGACAGATTGATCACGCCGGTGACGCGAAAGACCAGCGCGAAGCCTAGCGCGACGATGGCAAAGACGCTGCCCTGGAGCAGCCCACCGACGATGATCGCGGTCACTTCGATCTTTCCGTCTGGTGGCCAGCCTATTTACCGAGCGGAATGCCGGTCGGCTTGCTCACCAATTCCCACGTCTGATGGGCCGGGCTCCACAACGTGACGATCGCGCCCTGCACGTCAAGCCCGCGCTGCGGGTTCTTTGCAAAGTCATAGACGCCGTTGATCCCGGCATAACCCTTCAGGTTGGCGATGTGATCGCGCACCTGCTGGGCGGTCGCGTCGGGGGCGAGATGGCGCAGCGCGTCGATCACGATCATGGCCGGATCCCAGGCGAGGGTCGCCGCGATGTCCGGCTTGGCGTCCGCCGCCTTGAACGTATCGAAGAACTCCCGCTGCGCCTTTTCCACCGCCGGATCGAGCGTGATCACTCCCTCATGCTGCACCCATTGCGCGGCTGGGATGTAGAGCTGCTTGGGCAGGAAGGACCCATACTGGGTCATCTGCGCATACGTCATGTTGCCGTTGGTGGTGCCAATCGGGACATCGAGCCCGGCCTGAATGATCCCCTTGAAGACGGTGGCGATCGGTGTGCCCGTGCTCCAGGCGATCAGCGCCTGCGGGTTGGCCTCCTTGATGTGCTCGATCTGGGCCGCGACGCTCACGTCGGTGGTGTTGAAATGCGCGCGCTCGACCACCGTGATGTCTTTGTTTTCGGGCCGCTCCACGACCTCGTTGAGGCCGCGCTCCGCGTCCTGGCCGGTGGCGTCGGCGCTGGTCATGAACGCGAGCCGCGTCCACCCTTTCAGCCGGAAGTACCGTACCAGCGCGTCGGCTAGGTCGAGGGTCGAGACGCTCGAGGTGAAGACGTAGCTGTCCTTGGGCGGGTGGATGCCGGGCGAGAAGCAATACATGGCCGGTCCGTTCTGCATCAGCGGCGCCATGGCGTTGCACACCGCGACCAATGACGATCCCAGGATGACCGCCGGTTTGGCGGCGACGACCCGATTTGTGAGCTGGACCCCGGTTTGCGGCTTCGACTGATCGTCATAGAAAATGAAGTGCAGGGGCTGGCCGTGAATGCCGCCGGCCTTGTTGATCAATGGCTCGGCAAGCTGCAGCGCCTTCTGTTCCTCCTTGCCGAGAAACGAGGCCCCACCGGTCAGCGGCAGAATGACGTTGATATCGTAAGCGTTGGCGGCGGTTGCCGCGGCATGCACGGCCAACGGCAGGCCGGCGAGCAGCGATACTATGATTGCTCCTCGATGGAACGCCTTTCTCATCGCATCCTCCCTCTGGCGCAGTTTTTTTGACGCCTGGTATTTAACCCCGGCGTTGCTTTGCGTTTGCGAGCGGCCCGTCAGCCGCCTCAGGCTCAAGTATCAAGCAGCCGCTGCCACGCCACGACCGCCGACGCGCGCTCGACGGCAACTTTCTGGCGCGCGAAGGGGACCCCGCTAGGCGACGCGTTCGTGCTCTCGGCTTATGGCCAGCTCGTCCTGCGATACGCCGAGCGTGCGCCAATCCGTCGACTTCGGTACGATGCCTTCGAACGACCTGAGCTTGACGTGGGGAATGCGCGCTTCGCCCGCCCCGATCGCCGGTCCGCCGTCCCGGAACCCGCGGGCGGCCTCGATCATGATGCGCCGAAACTCCACGATGGCGAGATCGCTCGCGCCCAGTCGTTCCTTGGTGCGATCGACGATTGGCCCCATGGTTTCCCACATCGCGATGTCTTGATTGGGGAAGCCCTGGATCCCGGTGAAATTTCCGAGCTTCATCGCTTGGCGGTCCTGCCAGTAATTGTTCTCCTTCGAGCGCAATTTGCGGAATTGCGAATCGAGATCGATGCCGACCTGCGCGCCGCAGAACTTGCGCCAGGCCTCCTGCTCGATGCCGGGCTTGTCGGCTTCCGCCCAGGCCATCATGTAGAGCATCGTGTGAGTGTCATCGAGCGGGACGTTCATCAGCGACAGATTGTGCACGTTGTTCGGCGGGATCAGCGCGGTGAACGGGGCGATGAAGAGCGTAATCCGTACATAGTCATTGGAATTGGCATTCATGATGGGCCGGCGGATCGCCGCGTAGCGGAAACCAAAACCGGTGGGCTGGACCTGGATGCGCGGCGCCCGGTCGGTCGAGGGGCGCGGCCAACTCGTACCGGTCGCCGTGGCGCGGTCCACCCGCGCCGGCGGCATGTCGGTCGAATGCAGATGGGAGCTGTGCGCGGAGTCAATTCCGCCCTCGAACGTCTGCGCCCAGTTGGCGTTGACGTGCAGTTTCACGATGCTGATCTTGGTGTCGGGCGCGGGCGCCCAGGCCGGCGGTTGAAACTCCGTCATCGTGTTCGCCGGACCCATGTACACCCACACGAAGCCGCCGCCCTCGCGCGCCGGATAAGCCTTGTGCTTGACCTTTTCGGCGAGCCGGCTCTCCTGCGGCTCGGACGCCATCTCGACGACGTTGCCCTCCACGTCCATCTTCCAGCCGTGATAGAGACAGCGCAGGCCGCATTCCTCGTTGCGTCCGAGCGCCAGCGACGCACGCCGGTGCGGACAATATTCGTCCAACACTCCGATCCGTCCGTCCGTGTCTCGGAAAGCAACCAGGTCCTCGCCTAGGAGGCGCACGCGCACCGGGGCGCCGTCAGGCTCGGCCACTTCCTCGGACATGCAGGCGGGAATCCAGTGGCGCCGCATCAACTGGCCCATCGGCGCGTCGCCTTCGACGCGGCACAACAGTTCGTTCTCGTCCCAGGTCATCATGACGCTCTCCGGCGATGGACTTGCGTCTCATCCATCAATATCTTAGCTCTCTAATTTAAGCGGTCAAGACGAGCTGTCGACGGCCGGACGTCGCGCGATTGTGCGATGCAAAAGCTCGAAAGGGCCGGCAGCAAGACCCCTGGAGCGCCCGAATCGAAGAGTGAGTGCTGGGATGATCGGACCCGCAAATCGCCTGCGCCTCGCTCGCAGGGCGCAGATCGCAAAGGATATATTCGAGCTTGAGTTCCGCCGGGCCGATGCGGCCGACCTCCCGGCGTTTACAGCCGGCGCGCACATTCAGATCCAGGTTCCGAACGAGTTGGTCCGCAAATACTCATTGTGCAACGACCCCGCGGAACGCCAGCGCTATGTTATTGCCGTCAAACACGAAACTGGCGGCCGCGGCGGATCGCGGAGCCTGATCCAGGAAGCAAAAATCGGCGATGACCTGCTGGTGTCAGAACCCGTGAATAACTTCGGGCTGTCCAAACGGACCCAGGCGTTCATCCTCATCGCCGGCGGCATCGGGATCACGCCGATTATGTCGATGATCCGCCAACTCGAGAGCGAACCGGAAAAGCAGTTCAAGCTCTACTATTGCACGCGCACGCCGGAAGTGACCGCCTTCCACGACGAACTGAGCGCTCCCGAGCTGAGAACCAAGGTCAAGATCCACCACGATGAGGGCGACCCGAACAAGTCGCTCGATCTGTGGCCGATTCTTGAGGAACGGAAGAACCTTGCTCACCTGTATTGCTGCGGTCCCCGTGCGCTGATGGAAGCCATCCGCGACATGAGCGGTCACTGGCCGCCATCGGCTGTCCATTTTGAAGCGTTTGGCGACGCTGAAACACATAAGACGGACGACAGGCCCTTCACCATAAAACTCGCTCGCTCCGGCGAGATTATAGATGTGCCAGCCGGTCAGACGATCCTTGAAGCCATGCGAACGCGGGGGTTCGATGCCCCGAGCTCCTGCGAAAGCGGCACTTGCGGCACGTGCAGAACGAGACTGCTGTCCGGCGAGGCCGATCACCGTGACCTTGTTCTCTCCGACAGCGAACGTGGCAATCAGATCATGATCTGCGTCTCGCGTGCCCGGTCCGCGCAACTCGTTATTGATCGGTGATGGAAAGTGGCCGTGGCCGACCGACGAATTCATCTGGGCGTGGCGGGACTGGGGCGCGCCTTCACGCTTATGCTGCCTACGCTCGGAGCCGATCCGCGCGTGCAGCTAGTCGCGGCGGCCGATCCGCGCGAGGAGGCCCGACGCCGGTTCGAAACGGACTTTGCTGGCAAAACCTATACTTCCGTGGAGGATCTTTGCGACGACCCCGCCGTCGAGGCGGTCTATGTCGCCACCCCCCATCAGCATCACGCCCGTCACGTGCAGATTGCCGCAGCGCGCGGCAAGCATGTCCTGGTCGAAAAGCCGATGGCGATCACGCTCGATCAATGCGCCGCGATGATAGAGGCGGCGCACTGCGCGCGCATCCACCTCGTTGTCGGGCACAGCCACAGCTTCAATGCGCCGATAAGGAGGACTCGTGAATTGATCGCCGGCGGCGCGGTCGGCTCGATAAACATGATCCATGCGTTAAACTATACGGATTACGTGTATCGTCCGCGACGGCCGGAGGAGCTCGATACGGCACAAGGCGGCGGCGTGGTCTTCAGCCAGGCTGCGCACCAGATCGACATCGTGAGGCTTTTGGGCGGCGGCAAGGTCCGAAGCGTGCGCGCAGCTACGCGTGCTTGGGACCCTTCGCGACCGACAGAGGGCGCCTATTCGGCCTTTCTTACCTTTGAGAACGGCGCCTTTGGCTCCGCCACCTATTCCGGCTACGCTCATTTCGACTCGGACGAGCTTAATGGTTGGATCGGAGAAATGGGACTGCCAAAGGACCGCAGTCGCTACGGGGATGCACGCAGGGTCTTGAGGCAGGCGAAGGACGCCGAAAGCGAAGCGCTGCTCAAGGGCGCGCGCAATTACGCCGGCAGGAACTACGTGCCGCCGGAGGTGGTTCCTTCACCGCCGAGGCTGCATCAACACTTCGGATTGGTAATCGCCTCGTGCGAGCATGCGGATCTACGGCCGACATCGGAAGGCGTGATGATCTACTGCGATGATGGCGTGCGGCTGGAAGGGGTCCCGGTGCCTGCGATACCTCGCGCCGAAGTCATCGACGAACTCTACGCTGCGGTTGCCAAGGGACATCCTCCTCTTCACAGCGGCCAGTGGGCGATGGCGACCTTGGAGGTTTGCCTCGCCATCTTGCAATCGCAGCGTGATAAGAACGAAGTTACTTTGCATCATCAATGCGCTGTGGTCGAACCGGTCAAGCATGAGGCGTTACGAGCATGAGTCGAGCGAAGAGGGAGGCAATCGAGGGAAGCACTCAGACGATTTTGCACCATTGGCGCGAGGCAGTGCCTAATGACCGCCTTGCCCATCTCGTCAAGGATGCGACGCGCGCCTTGTTGCGCGCCCTGCAAATGCGGCTCACCGAGCATTCGGTTTCACTCGGCCATTGGACCTTCCTTCGCATCCTGTGGGAAAAGGACGGTGTTACCCAACGCGAACTCAGCGAGCAAGCCGGCGTCATGGAGCCGACGACATTTTCCGCCCTGAAGGCAATGGAAAAGCTCGGCTACGTGACGCGGCGACGATTGCCCGGCAACAGGAAAAAGGTGTTCGTGTTCCTGACTCCGAAAGGCCGTCTGTTGAAGAGCAAGCTCATACCGCTCGCGGAAGAGGTCAATGCAATCGCGGTCCGCGGCGTCAAACCGACCGATATCGCCATTGCCCGGCAAATGCTGCTGACAATAATCGACAATCTAGCCCGCGACGAGACGGGGTCGGCATCGAAGCAACGGCGAATCCCATCGACGCGGGAACTTGCATTGCTGGTATCCGGCACATCCAAGAAAAAGCCGGTGCACACCCGGAAGCTGGCTTGACTGCCGAGCCTTCCTGTCATCGTCGACGTCGGGATATCGACGGTCAAAGTGGACATGGGTTACCGAGCTCGTCAATTAGTTGGCGGTCAGGATGGCCTTCGGCTCGAGGAAGGCTTCGAGCCCATAGACGCCGTTCTCGCGACCGATTCCGGACTGCTTTACACCTCCGAACGGAGCGAGCGGCTCATGCGCGAGCGTATTCACCTGAACTCTGCCGACCTCCATTCGGCCAGCGATGTGCAGCGCGCGCTGCACGTCAGCGGAGAACACGTAACCTTGGAGACCGTAGGCGGTGTCGTTTGCGATGGAGATCGCCTCTTCTTCATCGCCGTAGAGCAGGACCGATAGGACTGGTCCGAAAATTTCCTCTTGAGCGATCTGCATGTCGTTCCGCACATCGCTGAACACGGTGGGGCGGACGAACGAGCCGCGTTGCAGATTTTGGGGACGCCCCGTTCCGCCTGTAAGGAGGCGGGCGCCCCCCTCCAGGCCCATATGGATGTAGCGCTGCACCCGCTCCCACTGCTTCTGGCTGACCATCGGCCCGATGACCGCATCCGGATCGCTGGGCGGTCCGACGCGCGTAGCTTCCACGGCGCACCGGATGAGATTTTCTGCCGCCGATTGGAGGCGGCGCGGCACCAGAATGCGCGTGCCGGCGAGGCACGCCTGGCCGCTATTTATGAATCCAGCTGCAATCGCTAGCGGAATGGCCTTTTCGAGATCGGCGTCGTCGAGAATGATCGTCGGCGATTTGCCGCCCAGCTCGAGCGTGATACGCTTACAGGTCTCGGCGCCGGCGCGCAGGATCTGCTTTCCGACGGCGGTCGAACCGGTGAATGAAATCTTGGCGACATCGGGATGCGATGCCAGCAGGGCGCCCACCGTTTCGCCGCGACCCGTAGAACAGCGCTGAACGCCGACGCAAAGGCCGCGCCGTTCGAGGAGAAGCTGCGCCAAAGACTCCTCAAGCAGCGCGACCACTGTTCACCTTTCTCGATCATGAAGCCGTGGATGCGACCAACAACCTTGCTGAGCGGCAATTGCGCCCGCCCGTCATCACCCGCAAGCTCTCCTGCGGTAACAAGACCGACCGTGGCGCCAGAACTTTCGAGGTCCTCGCCTCCCTGACCGCGACCTGCCGCCAAACTGGTACTTCCTTCGTCGATTTCCTCGTCCCAAGGCTTACCCTCGCGCCAGCGCTCGTCTAAAGGGCGCTAAACGCATACCTCTGCGAAATCCAGGTTGCTTGCCATTTGCTCTGGCCGTTACGCCGCCCGGTTCGCCGCGGCGACATTGGCGCCGACCACGCGCGCTTTGAATTCGTCGACGGTCATAACGTCGGCTGTCGAGAACGCGAGTATAGTCAATGTGGCCCGATGGACATCGGCCGCCGACAGTGCGCCCTGGCCGACGTCCGGATAGTCGAATGTTCCCGTCGCATCCGAAAGGAACGCGACTTGATAATTGCGAAACATGGCGTCGCGTGCCGTTGCGTGACAGCAGTTTTCCGTCGTCGTGCCGGATATGATTACGGTTTTGACGCCCCATTCCCGCAATATCAAATCAAGGTCGGTCGCGAAGAACGCGCTATAGCGGTGTTTTTTGATGACGTGCTCGCCCGGCGCCGGCGCGAGATCTTTGTAGATCTCCGCCCCCGGCGATCCATCGACCAACACCGAGCGATCCGCGACCACCGAATAAAGATCGTCGTATAGCCCCATATCGCAGCCATCGCGGCGATGGACATGTGCCGTGTAGACAACGCGGATGCCCTTCTCCCGACAAAATCTGAGTGTCGCGGCGAGTTTTGGCACCATGGCGTGCGCTTGCGCCGACTGCAGCTTCGCGCCTTCGGCAACAAAGTCGTTCTGCATGTCGACGACGATCATGACTGTCGTCCTTGGGTCGATGTTGTCTATGCGGTAGGGCATCGCAAACCTCCCTTTTGATGGCGCCTCATGCGAAGTTCCGCATCGTGTGAGCGCGGCGTCGAGCCGATCCGCGAAGGCAATGTCCTTGCGCGAATAGGAGATGAAGATTTTAGCTTCGGGCTGATGGTCCGGCGCGTGCGCGGTATCCGCCGCCATGGCGGTCCCTCTGGCTCACACGCCTCCAATCCCATTAAGCCAAAATCGCCGTCACTCGGCAAGCGCTTAACGCATTTGGATGATCGGTGTGCAATGCCAAGGCCTTGGAGAACCGGAGAACCCATGTAGGTCCGCTTTACCCGTCCGCGCCCCGCCAGACCTTGACTTCTAGAACCCATTCGACGGTGATGATAATACCTACCCATATTCATGTGGGACGAGACCCAGAGGAGCTTCGCCGACCGGCCTCGTACCGGATGCCGTGAGTCCAGGGTTCATCGTGGAAAATCCGCCAACACTTGCGAGCAAGCCATGCAGAACATGACGAAAGCCACCGCAATCATCACCGGGGGAGCACTCGCGATCGCGCTGTGCACGTTTCCGGCTACGGTTGGTGCCGGCGCTGGCGACGAGGCGAAAATCCGAGCCCTGGAGGAGCAGTTCGTTGCCGCTTTTAACGCCAAGGATGTCGATGCGATCATGAAGGTCTACGTTCCGGGTAATAGCCTGATCGTGTTCGACGTAGTTCCGCCGCGACAATACGTTGGGGCGCAAGCCTACCGCGACGACTGGGTGAAGTTCTTCAACATGTTCAAGGGACCGGTGAAGTTCGAGATCAGCGATCTTGCCATAATGGCGGACCGAACACTCGCCTACAGTCACAGCATCCAGCACCTCACTGGCGCCCACGCTAACGGCAGCTCGATTGACCTGACCGTGCGTGTGACCGACGCGTACCGCAAGATCAAAGGCCAATGGCTCATCGAGCACGAGCACGTCTCGGTCCCGGTCGACCTTGACACGGGCAAACCCGACCTCGCGTCAAAACCGTAGCACTTCAGAGCGGCGCGTATTGGTCATTGGCCAACAAATTTCGGGGCGCTCGACGCAATGCCGGGTGCTTCCGCTTACCGCCTCAAAACCGACTGATCGCGGGCATGGCGATACGTTGGCAACGTGCGCATCCGGGCTGTCGTTGTTAGGCGCTAAGTGGATTGCAAGCACGAAGGCCACTATTATCGTTGTTCGCGGGCGGCCATTTCTAAAGCAAACTTCCAAAAGGGGCGTCCCATGTCAGAAAACAGCGCTAGCAGAAACGCCGGTCTCAGGCCAAGCCAACCGGCGGTCAACAGACTCCAGGAAAAAGACCTAGCGGAAGCGGCACGGATTTGCCGCCTCGCCTTCGGGACCTTCTTTGGGGTTCCTGACCCGGAGACGTTCTGGGCCGACCGGGACTACGTGTACGGTCGCCACCCGGCCCCTCACGTGGCCTCCTTCGGCGCGACCTTGAACGGAGAATTGGTCGGCTCCAACTTTGCGACCAATTGGGGAAGCGTCGGCTTCTTCGGCCCGATAACCGTGCGTCCTGATCTCCAGGAGCGAGGTATCGCCCAAGCACTGCTGGCAAGGACCATGGAACAGTTCGATGCCTGGGGAACGCCGCACGTCGGGCTGTTCACATTTGCCCACAGCGCGAAGCATATTGCCCTCTATCAGAAATACGGCTTTTACGCGCGTTTCCTCACCGCCATCATGTCGGCGAAGGCGATACGACAAAGCGCGGATGGATGGTCGCGCTTCAGCGAGTTGTCCGAGGCGCAGCAAGCGGGGGCTCTCACGACGTGCCGTGAGGTCGCTGAAACGGTTTGTCCGGGCCTCGACCTGACAGCCGAGATACGGACGACGCATGCGCAAGGTCTGGGTGATATCGTGCTTGTCGACGGCGCCGGCAGCTTGGCGGCGTTCGGCGTGTGTCACTATGGCCCGCGCAGCGAGGCCGGTGCCGATACCTGCTTTGTTAAATTCGGCGCGGTCCGCAACGGACCCACGGCCGAACGGGATTATCTTCGGCTGCTCGATGCGTGCGGGTCCTTGGCAGTCGCCGTCGGCATGCCACAGGTGTTGGCGGGAGCGAACATGGCACGCCAGGAGGCCTATCGGCACCTCGTCGCCCGCGGCTTTCGCGCCGAAATTCTAGGCGTGGCCATGCACAGGCATGACGACCCCGGCTATTGTCGCCCAGGCGCTTACATCATCGACGACTGGCGGTAAGGTCCCGGAGATGACGTCCGAGTAGGGTCTTGGCCGTGTAAAAACTCCTGCCGTCGCGCACGTAGAATATCACACAGCAGTTCTCGATCATGACAGCTAAATCATACTGCGCGCGGCGCTCGGTGCCCGCGGTGGAGAAATTGTATTTTCTACATTTTTTTCATGTAACAGTTTTCACACAGCCCAGGTCATTTTCGACCGATTGAGCCGGCTTTGCCTGCCGGCATATGTCCGACGTCTGTTCGTCCGCTTTGGGTCAACCGCGTCGATTCTACCCGGTGGGCGCGAGGTCGGCTAAGCCGCCGATTGCGACCGAAAAAGCCGACATTCCTCCCGATCGGGCATGGTCCTCCGTCGTCAGTAATACGGAGGAGTGCGACCATGCACGAGAACGAAAATCTGATTACAGCGGCCCCCAAGCGGGTCCCCTGGAACAAGGAAAACTGATTGGACCCAGACCACCGCTACGGCACCGGCGCTTTGGCGGACGTCTCCGGACCTTCATCCCGCTGTGGCATCGGTCATCGGGCGAGGCGATTGAGCCCATTCCGTCACGCAGCGGTGAAGATCGCGCAGATTGTGCCGCATCTGCTCGAGCGCGAAGCCGAGAGCAAAGAAATGCTCCGCCACCTCACTGGGCAGGGATCGGGTCAACCCGTCATTGCGGACCGCAGCGACGGCCGCCCCAAAGGAGTCGAGCGATGATTCCACGCGATCGAGGCCGGGAGGAGAACGACGGGCAAGGAGCGCGGCCGCGCTCGCGCGAAGAAAATTGTCGATCGCCGCCGCGACCTCGGTGAGCGGACCAAGTCGTGTCTGCATCAGCTCGGGCAATGGTGCATCGGCGGCGCGGCCGATCATCACAACGTCATGGCGCAATCGCAGCAGAGTGCGCCGCAGCGGCCCGGTGTCGGGCGCGCTCGTAATTCGAACGGCGCGCTCACGCTCCGCCTCGGCGCAGACGCCGTTGAGTTGGGTAAGACCTTCGCCGATCCCGTCTTGGATGCGGTGTAGCGCATCAACATCAAGGCCGCCTTTGAGGCCGGCGATGAGCGCAGCCAGGGCATCGGCCAGGCGATCGAGCGTACGCGCCGCCGCTTCGACCGTCAAACCGGCGGCGCTCGACGGGAAGAGCGCGAACGAAACAGCGAGCCCGACGACCGCGCCGAGCGCGACCTCCAACACCCGGTCCACCGCCGATGCGATTGGGCTCGCGTGCGTGATAGTCGGAACCAGCAGCACGATCGCGGCGGTGATCGGCGCGGCCGTCAAGCTTTGTCTGATTGCCGCTATCAGCGCGAGCGGTCCCACGGCGAGGGCGAGTCCCGCAAGCAGCGCGCCTTCGCTGTCATGGCCGACCAGAACGCCGACGAGGCCTCCGTAAATCGCGCCGCCGACCGTGCCGAGGAGATAATCGATCGTCGCCTTCAATGACCGGCCGACGCTCATCTGCGTGAGGATGATCGCGGTGAGGACCGCCCAGAGCGGCAGGCGCATATGCAACCAGTCGGCTAGCGCATAGGCGATGAGGGCCGAAGCGGTGACGCGGAAAAACAGCCCAAGCCGCGCCTTGTGGCGGGCAATCCACCCACACGACTGTCGCCACAACCGCGCGACACCTCTCATCACGAGCCTCTTCGACCAGCTCCATCCGGGGCCGCGACTATCTTACGATTTCGCCGGGGTGCAGTGGATAGATCGTCGGGCGACGGACGCCCGGGTGGCGGTACCGATAACGACTCCGGCCTCGACAAGCAGCTGCATCTGCCGCGGCTGCTGAGCGGGAGGCTCCTTCGGCTGGATGCGTCGGTCTACGCTGCCGATATGGTCGCCGGCCGCGCCTTGCCGAAATACATCAGCTCCCATATGGCGTGGCCGTCGAAAACCTCCACGCGCTCGTCTCTCGCGAATTTCTCAATGGTGACTTTGCCGGTAAAGCGGTGATAGGCGCCGTCGAACCCGACGAGCTTGGCGAGCAGGCGCTTGATGAAAGGTGCCCGGTCGGCGAACGGGACTTGCAGAATTGTCTTTTGCCGTTCGAACGTCACGACGTAGCGGGCATCGCCGTCCCGATAGGTATAGCGCGTGATGTCGGCGACGGGCTTGCCGGTCTTGCCGTTGGCGGCGACGCGCGCGATCTCGAAAGAGACCCTCGCCTCATCGCCCGCGATGATCTCACCGTCCTTCGCCAGCATGTAGACGATCTGCGTCTCGTAACCGTACGCCGCGGTCGCCGTGATGTGGGAGGCGATGACCGCGTAGGGACCGGCCTTGGCGCGCGCCCAATACCAGTCGTGGATTAGCCTCTGCATGGGGACGTCGCCCCAATTGTGATCGTGGTAGCCGCTGCCGGAGGCGCGATATTGCTCGTGGCCGATCTTGTAGCGGACGTGCGCCACGCCTTGCGGCACCGACGGGAGCCAGGCGAACAGCCTGTCCCGCCCTTCGGCGCCAAAATAGAGATGGCCGGACTTTGGACGCCAAGCGCGGACCTCGCCGGTCAATTCGATCTCGACGGATACTTCCTCGATGGCGGCCGCGATGTGGTAGCGGCGGAGATCGCCGACAAAGCGATTGGTGCCGATCCGCACGTCACACCTTTCCTTGGACGCGACGAACTGATCGGCGGCGGTATCGTAAACCTTGTCAAACCGCCGCCCGTCCGGCAGCGCGAGATTGATGGTGATGCGCGGCGCGAGAGGTCGGTTCGGGCTCACGTTCGGCTTGGTGTAGAAGATCACGACGACGGTGGCGCCGTCATCGAGATGGGCGTCGAAGTACCACCACTCGTAGCGGCCCTTGCCCGTGCCGATACGTTGGCCGTCCTCGAATTGAGCCACGGCGACTGGATCGATGCCGAGTTTCTCATAGTCGGTGGGCAGGTCGGCCAAGCGAAGATGGTTGTTGTTGTCGCGAGACATGATGATCAACGGATCTAGCGGCCGTCTCCATTGCGATTCGCTTCCTCGATATAAGGCCAAATTGAAAAGGCGACCCGATCCGCATTGCGGCAATCGCGTCGGAATTGCCGAAATGCCCTATCGGGAGGGGGCTAGGCGGATGCGGCGGCGATCAACATGATGGCTGCGACTACGAGCACGCAGGATTTCGTGAGAGTGCCGTGCATGAGCAGGGCGGCTAGAGCGTGATGACTTTTCTTCGAATCGTCATCACGCTCTAACTTATTCTTGGAGCATGATCTTTTCCGAAAACCGGTTTCCACTTTTCGGGATCATGCTCTAAAATGCGCTCTTGACGACGCCGCCGTCGACGCGGAGCGCGGCGCCTGTTGTCGCCGAGGCGAGAGGGCTCGCAACGTACGCGACAAGACTGGCAACCTCCTCAGGTGCGGCGAAACGCTTGATGAGCGAGGTCGGACGAATTTTCTCGAAGAACTCGGCCTCGAACTCCTCGAAGCTTTTGGCGCTGCCCTGTGTCAGGGCGTCGACGAAATCGACGACGCCGCGCGACTTGGTCGGGCCCGGCAGCACGCTATTGACGGTAATGTCGGTGCCGGCAACCCCCTCGGCCAAGCCGCGCGCCAGCGCGATTTGCGCCGACTTGGTAACGCCGTAATGTATCATTTCCACCGGGATTTGCAGCGCGCTCTCGCTCGAGATGAAAATGATTCGCCCCCAGTTAGCGCGCTTCATGGCCGGCAGGCAGAAGCGCGCGAGGCGTACGCCGCTCAAGACGTTGACTTCGAAGAACCGCAGCCAGTCGGAATCGGAAATCTGCTCGAACGGCTTGGGCTCGAATATGCCAAGGTTGTTGACAAGAATCGCGATGTCGGAATAACGGCGGACGACTTCCTCGGCTGCCGCGGCCGTGCCGAGGTCGCCGGCAAACCCAACGACATCACCGCCGGTCGCGGCCTTCACATCGGCGATCGCCTCAGTCACCCCGGTTTGCGTGCGGCCGGTGACTATGACGCGCGCGCCTTCCCGGGCGAGGCTTGTGGCGATGGCAAGCCCTATACCTGCCGTGCTGCCGGTGACGAGCGCGCGCCTGCCTTTGAGTTTGAGGTCCATGCGTTGTCTTCAGCTGGCGGCGACCTGCATTCGTGGCGACCTGCATGGGGACATCTTAGACGGAAAAATGAATGCCGCCGTGCCGCCGTTGCTGCCGCTGTGTCTAGCTTGCGGTTTTGCAACGGCGGGCCGCCCCATGAGACGCATGACCTGGCTGGAGCTTCGCGCTCCGCTAGTCGCGGTGGGAGAACCAGGCAGGAGAAAAATGCGATGCCGACGATCGAGGGAGGGTGTTTGGGCGGTGCCGTGCGTTACCGCTCTGACGCCGAGCCTGTGATGCCGGGCGGGGGCTCGCACACGAGATCAAGCACGACGGATTCCGCTTGGCGCGAGGCTCCGCTACCTCGCCTACGGACTGATCGCGCGCAAGCTCGGGGTCTCCGCCCTAACCCAACTTCGCCTAATCCCTGTCGTCATGAGCAAAATAGTACCGCAAAGTCAGGCGCTTTCAGGCCAATTCCCTAGTTAGCTGAAGAGGGAAAAATGGAGTCTCGGTAGAGTAATTTCAGGAGCGGAGCAGGGAATGCGAGTCCTCGGTGAATCTGCCTCGCCCATCCGACCGCACTCATCGGCAAAACATCACGCTCGAATCGCGTCAGCCGGCTGAACGGCACGATCCGCCTGCGCCGCCGGCAGAGTGAACTGAAAGGTCGCGCCGCGACCCGGGTTGGAACTCGCCCATAGGCGGCCGCCGTGCGCTTCGATGATCCGCCGGCTGATCGAGAGTCCCATGCCGCTCCCTTGCGGTTTGGTCGTGAAGAATGCCTCGAACATACGTTGAGCTTTGCCCTCGGGGAGCCCGACGCCGCAGTCGCTCACTGACACGAGCAGCTGACCGTCCTCGCCCGGTGCCGACGCAACGATCAGTTCGCCGCCGTTCTCTTTCATGGCCTCGATGCCGTTGAGCATCAGGTTCATCAAAACCTGCTGCAACTGGATACGATCCGCCGTCGCCGTCGGAAGCGCCGGGGCGAGTTTGGTGCGAATCGCAATCGAGTTGCGTTTGGCGGTGTCCCGCAGCAGGATAGTCATATCCCGCACGATTTCATTCAGATCGACCGCCTCTCGTTTCGGCGTGCCTCGCCGGTAGAGCGAGCGGACCCGGTCGATGATGTCTCCGGCGCGATCGGCGGCGCCCACGACGCCGTCGAGCGCGTCCCTGACCTCGCCGAGGTTGGACGGCTGCCGGTCGAGAAAATTCTGCGCCGCATGGGCGTTGGCGCGGACGCTGGCGATCGGTTGCGTGATTTCGTGAGCGAGGGAGGCGGCCAATTCGCCCATCATGCCTACACGGCTCATGTGCGCGAGGTCTATCTCCAGCTGGCGCAGCCTCTCACGCTCGTGCTCGGCTTGCTTGCGTTCGGTTACGTCGACGTGGGTTCCGACCACCTCGATCAGTCCTCCGTTCGCATCGAAAACCGGGCGCCCGACCGCCTGGATATGCCGAACCGTTCCGTCCGGTAGCACGATCCTGAACTCTTCGACGTAGTCGCTTGCTTCGCGAGCGGCCTCGGTGCCGCGTTCGCGGACCCGATCGCGATCCTCCGGATGAACCCGTCGTAAGATCGTTTCGCGATCGGGAACCGGCTGCTGCGGGTCAAAGCCCCAAATCCGAAAAGTTTCCTCCGTCCAATAGACTTCGCCGGCGCGGTTGAGGGTCCAGCTGCCCGTATGGGTCAGCCGTTGCGCTTCCGCGAGGTAGTGCTGGTTGCGCTGCAATTTTTCCTCGGTCAGCTTGCGTTCTGCGCGTTCTTTCGTTTCGCGCAGGGCACGGTGGACAGCCGGCACGAGCCGAGACAGTCGCGTCTTGAGGACGTAGTCGGTCGCCCCGATCTTGAGCGCATCGATCGCCAGTTCCTCCCCCAGGCTGCCGGATACGAAGATGAAGGGCAGATCAGGCCGCGCGGTCGACGCGAGCTTGAGCGCGGAAAATCCGTCGAAAGAGGGAAGCCTGTGGTCGGCGAGAATAAGATCGAGATTGGGATTATCCAATGCACTAACGAAATCGGCGCGCGTTTGAACGCAGGTCACCTCGCAGACGAACCCCTCCGCTTCAAGAAGACCCTGGATCAAGCTTGCATCGCCAGGATCGTCCTCGAGCAACAGGACCCGCAGCGGGGGCGCGAGGGTCATTTCTTCATGCTCCCCGGCGGCGGCTGATTGATCACCGCCCAGAATACGCCCAACTCCCTTACGGCGTTGACAAATTCGTGAAAATCGACAGGCTTTACCACGTAGGCGTTCACGCCGAGCCGGTAACTCCGCATCATGTCTTTTTCTTCCTGCGACGACGTCAGCACGACGACAGGAATCATCTTCAAATTCTCGTCCGACTTGACTTGTTGCAACACCTGCAGTCCATCGACCTTCGGCAGTTTCAGATCGAGCAGCATGACCGCGGGATTCTCCGGAGTGCGGTCGCTGAATTGTCCCCGGCAATAAAGATAATCGAGCGCTTGCTGCCCGTCGCGCGCGACGACCACCTCGTTCGCAAGGTGGTATTCCTCCAGCGCCGTCAACGTGAGTTCCACGTCGTTGGGGTCGTCCTCGACCATCAAAATGCGCCCCAGTCTCTCTGCCATGAGTGCTCCCCGTGCGTTCGCCGCGTTGTTACCCTTTCGGCAGCGAGAAATAAAACGTCGCGCCTTTGTCTACCGCTCCCTCGGCGCGGACCTTGCCGCCATGCCGATGGACGATACGCTGAACGGTAGCAAGGCCGATTCCCGTGCCCTCAAACTCCTCAGACAGGTGCAGGCGCTGAAACACACCGAACAGCTTATTGACATGCTGCATCTCGAATCCGGCGCCGTTGTCCCGCACGAATACCTCCACCTCTCGCGCGTCGTCGCGCGCGCAGCCGATCTCGATTTCAGCCCGGCTTCGGATGCGGGTGAATTTGACGGCGTTGGAGACCAAGTTGACCATGACCAGTCTGAGCATCGCGCGGTCGCCATGACAGGCCGGCAAAGCTCCGATTTTCCATGCAATATCGCGGCCGCTCGCCTCCTGCCCGACGTCCGCGATCGCTTCGCGGGCGAGCTGTTCCAGGTTGACCGACCCCTTCATCGTCTCGGCGCGCCCGATACGCGCAAAGCCGAGGAGATCGTCGATCAGAGTTCCCATTTTTTTCGCCGATTCCATAATCGACCTTATGTAGCGGCGAGATTTGTCGTCCAGCGACGAGGCCGCATGCTTCTGGAGAAGTTCCGAGAATCCGGCGACATGGCGCAGCGGCGCGCGCAGATCGTGCGATACCGAATAGGTGAACGACTCCAGTTCCTTGTTGGTCGCCTCGAGTTCCGCCGCCCGGTCGGCAAGCGCCTCACGCGTGTGCCGAAGATTCTCCTCGACGCGGCGGCGCACGATGGCGAAGGAAGAAACGACCACTGCCCAAACCACGAAGATGATGAAGTACGGGATGTCCTGGGGAGAAATAACCAGGGAGTAGAGAGGTTCTACGAAGAAATAGTCGAACAATAACGTCGCCAATACGACCGTCAGCGCGGACGAACCAATTCCCGCATACCAAGTGACGACGGCAATCGCCAGCGTGAAGACCGGCAGCTCAACATCGCGGACACCGAAGTATTTTGCCAGCAGCGCCACCCCCAGCGCCAACCCGACGCAGAGGAGCGAGAGACCATATCCCAGGATCGGGTGGTCATACCGCAGGTCCAACTTCCAGCGCACCACAACCTCGTCTCGCCTCGGCGTGCGACCTTTCGGCAGATATGGGATTGTAGCACTAATCGCCCGGAGGGAGGAATGCCTCCGCGGCGCACCGACCCGCTGCGCCAGCGGCCAGCCGTTGGCCATCGTTAAATCGCCAACGGCGTCGCGCCAGCCCAGGCGTGTTAGCGATGTGGGAATTCGACCGCCGGGCAGGGCAGCGATTGTTTCAGTCCCAACAAAACCGTCTGCGGTGGCACCGAGTAATAATAAGCCGCCAGGAAAAGGCGTTCCGTTACCGGAGACGAGCGAGCACAATGCTGGTAAATCTCCACATACATCTAACTACATTCCTTGGAGATTAGTCACCTATCTTGCGTTCTCCGATGAGGAAGAAGCCGAGAACTTCGAGCGCTATCTCAAGTCCGGCTCTGGTCACGCCTTCGCGCGGAAAAGACTTTGGCGAACCATTCATGGCCATGGGAATGTTCAAACACGACGCGCTGGGCACTTTAGTTGCGATGCCGGCCACGAGGTTCAGCACGTCAACAATTGCCGGATAACGTGCGCGACTTGCTGTCCCGACGTTGACGTATGTCGAGTGAAACTCCACACGTCCGTTCCCGTCTTCATCGAGACGTTCACGTTCCTCGATCGCAACGCGAGCCGTGACGCGGCGCTGACATGGAAAGAGGCGATCGATAAGCTGGGAACCGTGAGAATCCTCCCATGCGAGCCGCGTGACCTCGATGAGTCCTGGCCTTATTTCCGGCGCGCCGATCTGCACAAGCTGTCGGCCGTCGATGCCACCAGCTTCGTGATCATGAAACGCGCCCGCATACGGCTGGCCTACGCGTTCGACCACCATTTTGCCGTCGTTGGATTTCGCATGGTTGGATAAGTCGGAAGGTGGGTTTGTGGCTTCAGTGGCGGCGGTCATGGTCGTCGTGGCCATTGAGGAAGACGGTTGCTTCCCCGACAGGCGCCCATCAACCGTCCACCTCACGCCTTCGGCACGCTCACATCGATCAACAGCTTCGCCACCGTGACCGCCGACTGCGCCGGCCCCTCTTCCGACTGCTGGCCGGTGACGTAAATGCCTTCGATGAGCAACTGCAGGGCATCGCCGAGCACGGCGGGGTGACGCGCGCCCATGGCAGCGGCAAGCTCGCGCAGGCGCTTGCGAAAGAGCTTCTTGTGCGCTTCGGCCACCTGCCGCGCGGGATTGTCCCGCGACGGATATTCCACGGTGGCGTTGCTCAGCCCGCAGCCGCGATAGCCTTTGCGCACGGCGCGCGCGGACAGCCAACGAATGTAAGCGAGCACGTGCTCGCGCGCATCGCTGTAGGATTTTCCGCCGGGCTTCTCGAATTTCTCCCAAAAGTCCAGTTCATAGTCGCGCATGTAGGCGGCGGCGAGATCGTCCTTGGACGCGAAGCTGCGATAGAGGCTCGGCTTGGTGACGCCGGCCCGGTCGACCACCTCATCGACGCCGACGGCGCGGATGCCCTCGCGATAGAACAGCTCGCTCGCGGAGGCGCGGATCCGGTCGACGGCCCGGGCCGGACGTCCCGCAGATCTATCGACGGTTTTCTTCATCATGGCTTTCCGATGCCGCGCGCCGGGCTTGACAATGTTACTTACCGGTACGTATACAGAGGCACCGCAATACGTACCGGTAAGTAACATGCCCAGTGCCCCCGTTCAACCCACCCCGCTATCGAGACACCCGTTCGGCCAGAACTATGCGTTCGTCGTCGTCGCCGTGATCTTTCTTGCGCTGAGTTCCACGCGGCCGGGCCGACAGTTCAACAATGGCTGAAATCAACTCTCACCCCCTTTTGGCGACCGACACCGTGGCGGTGTGGGAAGTTTTGTGCTCAGGCGCGTGCAGGTACAAAAGCAATGAGGAATGCGTCAGCACAACGCACCTCGTGTTCCCTTACCGCGGCGTCTTCGTGCGTCATAGGAATCAAGTCGAGACGGTCGCGGAAGCGAATCAGGTGGTATTCTTCAATGAAAGCGAACCTTATCGCGTCAGCCATCCTGTTGGCGGCGGCGATGCAAGTCTGTCGATCGGAATCGATGAGGCGACGCTGTTGGAGCTGGCACCTGCCGACTTCCTCGACACCAAAGACCGAACCCTTTTCAACCGACCGCGCATGCGCATTGATGCGCGCGCACAGTTGCTCGCGGCACTTGTGCGTCATCGTCTCGCCCGCGGGATGACCGAGACCCTTGAAGCGGAGGATTTGATCCTTTCGCTGATTGGTCGTGCCCTGGGAAAGCGCACGTCATACGCCGCATTCGGCAGCACGGGGCGGCAAAAACTGGCGGACCGTGCCAAACTCGTGCTTTCTTCAAATCTCGGACGTCGTTGGACGTTGGCTGAAATTGGCGGCGCCGTCGGCGTCTCGCCGGTTTACCTCACCCAGGTGTTTCGACAGGTTGAGGGTCTGCCGCTTTACCGTTATCAACTCCAGTTGCGGCTCGCCCGGGCGCTTGACCTGCTTCATGACTGTTCCGATTTGACCGGCTTGGCGCTCGACCTCGGTTTTTCAAGCTACAGCCATTTCAGTACCGCATTCAAGCAAGCTTACGGCCTTACTCCCTTGGCGTTTCAACGCTCCTCGTAAGTTCCTCGAAGTCGGTCGCCCGTAAGATCGCTAAAGATTGTGGTAGAGCCGGCGATCTCCTTGCGGTCTTCTCCCCGCACAACGTTTCAGGCGAGAGCGGAAGGTGCCTATGAAAATCGCGATCATGGCGACGGGCGGCGTTGGCGGCTATTTTGGCGCGCGTTTGGCGGCGGCCGGCGAAGACGTGCATTTCATCGCCCGCGGCCAGCATCTGGCGGCGCTGCGCGCGAATGGTTTGGTGCTCAAAAGCGCCAACGGTGACCTGCACCTGCAGTCGGTCTCTGCAACCGACGATCCGGCAAGCATCGGCACGGTCGACATCGTCATCTTCGCGGTGAAGCAATATGATACCGAGAGCGCGGCGAAGCTGATCAAGCCGGCGATCGGCGCCGACACGGCCGCGATCACCTTGCAGAACGGCATGGACAAGGACGAGCGGCTGCGCGCCGTGCTCGGCCACGACCACGTCATGGACGGCGCGGCCTATATCGCCGACGCGAGGGTAGCGTCTCCCGGCGTCATCACCCATGTCGGCAAGGTGGCGCGCATGATCTTCGGCGAGGCTGACGGCACCAGGAGCGCGCGCGGCGAGCGCTTCCTCGCCGCCTGCAAGAACGCCGGCGTGGACGCGACCTTTTCAACCGAGATTGCCAAGGAGCTGTGGGCGAAATTCGCGCTGCTCTCGGCGTGGACCGGCGTCTCCAGCGTGCTGCGCCAGCCGGCGGGCAAAGTTGCCGGCGATGACAGCACCCGCGAGCTGTTCGCGGACGCCCTCACCGAGTCCGTCGCGATCGCCAAGGCCAAAAGAGTCGATCTCGGCGACGATTACCTGGCGAAACAGCGGAACTTCGTCGACACGGTGCCCCCGGAAACGAAATCGTCGATGCAGATGGACCTCGAACGCGGCCGCCGCCTCGAGCTCGACTGGATGTCGGGCGCGGTGGCGCGCATTGGCGATGAATTGGGCGTGCCGACGCCCACCCATCACTTTATCTATGCGGCGCTGAAGCTTTACGCAGGCGGCAGCCGGTAGAGCATGATCCCGAAAAGTGGGTACCGGTTTTCGGAAAAGATCATGCTCCAAGAAGAAGTTAGAGCGGATGACGATTCGAAGAAAAGTCATCCCGCTCTAGCACGTCCCTCATGAGGTTTTCATTGCGCTGTCAAAAGCCGGCCAACAATCGCGCGGTGATGCTCATTGGTGACGGCCGCGAGGCCAATCCTGCTTCAGAAGTCCTTGCATGCGTTGAATTGATAGAAGGTGTGGTTGGCAAGTTTGTCTGCACCGACTGTCAGGGTCATGGAACGTTGCCAAACACACAATCGCACGTCTGTCATCCTCGCAAATGCCCACTGTGCAAAGGCGCGGGGTTTCTTTTGATCGGCTTGTGATTGCCCGGCTTACCAAACGCACCCGGTCCTCTGCCTTGGCGTTTCAACGCTCCTCGCAAGTTTCTCGAAATCGGTCGCCCGCAAAATCGCTAAAGATTGTGGTAGAGCCGGCGATCTCCTTCCGGTCTTCTCCGCGCACAACGTTACGCGGCGAAAATCATGGGCAACCGACAGACCGTACTCACCAAACGCAGCATCGAGACCCCCTCGGGGCGCATCAGCTATACCGAGGCCGGTTCCGGTCCCGTGGCGCTGTTCGTCCACGGGGTCGTCTTGAACAAGCATGTCTGGCGTCGCCAATTGACGGGATTGTCCGATGTGCGTCGGTGCATTGCCGTGGATTTGCTGGCACATGGCGACACCGAGATCGATCCGAATCAAGACGTGTCCGTCACCGCCAACGCCAATATGCTGCGCGAAGCCCTCGCCGCGCTCAAGATCGACAAGGTCGATCTGGTCGGCAACGATAGCGGCGGCGGTATCGCGCAAATCTTCGCAGCGACGCATCCCGACCGTGTGCGGAGTTTGACGCTCACCGACTGCGATGCCCACGACAATTGGCCGCCGGAAGCGTTCAAACCCTTCGTCGAGATGGCGATCGCGGGCGGGCTGCGCGACACGATCAATGCGATGCTCGCCGACAAAGCGATTTATCGCTCGCCGCAGGCGCTGGGACCGGCCTATGAGCGCCCCGAGAATGTAACGGATGAGGAGATCGAAATTTATTTGCGGCCACACGTGCGGACCGAGCAGCGTACACGCGACCTTCAGCGCTTCGTGGCGGCTTTCGACAATAAGCACACGGTGTCGATCGAGCCTCGGCTCCGCCAGTTGAAGGCTCCGACCCTTATCGTCTGGGGCACGGACGACGTCTACTTCCCGGTGAAGTGGGCGCACTGGCTGGCCGACACGATACCCGGAGCAAAGCCACCCGTGGAGTTGAAGGGAGCGCGAATCTTCTTCCCTGAGGAGCGCGCGGAAGTGTTCAACAAACTGTTGCGGGATCATCTCCTGGCGGCATAGCACAGAATCATCGCACGAATCACACCGTCCTAAATCCGGGGTACGCTCATGACTGTATATGTTGTTGGTCAAATCGATGTCACAGATCGCGACGCCTACGACCGTTATCGCGCGCGGTTCAAGGATGTGCTCGCCAAGTTCGATGGACGGTTACTGGCATCCGATGATCATCCCACAATCATCGAAGGACATTGGAAGAGAGATAAGATTGTGCTGCTATCGTTTGCAGATGACATGGCATTTCACCGGTTCTGGCAGTCCCCTGATTACCGGGAGATCATCAAGGACCGGCATGCCGGGACCCATAGCGACGTCTTGCTGGTCAAGGGAATTTCTTGACGACGGCCGGTACCGGCGTGGTGCTGTCGGTCGACGGCGGCGTCATGGCCGGCCGGCAGCGACCATCGGCGGTCGCGCCGCGCAAAGCGTTGCTTCGGCCGGTCAGAGCGTGATGACTTTTCTTCGAATCGTCATCCCGCTCCAACTTCTTCTTGGAGCATGATCTTTTTCCGAAAACCGGTCCCCACTTTTCGGGATCATGCTCTAGCCATCACGGGCGGGGCCAAACGAAAGCGAGGGCACCATGTATTACGAAGCAATTTCACAGTGCGCGCACATGCTGAAAAATATCGAGGGATGGCTTGACAAGGCCGAGACGCATGCGGCGGCCAGGAAGTTCGATGTCAATACGCTGATGACGGACCGCCTTGCACCGGACATGAAGCCTTTCATCTACCAGATCCAGAGCGCGTGCGACTACGTCAAGGCCGCAGCGGCTTGGCTTTCGGGACAGGCGCCGCCCAAGCACGAGGACAACGAGCAGACGATCGATGATATGCGCGCCCGCCTCCGGAAGACTGTCGCCTTCGCGGAAGGCGTACGAGAGGCGCAGTATGCAGGCGCAAGTGAGCGCAAGGTCAGCCTTTCATGGGCACCCGGCAAGCGCCTCGGCGGGAAGGACTACCTGTTGCAGATGACAATCCCCAACACGTACTTCCACGTGGCGATAGCGTACGCCATCCTGCGTCACAATGGAGTCGACATCGGCAAGATGGATTTTCTTGGCCCTATTAGTTGGGTCGATGCCTGATCCGCCGTGCTGCCGCTGCTCAAGATTGCTCAGGAGTGTGGAAATGAACCGAGAGGAAAAAGCCGAACGCTTCGCTCGACTCCATGTCAAAGGAGCTCCGTTACTGCTCTACAACGCGTGGGACGCGGGTAGCGCGCGATCGGTTCTGGAGGCCGGCGCGAAAGCGATCGCGACCAGCAGTTGGTCGGTCGCTGCGGCGCAAGGCTACCAAGACGGCGAAGCAATCCCGATCGAACTCGTCGAGCAGATCGTCGGGCGCATCGCGGCGAGCGTCGATGCCCCTGTCACCGTGGACTTCGAGGGCGGCTATAGCGCAGACGACAGCGAGGTTGCGGACAACATTTCGCGCCTTATCGACCTGGGCGTCATTGGCATCAACTTCGAGGACCGGGTCGTCAAAGGTTCCGGGCTTTATAGCATCGACCGACAAGCCCGGCGGCTCGGTGCGATCCGCAATAGGGCAGAGCAGAAGCGCGTCGACTTGTTCGTCAACGCGCGGACGGACGTATTCTTTGAACACGGTGAGAATGCAGCCGAAGCAGTCAAAGAAGCTCTTGAGAGGGCCAAGGCCTACGCGGCTGCAGGCGCGTCCGGCTTCTTCATCCCCGGCTTGACGGAAGATGCGTCGATCGAACAGCTTTGCGAAGCTGTCAGCTTACCTGTGAATGTCATGGTCATGGACGGCGTGCCATCGAATGAACGTCTCGCCAAGCTCGGCGTCGCCCGCATCAGCTATGGTCCGATCCCCTACGTCAGCGCGATGAGGGCGCTTGGGCAGGAGGCCAAGAAAGTCCTTTCCTGAGCGACAACCACCAAGGCTTAATTGCTGCATCATCAGGCCTCGTTCGCGGTGCAGTATACCGCGGCGCTGCCCATCTATCGGCTCGCGAATTCGAATCGATGCTTCGGTCGCCGCCGAAGCGAGACCGTGAGCCCCTTGCTACAAAGTGGCGTTGATCGCGAAGCGTGGTCGATCACGCGATTCGCATTTCACGAGCAAGGAGCCGGAACATGAACCAATACGCATCGAAGAAATCGATCAGCGAAGCCGTCGACGGCGGCGGCCTGCTTATTGTCGCGCAATGGGAAACCAAGGAAGGCGAGGCGGACAAGGTCGCCGCCATTCTCGATCGCTTCCTGCCGGAAGCGCAGCGCGAGGCGGGCGTGAAGCTGTTCCTGATCTCGCGCGGAAAAGACAATCCGTCGCAGTTCCTGTTTTACGAGCTGTTCCGGGATGAAGCCGCCTTCAAGGCGCATCAGGAGAGCGCCCACTTCAAGACGTTCATCGCGGCCCAGGCGTTGCCGCTCCTGGCGAAGCGGGAACGCGCGCAATACGTGTTGCTGTAGTTCTCGTCATTGGACCGCGCGAAACCGGATCGCCGGATCGAGCCGGGCTGGGCTGGGCAGCCCGGCCGACGCCCCCCTCGGGCCGCGCCGGAACGACCCACGCGGTCCGTCCGGACGATCCATCATCAACAGGAGGAAAGCGTGCTCGTCGATCACCGCACCTATCGCATCAAGCCGGGCGTCATGAACGCCTATCTCGACAATTACGAAAAGTTCGGCTTCGCGCCGCAGACGCGCCACCTCGGTCAGCCGGTCGCCTACATGTTCTCGGAATCCGGCGAGATCAACACGCTCGTCCACGTCTGGGCCTACGAGGACGCGGCCGACCGTATGAAGCGCCGCGCCGCCATGCAGGCGGATCCCGACTGGCAGGTGTTCGTGCGCAAGAACGCCGAGGGCGGCAACCTCGTCCGGCAGACCACGATGCTGATGATCCCGGCGAAGTTCGCGCCGATCAAACGCTGACCGGCCGGACACAGAGCAACTGTATCGATGCCCGGCCGCGCCGCGCGGCCGGGCTCTAGTGCCGCGAACCCGAAATTCGCCCGACGACCGAGGCCCTTGGGGGATGGAGTCCGGTTTTGGCCAGCAATAGCAACGATTTCATGGCAGTTGTCAGGGCGGTGCTCGCCCTCTCTTAGGCAGCTTGGGCACTGACGCAGGGTGGTCGCGGGGGACATGACCGGCGCGACAGGGAAGTCGCGTTCCGTCGGCAGCAAAAGCGGGAGGTGAGATTGCAGCAGCATCGAACGATCGACGTCGATGACGCGACGCTGGAATGCACACTTTGCGGTTCGGGCACGCCAGTCGTGTTGCTCGCGAACGCGGGCTGTAGCGCCGGTTATTTCGATCAGCTGGCGCGCGTGCTGACTACCGGAGGGTTCCAGACGATCTCGATCAATATGCGCGGTGTCGGAGGCAGCTGCGGTTCTCTCGACGGCGCGACCTTGCACGATCTGGCCGGTGACGTCGCCGGCGTCATCAAGGCGATCGGCTGTGGTCCGGTGCACCTGGTCGGACATGCTTTCGGCAACCGGATCGCCCGCTGCCTGGCAGTCGATCAGCCGCCGCTGGTTCGCAGCGTGACGCTGCTTGCGGCGGGTGGCCTCATCGTGCCTTCGACGCCGCTCGGGACGTCCTTTCGCAATGCGACGCAGGCCAAGATGAACGGCAGCGATTGCGTCACCACGCTGGGCGCGCGCTGGCTCTCGCCGGCATCCGATCCCAAGGTACTGGAACAGGTCGAATGCTGGCCTGCGGTCGTTATCGCGCATTTCGCGACCAGCCGGAACGTGCCCCTCGAATATTGGTGGAGCGCCGGCACTGCTCCCGTTCTCGTGATCCAGGGGCTCGATGATGAAGTGGCGCCGCCGGGGAATGGGCATGCGCTGCGCGAGCAGTTGGGCGAGCGGGTGCGGGTCGTCGATCTACCTCATGCCGGGCACTTTCTGCTGTTGGAACAGCCGGAAGCTGTAGCGCGGGCCGTGTCCGAGTTTCTTGGCGCCGACAACGCTCCAAGCTGATGACATCGCAATCATATGACGGAGAATCCAGATGCCGCGCTATGACGAAGCATTTGTGGATCGCCTTCTGGCGCCGTGGAACCGGCACGATGTCGAGGGCGCTTTGGCGCTGATGACCGACGGAAGCGGTCGTACCGAAAGGTGGTGGAGTAGGAGAAGGACCGAACCGGAGGAACCGTGGGCATTCTGACCGACGAGATGAAACGCGTCGTTACCGCGCTCCAGCTCTGTTACGCCGCCACCGTACCCCACCCCGACGAGACGTCGCAGAGCCAGCAGGAGAAGTTCCCGGTCACCGATGTTTTTTCCCATGTCGAAGTTGCGGATGGACGCGTCTGGATGCTGGAGCGTGGCTACTCGGCGACGCGGGTCTCCGTCCACTTGCAAGCGTCGCACAGGAACGTGCGAAGCTCGGGATGTGGGCCGAGCCTTGGATGGACCCGCACGAGCTTCATCGGTGCGCCGCACTTTGGGCACCTCAGATCGGGCGGGATTTGCTCAGGGACCGGCACCGGCGACTCCGCGTCCACGGCGCTTTGATCCCGGCTCCAGGAAATTCGGTTGTCAACCAAGTTCCCGTAGTATCAACATAGAAGGAAGTATCTGCCGTGAGCACCGCTGTCAGGGACGGTCAGCGTTTACGCGTCGGTCTCATGATCAGATCGGATCCTTCCGCGCCCTCTCGTCCAGGGCTTGGCGCACCGCTCGCGCCAAGTCGTCCCTGCGATACGGCTTGCTCAGCAAACGCACCGTGTCCCCTAATCCATCCGCATCCGCCAGCCGCCGACCCGGGAAGCCCGAGGTGAGGAGCACCTTCGACCCCGGACGACGTCTGACGACCTCGCGTGTGAGCGCGATGCCGTCCATCCCGCCGGGCAGCACGACATCGGAAAAGACGAGGTCCACGGCTGTTGCGCCGCCGAGGCGCTCCAAGGCCTGTTCCGCGTTCTCGGCCTCGAGCACGGCGAGCCCGAGCGCCGTCAATTGTTTGACCACGACCTCGCGCAGGCGGCGATTGTCCTCCACCACGAGGATTGTTGCCGAGTTGCCGATCTCCGGCTGCGTCGGCGGCGCTTCCACCACCGGCTCCGTCGCGACCTGCTCGGCAGGTCTGAGATAAAGCCGGAAGGTCGTCCCCCGCCCCGGTTCGCTGTACACGTTGATGTGGCCGCGAGACTGCTTCATGAAACCGAAGACCATGCTCAGGCCCAAACCGGTCCCTTTGCCAACCTCCTTCGTCGTGAAAAACGGCTCGAAAATCCGCGCGAGGACTTCCGGCGGCATCCCCTGGCCCGTATCGCTTATCTCGATCGCAACGTAATCGCCCGGCTCCACTTCGACGTGCTGCGCCGTGTACTCCTCGTCAAGATGCGCGTTGTGCGTCGCTACGTACAGCCGACCGCCGCCCGGCATCGCGTCGCGTGCGTTGTTGGCAAGGTTGGCAATGGCGGTCTCGAGCTGCACCCGATCGGCGACGATGTGCGAAATGGTTGGGTCGAGATCGAGCTTGACTTCGATGTTCTCGCCGAGCGTGCGGCTCAACAGCTTTCCAACTTCAGAAATGAGCTCGTTCAAATCGATCGATTCGGGCTGCAGCGGCTGCCGGCGCGCAAACGCGAGCAATCGTCGCGTGAGCTCGCTGCCGCTCAGCGCCGCTCCAATGGCGCCTTGGAGCAATTCCTTCTGCTCGGAATCCAATTCATGCAATTCGCTCAGCACGTCGAGATTTCCGATGATGATGGCCAGAAGGTTGTTGAAATCGTGTGCGAGCCCGCCGGTGAGCTGACCGACTGCTTCCATCTTCTGTGCTTGCCGGAACTGTTCCTCGATCTTGATCTTCTCGGTCAGATCTCTGACGAAGGCGTTGAGCACGTATCCGTCGCCGCGGCGCAGCGCCGTCATCGATACTTCGACGGGGAACTCGCTGCCGTCGCGCCGCAGCGCTCTCGTCTCGTAGCGTTGCACCGGAACTGACAGGCCGGACGCCCGGATGAAGCGCGCGAGCCTCTGTGTAAATTCATCACGAATGTCCGCCGGTATTCCGAACTCCGCAAACCGTCGCCCGACCGCTTCCGCACGCGGGCGGCCGAACATGGCCTCCGACTGGCGGTTCCAGTCGAGGACGACGCCGGCGCTGTCGAACTGAATAAAACCGTCGATCGCCGTGTCGATGATCCCGAGCGCCATTTGCTCGCTGTCGAGAAGCGCCTCGCGCGCCCTCTTGCTTTCCGTCATGTCGCGGCCAATGAAGAAGTGGCGCTGCTCGGGCTCCGACCAGACGCCGCTCCAAGCCAGCGGCACTACGCGGCCGTCCTTGTGGACATAGCGCGTGTCGAAGTGACGTGTCAGCTTGCCGCGGCGCGCCATGCGCATTTCGTCGCGAACGGAGTCGAGATCATCTGGATGGACGAAGTTGCCGCCGCTACGGCCGACCATCTCCCGGGGGTCGTAGCCGAGGATCGCGCGCACGCTCGGGCTGACCCGCACGACCTTGCCGCGCCGGTCGGTGATCATGATCAAATCAAGCGAGGTCTCGAAGATCCGACTGTTTTCCTCGATTTCATGCCTGAGCGCCGCTTGACCCGCCTCGAATAACCTCGCGAGCCGCGCATGCAGCGCGCCCGTCTCCAGCAACAGGCCGACTAACACAACCGTTGCCGCCAACAGACCGTAGATGCGCCCGGCATAGAAGCCGAGATCGAAGCGGCCGGCGTTGAACACCGCGCTGAGCGCTACGTCAAAAAACCATGCGCACATGACCACTATGAGCCAAGTGTCGAGCTTGGTGTGCGGGCGCCTCATCCACAAGGTGACGAGCGCCATCAGGCTCGATATCCACACCGTAGAGACCACGACGAGCATCATAGGCGTGTAGCGGTTGTCCTGCATGATGGCGGGCAGGAGGGCCGACCCGCGCGTAGCCACCAGGCCGAGCACGCACGCACTTGACAGCGCGACGGCAGCGCCTACCAGGACGTGAGCCAGGGGCGGCAGTCCGGGCCGGCTCTGAATGGTGCCGTTCACCTTCTTGAGTAGCGCGTACGCGATCACCGCGAAGGGGAATCCCCCGTGCCAAAACATGTACAGCCACGCAGTGGTCTGGGGGCTGGCGCCTAACAAACCCGTGGGGGAAAACAGGCCGGGAAAAGTCAGGAGATGGATGACAGCCGTCGCCGCGGTGAAGAGATAGCCACACGCGAGCACGAGCATGGCGCGCGAGCGATACATGGTGAACTGGGTAAACAGGAGGACCGCAGTGATCAAATCGTTGACAATGAGAGACGATTGGTAGATCGGCATGAAGGCCGATACCTGCGGCAGTTGCGCGCGGGCAAACGGGATCGCCGCCAAGAAGGTTAGAAATGAAAGGCCCACTACGGTCACCGGGAAGCGGTAGTCGCCTTGCTCCGGCGGAGTGGCCGAGATGATTAGCGGCCGCGCGTCAGGCTGTTTGTGCGTCATTTTTTGCTCGAGATTTTTGGGCGCCGTGGACTCAGCCGGTCGTGCGACCGCACCGACCTGTGAGGTTCCTCGTGACGGGCTCGCGCGTCACGCGCGTGCAGCGAGTGGCACGCTCGCGCCCGCCGGCAATACGTTCGGCCAGACGGGATCGATTTGTCGTGCGGTGAGCAAATGAAGGAACTCGCGCGCCGGTATGGGTTTGGCAAACAGAAAACCTTGCGCCGTGTCGAAGCCTAGTTTGGTCAGGCACCGCGCCTCATCCGCAGTCTCGACCCCCTCGGCGCAGCACGAAGCGCCGAACCGCCGCGCAAGGTCGACGACGGTTTGACACAGCCCGCGCTTGAGCGCATCGGCCGCGCAGCCCGTTACAAAACTGCGGTCCAGCTTGATCTCGCTGAACGGCAGATCTTTTAGTCGCGACAAGGACGCATAGGCCGAGCCGAAGTCGTCAACCGAAACCCAGGCATTGTAGAGTCGTAACTGCATTGCGATTTCGCGCACCCATTCGGGATCGCGAATGATCTCGTCTTCGGTCACTTCGATGATAAGGCCCGGGAATTTCGGGTCGGGGGGTATCATCTGGCGGACGATGTCGACGAAACCCGGTTCGGTGACGATCGAGACTGGAACATTGACCGCAAGCTTGAGCGGGAACCCGCGCTCCGCGAAGCGTCCCCATTCCGTCATGGTTTGGCGAATCACGAAGATGGAGAGAGGTCGGTAGAGTGGATCGCCGGCCGGGGGCAGAAGGTCCACCGGTGAGATCACGCCCCGATCCGGATGCCGGGCACGGATCAATGCCTCGGCGCCGCAAATCCGCAGCGACCGGAGGTCGACCTTGGCCTGGTACCAGATCTCAAGCCAATTCTTCTGCAAGGCCTCGGCAAAGTCGATCCGTGTCACAGCTGCTGCGGGCGTCTCCGGGCCCGGTTGCCCCGTTGCTTTTGCTGACCTCACCAGCGCGGGCACCGCCTCCAGCCTGGATTTGAGCTCCGCGACGCGAAACGGCTTCTGCAAGGGCGGCAGCATATTAAGCCCGTGCGATTGGCCGATCTTCTCGATTTCCTTGAGTGCGGCCTCGTGTCGGCCGCTGATCAACAGAATCCGTCCCCTGAACTTGAGAACTTCGAGCTTCCGGATGATCTCTATGGCGTCGGTTTCGCCCAGGGCAAGGTCGAGCACGACCAACTCCGGCGGGGATAACTTGAGTTCGGTAAGAAACTGGAGGGGGTCGGCGAATTGGCGGGCGGTCAAGCCGGCGATGGTGAGCGCCTTGCAAACGACTGTGCCGACGCGCACTTCGTCGTCGAGCACGAATGCGCAGCGTGGGCGCCCCGGGTTTTCGCGCTCACTCACGTAGACCCCCTGGTTGTTGAGCAGATGTATTACACCGCGGCTTTTAAGAAACGCTTACTAAACTAAGCCGGAATCAAGTGGCCTTCACTTAGGTCACGGTAATTGGCCTCGGTCGGAGGCTATGGTTATCAAATGCATGGGCCGGGCTGCACTGGCGCTATCGCCGGGGAAGCGAGTGGCCATGTGGCCCCCGCCGACACTCTCCATAGCCTCGTGCCGACCGCCGAGACCACACGCTTACCGCCTCGTTTATCCACTACCCCACGTAACCATTGCGAGCCGGCGTGATTAGTAGGGCCAACGCCCAGCCCTGCCGTCCTGGCCGCGAACTGATGGCATTGCGGCCTGGCGGAGTCATGCTGTTCACCTGGACTCAGGCGTCCGCGGAGATAGGATGCGGACATGCCACGGCCAACTCGCACGGCCGCGGCACTGATTGCGGCATATGCGATCGCCCTTCAGTCGATGCTGTCCGGCTTCGTGTTCGTCGCATGGGCCGGCTTTGACCCCACTGCGGTCGTATGCGCGGCGGGTAACCCGAGCAATGATCCCGCTCCGCTGCGGCACCGCGGCCACTGCTCCGCCGATTGCCTTGCGGCATGCAGCGGCGCGCTGCCGGGCCTCATCCCATCAGTGGCTCGAACCCTCCCGGTATTTTTCGACGAGTGGCACCGAATTTTCTGGTTCGAAGCGTTGCCGTCCCCGCAAAAACATCAGCCACAAGCCTCTCGCGCTCCCCCGGCCAGCATCTAACAGAAGGTGCTTCGGCACCGATCTCCCGTCCCACGCCCGCGGCTCCTCCTGCGCGCGTGTGCCGCTGCTCGAAACTCGGAGACAAAAGATGCGAACGTTTCTTGTCCTGGCGAGCTTGCTCGCCGCTACGGCTTCGGCCGCCTATGCGACAGAGTACAAATCCGGACCACTGACCGTGACCGATCCGTGGTCACGCGCCACGCCAAAAGGCGCGCAAGTTGCTGCCGGTTACATGACGATCACCAACAATGGGACGACACCCGATCGTCTTGTCGGCGGCTCCTCCGACGTTGCTGGCAAAGTCGAAGTGCACGAGATGACCATGAATCAAGGTGTCATGAAGATGCGGCCGGTCAAGGGAGGTTTGGAAATCAAGCCCGGCCAAAGCGTCGAGCTGAAGCCGGGTTCATATCACCTCATGCTGGAGGGCTTGAAGAAGCCAATCGCCCCGGGCGACCATATCAAAGCGACGCTCGCGTTCGAGAAAGCGGGTAACGTGAACGTCGAGTTCGACGTGCGTGCAATGGGTTCCGAAACCGGCCAGAAGATGCCGGGCATGAAAATGCCGGGTCGCTGATGGAGGAAGCGTCCTCTAAGCAGCCGGAGGGTCGCCGGACCAGTTTGCGGCACTCCGGCTGTTTTGTCGTATCCCCGAAATGCAGCCGGCGATATGAACGAGTTGAATCTGATGATTCAACACGTGATTTGAGGAACGGGAAATCATGACTGTCGTTGAACGGCACGCCGCAACGGGTGTCAATCGCACCGCGCTCATCCACCGGGCTTTGATGTGTAGAATCAATGACTTAGTAACGCCAAGATGATTCCGCCCCTGGCACCATCTAAATGTCCTTAGATTAGAAGATCATCCGATGCGCTAAGCATTCCGATAGCTCATGCGAAGACGACAAAGAACTCATTTGTGTTCCCGACTCTGCAAGGTTTCGATGCCGCGACCCGCGATCGTACAGGGGAGCCAAAACCGTGCCAGAGAGTGAATTGTACGAACTTAGACCCTCGGTACCACTCATCAGGATCTTCAGGGCCCGTGCAAAGCGGGGGATGCGAAAGCGCTTTGGCTGACAAGTTGGCCACGTCATCCGTCGAAGTCCTGCAAGGTCAGCCGGGTTTTCTCGGTTATCTGGTTGCCGGCCCGGCAAGCGAAGGTCAGCACGAATTCATTTTCGCCTCGATCTGGGCGGATTCGGACGCAGTGAAGGCCCGGTTTGGAGAGCAATGGCGAGTTTCAATGCTGCCGCCGGGATACGCCGAGCTGATCGAAGAGTGTTCCGTCGACCACTACCACTTGACAGGCCAATCACTCGATCGCCAATGACTTTGAATGTGTTTCGATGTCCGCTCGTGGTCCAAATGAACGCAACGCAAAGGTGCCCGCCGATCGAGTTCTGGTTCGACTTCGCATCGGGCTATGCCTACTTCGCGGCACTTGAGATCGAGGCGCTGGCGGGGCGTCATGGGCGAAGTGTATTGTGGCGTCCCTTCACACTTGGTGCTGCATTCAAGGTCACCGGCGCGCAAGGCCTGAGCCGCACGCCGCTAAAGGGCGAATACGCACGGCGCGATTGGCAGCGCTTGGCTCGGTTGAAAGGCGTGGTGTTCAAGCTGCCCGAGCGCCATCCCAAGGTCGGGCTACCGGCAATCCGCGCTTTCTATCACATAGATCGCACCGATCCGCCTGCCGCCGCCCGCTTGGCCAAACACATCATCACCGGATATTTCCGAGATAACCTCGATACCGACGATCCCCATGCGATCGCACAAGCGGCGTCGTCGCTACTGGGCATGGATCGCGACTCAGTGCTGGCAGGAATCAATGATCCCGAGGTGAAGGCTATCGCGCGCCAGCATGGCGAAGCTGCCGTCGCCCGCGGCGTGTTTGGTTCGCCCTGGATTTTTGTCGATGGCGAACCATTTTGGGGCAGCGATCGCCTCGCCATGATCGGGCGATGGCTTTCAACGGGCCCGTGGTAGGTCGCCGAGTTGCGCAGCTTCATGAATGCCGCTACCGCTCTCGGCGCTTGGCTGGCAGGACCAGCGCGCACGAAGTCGTCGTGCATAAGTATGTTTTATTTGGCGGGAGTGGCGCCGTCGATGCGTCGACGGATGGCCGCGTAACATTCGCAAGCGCATTCTTCGAGGCCCTTGCGGTCGATAATCTTTATTTTGCCGCGCGCGTACCGGATCAAGCCGGATTTCTGCAAAGAGTGCGCGGACAGCGACACCGCTGCTGGCGGCGGGGTTGGGCAAATTCGCCCAACGTACCCCGAAAATCACGAGCATTTTCAAAGTGCGCGCGCACGGGAAACTGCCCCGCACTCGCGTTCAGCAAGGGCAACTTGACAAGCGCGCGGTCACGCACGCGTCGGCGGCGCCCAGGGTGGTCCAAGCGGTGGTTTGACGCGGCACGCCTATTGCCGCGCTCGCGGAAAAGCCCCGCGATGGGCCACGCTTGGGCCACCTCGATGCCACACCTGCGCCGAGACGGTCATGACGCACCTGACCGGATCGGCCGCGACGGCCGCGAGGCGTCGGCGCGCCGCCGAGCGCCTGCGGCGAGGAGCGGAGGCCCGCTCGTCAGCGGCCGTTGGTGGGGGCAGAGTTGGCCTGGCCCGGGATCAAGCGGTCCTGGTAGCGGTCAGAGTAGATGCCGCTATCGTGGGTCCAGGTTTGAGCGAAGGCACCGGCCGTCGTGGCGAGGAAGAGCGCGAGCGCCGTCGCAGCAATGGTCTTGGCGGACATGTTTCATCTCCATTGTTTCGAGCCCGCACGATTGCGAGCCTGAAGGCAAAATGGGGTCAGCCCCGGGAGACGGTAGGCTGTCGTTGCTGCCAATGTTGTCAAATTGCGCTCGCGGATTATCACGTCGGCGTGCGCAGGACATCACCAATCACACAAGCAGCTCACGTTCGCGTGATCCCCGCTCATCGCCCCACGGCCGCAGGCGCGGCGCCAAGGTTCATCACGGACTTTTGAAATTCATCGCAGGCCGAACCTCGGCGCACCGTTCACGCCTCTTTGATCATTCCGCCTTTGTCGTCCGCTTGGGCCGACCTATGTGCACGGGCGCTGGCGGGCACCGCGCGACGCCTCATTCGTCGTCGCGCCGTGGGAGCACTTCAATGAAGCCCGATCGCTTCGAGATCCTCGTCTGTCTCTCCGGCATCGCCGTCGTTGCGCTCATCACGACCGCCGCGTTCGGAATGGCTACCGACGAGGCGCCGGTCGATTGCGGTTCGAACGGCGTTAAAGCATCCCCGGCGATGTTCGCGTCCGCGCCACAGGTACGCCGGGCGAATAGCGAATGGTGAAACGGCGAGCAGCGAGCAGGAATAATGAGGGGCGAAGTTTCTTTTTCAGCGCTCGCCACCCACTATTCACCATCCCCGAACAGTCCCTTCGATGGTGCGATGATTATCCGTGGCCGCCGCGGGACTACCTGTAAACTACATGGCGGCGAAGCATGGAGCTTCGCTCGTCGACTAAAACAACAGGAGATGACGAGCCGGGCACCGTTCGACGCCACCTATGGAACGTTTCGCCCCGGCCTCGACGTTCTTCTGATCCATCTATTGGAGGCAACCAATGTCACCCTTCCCGGTGAATCCACGCTGGTACGACGAATACTGGATGACCGAACGGCGGCCACGTCTGCTCCGTCTGGCCGCGGTGCTGCGCCGCCTGCGCCGCTCAGCATCACGATGCGCGAGGTCGCATTCTCGCGCCGACGGGCAGGCGCCCGCATGATCGCGGCCCTGGCAGGAAACGTTGCCCGGCGAACGCGGGCGGACATTTGGCCGACCGCCACGCCGAGCCGATAATCCACAAGAAGATTGCGTCCTTCCAGCCATCCATGCTTTTCAAGTCCCTGGCGGAAGCCTGTTAGACAAGCTTCAAGTTCCAAATCGTCTGCGCCAAAGGCCATCAGCACGCCGAGGTGTTCAATTCCGCCGGCGGGCTGCTGCGCGCGTGTCGCGATCGGCCATGCCGCCGCGCCGCCGGGCAGGCCGATGATCCACCACAGCAAATTTGCACGCAGGATGTCGCTGAGGGTCAATCGCGTCGGTTCCGCGCTCGCCGGCGCACGTCCGCTTTACCCCTGATAGCGACCAATGAGCGGACATTCCGAATGGGCAGTTTCGTGCCATTAGCGACATTTTGCAGCAAGCCTGTGTGCGCCGGCATATCAGCGCGCACGCAGTCGTAGTGATAAGTGTGCCTTATTTGAGGGGAATGGCGCCGTCGATGCGTTGACGGATGGCCGCGTAACATTCGCAAGCGCATTCTTCGAGGCCCTTGCGGTCGACAATCTTTATTTTACCGCGCGCGTAGCGGATCAAGCCGGATTCCTGCAAAGAGTGCGCGGACAGCGACACAGAGGTTCTGCGGACCCCAAGCATGTGCGACAGAAATTCCTGCGTCAATTCGATTTCATCCGCCCTCATGACGTCCTCGGCTTGCAACAGCCAACGGCAAAGCCGCGAGTCGACGGAGTGAAGAGCGTGACACGCTGCGCTCTGTTGCGCCTTAAATAAAATGATGCCTTGGTACCCGTTCATTGCCGATCGGAAACGGTCGCTTGTATTGTAGATTTCAGCAAACTTGGCTGCGGAAATTCGCCAGCGACCAAGTACTTCGCCTGCTGAGGCGGCCCACGCCATGGCAGGAAGGTATCGATGAAATTCTGCGCGTGTTGGATGGGCTGCCGGCGCCGATGGCTTGGCCTGAACCGGAAACACCGGCCGAGTGGGCGTTGCTCTCCGCCTCGACATTGCTGTTTGCCGAGCCTGCCCGCGCAGAGCGGGCGCGGCGCAGTCTGGGCCGGGCACTCGGCGGCAGATCGTTCGAATACCTCGTCGGGCTGCTGGCCTTTATCAGGGCGGCTCATTACTGGACGGTGACGCATCCGGAGATCGAGTTGGAAGACGATCTTCTGGACCTGCTGCAGCGCAACGAAGACCTGCGGCGCGCTCTGCTCGAGGACCCACAGGCGGGTCGCTGCGATATGGGGGCGGGTCACTTCGCCGAGTTCGAAACTCTACGCGCATTGAATGAAAAGCGCGAACTGGAGCAAGCCAACGGCGAGTTGCAGCGCCGGCTCGAAGAGCGCGACTTGCTGTTCAAAGAAGCCAATCATCGGCTGAAAAACAGCCTTCAGATCGTATCGAGCGTGATCCACCTGCAAGTGCCGATGGTGCAGGATCCGGCTGCCGTTCAGGCGCTGCGCAGCACAGAGGCACGCGTACTGGCAATCGCGGCCGTTCACGAGCGTCTGTACAAGGACAATGATATCGGAAGGATAAGTTTGGACGCGTTTCTGCGCGATCTATGCAAGGATATCGGGCGAGCTTACGGCGACGTGAACGACGTGGAGGTCGAGGCCTCTCCAATCATGGTCGCGCGCAGCCAGGCGGTTTCGCTCGCGTTGATCATCAACGAACTCGTGACCAACGCATTCAGGCATGCCGAACTGCCCTGCCGCGTGAGATTGCGAACGGACGGCCCGAACGGCTTTCGCCTCACGGTCTCCGACAGCGGCAATGGCCCGATGAATGGAAATGGGCGCGCCGGGTTGGGCAGCCGGATCGTCAGGGCGCTGATGCGGCAGATCGACGGCGAGATGAAAACAGGCGTGGACGACGACGGTTATCATTGCGAATTGCTCGTTCCCTATACCGCAGAGTAGCAATTGATGACATGCGTGGCGGCGGCCGCCATCGAATTGCGCTCGTTGCGCGCTCGCGACCGCGGCTCCGTCAATCGGCGTATTACGCCTTCGCGCGGCGCTTCCCACATCTCGATCGGCTCTAACGTCTCGCGATCGAGCAGCACCAGCAGCACCGCATCGAACTCCCCGTCGCATTTAATCGACGGGACGCGACCTCGATAGCGATCGGCGCGCGAGACGGCGCGGCCCTTAATCTGAAACCGCTCCGCGCCGCGCGTAGCGTCATAGAACGGCGTGCGGGCGACCGCGAGGGTAAGCCCGAGCTTTTCCGCCGCCACCAATTCGGCGACTTCCCCCGTCACGCCGAGAGGTTTGCCGGTCGCTTTGTAGTACTTGCACGCGAGCGCCTTTATGTCGGCGAGCAGCTTGCTAAGGCGGTCTGGGTCCGGTGAGGATATAGGGACGTTCATTTGTTTGGCCTATATTTAGGGCGGGCAGGGATTGGCCTTGAGATCGCCGCCAACCCCTGCCGCCGCGCGCGCTTAGCGCGAACGTGCCGGCGGGAAGGCCGGGCTCAGGAAACCGGTACGCACCTTGCCGTTGTTCGTAACAACCTTCGCGGGTGCGGAGCGGACCGGCGGAAACGATGGGCTCAGGAACCCCATGCGCACCATTCCACTGTCCTCGATCGCGGGAGTTGAGGAGTGGACAACTTCGATACCGTCGATTTTTTTCATATTCGTCTCCAATAGTTAGTGCCGCCCCATGGCGGATGCACAATGTCTAGTAGGAATAAGGTGATTCGCTAAGACTTGGAGTGCGCACAACCAGTCATCGGCAAGATCGGCCAGCTTCACGGCCGCCGTGCTCTTCGCTAGCGTTATTAGGAAGCGACCAACGTCCGGTCGCATTGGGGGATGGACGCCAATGAGCGACATGGTTGGCGGCGGTCGCCACGGTGGCGTCGTTACACCCATGTTGATGAGGCCGGCTTACCAGCCAACGGCCCACCCGGTCGCGCGAATCCATCTGTTCGGGCCGATGCGAGCGACCAGCTATCTCGGGGATGACATACTGCCGCGAGCCAAAAAGTCTCGCGCTCTCCTTGCCTATCTTTGCCTAGCGCTCGGTCGCAAGGTCGCACGCAACCGCATGGCGTCCATGCTGTGGAATGAGTCAACCGACGTGAAGGCTCGCGTCAGTTGCCGAAACGCCCTGAGTGAAATCATAGCCGCCATGGGCCCCTTGGCAGAAGAAATCATCGCCGCCCGGCGAGGAACTATCAGCCTCAATGCGAATGCGTGCTGGATTGATGCTTTGGCTCTGCTGGAACCTTCATCTCCTAACGCGCTCAATATCGACCTCGCTCGGCTTTGTGATGGCAAACTGTTGGATGGACTGGACGGAACCACTAAGCCCTTTGACCTTTGGCTGGTAGGTCAGCGCACGCGCGCCGTTGAAAAGCTGAGGGCGCTGCTTGAGTCTCCACCGGCGCGGGCATCACCACGAAGGGCTCCGGCCCGTATCGAATCCAGAGACAGCCATCCTCACCGACCTTTGCCCGGCCGCAACCGACTGCGGGTCGCAGTCATGCCGTTCGAGGCCAAGGGTACACAGCGAGAGGCAATTCTGGCGGCTTCATTGAGCCACGAGATTAGTGCAGCTCTCGCTCGATTTCGGTGGTTCGATGTCATTAGCCCTGTCCAAGTCCTACGCCGACCTCTGGTGAGGTACACCAGCGAAGATCTGCTCCAAACAGACTACGCCCTCGATGGCGTCTTGGCTCGGCATGGCAAACTTCTTGAGATCACTGTGCGTTTGGTTGACCTGACACGTTCCGCTAATCCAATCTGGAGCGAGCGGTTTGAATTAGCGACTAATGAGCTTCACCAACTCAATGAGATGGTGACGCCCCGCGTCGTCGCGACCGTTGATCCTGTCATATTGCTCATTGAAGGCCAGCCGAAGCGTAGGGAAAACTACGGTGCAACGGGTCTCCTGCTTCAAGCAATCCCTTTGATCTACAGCATGGAGCGCAAGAGATTTGAGCAGGCCGGCGACTTGATCAATCAGGCGCTAAAGATCGACCCAAACAATGCGATGGGTTTAGCCTGGTCCGCGATCTGGCAAATTACCCGGTGCGGCCACGGCTGGGCGCAGGACATCGAGGCCACGTTAGCGGGGGCGGAAGCGGCATCGCTTAAAGCTATAGAACTGGACCCCGAGAACGCCGAAGCGCTCGGGATATACGCTCACACCTGCTCATGGAAAAAGGATTACGACAAGGCGGTTGAGTTTTACAATCGATCGTTACGCCTCAATCCAAACTTGGCTTTCGTTTGGTCGCTGAGCGCTGTGACCTATTGCTACCGAGGAGAACCGAACGAAGCTTTGAAGCGGCTGAAGCGTTACAATGATCTGGCTCCGTTCGATCCATACTCGTCCTTTTACGACACAATCTACGTGATCGCTTACACGCTTAAAGGTGAGTACGAGCAGGCCGTCCTAATCGGTCGCGGCGTCGTGAAGGTCAATCCTAACTTTAGCGCCAGCTACAAGCCGTTGATCGCGGCGCTGGGCCATCTGGGGCGCTCGGACGAAGCCAAGCCCTACATCGACAAGCTCCTGTCGCTCGAACCGAACTTCACGGTCGAGCGCTTCGGGCAAGTGTACCCGCTCAGGAACGTCACTGACAGCGAGCGCTACATGGAGGGACTACGGCTGGCCGGAGTTCCCGAAAAGTGAAAGCTGCGCGAGGCGCCAAGAGGCCGAGCCCGATCGATGTGGCGGTCGGGCGGAATGTGCGCATCTGGCGGATGGCGAAGGGACTATCGCAAACGCAACTCGCGAGCCGGCTCGGCGTAACCTTTCAGCAAGTCCAGAAATACGAGGTCGGCTCCAATCGCATCGGGACCGGGCGCCTCGTTACGGTCGCCGCGGTCCTGGGCGTTCCCATTTCGGCGCTGTTCGAGGGCACCAATGCTGCCGAACCGTCGCGATCGCTGCTCGCGCTCGTATCCGACTCACGATCGTTCCGGCTCGCTCACGCGTTCGCGGCGATTAAGGACAAGACGTTCCGATTGTCGCTCGTGATCTTGGTCGAAAAGATCGCGGCTTTCCCCCAGCCGAAACGTCGCTCCCGCCCCCGGTAATTGAATTCGTCCCGTGGGCGGGGGGCTGCCGGCAGGCTGCCAGACCTACAACTGTAAGTTCTCAAATCATGCGTTGTAGGGAGGTTGCGATGCCCCAGCTAGGGGATATCCAGCGACGCTTGTTGGAGCGTTGCCGGCGGAATGTAGGACTGCTCGTGCCGCCAGCGCGCGGGAAGAAAGGTCCGCGCGGCCAGGGCGCTGCTTCGCCGCGGCTATTTGATAGAGGTGAGATCGCAGCCGGGCGTGCTGGAATGGCGGGTAGATCGAGAAGGCGAAGTTTGGGCGCTCAGCATCTCCGACGCGGGTCGGGCCGCGATCGGATGGAACGAACCCCTACTACCCGACCGCTCGCAAGTGATCGCAGGAACGCTCGTCAAGATATTCCTCGAAGCCCACGGCCGCGAGCCGACCACCATTGAGGAACTCGAAACCTTCATCCTCGCCCACGTCCGCGCCGGGCGGCCCCGGTCGAAGCGATGAGCGCCGACAACGAACCGCTACCGCCCGCGTGGGGATGCGGGTGGAAATACCGCGAGAGCCGGTGCGCGAGCCTCAATTGCCGGCGCAAGAGCGCTTGCGAAGGCAACTGGGCCGATCGCATTTTTGAGATAGTCACGAACTGGGGAATTTACCCCGGGATCGGAAATGTCTGAGTAGAAAACGGAAAAGAATGAGACTCACATCGATCAGCCGGGGCCGCGAAGCTTGGACCGCGGAGATCACCGCCCGGACCCTCCACCGAGTAGACGGCCGCCTCTACCACGGCGATCGGCCGGTGAAAGATTTCTCCGTCAAGCTCGCGGCGGACGGAAGGACCTTCGACATCGGGCTCGGCTCTAATCGCGCGAAGGTCAAGTTCCGGTTCGACTAGCTTTCCGGCCGGCTGGCGATCGCATCCGCCCGCGAGAAGCGTCATCGAAGTGCGTGCGGCCGGCATGCCGAAAACCTTCACAGACGCGGACGTACTCGGCGCGACACAAATGGCGCGGACTACCGCTGCGGTCCGCTCCATCGCCGCGACGGAGCCCTTGCCCTCAGGCCGCAGTTTGCGCTACATTGTGTAGCGCTACGACAGAGAGCGCCAGCGACACGGCGCATGCCTACGCAGGTCGGTCCACAGGGGTAATAAAAAGAGGATCACAATCGCGCTTGATTGCGTCGGCAATCGCGATTGGTCCTCGCGCCAAGCCGGAAAGGGACGGCTGATGAAGCGCTTTAATCGCTTTTTCGCAACCCTCCTGACGCTCTGCCTGACCACCGTCGCCCGCGGCTACGACGTGACGCCGGTGAGCGATCCGGAAGCCCTCGGCTTCTCGGCATCGCGGCTCGAGCGGATCGCCGCCTGGCAGCGAACGCAGGTCGATGCCGGCGCGTTGTCGGGCGCCGTGGCGGCGATCGCGCGCAACGGCAAGGTCGCCTATCTGCGTGCCGTCGGCTTTCGCGACAATGCCAAGACGATCCCGCTGCCGCCGGATGCGATCTTCCGGCTCGCCTCGATAACCAAGCCGGTCACCGCCGTCGCCGCCATGATGCTGGTCGAGGAGGGCAGGCTCGATCTTGCTGCGCCGGTCTACCAGTATCTTCCCGAGCTCAAAGACATGACGGTCGCGGTCGAGAGGAAAGACCCGGTGACCGGCGCGACCGAGTTCGCACGCGAGCCGCAGAAGCGTCCGATGACGGTTGAGGATCTGCTGCGCCATACCGCCGGACTGGTCGGCGGTGACCAAGACATCAGGGTGCGTCGGCTCTACGACAGCCTCTTTGGCGACAGCGTGCGGGGCCGGGACATAACCCTTGCGGACTTCGTCTCCGCTCTCGCCAAGCTTCCGCTTGCTCACCAGCCCGGCGAAGTTTGGGAATACAGCGTCGGCTATGATGTGCTCGGGCGCGTCATCGAGGTTGCCTCCGGTCAACCGTTCGACCAATTCCTGGAGAGCCGCCTGTTCAAACCGCTCGGCATGGTCGATACCGGCTTCTGGGTGCCGCCGGAGAAGGTTGCCCGCCTGATCGATCCGCCGGTTGGCGTTTGGTGGGTGCGGGACGTCACCAAGCCGACCAAATTTTTCTCCGGCAGCGGTGGATTGGTGTCGACGGCGGCCGATTACCTGCGGTTCTGCCAGATGCTGCTCAACGACGGCGAGCTCGACTCCGTCCGCATCCTTAAAGCCGAGACCGTCCATCGGATGACCACGAACGCGCTGCCATCCGGCATCCGCTTCGCCGGCGACTTCGACGGCTTCGTCGGGCCGCGGGGCGGGTCCACCTTCGGGCTCGGCTTTGCGGTCCGCAGCGATGCCGCCTCGAGCGTGGTGCCCGGCTCGGTCGGCAGCTTCACCTGGAACGGGATCTGGGGCACCTATTTCTGGGTCGACCCGGCAGAGCAACTGATCGCCGTGCAGCTGATCCAGGTCGCGCCCGGCAAGGGCGGTCCGTTCCTGCGCATGTTTGGCAATCTCGCCTACGTGTTCCCCTCGATAAGCTCGCGCGACAAGCAGGCGCCGTTCGGCGGCCTCGGCATCGAAGTCCGCGTGGAGGATGGCCACGTCAAGGTAATGTCCACGATCCGCGACATGCCCGCCGCCAAGGCCGGCATCCTGGCCAACGACATCGTCACCCATGTCGATGCCGAGCCGCTCCAAGGCCTCACCCTCAACCAAGCACTGGAGAAGCTGCGGGGGCGGGCCGGCAGCACGGCCCGCCTGCGGATCGAGCGCAAGGGGCAGGACGGGCCGATCGAGATGGCGATCGTCCGCTCGCTGATAAGGGTGGCGGGGGCCGATCTCAAAGTCGCCGTCAAGGACGGCAAGCTCATGATCGAGGCGAGCGGCGTCCTGCCGATCCTCGATTTTGACAAAGGCGCACCGGTTGCGGTCACCGCCATGTCGGCGAACGAGTTTTTCGTCGACGGTGGCGAGCATACGCGCCTCGCCTTCGAGCGCGACGAGGCCGGCAAGCCGGCGCGCCTGGTGCTCGACCCGGGGCCCTGGCAGATCACAGGCGAGCGGATCAACTGAGCGCAGACAAAAAAGGAAGACGCGAGTAGCCGCCCCATGGGCAGCGGCGCCTGCCCATCGCCACGGCAGACGTTTATTCCAACTACGTGCAGGAGGCCCTTATGCGCTTGATTGCTTGCGTTGCGACGTGTCTGCTACCCATCTTGGCACACGCCGCCCGAACGGCCCCCCAAGCTTCGTCGGACGCTCAAGTGTATTGTGTTAATCCCAATGCGGATTTCTATCCCTATACGGGTGAGCCCTGCAAAAGCGGCTATCAGCTCGGATCGGGCAATTGCCGAAAAAACGACGGGCGCATTGTCGCCGTGCCAAGAGAGGAGTGCCTCGCACAGGCCGGCACGGTCGAATTACACTTTTTCGACGACCGACGTCTCGGTGCCCCGCCCCCCGCCCCCCGCCCCGCGCCTCGCCGTTGACGCCCGACCGCAGCCGAGCGCACGCAACGGCGAGCGAGCACAGCAGGACGATGCCTGCAGGAATGGTGCAGGTCGATCCAGAGAAAGTGCTCGCCGCGTGCCATGCCCGCGGGCCGTTACTCCGGATAGATCTGGATGCTGGCCGCTACGGAATCCGCGACGTGTTCCTTGCTGATCACGCCAAGTACGTCCGCGGCACGGGGAATGCCGCCGTTTCGGACCACCACTGCCATGAAAGCGTTGCGCCGCCACATGCGGCGGATCACGTCGAAGGCGATTTCGTCCTCGTGCGCGAGGACGAATCTTTCGTTCGCCACATCGCCGATGGTGACGCCGGCGCCGCGTTCGAGGCCGCGCCGAAGGCTGATGTTGACCCGCTGCACCCCCACGATGCGGTCGCCCGAAACCACCAACAAGTGCCGCAAGCCGCCGCCCTTCTGACTGCGCAGGAACTCGGCAAACGGCATGTCCGCGGCAACCGTCACGATGTCGGTCGACATGACCTCACGCGCCGGGCGGACGAGGAACATGTTGGCATGCAACGCCTTGGGAACCACGCGGCCGCGGCGAAAGAGCTTGAGCGTATAGATGTTCTCGCGCGACAACAGACGCCGCACGCCGACACTGAATGCGACCGCGATGATCATCGGCGCGACGATGTCGTAGTCGCGGGTCATCTCGAAAATCATCGCGACCGCGGTCATGACCGCGCCGGTGCCGCCGCCGACCATGGCACCCATGCCGACCAGCGCGAAGCTCTTCCCGTCGATAGGGATCGGCAGGTGCAGGAGCTGGAGCAACCCGGCGAAGCCCGCCCCGAGCGTCGCCCCCATGAACAGCGACGGGGAGAAAATCCCGCCCGACGAGCCCGAGCCGAGACTGAGCGAGGTCGCCAGCAGCTTGCACGCGAACAGCAGGAGCAGAAGCGAGACGCTCGACGTCCCCCCGAGCAGAATTGACTGGATGGTCGCGTAGCCCACGCCCTCGACGTAATAGTGGCCGAACGCGCGAAACAGCCCATACATCATCAACCCGACCAGCAGCATGGCGAACGTGTGCCGCAAATAACGATTGCCGATGCGGTCGAAGAGATCCTCGAGCAAATGCAGCCCGCGGATAAAACAGGCCGCTGCCACGCCGACGAAGACGCCGAGAGTGGCGTAGAGCACCAGCAGCGCGAACGTGCGAGCGTCGACCGCGAGCGGGCTGACCGCGGGCACCGAGAACGCCGGCTGCGATCCCAGAAACAGCCGTCCGACGAAGGTCGCCGTCCCGGTGGCGATTGCGGTCGGCAGGAAGGTCGTCACGCTGACCTCGGGCATCATCAGCTCGATGGCGAACAGGACACCGCCGATCGGCGTGTTGAATGTCGCCGCGATACCGGCGCCTGCCCCGGCCGCAACCAGCGTGATGCGCTGGCCGGTCGTCATGCGGACGATTTGCCCAAGGGTCGAGCCGATCGCAGACCCGATCTGGATGATCGGTCCTTCCCGACCGACCGCGGCGCCGGTGCCGATCGCGACCGCCGAGGCGCACGACTTCACCAGCGCGACGATCGGTCGGATCCGCCCGCCGTTGTAATAGATCGCATCCATGACTTCCGGCACCCCGTGGCCGCGCGCCTCGGGGGCAAAATTGTTGACCAGGAAAGTGACCACCACGCCACCGATCGCGGGCACCAGGATGACCAGCGCACCCCAGGGACTCGGCGGCGTAAAAACGTTGGCGTCGTATTTGACCGCAGCCGCGCCCAGGAACATCACATTGTGAATGAGGCCGATGAGATCGCGGAACAGCACGGCGCCGAGCCCGGTGACGACACCGAGTACGCACGCGAGCGCGCAGTGAGTTGCGAGCCCCATCCGGGTCGTTCGGTCGGGATTGTCCGCCGGCTGCGTGGGGGCTTTTGTCATTGCGTCAGCCACCGCGGCGCGCCAAAACAGTCACACATTCCCCCTCACGATCGCGCTCGGAAGCCGATCAGCGGCAACTGCTCGACGAGCCTTCGGCACTGCTCGTGCGAGCCGTCGAAGGTAAAGTCCACGAGCCGGCTCAAAACAAACCGAACGACGGGCGCGATCAGCCGATTGCGCTGCAGATAGCCTTTCAACACCTCAACCGCGTCGTCTGTCTTCAGAAAACGGTGAACCGCGGGAAAACGTTGCGAACCGATCGTCACTTCCGCGATGGGATTCGCCTCGATGTTGCGCAGCCACGCGGCGTTAGATCCGAAAGCGCTCATGACAATGGCCTCGGGCCCATCCTGCCGATACGCGAGGACCTCGAGGACCGTTTCGCGTCGCATGCCGCTGCGACGTCCGATATGGGACAACAGGAGGAAGCGGCGCCCGAGCAGCCAGCCCAATCGCCACCGGTACAGGTGAACGGGGGCGTGGAACAGCAGGCGCAGCCCAGGATGAAGTCGAGACACGGCCGTGGACGGGGCGTTCATGAAGGATGCTGCGGAATGGGGGACAGACGCTTCACCACCGGATCAACGCGGGAAAGCGCGTTTGGTGCCCCGCTGCCAACATGGTGGAGTGGATTGCGCGGCGGGATCAGCACCTAGCTTCGGAGACGAAGGAGACGCCAACCGGATGCCGGCGCCTCCACAGCGGGTAACATCGGCAACTCACCTAGTGTCCCGATTCCGAAGTTCGCTTGATTTTGCCGCACGCTCCGTAGCGAACTTCGGAATCGAAGGACACTAGCAACTCTCTGATTCTAGTGCCGCTTTGAACCCGAAGTTCGCAACAGGACTCGCGGCAATTGTGGTGCGAACTTCGGGTTCGCGGCACTAGGCCGGCGTCCGGCCGAGCATGCGGATGAGGCCCGCGGTGACGGCAACGGCCACCGCCAGGAGCGCGACGGACGCCACGAAAGCAACACGCGCGGATCCGGCCTCCTGGACCGCATAGTAGAGCGCTCCCACCATGGCCACACCGGCGCCGTTGCCGATCTGCTGCATGGTGCTCACGACCCCGCTGCCCGAACCGGCGTGCGACGGCGGAACCTTGCTCAGAACCAGGCCGTAGAGCGGTGCCATCACCATGGCCTGACCGATCCCGAAGACGACGAGCAGCAAGGCGAGGGCAGGCGGGGCCAGCGACCCGGCCATGGCAACGGCGGTGCCGAGGATGGCCAAGCCCGCAATCTGAACCGCGCATCCTTGCAGCAGGGCGATGGTGCCGTACTGCTGCGCGCGCGGCCCGGCGAACCGCGACACGAGCGCGAACGCGACGGCAAGCGGCAGAACCGTGCTTCCCGACTGCAACGGCGAGAACTTGAGCCCAAGCTGCATGTACAGCGTCAGCACCAGATAGAACGAGATATTGGCGAACGCGAAGAAGAAGACGGCGAGGAGGCCGGTGACGAAGCTTGCGTCATGCAGCAAGTCGAGGTGGACGAGGGGCAGGCCCCGGCGGCGCTCGACCCAGCGCTCGAGCGGCCACATGACCGCCAGCAGCGCCAGTCCGGCCGCCATCGCGCCAAACAGCCACGGCTCCCACCCGAGATCGGCACCCAGCAGCAGCGGACCTATGAGAGCAAGGAGCGCGACCAGAAGGACGACCGCGCCGATCATGTCGAGCTTTGTGCCCGGCTTGCCCGGCATGGGCGGCATGAGCCACAGCGCGGCCCCCACGAGGACAAGGCCGATCGGCACGTTGACGAAGAAGATCGTGCGCCAACCCAGCGCCGCGAGATCGAGGGCGACGAGCCATCCCCCGAGGCCAAATCCGACCGCGGCGCCAAAGCCGAGAGTGAAGCCGAAGATGCCGAAGGCGCGGCCGCGCTCCTCATCGCGGAAGAGGCGGTGGATGGTCGCAAGCACCTGCGGGATCATCAACGCCGCTGCTGCGCCCTGCGCCGCGCGCGCCGCAACCAGTTCGCCGCCCGAGTGCGCGAGGCCGCACGACGCCGAAGCCAGGGTGAACCCCATGACGCCGAGCAGAAACACCGGCTTTGGCCCGAGGATGTCACCGAGACGGCCCCCGGTGATGATGAGGGTGGCGAAGGCGATCTGATAAAGGACGATCACGCCTTGAACCTCGCCGGTGGTCGCGTTGAGGTCGGCGCGGATCGAGGGAATCGCCACGTTCACGATGAAAGCGTCGACGACGAAGATGAATTGGGCGGCGACGATGATGGCGAGCACCCACCATCGTCGATCCTGGTCCTTTGTTGCGGCAAGCGATACGGCAGCGGACATCAGAGACATCGGACGTTTCTCCTGTAAACGGGTCGGGGCAGCCGCGTGCCGCCGGCTCACGCCGGGACAGCCGCTCGCGTGAGAACGAACTGGTAGTCGACGAGGATGCGGCCTTCGCGGTCGAGAATCAGAAATTCGAGGCCAGTCGCGACGACCCGCTCGCCGTCGGCGGGCAGCATTTCCCAATGGAAAGTGACCGCGTCGCGTAGCGCGCGCGCGTCCAGCCTGGCCCGAAACCGATGCCTGCCGTCGCGAACGTTCTTCTCGTGCGAGCCGGTGATGCGCGCTTCGAGCGCCGCGTAGCCGTGCGCTTCGCGCGTACCGACATAGTGCCGGCCGTCCGGCGTCCACAGTTCAACGATGGCTCGGCGGCGACGCTCGGGGTCGGTCTCGTTCCAGACGGCGACGTAGCGATCGGCAAGACGTTGTGCGTCGTCCATGACATTCACCTCCGTTGGTTCGCCCGCGGGCGAACGGGTTTCGCTTCGGCGGAAGATCGCGTCGGCGATGGGCAAGGTCGATGACCCGTGAGGTCAAAAACGACGCGGCGCCGCAATGCGCACGAACTTGACCTGCGGGGTCATGGCGTCGCGTAGGCGGGCGCCATATGCTGCGCCGCATGACCTCCCAGCAGGTTCCTTTCGGGGTATTGCTGCGCCGATGGCGGACGACGCGACGCATGACGCAGTCGGAGCTTGCGCTCGCCGCCGACAGCTCGACGCGGCATCTCTCCTGTCTCGAGACCGGACGGTCGCAGCCCAGCCGCGACATGGTCCTGCGCCTGTCCGAGCGCCTCGGGATTCCGCTGCGCGACCAGAACACACTGCTGCTGTCGGCGGGTTTCGCCCCGGCGTTCCAGGAAAGCTCGCTCGCCGAGCTCGCTTCGGCGCGCCAGGCGATCGAGCAGATCCTCCAGGCGCACAAGCCTTATCCGGCCTTCGCGCTCGACCGGCACTGGAACGTCGTGCTCTCGAACAGCGCGCTGCCGCAACTCTACGAAGGCTGTTCGCCCGATCTGCTGCGCAAGCCGATCAATGCGGTTCGCCTGATTCTGCATCCGCGCGGCGTGGCCCCGCGGGTGGTGAATTTCATCGAGTGGCGCGCGCACACGATCACGGTGCTGCGCCAGCAAATCGAGGCGCGCGCCGATCCAGTGATTCAAGCGCTGTTGGCCGAAGTCATGAGCTATCCGGCGCCGCCGAGCGGCATGGCGCTGGCCGCAAGCGAAGGCCCGCAGCGTTACGCGACCCCGCTCAAAATCGCGACCCGCTTGGGAACCGTCTCGTTCTTGAATACCACCACGATCTTCGGCACCCCCACGGACGTGACGCTGTCAGAATTGGCTCTGGAGATGCTGTTCCCGGCGGACGAGGACACGGTCGCCATCGTCAAGCAGATGGCCGATGAGGAGGCCGCGCAGTTAAGCGATATTCACCTGCAAAGGGCCTGATGACCATTCGGTGGGTCATCGCCGCTCATCGGTAATGCCTAGAGCGTGATGACTTTTCTTCGAATCGTCATCACGCTCTAACTTCTTCTTGGAGCATGATGTTTTCCGAAAACCGGTATCCACTTTTCGGCATCATGCTCTCGCCATGGGGACTTTTCCTTCGACTGTCCCATGGGCGAACAAATAAACCGGTGAATTGAATGGCGTCGCGTGGCCTTCATGCGAATGGAGTTATTCTTTGCAGGCGGCAAGGCACGAGTTGAGCGATTGCCGACACACCGCCGGCGATGCTTGACACGGCCGTCTGTCGCATTGCTCGCGACAGCTCATCGCCCGGCCGCCGCCTTGGGCCGCCATCGCCGGCAACGAAGATTGCATCGCCACGAGGAAAGTAAGCGCAGCAAGCGTGGATTTGACCATTGGGACATGCTCCAATTTCGGTGCGGATGAAGACATCGCCTTCCCCGCCGCCGGTCGTGCCGGCCATCCCGACGGAGACGATTCGAATCGCGCTGCAACCTATTCCCGTTCCCTGCGGAAGCGGAATACACACCGGCGTCCTTGATCTTGAACGCACCCGTGACCAACGATTTTCCGCGCGCGAAGTTCCGGTATGTCGTGTCCACGCAAAGCTGCGGCGGCGCGAACTGTCTAGAAATTCGCCGCGCCAAATCCGCGTCTAGCGCGCTAGCCGGCATTACTCAGACGTCCCCGGCCGGGCGAGGTAATTAAGCAAGAGCCTGGCGGCGACGTATTGCATAAATAACGGAACTCCAAACGACGGAAACGCCGAGGGCGACGATGAGCGCTGCAGCGGATCCAAGCGGCACTGCGGCGAGATGCAAGGTGAGCAAAGCCAAGCCAAATCCGGCAAGAGCGGGAACGGCGTTCGCCAACACGGCTGCCGTGGCAGGACCGCCAATGCGGCGATGCAGAATGAGCATGATGCTGGCGTAGATCACCGGGAACACAGCAAGCACGCCGCTTCCCGTCGGGCCAATTTGAGAGCTTAGAGTCACGACCACGCCGACGAGCGAAGCCACCAAACCGGCTCGTAACATGAAGTCGTACCAGGGTCGCGTGGTTCGTGGGATGCGTACGAGGCAAAATGGCCCGACGATGAAGGTACAAGCGGTGACGACGATGACGTTGAGAGCAGATGCGGACCATGCGGCCCATCGGACGGGGCTGAGCAGCAAAACGACCGCCAGCCACATTACAAATGCAAGGGATATGCTGAGCCACATCGAGCGTCGTTGGGCGATCAGAACATAGGCTGTGAGATAAATCGTCGTAGCGCTGTTCATTGCGAGGCTCGCAACCGCGCTCGAAGAAATGAAAGCGGAATCGTGATCGAGGGCCAGAAACACATAGACTGGGCCGGCTGAGACTGGCAGCGTTGCCACGAGCGCTCCAACCGTGGCGCCTAGTCGTTCGGCGATGATGGTCGCCGCGGTCACAAACAGCGCGGTAACCGCCATCTTCGTCGCAAGCACGAACCACACCATGAGTTCGGGAGACATACAATTGACCTTGGCAAACCCTTTTGAATTTCGGGGTGGCCCCTTTTCCCGAGGCGGCGGCCTGAATTAACATGTGTCATGGAAGGGGCGGAATCAAACGGCCGCCCATGGCTAGCGATGCTCAGCGATTGCGGCTTTTAGAGCATGATCCCGAAAAGTCGGTACCGGTTTTCGGAAAAGATCATGCTCAATCAATAAGCTAAAGCGGGATGGCGATTCGAAGAAAAGTCATCGCGCTTTAGCCCAAGAGTGCCGTGACGTTGCTCAAGCGATGCAGCGCGCCGATTGGCGAAATGGGGCGGCGCTTCGGTCGCATGTTGGGGCAAGCCTCGGCGGCTGCTCTTAGGCTTTCCGGCGAAACGTGGTCAATATTATACAGACCGCACTCCGGCCTACGTCCTACCTTCCATCCGTCCGGCTTGATTGATGATTTTTCCGAGCGAACCCCGCGGTTGGAACGGGTAGGCCCAGGTCCGGCACGCCCGAGCTGCTGAGCGAGGTCCGGAGATGCGCTCGCTGCGGGCAGATCGACCGTTCGGATGACCGGAGCCGTCGCGGGAGGTTTTATGGAACTCAACAGTTTCCGGAAACAATTCGTCGACGCCACAGACGCTTGTGCGCTCGCCCAGGCCATTGTCGATACCGTCCGCGAGCCTGTCCTCGTGCTCGACAAGGCGCTGCGCGTGATAGCCGCGAGCCGCTCTTTTTATTCGCTCTTCCAGGTAACCCCCGAGGACACCCAAGGCAGGCTGCTCTATGAATTGGGCAACGGCCAATGGAACGTTCCAAGGCTGAGGCTCCTGTTGGAAAAAATCGTCCCCGAGCATGGCGTGATGGAGGACTATGAAGTCGAACATGAGTTTCCCGGCGCCGGACACCGTACGATGTGCTTGAATGCACGGGAGGTGTTCTATGCCGGAGGCGCCGACCCGACCATTCTGCTCGGCATGCAGGACGTCACCCGGCAGAGCGCGTTGGAGCGCGAAAAGGAGGCGCTGTTGCGGCAGAAGGATGTGCTGCTCGAGGAGCTGCAGCACCGGGTCGTCAACAGCCTGCAAATCATCGCCGGCATAATTCTGATGAAAGCGCGGACGGTCAAGTCGGAAGAGACGCGCCTTCATTTGCAAGACACTCATTCCCGCGTCATGTCGATTGCCGCTTTGCAGGCACACCTCCACTCACACGGGGCCGGCGGGCCGATCGACGTGGGTCCTTATCTCGCAAAGCTGTGCGATGCCCTCGCAACGTCGATGATCGGCGATACCCGGCCGATCTCTCTGAAGCTCTGCGGCGACGGAGGAAGTTCCACGTCCCGTGAGGCAGAGTGCCTCGGCTTGATCGTCACAGAGCTCGTGATGAATGCTCTCAAGCATGGGTTTCCCGACGACAGGAAAGATGCCCAGATAACCGTCAGCTATGATGTCGCAGGGACGAATTGGAAGCTTTCGGTCGCCGACAACGGGGTGGGCAGGCCTGACGGCGTCTTTGCTCAAATTAAAACCGGGCTGGGCACGAGTATCGTCAAGGCGCTCGCGCATCAACTTGGCGCCCAGGTGGAAACGTTGGCCGGTCCGCAAGGAACGACCGTGTCGGTCACGCGGGCGACGTTTTCGAGCAAGGTCCGGGTCGCGTAAAAAGCGGCAGGGCCGGTTGGCTTGCGCAATACCCTCCCGTACCTATCTACTGTAGGAGTGGAATCGCGCTTGGAGAGACATGAACTGCAAGTAGTGTCCCCAAGGGCAGGTGGAAGAAGGGTCCGGTTGAATGAGCCGGGCCTTTTTTTGCGGGCGGATCGACGGCAGGTGCATGACTGCTGCGCCGACATACCCGCCAACTTTATTTTCCGCCAGCTCGGTGGGAGCGCCGAATAGGCTGCCACGCCGTGATCGCCTCGACAGCATCCCGCGTCAGCGCGCTGGGCCGCACGTCAGCGGGAGAACGCGTCCGATGACGGCGCGGCCGGCTTCGTGATAGGCGGTCGCCTCAAGAGCGCGCGTCGGGTAGCCGTCATAAGAAGCGGCTATGGTTTGGGAAGCTGGGCGCCACTGCTGATCCTCGCGCGGTTTCGTCCGGAGCATCGTGGTTCGTTCCATACGCCGGCGTCATTCTTGCGCGGGGCAGGCCTGGGAGCGCCACCCTCGTCGTCCCACCGCGCAATTGCCGCGGCGTGGTCGCTTGCGTGCGCTTGACGATTTTCGGTCGAGGCCATCTTTGTTATATGGGGCCCAAGGCTGCCGCTCGCAATGCCTCGCCTGCCGAATCGATCACTGTGTACCGCGAGCCGTGGCTGATAATAAATCCGCCGTCTTTTTTGGGAGTGGTCACTCTTATACAGACTTCCATTGACCGACCGCGGCACATTGGAGGGCTCAAGTCGCCGCCGCAAGGCGACTGGGAGTGCCACTGGACTTGAGATAACGGAACTTTGGCCCGCCGAGAGAAGACGCTTTTTTCTAAGACACTCGAATCCAAGGTTTCCGAGATCATTTAAAACATCCTCGCAAGGAGGATGCCGCCGCAACTGGTTCTCTCCAGGAACTAAGCGCACCGGGCGCACTTTAAGGGTAATGAACGCTTCATCAAATTGGCCGCGCAATCGGCTCTTGCTCGCCCTGCCGTCTCGCAATCTCAAGCGGCTTATGCCGGAGCTTGAACGCATTCCCTGCTACCGCGGGCAGATTCTGCTGAACGCTGACAGTTCGCTCGACCACGTATTCTTCCCGGATAGCGGCGTGGTCTCGGTGGTGGCGGTTTACGCAGACGGCAGTATCATCGAGATGGCAACGATCGGCAGGGAGGGTTGCACCGGGGTGCAAGCCGTGTTCGGCGCCAAGAATTCCTCCGTTCAGCTTCTCGTCCAAATCCCGGGGGGCGCAGCGCGGATGTCGCGCGCGGCGTTCGCACGGGCCATGGAGTCGATGCCGTCCTTCCGAGGTATCATGTATGCTTACGTTCACGCTTTTCTCGAGCAGGTCCTGGTGTCGGTCGCGTGCAATGGCGCGCACAGCCTCAAGGAGCGGCTGGCGCGCTGGCTGCTGATGATGCGCGACCGCAGTGACGGCGATGCGCTGCCGATCACTCAGGGCCTGCTCGGCGAGATGCTGGGGGTCCACCGGCCGACCATCACGAATGCGGCCCGGGAATTGGAACGGGCCGGTTTTATTGCGCGCGGCCGACGGCAAGTCACGATACTGGATCGGCCGGGGCTGACGGCGGCATCTTGTGAATGTTATCAGCTGGTTCGGACGCGCGTCGCTTTTCACCTTCCCAAAACCTACACGTAAAAGCTCAGGCCCCGGCGAATTGGCAATGTACATGACCGATCCGAATCGGTAATGTACATTACCGACGAATCCTCTCGCATCGGGCACAATCGGCGAACCGGCAGCGGTGATGGCGGGGGTCCTCCGGCAAGATCGTATCCTTGCTGTCGAGGATGAAGCCCCGTCACTGGAAGGCGCGCGGGAGCGGTCGCCATTCGCGAAGCTGACCCCCGGGATTGATCCTCGACGTAGGGATTCCGGGGTCGGCAGCCGGTTGCAGCGCGGTGGCTCGATCTACGCGTGCAGGTACGCCTGCCCCAAGGAGGGCCTGCGATGAAACGCCCGGAAAAGGTCCGGTTCGATCCCCAAGTGTTCCTCTCGAAAGTAAACGGCGGACGAACCATTTCCGATTATCGAAAGGATCAGATCGTGTACCGGCAGGGCGATCCTGCGGATTTCGTTTTCTTCATTCAAAGCGGCAAGGTCAAGAAGACCGTCGTCTCCGAGCAGGGGAAGGAAGCCGTGGTGGCGCTTCTGGGAACCGGCGATTTCTTCGGCGAGGGATGCCTGGCCGGAGAGACGCGGCACCTGGCGACGATTTCCGCCATGACGAAATGCCGGATCGCGCGAATATCGAAGGCGGACATCACCCGCGTGATCCACGAAGAGCCGGCGTTTGCCGAGTTGTTCATCTCGCACCTTCTGGCTCGCAACAGTCGGATCGAGGAGGATCTGGTCGATCAACTGTTCAATTCGAGCGAGAAGCGCCTGGCACGGGTTCTTCTGCTGCTGGCGAATTTTGGCAAGGAAGGAGCGCCGGAGCCGGTCATAGCAAAAATCAGCCAAGAGACTCTCGCGGAGATGATCGGCACGACGCGATCTCGCGTCAGTTTTTTTATGAACAGATTTCGGCAATTGGGCCTTATCGACTACAACGGTCGAATTGAAGTCCACCGGTCCCTCTTGAACGTGGTCCTGCGCGATCAACCGCAGATCAGGACTTGAAGGCGAAGTCGCTGGCGGGAGCTGACCCGGGCCGCATCCTTACTGGGAGCGCTTGCTCAGGGGCACGGGCCCATTTTCCTTTTTCGGCGCGGTCTCCTGCCCCGCCAACGCGAGCGCCACCACGGGATTCATGCTATCAACCATCGATGTCGGGATCAGAATCGTGGCGCCACGCTCCTTGGTGGTCTCATAGATG
>Ga0153928_1000025_pt1 | contig 76241 bp, 78 predicted proteins | sample TSNJ012MetaG_FD_106656 | JGI IMG/M metagenome (GOLD analysis project Ga0153928, IMG submission 106656) | Attine ant fungus gardens microbial communities from New Jersey, USA - TSNJ012 MetaG | ecosystem: Host-associated > Fungi > Mycelium > Unclassified | place: USA: New Jersey, Wharton State...
CAAGTTTTAAACTCATGGCGCACGAAAGATTCGCCGCCATCGGGTTTTAGATTCGAGAATTGCGCATTCGTCACCCCTTCCGGAGTTTTTCAGCAACCTGCTAGGTGGCCGCAGCGGTTTGTTTGTGAGGGGCAGGCCGTCAGTGATCAGTGACCGGTGATCAGTGACCGGTGATCAGTGACCGGTGATCGGATTTTGTGGTCACTGGTCACTGGTGACTGGTGACTCGTATCGCAGCCTGCATTTCGGAAGTTCGCAGACGAGGCTGCATCGGTCAAACGGGGTGCGTCAGTTTGGCGCAGGCGCCCTCGCATCTCATTGACGAATATGCGATCTTGGACGCAGACGATTCCACTCGGGGAGAACGACGTGGCCGATCCAACGATCGCCGAGCTCGACGCGCGCATTGCCGCGATACGCCAGAACATCAACGACCTGGTCGAACAGGCCGCCGCCTATTCCGGCGCCGGCGATGAAAGCAGGGCGGCGGACCGCATCGCCCAGCAGGAGCAGGAACTCGCCCGGCTCACCGCGCAACGAGAGGCGTTAGCGAAGCGGTGATCAGTGATCAGACTTTCCGATCGCTGCTCACTGGCAACTGGTCGCTCGTAGCGCAGCCTGCATTTCGGAAGTTCGCAGACGAGCGTGCATCCGTCAAAAGGGGTGCGTCAATGTGTCAAGCAAAGCGGCACAAAGCCCCACAAATCAAATATTTGGTTCAATCGATCATCCGTCGCCAGCCGGCAATTCGCGAATCTCGACCGTGCCGCCGGCCTCGAACACCGGATTGCCCGGCAGCAAGCCTCTTGCCGCATCCAGACCATCGGCTTTGACGCGAATGAATCCGACCAGCCGGCCGGTGAGCGGCCCGGGCGCGCCGCGCTTACGGGCGCAAACGCCATCGCCGATCGCGCTGCCGCCGCGCAATACGCCGCTCTCCTGAAGCTTGCGCAGATACGGCTCCCAGGGCGCTTCGCCGGCGACCGAGTCGCCATGCATGAGGAAAATATACTCGGGCATCGGGTCAGTGGGTCAGTTATCGGTGCTCAGTGATTGGACATTTGCTGGCTGGTCGCTGGTGACTGATCACCGGTCACTCGTAGCGCAGCCTGCATTTCGGAAGGTCGCAGACGAGCGTGCATCCGTCAAAAGGGGTGCGTCAGTTTGGCACGGCCGCGCGCGTATCCAGTTGGCGGCATTAGGTATTTTTTCCTGCTGCCGGCCGGTGCGCGGCAAGAGTGCGGAAGGCAAATGACGCTGCGCGATCGGCTCTCACATCGGCGTTGCGTGAAAGCCACCACATACCAACCGCCCGGTTTGAGCGACAAAGGCACGGGGGGCAGCCCACCGTGCAAGGAGGTCTTCCATGCTCAACCGCGCCACCGTCGTCGGGATGGCCATCGCGTTGGCCGTCGCGCTCCTCGTCGTCGTGCTGACGTATCCATCGATCGGCCCGCAGGTGTCCCGGGCCGGCGTGGCAAGTCCTGGGATATCGATCGAGGACCTGCACCGGCAAGTCGACTCCGGCAAACTCCCGGTACATTCGGCTCCGATGCCGTGACCACAGCCCCGGCGGGGCGGCAAGGACGTGTCCCCTTGCCGCTCGCGCCGCCCGGATAAAAAAATGCCGGCCCGCGAGGGACCGGCATTTGACGTCTCCAGCCGACCTTGCGTTATCCCTTCTTCTCGGGAACCCACTTGGTGTTGGTGCGGTCGTAGGTCATGCCGGGGGCGTTCTTGAGGTCGTCCTTGCTGGCGTTCATGGTCAGGTACCATTTGTCGTTCTTCTTGGTCCCTTTGACATCGGTAAACGGCACCGCGACGTCCTTGGCGCCGGCGCCGATGAAGCCGCCGACCTCGATGATGAACGCGACGACCTTGCCGTCGGAGCCGATCAGCACGTCCTTGATCTCGCCGATCTTCTTGTCGGAAGGATCGTAGACGTTCTGCTTGTAATAATCGGTCACCGTCACCGACTCGGGCACGGTGGTGAGCGCCGCGCCGAAGGCCGCCGAGCTGACCAAAGCGCCAGCCGCGGCAAGCATGATTATCTTACGCATCGGGTCCTCTCCAGGTTGCGTGTCGGATTGCCAACGTGCGAACCGCAGGCTGGTTCCGCGCGAGGGAGCACGCTCCGGCCGGGTCCGCGGGCCGGGCGCGCTCACGCCTCACGCCTGGGCCGCCGGATAGGCCAGCGTTCCGTCGCGACGGCGGCGCGCGCCGGGCGTTCGTTTGGCGCGCGTGATGCGGCCGTCGGGCATGATGTGAAAGACGCGCTCGCCGCGGCTGATGAGATGATCGGCAATGATGCGGCGGTGGCAGCGCCACCACACCGCCTCCGCGCACATGATCGCGCAGGGCTGCCGCCGCCCCAGTTCGGTCAGCCGCTCGAGGCCGGCGCGGAACGCCGCGCTGTCGGCATAGTCGGCGTAGTTGTGGAAGCTGCGGTTCTCCCACAGCGCATTGCGCGCGGGCGGAACGGCCGCTTGCCGGGGTCGCCGGCCGCCCAGCGCAGGGATATGCACATAGGCGATCGCGAAGGGCGCCAGCGCCCGCGGCAGTTCGTCGGCGCTGAACTGCGGATTGCCGCGCGAGCGCGGGAACGCCCGCACGTCGACGACGAGTTCGACATCGGCAGCCTGCAGCAAGGTGACGAATTCCGCGACGGAACGATCCGAATGCCCAATCGTGTAGAGCGCATTCGTCATGCGGCGCGGCCTCAGCTCCGATCGGCGCCGCCCGAAGCCGCGAGCCTGCGCCGCAGTTCGCGCATCTCCTCGAAGCGGGCGGTGACGTCGCGCATCACCGCGGCCACGCCGGCGATCCGGCCGGCGCCCTCCGTGAGCAGCACAACCGTGAATTCGAGCGAAACGCGCGTGCCGTCCCGCCGCACGCCGGGCACGGAGAGAAGGTCGCCCTCCCCGTAATGGCTCTGCCCGGTTTCCATCACCTTGCGCCAGCCGCTCCAATGACGTTCGCGCAACCGTTCCGGGATGATCAGGTCGAGGGTTTGCCCGAGCGCCTCGCCCGCGGGGTATTGGAAAATGCGCTCTGCCCCCGGGTTCCAGAACCGGATGGCGCCGTTGCGATCGGCCGCAACGATCGCGTCGGACGATGCGGCCAGAAGCGAGCGCGCCAGAACCTGGGGAAAATCCATCGTCAACCCCGCTTCGCGGGCCGGCGCCGTCGGGCCGGGCGCGCCTTGGCGAGTGACCGGTGCAGCGCACGACCCTTGTGCACCGCGACATGGTCGGTCTTGTCGCTCTTGATCTCGTATTGCGGCTCGCTCCTGCTCGCGCGGTGTCGGTAACCTTTCCAATCGAAGTCCGTGGTGTGGGTCCTCACGATCGTTCCGCCGACCCGACCGGCCTCCGAATTCCAGCGGACACGATCACCGCGTTTGAATTGCCCTGCCATGACGCTCTCTCCTGTAGCCCGGATGAACCCCCGGGCACTTCGTCCCGGGGGGAAATCCGGGAACGGCCGCTCCCGCATTACGCGCCTGCGGCGCTCCATGCGGGCTACGGATCAATGTGGGAAGCCGGCACCGCCGGCCCAGTTCCCGGCGAACGCGGCTCCGACGATGACATTGCCGGTCGAGCCTCCGCTTGCGACGCGGAGCTGTCATGCCACGGCAGCATGAGTGCGCGCGCCCGCCGAGCCTTCAAATAAACGCATTTTCGCCACCGGGCGAGATGGAACGTACTCCTGATGCCGGACACCACATCGGCAGAGCACTACGGCAATGACGATTCGGAGAAGCGCTTTCCGTCCAGGATTCTTCTGTCGAATATCAAACAAAGTTCGGAACAAAATAGTTTTGTTTGAATTGGCAGTTTCGGTCATCAACGCGCCACAAGGGTAAGGTTTACTCTGCGGCGCAGACCTGTGCGAACGCTTGGGGGGACGGAGCTTCCAAGCGCGCTCGGAATCTGTGTGACGCGGTGGCGCAAACGCCACCGCCGGCTGCTGCTGCTCGATTCCTACGGATGCTTCTGCGCGCCGCAGTCGGCGGCGCAAAGTCAAGAAGCCGGGCGACGATGAGGAAATCCGGGCTGGCCATGCCGATCGCGGCGCTGCTGTGGGGCGTCTTCGCCGCTGCTGCTGCCGCACAGAGCGCCGACTCTTTTCTGTCGTCGGCCGAAGGAAGTGCGCGCAGCGGCGTCGCAGCCGATCAAGAACAGGCAAAAGCCCCGTTCAAATCCGCGGATGCCACCAAGGGAGCACCGCGCGACGGCAATCCACTGTGGGCGATCCCGCTCGCCGACTTGCCGGAAACCAACGCGCGCCCGTTGTTTTCTCCCTCGCGCCGCCCGCCGGCGCCGCCGGCCGTTGCGCTCGCGTCCGTCTCCGCAAAACCCGCACCGCCGCGCAAGCCCGGACCGGACCACCCGCTGCTCACGTTGGTGGGCACGATCGTAAGCCGGTCGGTGGAGATCGCGGTGTTCGCCGACGACGTCTCCCACGACGTGATCCGGCTCAAGGCCGGCGACGTCCATGACGGATGGACGCTGAGCACGGTCGTCGACCGCGCCGCATTCTTCCAAAAAGAAGGCTACCACGCCGCCACGCTGGCGCTGCCGGCACCGGGCGCCGAAGCGACCGCGGCGAGCCAGGCGGCAGAGGCGACCGGCGGCAACGCCCGGATAAAGTTCGCCCCACCGGTAAGCACCGTTGTCCCAGCAAACACGGAAGGAGGATCGAGGAGACCGCCGAAAGAAGGCTGAAAGCTTCACAAAGTCGACACGTTGAATGAGGAGACGTCCATGACCACACGATGCAAACTGCTCGCGTGCCTTTCCGGAGCGGTTGCCGCCCTGTCGCTGGCGGCGACCAGTGCCAATGCTCAGTGCGTCTTTACCCCGCCGCTGACGACGCAGACCAAATGCGTGACGGCGATCCTGATACCCGGAAATCCGCTGCGCTCATTCGACATCAGCTTCGTCAATGAGGAGCGATCGGAGTATTATTTCGCCGACCGTTCGAACGCCGCAGTCGACGTGATCGACATCAAGACGCTCAAGTTCAAGCGGTTTCTCGGCGGATTCACAGGGGTCGCGCTGAGCAGTCCGCTCCCTGCCCCGCACGGCACCGTCAACAACAACCTTTCGGGGCCGGACGGCGTGACCAGTCACGGAAACTGGCTCTACGCGGGCGACGGGAACAGCACCCTCAGGGTGTACGACCTCGACGCTCCGCCGGCGAATGCGCTCGCGCAGGTCATATCGACCGGCGGAACGACGCGGGTCGACGAGATGGCGCTGACGACGGACGGCAGGCTGTTGCTCGCCGCCAACAACGCCGAGGATCCGCCCTTCGCAACCCTGTTCAAGGCGAACGGCGATAAGGAAAAGAGCGACGTCGACTTCATTTCCCGGATCAGCGTCGATACCACTATCATCCCGCCGGGCGCCGGGCTTTCGCTTGAGCAGCCCTCCTGGGATCCGGGGACGCAACGCTTCTACAACTCGATCCCGATCATCGCCAACAACCCGAGCGGCTGCAATTACGGTCAATTGTCCGGACCGATCACCTGCGACGGCGGACTTCTCGTGATCGATCCCAAGCAGATCACGCAGCCGTTCACGACGCTCGGCGCCTTCAATCCGACGACGAGGACCGGCGTGATCTCGCTCACTCACTGCGGCCCGAACGGATCGACCGTTGGGCCGAACGAGAATATCCTGCTCGGCTGCACGCCGCAGAACAACCCGAGCGACAACACCACGCTGGTGATAAACGCGTTGACGAGGACGCAGATCCAGGTCGCCAACATCACCGGGTCGGACGAGGTCTGGTACAACGCGGGCGACAACCGCTATTACCTGGGGGCCAGCCGCGACTGCGGGCTCGCTGGCGGTTGTCCGACCGGCGGAGCGGTGCTCGGCGTGGTCAATGCCGCGACCAACACGCTGATCGAGAAAGTTCCGCAGTCCTCCAACTCGCATTCGGTGGCCGCCGACGCCAAGCGCAACTTCATCTTCGTCCCGGAGGTGGCGCCCGCTTCGATCGTCGGCAGCGGCGGCGACACGACGACCGTGGGCCAAGGCATCTGCGGCCAGGCCACCAACGGATGCGTCGGGGTGTTCCAGCATAAGGTCCCGGGCAACGATCACGATCACGATCACGACGACGTGGCGCAGAAATGAAGAACGAATGAGCGCACGGACGCTCGCATTCAACGCAATCGAAGGAGGCCGGGCATCCCCCGGCCTCTTTTTTATTGCGCCCCGCCCTGCCCGCCGGCACGCCGCTCGCTCCATCCCTTGGCGAGCGCGGCCTTGACGATCGCGGCGTCGAGGTCGGCGGCCGCGAAGTCTCCGCGCGCGGCGACGACCGCGTGGCGCACGTCGGCGCCGGCGCGGTCGCGCCCGAAGGCGGTCAGCCCGCGCAATTCGGGATGATCCGTGTCGAGCTTGAACGACTCGACTGCGGCCGCATTGCCGGCGAACCAGCGCGCGAGCGAATCGATCAACGCGCCGGCGAGCGGGCCGGCATCGGCGGGGCGGCGGTTCACCCCGCGCGGCTTGCGCGCGCGGGGGGCGGCGGCAAAGCCGAACGAGACCGCGAGCCGGCGCAGCACCGCCTGCAGATCCTTGTGCAGCAGCGAGTTGATCTCGCGATCCTCGACGCACACCGTGAACAGCGCGTTGCGCGCGCTCTCGGGTATGTGATCGAGCAGGTGCTCGTAGGCGCGGCGCGCCTGGCGCACGCGGCGCTCGAAGCGCCGCGCCAGATTGGCGTCGGTCATCACGTGCGCATCGAGCGAAAAGCCGAAGCCGCGCTCATAAGCCGGGCTCGCGCAGGTGCGCGGCGGCGCGCCGCTCAGACGCTCGTAGCGCCCGACGATCTCGGCGACGCGAAAACCGGCCTCGACCTCGGCGTCGGCGAGCAGCCCGAATATCGACAGGCGACCCAGCACGGTTCCGGCATAAGGATGCGCCGCCCCTTTCACCGCGCCGTCCTTGATGCGCCGCCATAGCGTGGGCGCACGCGGGTCCCGCTCGCCTTCCGGCTTGATCTTGCCGCCGGGATAGCGCTCGCCGCCAAGGCGCGACCGGCCACGATGCAGAACCATCACGGCGCCCCGGCGGCTGCTTTCTTCCAGACGTGCGCGCTCAGGCCGCTCGCGTTTGGGCGGCGGTCGCCGGTCTTCTCGATCACGCCGGCATGGAAGAGCTCGGAAATGCGCGGACGCACCGCGAGCACGCTTTCACCGAGCCGGGCTGCGATCTCGTCGGCGGTGAGCCCGGCCGGCGTCGCCGCCAGCATTTGGAGCGCGAGCGCGCGCAGCCGCTCGATCCGGCAGAATTTCCTGCTTTCGACGCGGGTCGTTTGCGCCTCGGGAAGAAGGCAATCGTGCGTGTCCATGGTTGGGTTCCCTGTTGTCTGACCAAAACCGATCGGGTTCCCCGATCTCGGCGCACAACTCGGCGGCGGACGAGGCGCCGGAGCGGAAAGGAGCCGCATGAAGCCGCCGGATCGCCCGGGAAGCGACCGGCTTCGCCGCCGGTCTGCTCGGCCGCTCGGTGCCGCGCGCGATCTCGCGGCAGACCGCGGCGCAAAACGCCCGATCCATGCGGATGAGCTCGAGCCGGCTCCACGGCAGGCGCGCGTCGCATTCGTTCTGCGCCCGTACCGACGGACGTTTGTCGGGATTGAGCTCGAGATAGACGGTGTGGAACGGCACGCCGCGGGCGCGCGCGAGCCGCGCATAGAAGCCGCGCGGTCGCTTCGGCGGGCGGCTCATGGGGCTTCACCCGCGCCGGGCTCGGGCGGTCCTACAACTAAAATACGCAAAGCTAGAATTATATCGATTCCATCAACGGAATAGTTCGCGCTCAGGTAGTCTCCTGCCGCACGGATGCGAACTGCAACGGGGAAACGCCCATGTCCACGATCCTGCGCGATACGCGCCCTCTCGTGATCCCGATCGACTTGCGTCAGGTGTTCTGCTCCGGGCTTGCCCGCATCGAGTTCCTGCCGGGCGGCATCGCACGGCATTATCTCTACGAAGACGCCGTCGGACCCTTCGGACACTCGGAAAAACGGGCCGTGGTCGCTTTGCTTGCGCCCATCACCTCGCTGCCCGACACGGTCGAACAAATGATGGCCGCCATGAACGGGCGCGCTGCCCGCGCCGGCGCCGGGGCGTTCCGCTTCAACTGAGGCGCAGGTTGCCTCGACCGGCACGTCGTCCGGCTGCCGCCACAAATCGGGGCGCAGTGCCGAGCCGGGCACCGCGCCAGCGGTGGCGCGATGAATGGCGAGCGCAAGGCGCGGCGAGAGCCATCCTTTGACCCTCGCCTTGGAAATCGCCCCCTGGCTCACACCGCAAGCCGCAGCGAGCCGCTGCTGGGTGTGCATGAGCGCGATCGCGCGCGCGACGCCCGCGCGCACCAAATCGATATCGAATGTCGGCCGCCTACCCATGCCATCGATATAAACACCGAAGTATTCCGTGTCAACACGAAAAGAATGTATGGCCGGACTTGCTTTCAATACAATAAGTATTATAACCTTCGGTCATGACGAATCGCGGCGATTGCGCGCCATCATAATCGGAGCGACCACATGAAAATCGGACAGAAGATCCGCCGGCGGCGGGAGGAGCTGCGCCTGAGCCAGGCCGACCTCGGTCGCCAAGTGGGTGTTTCCCAAGCGACGATCGACAAGATCGAGGCCGGCCACACGGCGCGCTCGCGCTACCTGCCCCTGATCGCGGTAAAACTCGGGCTGCCGCTCGAAGAGATCGACCCGGGGCTTGCGGCGCTGAGCGCCTCGGGCGGCCTCACCGGTCCGGTCATTCCCGGCATCGAACTCATCGGCGACCGCGATTTTCCGATCTACGCGTCGGCCGAGGGCGGCTCCGGCCAGATCATCGTGTCGACCGATGCGGTCGACTTCATGCCGCGCCCGGCTCCGCTCGCGCACGTCAAGGGCGCCTACGGGCTTTATGTGACCGGCGAGTCGATGGTCCCCGAATTCGAGCCTGGCGACATTGCGATGGTCAATCCGCACCTGCCGCTCGTCAACGACGTCACCTGCGTATTCTATGGCGAAAAGGAAGGGGCGACGCGCGCCACGATCAAACGGCTGGTGCGCCAGGCGCCCGACCAGTGGCACGTCAAGCAGTGGAACCCGCCGGAGGGTACGAAGGCGCAGTTCACGCTGGCGCGATCCGAGTGGCAAACCTGCCACCGCACCCTGGGCAAATATTCGCGCCGTTAGCCGCCGCGTGCACCGAGCGCGCCTCCCGTGGGGGAACACCCGGATTGGCCAACGCCCCTACGCTAATGTACAGTCGGATGTAGAAATAGCCGGCGGCGACCGGCCGATAATTTGCTGTGCCGCAGGAATCCCCTGGAACGGCAGCGGCAGTGAAATTGCCTGCAGGTTGCGGGGGCGTATTTGACGAGCTTCACCGCCGCTGCCTCGCGCGGTCAGGCAAAACCGGACGGGGAGGTGCTTCCCGAAGAGCGCCTGCCGGCCGCCCAAATGGCGGTCGTCGGATTGCAGCACGTGGTCGCCATGTTCGGGGCGACGGTGCTGGCGCCGATCTTGACCGGTTTCGACCCCAATGTGGCGGTGCTGTTTTCCGGCGTCGGTACGTTGATTTTCTTCGTGGCGGTACGCGGCAAGGTGCCAAGCTACCTGGGCTCGAGCTTTTCGTTCATCGCGGTCATCATCGCCGCGACTGCGTATTCCGGACAGGGCCTCAATCCGAACCTGACCGTCGCGCTCGGCGGCATCATCGCGGCGGGCGCGCTGTACACCGCGATCGGTGTGGCCGTGTCCTTCGCCGGGTCCGGCTGGGTCGAGCGGCTTTTGCCGCCGGTCGTGACCGGCGCGGTCGTCGCTGTGATCGGCCTCAACCTCGCGCCGATCGCGGTCAAGAGCGCCTCGGGCGGAACGATCGAGAGCGCCATCGCGCTGCTCACGGTGATGGCCGTCGGCGCCACCGCCGTTTTCGCTCCGCGTTCGTGGCGGCGGATTTCGATCCTCATCGGCGGGGCCGCCGCCTATGCGGCCTGCTGCATTCTCGCCAACGGCTTCGGCATCGGCGAGTCGATCGATTTCGCACGTATCGGCGCGGCCGCCTGGGTCGGCCTGCCGGGCTTCTCGCTGCCGGCCTTCGATGCCGGCGCCGTGGCCTTGATCGCGCCCGTCGCGGTGATCCTCGTGGCCGAGAACCTCGGGCACGTGAAGGCAGTCGGCGTGATGACCGGCCGCAACCTCGATCCCTATCTCGGGCGCGCTTTCATCGGCGACGGCATCGCCACCATGGTCGCCGGGTGCGGCGGCGGTACTGGGGTGACGACTTACGCCGAGAACATCGGAGTGATGGCGGTCACGAAAATCTATTCGAGCCAGGTTTTCGTCGTGGCCGCCCTGTTCGCGATCGTGCTGGGGTTTTCCCCCAAGTTCGGAGCAGTGATCCTGTCGATCCCGCGGCCCGTGATCGGCGGCCTCTCGATTCTCCTGTTCGGGCTGATCGCGGCGACGGCTGCCCGCATCTGGGTCGAGAACAAGGTCGATTTTTCCCGGCCCGGCAATCTCGTGACGGTGGGCACCAGCCTCGTGCTGGGCGCCGGCAATCTCGCGATCAACCTTGGCGGATTCACGCTCGGCGGCATTGGTACCGCGACCTTCGGGGCCATCATCATCAACCAACTGCTGGGCAACCGGGCGCGCGAGGCCGCGCGGGCACGCGCCGGAACCGCATGGGCGACTCATGCCGAATTGGCGCGCGCAGCCCAGTTGACCACCATGGAGGAGGCGGCCGCCTCGATCGCCCACGAAATCAAGCAGCCGCTCACCGCCATCATCATGCACGCCAATGCCGGCGCTCGGTGGCTCAGGAACACCCCGGCGGGAATCGAGGAAGCCATGGCGGCGCTCAAGCACATCGTCGCCGACGGGCATCGCGCCACCCAGGTCATCGACAGCATGCGGGCCATGTTCCGCAAGGAAGGCGGGCAAAGGGCGGAACTCGACCTCAACGACGTGGTGCGCGACGTGCTTGCGCTTTTGCGCGATGAACTCGAGGCCCACGCGGTGACAACCCGATTGGATCTCGCCGAGCCGCTTGCCCACGTCTGGGGCGACCGAATTCAACTGCAGCAGGTCGTGCTCAACCTGGTCACCAACGCGATCGAGGCGATGAGCACGCTCGGCGATCGCGCGCGCATCCTGCAGGTGACCACGCACACGGACGGGCGGGAATTCGTCGTCATGACGATTTCGGATTCGGGAAGCGGGATCGATCCCGACAACGTGGCGCGTATCTTCGATCCGTTCTTTACCACCAAGCTCCGCGGCATGGGCATGGGCCTGTCGATCTGCCGCTCGATCGTGGAAACGCACGGCGGGCGACTGTCGGTTTCGCCCGGAACTCCGCACGGATCGGTATTTCAAGTCCGCCTTCCCACTGCGGCCAGCAACCGCTCCGGCGCCTGACGCTGCCGGTCTGCTAGTGCCGCGAACCCGAAGTTCGCACCACATTTCCGCAAGCCCGATTGCGAACTTCGGGTTCAAAGCGGCACTACAATCATAGAGTTGCGGGTGTCCTTCGATTCCGAAGTTCGCTACGGAACGTGCGGCAAACTCGGGCGAATTACGGAATCGGGACACTAGTGCCGTTGTCACGGCTGCAAGTCAATAACAATTTTTCGACTTTTTCAGTATTTAAGTCATTGACGCAAATCCCTACAGTGTACATGTTGGTGCAGGCGCGGGCCGGCAAAGATTTTGCTCCCGCCCTGCCCCTCCATAGGCGGGAGCGCCGGTGCGTCGGGTCCGTCCGGACCCGCGCACCGGCACCGAAGAGCCGAGCCAGGAGCAGACATGTCTCGCGGCCTCGAGAGAGCTCATCATGCGCTGGTCACGCGGCTCGCCGCGTTGCGCCTGCCGCACATCGTCGGCGAAGCCGACGGCGCCGATATCCGGAATCTCGCCGATCATATGATCGAGATCGCGGACGGCGTCGACGCGTACATCGAGGCGATCGGCCGCGAGTTCGCCGCCAATGCTCCGTGCCCGGTCGATGTCGCGCTGTTCCGGCGGCCGTTGTTTGCTGCGATCGACGGGAACGCGCTGTTTGAAGCGCACCGGATCGCCGATCGCATAGATGCCGATCGGCATGACGCCGTACCGACGGTGCGTGCACCGGCCTGATGCGGCTGACGCCGCCTCGGAAGAGAACGCGAAATCCTGGTGCCGCAAACCCGAAGTTCGCACCACAATTGCCGCAAGTCCGATTGCGAACTTCGGGTTCAAAGCGGCACTAGAATCATAAAGTTGCTAGTGTCCTTCGATGCGAAGTTCGCTACGGAGCGTGTGGCAAACTCGGGCGAACTTCGTAATCGGGATACTAGCGTCAGCCGGTCACTGGATCGCCCTGAGCGCCGGACGCGGGCGCCAAACTGATCTCGTCCGCCTCGCCGCGGTTTGCTGCAAGTTCGGTCAAGGCCAGATCCGACAGACGGTCTGGATCGTGTTCTCCCAACCGGAACTGATCGACGATGAAGAGCGCCACTTCGCGGCGCACCTCATCGTTCTTTTCGACGCTGCCGGGAAGACGATCGAGCACCTGGTCGAATGCCGCTGCCATCAGCAGCACTGATTCGGACCTCTCCGGTCCCGTTTCGGAGGACGCCATGACTGCCTCCAGTCGCTTGTATCGGCTCGCGGGGAGAAGCTGAGCCGAGCGCTATGGCAGGTTAATGGCCGGAATCCGCCCTCGACAAGGCCGGGCGCCGCAGGACGGCGGTCCCTGCAATCGGGTCGCCGCGCCTCAACGCCCGCGCTAACGCTTCATTAACCATACCTGTCTCAGCCTCGCTGAGCGAAGCGGAGAACGCGCTCATGAACGTGATCACGCTTGCTTCTCGCAAAGGCGGCGCCGGCAAGAGCACATTGACGGCCCATCTTGCCGCCTTCGCGCAGCGCCAAGGCCACCGCTGCCTGCTGATCGACGCCGATCCGCAGGCCTCGCTCGCGCTGTGGCATTCCCGGCGGGCAGGCGGTCAGCCGGCGCTCGAGAGCGCCGCGCGCGGCATCGACCGCGCGGTGGCTCAGGCCATGGTCGAGGGCTACGCGTGGATATTCATCGACACCTCGCCGACCATGTGGGTCGTCGTGCAGGAGGCGATTCGCGCCGCCACCATGGTTCTCGTTCCGGCGCGTCCCGGATTCTTCGATCTCGCGGCCGTGCGCGAGACCGTGACGGTTGCGCGCAAATACGGCAAGCCTTACGCGGTGGTGATCAATTCGGCGCCGGTCAAACGCGACGAGAAAGACTCGCCCGCGGTTGCACTGTCACGCAGCGAACTCGACCGGCTCGCAATCCCGACATGGTCCGGCCAGATCAGCCATCGCGCTGCTTATCTGACGTCGCTTGCGGCCGGTGGAAGCGCCGGTGAGCTTGCTGCCGATTCACCCGCGCGCAACGAGATCGCACGGCTCTGGTCGGCGGTCGAGCGTTCGGTCGCTGCAATTCATGGCGCACACGCGAGCGAAACGCCGATGCACGATCGCGCCGCGTGATCGCGCGGACTCGCGGCAATTGTGGTGCGAACTTCTGGTTCGCGGCACTAGCCGCGTCTTTGAAATGACTGATGTTACCAAGCCGCCGACAGGTTTGCTCAGGCACTTTCGAGATACGGCTCGAACGCGTCGATAGAGATTTTGAGCGTCGGGTCGGCATCGGGACCCCACAGCTCGCGGGCATCAAACACGACGGTGTAGAGCCACTGCGGGTTTTCCCCCTGCCCGATCGCTGCTGTGTCGGGAAACACGTGACAGCCGTGCACCAGTTCGACCGTGCCGAGATGTCCGCGCACGTAGCGCGGCAGGCGGGTATGCGTCGCCGGATGAATGTTCTTGGCGCGCACGCGGTCGCCGGGCTTGAACCGGGCGGGAGCCGACGCCGGGCGGCCGAACGAGCCACGCGTCATCACCGCGCCGACCTTGTCGGGCGTCAGCTTGCGCTTGAGCGGTTTAGCAGGCGCGCACGCGTGACCGGCCGCGATCTCACCGGCGTCGGCGAGGCCTTGCTTGAGCAGATTATGCTCAATGCCGAGCGCCCACCGTTTGTAATAGGACACGGTGAGATAGACGGCCGGCGGCAGCAGTTCCTGCGCGGCGCGTGACATGTCGATGTTCCAGGCTCCGGCGTAACCCATGGCGCGCTGCATGGCCATGACCCGGCTTTCCCACCGCTGATGAAACGGCGGCTCGTTGGGCTCGGGTTCGATTTTGCCGAACCCGTCCATGCCCCCCATATCGTGCACGCTGTCGGTCACGCCCGCTCCGCCGCGTTGGGGAAACCGGTGCCGATCATCGAATCGCGGGTTACGAGAGCGGCGAGTCTATCGAGACTAAGCCCGTCGGTGCCGGACGGCCGCACCGGCAGGACCAGGTAGCGCGTTTCCGCGGTCGAATCCCACACGCGAATCTCGGTTGTCTGCGGCAGCGTGACTCCGAAATCGCGCAGCACGCCGCGCGCATCTTTCACCGCGCGCGAGCGATAGGGCGCCGACTTGTACCACACCGGCGGCAGTCCGAGCATTTCCCACGGGTAACATGAGCACAAAGTGCACACGACCATGTTGTGCACGTGCTCGGTGTTCTCGACCACCACCAGATGGTCGCCGACGCGGTTTTCATAACCGAGCGAACGCACCGTCGCAGTTCCGTCCGCCAGCAGCCGGCGTTTGAACTCCGCGTCGGTCCACGCCTTCGCGATGACGCGGGCGCCGTTCTGCGGGCCGATGCGTGTCTCGTAGGCCTCGACGATGAGGTCGAGCGCGGCGGGGTCGACGTAGCCCTTTTCCGCCAGGACGGTTTCGAGGGCGCGCACCCGCAGCTGCATTTCCGACAGTTCGGACCCGTGATCGTGATCATGTGTGCTCATGGGCCGAGTATAGGGCGGCAGCGCCGCGCAATCCACCCGTCCTGCCCGCTGGCATGCATCCTCACTTGAGGCATACTGCGCATTCCAAAAATGCCAAGCGGAAAGGAACAGGCCGTGCACGAAGAAAATGTAACGATAGCGTCGGCGGGTCTGAGGCTGGCGGCAGCGATGCGCACTCCCGGCGGGTTGCGGCCGCGCGAACGCAGGGCGGCTTTCCTTGTGCTGCACGGGTTCGGCAGCAACAAAAACTCGCAGAACGTACTCGCGCCCTGCAAGGTGCTTGAAGAACTCGGTTACGTCACCTTGCGCTTCGACATGCGCGGCTGCGGCGAGAGCGAAGGCGAGCATGGGCGGGTGATCTGCCTCGAGCAGGTGGAGGATACGCAGAGCGCGCTCACGTTCCTCTCACAGCATCCCGCGGTCGCTCCCGACCGTATCGCCGTGATCGGCACCAGCTTCGGCGGCGCCGTGGCGGTTTACGCCGCCGGCATCGACCCGCGCATCGCCGCCGTCATATCCAACGGGGGCTGGGGCAACGGCGAGCGGAAGTTTCGCGGCCAGCACGCAACGCCGGAAGCTTGGGCACGGTTCACGACGATGCTGGCGGAGGGACGGGCGCATCGCGAACGCACCGGTCGCTCGCTCATGGTGCCACGCTACGACATCGTGCCGATCCCGACGAAGCTGCGAAACGATCTTGCTGATCGCGCGGTACAGATGTTTCCCCCCGGCACGATCGCAATGTTCCCGGCCGAAACGGCGCAGAGCATGTTCGATTTCCGCGCCGATGACGTAGTCGGCCGGATCGCGCCACGACCGCTCTTGCTGCTGCACAGCGCGAATGACACGGTCACGCCCACCGAACAGTCGGTCGAAATGTTCCGGCGAGCAGGCCAGCCGACGGAGCTGCATTTGTTCAGCGGCGTCGATCATTTCATGTTTGCAGAAGACAATGCCCGTGTCTGGAGCGTCGTGCGGGACTGGCTGGGGACTTATTTTCCGGCGGCAGCCGCGGCCGAGGCGGACGCGCTCAAGTCGGTGGGCTGAAGGAAATTCGTGTGAGCAAAGCCGCCGTTTTCGTGCGCCATGGCGAGCTTGCGCGCTTCATCGTTTCGGCATTCGTGGCCAAGGGAATGGCAGCGGACGATGCGCGCACCGTTGCCGACGCGCTCGTGTGGGCCAACCTGCGCGGCGGCGACAGCCACGGCGTCGTGCGTCTGCCTCGTTACGTCGACTTGATCAGCGCCGGAGAGATGGATCCGGTCGCGCGGCCGAGGTTGGTCCTCGATCATCAGACGCGGTTCGTGCTCGACGGGCATTGTTGCGCAGGCCCGGTCGCGATGATGCAGGCGATTGCCGCCGCAACCGAACGCGCCAAGGCCGCCGGCCTATGCGTCGGACTGGTGCGTCACACGACCCACACCGGCGCGATCGGCCACTACACGCAATGGATCGCCGAGCGCGGCTGCATCGCCGTCGTCGCCGTCGCCGGTGTTCCGCTCATGGCTTATCACGGCGCTAGGGTACGCAGCGTCTCGACGAGCCCGCTTGCGATCGGGATTCCCACGGGCGGCAGCCCGCTCATTCTCGATATGGCCACCAGCGTTGCGGCGCTCGGCCGGCTGGTCCAGGCGCGTGCCCGCGGCGAGCCGATTCCACAGGGCTGGGCGATCGGCGAAGACGGCGCTCCCACCACCGATCCGAAGAGTGCCGCAATCCCGCTTCCCCTCGGCGGACCGAAAGGCTCCGGACTCTCGCTCATGTTCGAGGTGATGGCCGGGGTGCTCAGCGGCGCCCCCGTGCTCGGGCCCGCATTGGGGCCGGAGCGCCGCACCCGGCACACTCAGAACGCATTCATCCTGACGCTCGACACCGCGGCGTTTCGCGACGCGGCAGACTTCGTCGCCGACGCGGACCAATTGACCGCAATTATCAAGGACCTGCCGGTGCGAGAGGGCTTTGGTGAAATCCTGCTGCCGGGCGAACGGGGAAGCCGGATGGAGAACGTCCGGCGAGCGAACGGAATCCCGATCGCGCCCTCCACCTGGGAAACCCTCGAACGGTTGTCGAAGAGCCTGGCGATCGATTTGCCGGAGCGCGTGGCAATAAGGTAAGGTCGTGAGGATTGCCGAAGCCGCGAATAAAATTCCGCAAAACGCATGTAACATGCGTCCCGACACCGCCCTCACGAGAACATGATTGAGTGGTTCGGAAATGGCGGCCATGTCTCCGCAGCCCGAAGGATCCATGAATTTGGCGCCGCTCGCTTGTGCCCGCGCCGCTGGTCTCGGAGCGCTTGTCGCGGCGATTGCGTTGGTGGCGGTCTCGGCTCAGCCGGCGCGCGCCCAGGGCAAAGTCGAAGCGAGTTACCGCGCCACCCTCGCGGGCATCCCGATCGGTTATGGCACTTGGATCATCGACATCGGCCCCAAACAATACGCGGGCGCAGCCAGCGGTCGGGCGAGCGGTCTCGTGCGTGTGCTCGTGAGTGGAGAGGGCTCGAGCACCGTTCGCGGCATCATCAAGCAAGGCCGGCTCGTTCCCTCATCTTTTGCCGCCGATATCCATTCATACGAAAGCTATGACATACGCATGGAAATGAGCGGCGGCAACGTGAAGAGTTTGAAGAATGAGCCACCGATCATCGAAAGCCCGGATCGCGTGCCCCTCACCGATAAACATCAGCGCGGCATACTCGACCCGATGACCGCACTGATGATCACCGTACCCGGCAAAGGCGAGTTGATCAGCAGCGAAGCCTGCCAGGCGAAGCTGCCGATTTTCGACGGCCGGCAGCGGTTCGACCTCACGCTCTCGTTCAGACGCATCGATGCCGTGGAGTCGGAAAAAGGCTACCGGGGACCCGCGGTCGTGTGCAATGCGTCCTACGTACCGATTGCCGGCCACCGCCCCGGCCGGTTCGCCATCCGCTATTTGCAGGAAACGCGCGATATCGAAATCTGGCTTGCGCCGATCGCCGGCACGCGCGTTCTCATCCCGTATCGTGTTTCAATTCCGACTTTGTTCGGCAACGCCATTCTTCAGGCCACGCAATTCGAAAGCGAGGCGCAGGCGCCAACGCGCGCGACAAATCCCCCCGAGCACCCAGCGCGCGGCTCCTGACAATGTAACATGGCAGGCGTTTCAGCGCGCGCCCTTCGGGCGCGCCAAACGAGCGTTGCAACCTAAATAGCATCGAATCCTGCTTATCAGACATTTCCACTGTTTATGACCTATTTCAACGACAAGTCGCTGTGCTCCCATTGTTACCACCCCGATCAACACTTAGTCTCGCCAAGGGCTGCCCGATACCACCGGTCGGCAAACCAGCGAACAGCAGTGTGCGGTACCAAACGCACGAGGCAAGGCCATTGCCAAAAATGAAGATCAAGTCGCGAACCAAGGCTCCCGACGCCAGGGACATGGAGGTCGGCCGCCGTATCCGTGCGCAACGACTGGTGCGGGGATTGTCCCAGACTGACCTGGGTCGAAGTCTCGGAATCACGTTCCAGCAGGTTCAGAAGTACGAAAAAGGCGCCAATCGCGTGGGTGCCGGACGCCTCACGCGCATCGCCGAAGTGCTGGGGGTTCCCGTCGCATTCTTCTTCGGCGACCACGCCGGCAAAAGCGATGACGCGAGCGAGGCCCTCGGCTTTCTTGAGACGGCGGGCGCGGTCAGGCTGGTCAAGGCTTATGCGCGGATCGACGACACCGACGTCCGTCGCGCCCTGGTCGATCTCGCCGAATCCATCGCCGCCGGGAAGGTTTAGCTCGAGCCGCCCGCCTGAGCTGACGCTCCGTCAGATTGCAGCAAGCGCTGCGCTTAATCGCTCCCATGCCCATTCGGGGCCTGGGAGGCCGAATCGCAACCAGGTCGGAATGCGGCTAAAGCGGCGCACCACGAGACCGGCGCGACCGAGCCGCTCGAACACCACACTCGCTCTGCTGGTGCGCACGAGCCGATAAAGCGGCGTGCCCCCGACGATCTCGAGGCCGGCCTCGAGAAGAAGCTTGTCGAGCCGTTGCGTCGCCTCGCTGAGGACGCGCCGCGTCGCATCCATCCACGCCGCATCGGCAAGCGCGACCGCGCCCACCGCAATGCCGGGGCCTGTAACCGGCCATGGTCCAAGCTGCGCGCGCAGCAGCGCCGCCTGGGCAGGCGCCACGACAGCGAACCCGAGCCGCAGTCCCGCGAGCCCGAAGAATTTCCCGAACGAGCGCAGCACCACGACGCCTTCTGCGGCGGTGCCGGCAAGGCTTGCGTCGCGAGGCCCAACGTCCATGAAGGCTTCATCGACCACCAAGAGACCGCGCCGCCGCGCCAGCGTGGCGGCCAGCCTGCAAAGCACGTCCGGTGGCACTAACCGACCGTCGGGATTGTTCGGGTTGACCACGACTGCGAGATCGGCGTCTGCAAGCCGCGCGACCTCCGCCGTCTCCACAAGCGCGTGGCCGGCAAGCGCTGCCGCGCGCGCATGTTCGGAGTAGGTCGGGCCCAGCACCGCCGCCCGGCCCGGCGGGACGAGACGAGCGACCAGCGGCAACAATATCTGGCAGCCCGGCGCGGCGACCACATGAGCGGCCGACGGGGCCCCGTACACCTTGGCAGCCGTTTCGCAGAGGCGGTCAATGACCGCCGGTTCGGGCAGCCGCGCAAAGGCATCCGGCGGGATCGGCGGCAGCGGATAAGGGAAAGGGTTGATTCCGGTCGAGAGGTCGATGAGAGGTTCGGGCGCGCCCGGGAACATCAATCGGGCGGAGGCGAGATCGCCCCCGTGATCATCGGGGGTGACCATCCAGGCGCCGGGATCCGCTGCCATGGCCGTCATGTCCGCCCTGCTCGCGCTGCTCATCGAGGCTACCGTGGGCTATCCGACGCCGCTGTTTCGCGCCATAGGCCATCCCGTCACCTGGATCGGCGCCGCGATCGGTACGCTCGAGCACAGGTTCAACCGGCCCGCGGCATCCCCGCGGTTGCGCCGGGCGGCTGGCGTCGCGGTGCTTGCAATCGTTGTCGGGAGCGCGGCTGTCGTCGCTTTCTCCATCGAGCGCATGCTCCTTTCGTTGCCCTTCGGCACTTTGGCGGTTGCCTTGCTGGCAAGCACTCTTATTGCCCAGCGCAGTCTGCACGATCACGTCGCTCGTGTCGCATGCGCCCTGGATGAGGAAGGGCTTTGCGGCGGCCGCGCGGCTGTGGCCCATATCGTCGGTCGCGACCCGGTGGCGCTCGACGAGGCGGACGTCGCCCGTGCTGCCATCGAAAGCCTGGCGGAGAATTTTTCCGACGGCGTCGTTGCCCCTGTTTTCTGGACCGCGGTGGGCGGGCTGGGCGCGGGCGTCGCATACAAAGCGATCAACACCGCCGACAGCATGGTCGGCCACCGCAGCGATCGTTTTGCGGCGTTCGGGTGGGCTGCCGCGCGGCTCGACGACTTCGTAAATCTCCCCGCGTCGCGGTTGGCCGCCTTGCTCCTGATCGTGGCAGCGGGATTGACGCGTGGCGTCTCCATGGCTGCAAGCTGGCGCGCGGTGCGTCGCGACGCGCGTCAGCACCGCTCGCCTAACGCGGGCTATCCGGAAGCAGCCGTAGCTGGTGCGCTTGGCCTGGCGTTGGCTGGCCCACGCACTTATGGCGGCGTCGTCATCGATGATGCGCTCATGGGCAAGGGGCGTCGCGCGGCGACTGTTGCCGATATCCGCGCCGCGCTCGCGCTTTACCGTCGCGCCGATGCCTTGCTCATTGCGCTCGTGGCGCTCGTCGCCGTTCTCGTTATCGCGACAGGCTGAGCAGACGATCGAGATCAACGTGCTTGGCGATGTGGCCCGCCAGCCGATCGAGCGTCGATTCAATGATGTCGTCATAAACGGTTGCCGCCGTGCCCGCGCCCAGGCGCGCAAGCCACGCGGAGCGCTGGGCATCATCGGCAAACAATCCGTGGATATATGTCCCGAGTACCCGCCCGTCCGACGATCGGGCTCCGTCGGCCGCGCCGCCTGCAAGCCGCGCGAATGGCCGCAACCGGTCCGGGCCTTCGGTGCGGCCCATGTGCATTTCATAGCCCTTGAACCGAACGCCATCGGCGGTCGCGCCCGCTGCCGGCGCCAGCCGCTTCTCGCCGGCAAGCACGGTGGTCACATCGAGCAATGCCAGGCCATCGACCGTCTCCGGTGGACCTTCGACGCCTTCGGGATCGGCGACGGTGCGGCCGAGCATCTGGTATCCGCCGCACAATCCAAGCAGCAGCCCGCCACGGCGCACGTGCGCGCGAATGTCGACCTCCAACCCGCTGGCACGAAGAACCTTCAGATCGGCAATCGTCGCCTTGGAGCCGGGAAGAATCACAAGATCGGCGTCGCCCGGCAGGGCCGCCGCCGGTGTGACGCGTACCAGGTCGACTGCGGGCTCGTTGGCCAAGGGATCAAGGTCGTCGAAGTTCGCAATGCGCGGAAGGATCGGCACTGCGATCCGCACTTTGGCGTTGAGGTGGCGCTGCGCGGGACGGTCCAGCGCGAGCGCGTCCTCGGCCGGCAGCAGTTGCGCGTCGGGAAAAAACGGGACCAGCCCGAGGGCGGGCCAACCGGTCGCCTTCGCAATGGCGTCAAGACCGGCATCAAACAATCGGGGGTCGCCGCGGAATTTGTTGATGATGAATCCGGCGATCGTTGCAGCGTCGTCCGCGTCCAGCACGGCTTTTGTCCCGATCAGGCTGGCAATGACGCCGCCGCGCTCGATGTCGCCCACCAGAACAACCGGAACATCGACCGCCCGGGCAAAGCCCATGTTGGCTATGTCGTGGGCGCGCAAGTTGATCTCGGAAGCGCTGCCCGCGCCCTCGACCAGCACAAGGTCGGCCTCGCGCCTGAGGAGCGCAAAGCTCTCCAGCACCTGCGGCAGCAGCCTCGGCTTCATTTGCTGATATTCGGCCGCCGGCGCACGACCGATCACTTTGCCGCACACCACGACTTGGGCACCGACTTCGGTCTGCGGCTTGAGCAGCACGGGATTCATATGGATGGTCGGCGCGACGCGCGCTGCCCATGCCTGCAGTGCCTGCGCGCGGCCGATTTCGCCTCCGTCCGTCGTGACCGCCGCATTATTTGACATGTTCTGCGGCTTGAACGGACGCACGCGCAATCCGCGGTCGGTGAATGCGCGCGCAAGGCCAGCGACCAGGAGCGACTTGCCGACGTCCGATCCGGTGCCCTGCACCATCAGCGCGCGCGCGGCCATCAGCGGTAACCTCGGGAGCGCTGCAGCGGGTTACTCAGTACTCTACTCCAGCCTGCGCCTTCACGCCGGCGGCGAAGTGGTGCTTGACGAGCGTCATTTCGGTGACGAGATCGGCGGCTTCGATAAGCGCCGGTTTGGCATTGCGACCGGTGACCACAACATGCAGCCCGGGGCGCCGGCCAACAAGCGCGGCGACAACCGTGTCGAGGTCGAGATAATCATAGCGCAAGGCGATATTGAGTTCGTCGAGAATCACCAAGCCGAAGCTGCTATCGTTCATCAGTTCGATCGCCTTGCTCCAGGCGCGGTTGGCGGCGGCGACATCGCGGGCGAGATCCTGCGTCTCCCAGGTGAAGCCCTCGCCCATGGTGTGCCACGACACCCGATCGCCGAACGACGCGAGTGCATCTCGCTCACCGGTACTCCACGCGCCCTTGATGAACTGGACCACACCAACCCGATGCCCGCGGCCGAGCATGCGCAAGGCGAGCCCGAAGGCCGCCGTCGATTTGCCCTTGCCGGTCCCGGTGTGGACAATAAAAAGTCCTTTTTCGATCGTCTTCCCGGCGACCTCTGCATCCTGCACAGCCTTGCGCTTCGCCATCTTGGCGCGGTGCCGCTCGGCCGCTCGAGGATCGAGATTCTCCCTCATCACTTCACCTTCACGGGGATGCCGGCAACGAGCAGCACGACGCGATCGGCTAGGAGCGCCAGGCGTTGATTGAGCCGGCCGGCAGCGTCGCGAAAGCGCCGCGCCAGCGCATTCTCGGGCACGATGCCGAGCCCGACCTCGTTGGCGACCACGATCACGGGCCCCTTTCGTTCGACAAGCGTACGTTCGAGCCGACCAATGTCAGTATCTAAGTCCGCTCCGTCCAGCATGATGTTCGAGAGCCACAGGGTGAGGCAATCGACCAGCACCGCCGCGCCCGAGGGTACCGCCGCGAGCGCGCCGGCAAGATCGCGCGGCGCCTCGATCGTTTGCCATCCGGGGCCGCGACGCGCGCGATGCTCGGCAATGCGGGCCGCCATTTCGTTGTCGTGGGGCTCGCCCGTTGCGATGTAAAACCACGGCGCGGGCAAAGCCGTCGCAACTGCTTCGGCGTGGCGGCTCTTGCCCGAACGCGCGCCCCCGAGCACGAGCGTCAGTTCTCGCGGCGACCGCGTATCGTCAACCGGCATTCGACCGACTATAGCCGGCTCCAACCGCGCGGCAAGGCACATACCCGGCGCGCCAGCAGCGGTTGGCGTCGCGGCGCGGAGGCGAATTCAAATTATGGAAGTTCGGTCCTGCGGACCGGGGCGCTTAGTGCCGCACCGATCCCCGGCCCTTAAGCGCCCGATCGAGACACTCGATCAGAGTCTCGTCGTCGAACGGCTTGCTAAGAAAACCGATCGCGCCGGCTTCCCGCACTCGCGCCTCGATCCGTTCCTCCGGGAACGCCGTGATGAAGATGATCGGTATCGGGCGCCCGCGCGAGATGAGACAACTCTGCAGCTCGACCCCGCTCAGGCCCGGCATTTGCACGTCCGTGATCAAACACAGGGTTCTTGCGAGCTGGTCGGATTGCAGGAAATCCTCGGCCGATGAAAATGTGGCGGCGTCGAAACCAAGAGAACGCACAAGTCCGAACATTGCCTCGCGAACGGAGGCATCATCATCGACGATGGATATCACGGTTCTGTCCCACGGTTCTTGTTCTAGCTGATTCCCTGGTTAGACAATGAGGCGGAAATACGCCACCCTGCATTTGTAAAGCTTGTTTACCGAGAAGCCGTAGGGCTATTATACTTTGGTTCAGGTACGGCGAGACTCGACGTTCGAGAACCGTGCATTTTCAAACGATCTATGCGGTTTCGCGCCTGATTCCGAGCACGTCTGCCATTCTCACCAGGTCCGCGAGCGATTTTGCGCCCATTTTGCGCATGACGTTTCCGCGGTGAACCTTGACGGTGATTTCGCTCACGCCGAGATCCGCCGCGATCTGCTTGTTCATCAGTCCGCTGGTGACGAACGCCATTACCTCCTGCTCACGCGACGTCAACGCCTCGAAGCGTCCGCGCAATTCCCCCATGATGGCCTCGCCCGCCCGCCGGGTGCGGTCGCGCTCGAGTCCCAGTCGCACCGCGTCGAGCAAGTCCTGCTCGCGGAATGGCTTGGTGAGAAACTCGACGGCACCGGCCTTCATCGCCTTCACCGTCATCGGAATATCGCCGTGCCCGGTGATGAAGACGATGGGAATGCGGATGTTCGCCTTGGTCAGCTCGCTTTGAAAGTCAAGTCCGCTCACACCCGGCAGCCGAACGTCGAGCACGAGGCAGCTCGCCGCATCGGGTCGGTCGAACTTCAGGAAATCGGCAGCCGAGTCGAACACCTCGACTTTGAGGCCCACCGAGCGAAACAGGCTGCTAAGCGAGATGCGCATCGACGCGTCATCGTCGATGACGAAAACCACCTCCTGCGGGCGGACCACCTCCTGCATCTGGGTTACCGGGTTTTCGATCGGAAAAGCGGCGATAGGTGAGCGTCGAAGACTGGGATTTTATCATTGCGACGCAGCAATCGCCACCATTCGGTCAGCCCTGAGCGTCGGATCCAGGCCGGCAGGGCGCCTGGGTCGAAGGGCCTCCCGGTGGCGCCAGCCGACCGAATGCCGCGGGGCCGGCCCGGCGAATCGCCTCACCCGCGGCCCTGTCCCGCGGGCGTCTCAGGCGGTGCCTCGTCGTGGCGGCGCAACCAGATTCAGGCGGCACTGTGGCAGCTTAGCCGCCTAGGCTCGAAGTCGCCACACTGGTCTAAACCTAAGTATCGGTTCCCGATCTCTTATGGTGCCGGGCTCTTCCCTACGTACAATAGAGAACTCGTTTAACTTCGTTAATTTTTGCTCCCAAGACGAAAGAAAATACAGGGAGCGTACATGTTCAGGCTGGTGGCCATTGTGATGGCCGCGGCGATCGTCGCCGGCGCCTCAGCTCTGATCCTCGTGGCTACGCCCGAGGTCGAGGCAAGTGCGCCCAAAGCGGCGGTCAAGGGCGATCGGCTCGACATCAAGCCGATCCGTTCCGGCCCGGTCCGTGGCGCGTGCATGCAGCGGGCTTGGCCTGTCCACGAGTCAGAGTGTCGGCTCAACCACGTGGTTGCGTTGCCCGGGGGGTCGGGCGCGCGTGCGTGAGAATTCGAGGGAAGGTTTGCACCCTATAGGCCGCCCCGGCGACCGATGGGCAAATAACAGGGGGACGTAATGATTAAGCTGACAAATGCCGTGAGCCGCACGGCGCTTGCGGTTGCCGCCGCGGGAACGCTGTGGAGCACGCCGGCGTTTGCCGACCCGCTGGCATTGTTCGAACCCCTTTTCCGGCCCAGCACCGCATACGACGAAGTCTTGCGCGACCGCGCGGCGGGCGCAGGCGATCCGGTCCAGCTCAGCCGCACGCCGGCCACCGAGGACTCGGGCGCTGCAGAGGTGCCGGCCAACCTCCGCCGTCAGGTTGTTGCCTATCCGACGACCGAGGCGCCCGGCACGATCGTGATCGACACGCCGCACACCTATCTCTACCTCGTGCTCGGCGGCGGCAAGGCCATGCGCTACGGCATTGGCGTGGGCCGCGAAGGTTTCACCTGGTCGGGCGTGCAGAGCATTTCGCGCAAGCAGGAATGGCCCGACTGGATCCCGCCGACGGAGATGTTGCAGCGCCAGCCATACCTGCCGCGCTTCATGGCGGGCGGCCCCGGCAATCCGCTCGGCGCGCGCGCCATGTACCTCGGCAATACCGTTTATCGCATCCACGGCACCAACGCGCCGACCACCATCGGCCATCAGGTGTCGAGCGGTTGCATCCGGATGGTCAATGAGGACGTGATCGATCTCTACGGGCGCGTGAGCGTCGGCGCCAAAGTCGTGGTCCTGCCAATAGGATCGCGCCATCAGCCGACCGTCGCGCGCACGCGTTCCGGTCCGTCCGCTGCCGTTGTGCCCGCCTCGGAGCCGGCTGCCCCGGCACCGAGGACTTTCGTGACCTCGAACAGCGCGCGGGCCTTCGGGCTCTATTGAGCCCGGGCTCGCCGCTGTCCGCGGATCTATCGGGGATAGGTTTATGAACCACTCGCTGCTGAGCGCCGATCGCGGGACCCACGTCAAGATCGTGGTCGTGGCCCTTCTCGCCGCGCTCGCCGTCGTGATCGCCGGAATCAGCGCGCACATCAGCGATGCGAGCAATATGACGGCAGCCGCGAAGACGAACGGACCGGTTGTCAAGGCTGGCGCGCCCGCCGTCTATTCGAAGCGCGACGGAGCCGCCACTCAGTGACGGAACATGGAAGCATCGAAGGCGTTAGTTAGCTAAGGACGAATCGGCTGGCCGTTCGAGGAAACAATGAAAACCATCGTCAGTCGGGTTTCGCGTGAGGATTCGGTCATGGCCTACATTCCGGAACATGCCCGTTTGTTCGGGCTGGAGTCGACGGACTGGTTGGTGCTGCTCGTGGGTATCGCACTCGCGGGCCTGCTCACCATCGCATTGGAGTTCTGAAGGATCACATGAATACTGATCGCTCGAGCTGCCCCCCCATTTCACTCTAGCGATCAGGGCCCCGGGGCCCCGTCCCCCCCTTCCCCCCGACCCCGGGGCCGCCTTTTCCGAGCGCCGCCCGCGCAAGCGAGGCGGCGCTCTCGCATTTCCAGGCCGGCGAATGGTAGATTTGCGCGCCATCCACCTTCATCGACCGCGCGTCGCCACGGCGACACGCCCCGCCCCGCCGTCGCGATGATCGACTACCACGCTCTCATCCTGCACGCGGTGGCCGGCCTTGATCCGAACACTGAAGAAACGCGTCGCTTGGTTTATGAGCGCACGCGCGCGGCCCTCGCTAACCATTTGCAGGTGCTCAACCCTCCCCTCGACGAGTCAGAGCGCATGCATCAGCGACTTGCGCTCGAGGAGGCGTTTCGCCGGGTCGAAGCCGAGGTTGCGCAGGCGGCGCAATCCGGACGGCCGTTCCCGGAATTTGCGCACGCGATCTTCATCGCCGAGAGCTTGCGCCGCCTTGCGGAGAGGCTCGACCAGACCACGTACGGCGCCCAAGTCTTGCAGGGGGGTGATCGCGCGCTCGATTTTGCGTTACCGGCAACAGCCGCGGACGAAGCCACCACAACGGTGCCGTTTTTCGAGCACCGCCTCTCGGAAATCCGCCGCAACGCCGAAGCCTTGGACGCGTTGGCTGCGCCCGTGGCGGAGCAGCCGGGCTGGCACGGGCTCGCGCACGCGGCCCGGCTCACGCGCAACATCCTCAACCAGCCGGCCGCGGAGGTCGCCCGAGGGGTCGCGCAGCTGTGGATCCTCTCTACGTGTCTCGCCGCCCATATCGAGCGCAACGAAGACGCCCGTGCCGGTCATGCCACCGGGTCGGCGCCGCTCGACCCGGCGCTGCTGCAAGCCGTGCGTGAATTCGTGTTTGTGGCCGGACCGTGGGTGCGGCGTTTTCCCAGCGGGCGCACCCTCGACGACCGCGCGCGCGAGCAGGAATTCCCGCCCGAGCAGGTCGAGCCGGCAATCGAATTTTTTCGGCGCGTTCGCGAAGAGGACCTGGTGCGCGACGAGGATGCGCGCGCCATCTGGATCGCGCTCGACACCGCCCGCAGCCTTTCGGTTCCGGCAGCCAAGGCGCGCACGTGGGCAATCGCAACCGTGGCGAACGTTGCCGTCGCAATGGTGAAGAAACTCGCGACGCTCCCGGACAGCGCGCGACCCGAGCAGGACGAAACCAACGATGGCTCGCGCGATCTCGCGCAGCGGATCGAGCGCGTGATCCGGGGCAGCGAAAGCGAGCTGCTGATACTCCTCTCGCCCCGTTCCGACGACGACGCCGCAGCGCTACGCGAAGCATTTGCGGCGCTCAAACGCATGCCCGACGACCAACCCGAGCCGCGAGGTCGATGACGCGCCCGCCTCCCAGCGTTACTTCACCCGCTGCCAAGTCTCGCTCTTGCAAAATATCGCCGCCACGCAGCCCTTGAGGTTGAGCGCGTTGGGGCCTTCCAGAGTGACGACGCCCGAATAGGTCTTGCCGTCCTCGGTGTTGAGCAGATCCCCCCGCCATTCGTTGTCCGCCGATTTCGCGGCGCCATTCATGATCACGGTTCCGATCTCGCCCTTTTTGCTCTGATCTTTGACCGCAACGATTTTGCCGCAGAGTTTGCCGCCGCAATTGTAGAAATTGACCTGCGTACCGGTCGACGGCCGTAACCAGGTTCCAAACGGCTCGTCGGCCCGTGCGCCGGCGGTCAGGGCGACGACGAGACCGGTCGCGAGGACGACACCGAACGCTACCCGCGAGGCTTTGATCCGGTGTTCGTCGGCACAGGGTGCTCGAGGGCCGCGTCCGCGCGTCTTCCATTCCCGCTCGCTCATCGCCTTTTCCCTTGCTCTGAAGCATGCCCCCGAAAAGTGGGTACCGGTCTTCGCAAAAGACCACGCTCAATCAATAAGTTAAAGCGGGATGACGATTCGAAGAAAAGCATCACGCGTTAATGCCGCCGCGCCGCGCGAAACAGCGGGATGGGCTCTTGCACGCCTGGCGTGCCGGCCGCTCGTTGGCCGGCATGGGCAACGACCGGCTCCGGCCCGATCTTCTCGTCTTTCTTGCGCTGGCCGTGGTTCGGAATGGTGAACTGAAAGACCGACCCGTAGTCCGCGCCGGGGGAGACCCACAGTCGTCCGTCGTGCGCCTCGACGATCGAGCGGCAGATCGACAGTCCCATGCCGATTCCGCGCGGCTTGGTGGTAAAGAACGCATTGAAGATGCGGTCGATGTTCTCCAGGTCAATGCCGGGACCGGAGTCCTCGACGCGGATCAGCACATGATTGTTGTTGTCGAGCTCGGTCTTTAGCCGCATCAGACGCGGGCGGCCTTCCACTCCTTCCATCGCTTCCACCGCGTTCATCACCAGGTTGACGATGACCTGCTGCAGCTGGACGCGATTGCCCGAGACCTCCGGCAGCGTGTCGAGGAGATCCGTTTGCACGAGGACGTTGTGCGCCCGAATTTCGCCTTCGAGCAGCGTGAGAACTTCGCGGATGACGTGGTTGACATCGACCTGCGCTCGTTTCCCGCTGTCCTTCTCGAACATCGCCCGCACGCTTCCCAGCACCTGACCGGCGCGATGGCCGTCGGAGACGATGCGTTGAAAGGCGGAGCGCGCCTCGTCGAAATCGGGCTTGGCTCTCGCGAGCCAGCGCAAACCCGCGTTGGCGTTGGCGACCATTGCCGCGAGCGGCTGCTTTATCTCGTGGGCGAGCGAAGCGGACAGTTCCCCCGCGGTCGCCATCCGGTTCACGTGCGCGAGTTCCGACATGCGTCGGCGCGCCAGCGCTTCGGCGTTGCGGCGCCGGCGATGCTCGAACAGCAAAACCGTGATCAAAGTCGCCTGCAACAGCAGTGTCGTCGCGACGAGAATGATTTGCCAACGATAAACGTCCCAAAGACTTCTTTCACGGAATCGTACTTCGCTCCCCGGAAGCAGCAGGTTTTCGCTGATGTTCCAGGCGCGCAGCTCCCGCCAATCGTAAACCGGCCGTCCCGGCCCGAGCGGCTGGGTTTCGATGCTGGCCGGCGCCTCGCCCTGCAGAATGCGCATCGCGACGCTGGCCGCCCGCTGGCCCAATTCGCTGCTGGAGACGGCCGGTCCGCCGACCACGCCGCGCCCGAGCAGACTTTGGAACGTGCCAAATATCGGCGCACTGCTGACGGCGCGAAGGCTTTCGAGCGCGCGCTCCTGGCCGATCGGAACGCCGGCCACGTCCACCTGCAGCGGGGTAAAGAAGATCGCGAACCACGGCGGCAGGGTCGCCGCGAGTTTTTGCAATTCCGCAAACGAAAGCTTGTCCAACCAAACAAATTTTACCCGGCCCGCGAGCGGCTGAAATTCCCGATGCAGTTCCTCGAGCCAAGCCTTGTCCGGCTCGGAATTGCCGGTGACGACGGCGATGTCGACCGTCTGCGGACGCACTCGCAGAATGTTGTCTACGACCGCGGGCAGGTCGAACCGGTAGGCAACCACCGCGTCGTTGGCCGTGATCCCGGCGCCCTGCATCGAACGCAAGTCCATGGCCACGAACAGCATCGGCGCCGAGCCGAACAACTGCTCGCGATAGCGCAGGGCAAAACGCGCCGCCGGCGCGCCCACCGGCACGACCAGGTCGAGCCGGCGCTGCGCGAAAAGGGCATGAAGGTAATCGACGAACGGGCGTTCCTGCTCAGCCCCGCCGAAGCGCGCGGTCTCGAGCGAAATTTCGTAATAATCGACCGGATCGCTCGATTGCCTGATCAGCTCCTCGCGGAATCGCCCGGACACATCGGCGAATGGGGCAAATTCGCGGCCGAGCGAATGGAGCAGAAGCACGCGCTTGGATTCGGCCGCGGCCGGAGCGACCATCGCGAGAAACGCCAGGACCGCACCGGCCCAGGCCGCAAGCAGGCGCGTCCCTCCGGCCGGCGCTGCGGCAACGGCCGGCGGCGCCCGACTGATGGTCGTGCGCGCGGCCGTTGCGCCAGGCCCCCGTCCTCGTTCGCTCCGACTAATGTGCTTCACTCCGGTCGAACATGGGGACGATGGCCCTCGGCACACGCGCCGCCCCCGGCGGCCGCCAATCTAAAGCAGGGGCGGCTCCCTGCCAATCGAGGCCCGCGACAACTCGGCTGTGCGCGTCGGCGCTTTACGATAGTGTGATTCGCCCGGCTTCCCCACCGCGCGCGCGGCGTAGGCATAATCGGCTTTAAATAACGCCGAAGCCATGCGAGCTTTGAGGCGCACGCTGCGGCGCGCACGCGCGTGCGCCGCGAGGACTGACATGCCCGTTACGACAAGGCCGCGCGATTGGCTGTTCGCCTCGTTGCGCGACTACAGCCCTGCCTGGCTGTCCGGCGATCTGATCGCCGCGATGACGCTCGCCGCCATTGCCATTCCCGAGCAACTGGCGACTGCGCGGCTCGCCGGTATGCCGCCGATGTCCGGATTATTTGCCTTCGCGGCCGGCAGCTTCGCCTTCGCGACCTTTGGCGCCAACCGCTTCGCCTCGGTCGGCGCCGATTCCACCATCGCGCCGATCATGGCCGGCGCGCTCGTGGCGCTGGCGGTGCCCGGCGCGGTGCAATACGCCAGCATGGCGGCCATGCTGGCGTTGCTCGTCGGCGTCCTTCTGGTGCTCGCTCGCGTCCTGCGCGCCGGCTGGATCGCCGACCTCCTCTCGATCCCCGTGATCACCGGATTTCTCGCCGGCATCTCGGTCCACATCATCGTCGGGCAGTTGCCGTCGATCATGGGCATCGACGCCGTTCATGGAAACCTCATGGAGCGCTTTGCCGACGTGGTCGGCCGTGCGCGCCATTTCCGCGCCTATCCGCTGGCGATCGGGATCGGCGTGCTGGTGCTCAGCCAAGCGGCCGAGCGCTGGAACCCGCGCATTCCGGGCGCGCTGATCGGGCTCGTCATCAGCGCGCTCGCGGTCCGCGCCTTCGCACTCGACCGGCACGGCGTTGCGGTGCTGGGAGCGCTTCCGATCGCGCCGCCGGCCTTGACCCTCGCGCTGCCCGGCTGGGACGACGTCACTCAGTTGCTGCCCGGTGCACTTATCGTGGCACTGGTGTGCATGATCCAAACGGCGGTCGTCGTGCGGTCGTTTCCGTCCGACCCGGAAGGCAGCGAGGACGTCACGCGCGATTTTGCCGGCGTCGGCGCCGGCTGCATCCTGGCGGCTTTTTTCGGCGCCTTCGCGGTCAACGCCAGCCCGCCACGAACCGCGGTCGTGCGCGAGTCGGGCGGGCGATCGCAACTCTCCGGATTGTTCGCCATCGTCATCGTCGCGGCGGTCGTGCTGGTCGCGTCCGGTACGTTCAAATACGTCCCCGAAGCGGCGCTGAGCGGCGTCTTGATCTTCATCGCGCTGCGAATTTTCCGCGTCGAGGCCATGCGGCAGATCTATCGCAAGAGCGACTGGGAAATCCTGATCGTTGTTGGCAGTGCCGCGCTGGTCGTATTCCTGCCGATTCAGACCGGCGTCACTTTGAGCATCATGCTCTCGCTGTTGCACAGCGTCTATGTCATTGCGCGGCCGGACATCACCGAATTGGCGCGAATCCCCGGCACCACCATCTGGTGGGCGCTCGCCAAGGGTCATCCCGGCGAGCACGAGCCCGGCGTGCTGGTGATCGCGCCAAGCGCGCCGATCTATTTCGTCAATGCCAGCTATTTGCGCAGCAAGCTGATGGACGCGCTCGCGGCGAAAGAGGAGCCCTGTCGCTACGTCATCCTTGAAGCGCACGGCGTGATCGACATCGATTTCACCGGCTCGCGCATGCTCCAGCAGATCATCGCCGAACTACGCGGGCGTGGCATCGACTTGGCGATCGCGCGGATGAACTCCGAACGGGCGCTGGCGGCGGCGCGCCGGACAGGATTGATCGACGCTTTGGGCGAAGACCACCTGTTCCGTTCCGTCGAAGAGGCGATCCGGAGCCGGCCCTGAACGCAGAAATATCAGTACCGGTGACGCAGCCAGTAGCCCGGGCCGCGGACGTACGGGTAGAACGCAGGATAGTAAGGATCGGCAGCCAATAGCGGCCGCCCGTACACGATCGCCGGCCCCTCGTAGGGCAGCGGAGCGTAGTAAACCGGCGGGGCCGCGTAGATGTAGGCCGGGTAGTAGGACGGGGCGTAGAACGGCGTTACCGCCATCGCGCCCACGAAGCCCACCGCCACGCTCGAATTGAGCCAAGCGCCGTCGATGTCGCGGTAGAAGTAGCCTACTCTGGTCGCGTCGGGAGGTACGGCCGTTGTCAGCGAGACGATGCCGGTCGGAACCGGCGCGGCGTAAGCGGATTGGGTGCCGGTCAGGGCGGCTAGGCTGACTGCGAGGGCAGCAATTTGTTTTGTTACGTTTGCCGAATGCATCGACGACTCCCGAGCTTTACCATAGTTTTCTGGCAATATCTTGCCATCGCGCCCGCAACCGTGCACGCATCCATTACTGTTAACGTTGATTTTTGCCACAGAATTTGCACCCGATTGAGGGTATCCGGAGCGACGCAATCAAATCCTTCGGCTGTCGTACGCCCAATGGAGGAGCGCCTGCCGCTGACGCCGCCGGCAGAGAAGATCGCCCGGTTCGCAATGCCGCTGAATTTGTCTGACGTGGCGGCGGATGGCCTTCCAGCGCCCAGTCTGGCGCCGATCCTCTTCTGGCATACGGCGCCCCATGTAATAGCGGCAATACCATTGGAACCAACCGCGCGGGTCATCGCGGTGGATCCAGCCTTTGGCACGCCAAACCGGCAATGGCTGGCTCGCATCCACCCCGAAAAAATTGAGCGAACAATCGCGCGCACCCGGCGCGAGCTTGGCGCGCGCAAACCAGCTCTTGGGAAACTCCTTGCCGCAATCCGTCATATACTTGCCGCAAAATATCTCGAGCCGAAGCATTGAGTTCCGGGGTGAAGTCGGGGTGGAAGTCGCGGCCGAGGCGCGCCGCGAGCCGATAGCGGTAGCCCTTCTGCATCCGGTCATTCACCGTGATCGTCCGCACGCCCATTGCTCGCGGGTCTAAAGCGCGACGACTTTTTCTTCGAATCATCATCGCGCTTCTTGCTGGAGCATGATCTTTTTCGGGAAACCGGTACCCACTTTTCGGGATCATGCTCTAATACGCACGCGCGGCAATCATGTGCTGGCGGCCGACCAGCGTCAGGATGATTGAGAGATTGAGCAGGTTGACGGCGATACCGGCCGTGAAGGCCGGCGCGTAATAGCCGAAATGGTCGTAGAGGATTCCCGCGAGCCAGCCGCCGGTTGCCATGCCGCAGCCGCTGCACAAGAGCAAGACGGGGATGCGCCAGGCCGCCTCGGCGGGAGGAAACAATTGTCGCCCGGCCAGAACCGTTGCCGGGATCATGCCGCTGAATCCCAGGCCGAATGCGGCCGAAACGGTGAACAAGCCGACTTCGTCCTGGGTGAACAGGAACGCGCTCATCGTCAGCGCCTGAATCACGGACCCGACCAGCACGGTTTGCAGGCCGCCGATCCGATCAGCGATCAGCCCCCACATCTGACGGCACAGAAAGGCAGTTCCCAGCAAAACCGAAAGCATGGCTGCGCCATGCGCCTTGCTGATGCCGAGATCACTGCAAAAGGCGACGAGGTGGCTCTGCGGCATCGACATCGGCACGCAGCACATGAAGATGGCGGCGGCGAGCGCCGCGAACACCAGATTGGGTGGCCAGCCGAGCACGGTCGCGGCTTCGCTCGTGGCGCGCCGCGTGGCGGCGAGCGGCGGCTGCTCCGGAGCGCGGCGCAGGAAGAGAGCGGCGAGCGGCACAACTACGCACGCTTCGAGGACGCCGAACCCAAGCATGGCGTGACGCCACCCGACGGAGGTGATCGCGCGCTCGAAAATCGGCGGCCATAGCGCGCCGGCGATATAGGTGCCGCTCGAGATGAGGGCGAACGCCGATCCCCGGCGGCGTTCGAACCTTTTGCTGATGTAGACGTAGAGCGGCGCGTTGATGCCGGAAAGGCCGATCAATCCGACAAACACGCCGTATCCGATATAGAGCGGCCAACTGGGCCCGAGCGTGGCGATCGCGAGACCCAGACACATCATCACGGCGCCGAACATCACAGTCCAATGCACGCCCACCCGTTCGGCAATCCAGCCCATCGCGATTCCGCCGAACGCAGAGCCGAACCACGCAAGCGCCGTCGCGAGCGCCGGGATCGACCGGCTGCCGCCCACCTCCGCCGCAATGTCCTTGAGCGCCACCACTCCCATCCAGGGCGCGCCGAACGCCGTCCCTAGGATGAACACGCTGACGGTCGCGACCCTCCACGACGACCTTGAATCGACAAGACGACCGGCAGGTGGATGCATGCACGATACCCGGCAAGCAGCCCTCTTACAGGGCCGCGCGCAGGAAGCCTATACGGCGGTGGAAGGGAGGATTTGCGCCGGTCGCAGAACCGCTGCACGTGCGCCGATTACGTGCCCCAGCCTCGGTACGCGTCGAATGCAGAGCGTATCGTTACGCCGCGACGCGATGCATCACGCCTGCGTTCTGGTACGCGCCGTGGATCGCCTTCACCGAGCGGTCGATCGCCAGCCACAAGCGGCCGATCTCGGTCGCCGCCTGCGATTGCGCCTCGAACTCCCGCACGCCTTCGCCTGACGCAAGCGAGAGCGCGTAATTCGCCCGGTTGGTGATCTGGCCGGACCAGACCGGAACGTTGAGGCTGGAGATCATTTGCCGCGCCTGCGTCACGAACGGCGACTCCGTGTTGTCGCGCCGCGCCGGCGCGGCATTGATCACGACCGCATAGGGCTTGCGCAAGTGACGGGCGAGATCGATCGTCTCCTTGATGGCCGCAAGGTCGAACACGGCGAGCCGGGTCGGCACGATCACCAGCGTGGCCGCCTGGATCGCCTCCCTCACGACCGCGGACATGTCGGGCGGCGTGTCGATGAACACCCAGTCGTAGCCTTCCGCGCGCGCAGCCTCGACCACCTCGGCAACGCCGCGGGCGCCGTTCCTGAGCGCCGGCTCGCCGGTGCCGCGCAGCTTGTGCCACAGGGTGAGCGAGCCTTGGGAATCCGCGTCAATGAGAAGACAGCGCCGGCTCGGCCGCGTCGCATGCGCGGAGAGATGCGCAACGAGCGTGCTCTTGCCCGAGCCGCCCTTACGCGAGGCGAAGCAGAGGACGTCCATGGATGCACTCCGAATCACCGATCGCCCGTAGGGTGCGGAATTTCCCGGATTCGTCAAAGGGAAAAGTGGAATTGTCAGCCGATTGCGAGCGGTTCGGAGCTGAACGACCGGGCGAGTTTGTGAATCGAACCGGAAACGAAACCGAATCGAACCGGGAACGCCCGAAATGGCCTCCGGCTACAGAAAGCGGACGCCCACTTCCTTCTCCGCGCGCCACCTTACCTCGCAACGGCGGCGAACCCGTCCATCTCGTGAAAACGACAAGAGAAGCTCAGCCGGCAATTCTTCGGCGAGCGTATGGGAAAACCGCGCCCCGCCGGTAGAAATATCCTTGATTCGACACTCGCCCAGCGGCCATCCCTCGGCGGTGTAGAGAAATCCGACCGTGCTGATTTTCTTGCGCGGAAATCTTCGTTTGTCGGAGGACATCGTTGGCGGCCTCCTCTCGCCCAAGCGGGCTCGCTCGCCAGAACGTCACCTGGTGCCGCGAACCCGAAGTTCGCATCACAATTGCCGCTAGTCCGATTGCGAACTTCGGGTTCAAAAGCGGCACTGGAATCATAGCGTTGCTGGTGTCCTTCGATTCCGAAGTTCTCTCTGGAGCGTGCGGCAAGCTCGGGCGAACTTCGGAATCGGACACTAGAAGCAAAAGATACCACACACGCAGAGCTACGCAATCGGCTCGTTAATCTACCTACCTTTAGTAACACGGAGAAGTGGAACCGACTTTAAGTCGTTGCAATTCTGCGTCTCGCAGCGTCCGCCATCGTCTTGCGCAATTTCCGTGATCAGTTTCTTGAGAATGGCATCGGCAAAGGCCTCGTAATCCTTCGCTGCGATCACGAAGGCACCGGGGCCGCCGATCATGTTGCGCTCGTAATAACTGTCCAGGTCGGGCTCGAGCGCGAGGATCGGCAGGCCGTTGATCCCGATGTCTGCGGCGACCGCGTCGTCGCGCGCAAGGTTGACCAATCGCCCGCGGTTGTTGGAACCGTCGCCCGAAACATCGATGATGCGCCGGCTGCCGCGGAAGGCGCCTTCACCAAACAACGTCACCGCGTAATCGATGGCGCCCGAGATCGAGGTTCCGCCGCCAAACAAGCTGCGCGGCGCGGCAGCAACTGCTGCCGCAAAGGCCTCGGCCGATCCGGAATCGCCGACCCGCGTCCAAGGCACCGCATGGACCTGCAGCGCCGGACCGGTCCACTGCACCATTGTGACGCCGATCGCCTGGTGCGGGCCGGAACGGATGGTTTCGAGCACGCGCGCGTTGCGAAAAGCCGCCACGTAGCCGTCGCGCTGCAGTTCGAAGCGCGTCTGATTGACGCTCCCGGACACGTCCACCGCCAGGACGAGCTGGAGGTCGACCGCCGTTTGGGCCCGCGCGGTCGTGCCGTCAACAAGCGCGAGGACGGCCGCCATGCAGCCCAACAAGGGCGCAAGTCGGCGAGTTGCCGCATCCCGTGCGGCCGGTTCGCGCCGGCAAAGCCTTGCCATTCCAGCGGCCTGCCGTACATTGAGCCCCATCGTCAACAACAGAAAGGAGGTGATCCAGTGTCTCATTGTCAATCGCCGCGGTTGCCGGCAACGGCCTGGATCCTCGCTTTCCACGAGGTCTGCGCCGCGTGACGCCTTTCGTCACACGTTGATGCCGGACCGTGGTCCGACAATGGAAGGGCTGCCCTCGGGCAGCCCTTCTTCATTTGGGCACGGCCGCGTGCCGGGTTCTCACTCGCGGTACCGCGCGAACTCCGCGGTGCCGTCGCGCGCGATTCGCTCCGGCAGGTCGGTTTCCCAGGTCAGATATTCGACCATGGCTTCGCTGACCCCACCCGCGCGCTCATAAGGGCGTAGCCACACGTCGATCGGCTCGTCGGCCATGGCGGGATTGTCGGCCGTAAGCGGTTGCCCCGCCGCCCGCCACGCGGCATTGCCGCCATCGAGATAACGCACCGGCCGGCCGCTCAATGCCGCGAGTTCCGGGGCCGCGAGTTCCGCGAGCCGGCCGTCCTCGGACGTGAGCACGAAACATTCGCGCGCGGGCAGTTTCGCGAGCGCCTGTTGCAGGCGCGCGCGGATCGCAAACCATGCGCCGGGAATATGGCCACGGCGATAGGTGCGGCTCAGCGAGAGATCAATGACTGTCGCCGCGTCGCGCGCAACGAGCGCGGCGAGGTCTTTAGGAATAATCGCGAGATCCGGCCGCTGGCCGAGGCCGGGCACATCATCGGGCGGGGCGCTGCGCTCCTCGCCCCGCTGAGCGAGCACGAACACCTCGCGAAAGCCCATCTGCCGCAGCCATGATGCCGTCATGAGTGCGCGCACTTCCTTCTCGTCGACGACCACGATCCGCGCGCCCAGCGTGCCGACATACTGGTCGGTCGCCTGAACCAACTGGCCGCCCGGCGCCGACACGCTGTCGGCCACGTGCCCGGCGGCGTATTCGTCAGGGTCACGCACGTCGAACAGGTAGAGCGTGCGTGCCGGATCGCGGCGCAGCCGCTCCAAATCCGCGGCCTGAATGCGCGTTACGCCGAAGCGCTCCGCCACGCGGCCGGCCGCCGCTTGCGCCCAGGCCAGCGCGTCTGCCGATGGCATCGGCGCGCGCCGCGTTTGGTTGCTGTCGCAGGTGAAGCCGGCGAGATTCCAGCCCATCGTGCCGTTGCGCAGCGCCACGACTTTGTTGGGCACGCCCGCATTGATTAGCGACTGCGCGCCGATGATGCTGCGCGTGCGTCCCGCACAATTCACCACGATGGTCGTCTCCGGCGACGGCGCGAGGTCGCGCGCGCGCAACACCAGCTCGGCGCCCGGCACGTCGATGCCGGTTGGGATCGACATGCGCGAGTATTCGTCGAATGGCCGGCTGTCGAGCACCACCACGTTCGCGTGCTCGCGCAGCATGCGCTCCAGCTCCTCGGCGGCGATGTTCGGGGTTGCTTCCGCGTGCTCGACGAACTCGCCGAACGCCTTGCTCGGGACGTTGATGCCGGAGAACAACTCGAATCCCGCCGCCGTCCAAGCAGCGACTCCGCCCTCCAGAACGGCAAGATCCGTGTAGCCGAGACGGGCGAGGGTTGCGGCGGCACGCTGCGCCAATCCCTCGCCGTCGTCGACCAGCACCACGCGCGTCGTGCGGCGCGGCACGAGGGCGCGGATGCGCAGCTCGAGCCGGCTGAGCGGAAGAGAGCGTGCGTGCAGCAGGTGCCCGCGCGAAAAGATGAGTTCCTCGCGCACGTCGAGGAGCGCAAGCTCGCCGCTGTCGGCGAGCATCGCTTTGACGTCACGCGGCGCGACCGCTCGCGGCGTTTCCATTGTGTGGCCTTGCGTTAGCGCGTGGTGCGCGATTCGACCCGCGTCGCGACGCCGGTCGCGATGTCAAACGTGCTGCGCGGGATGCGTTCGAGATCGACCCCGGTAACCCGCACGAAACGCGCCTTGGCCGGATAATCGATCGAGTGGATGCGGCCGTCCTGGTAAATCCCGACCTCACCCGGATTGAGCCGATATTTCTTCACCGGCTTGAGATCGGCGTGACCGCGCGGACCGCCGTTCTCGGTGCGCTCCCATTCGGTCATGTCCGTGTATTTGGCCGCCTGACCGTAGATCGCCCATGACGCGCCATGGTCGTGCGGAGGAGACACGCGCGGGCTGTCGTAGCAATGCGAGAGCACCTGAAAGCCGAGCTTGGCGTCCTCGTAGAGAATCTTGACGCCGCCCGGTGCGTCGTCGCCGCAATACGCGTTCACGAAATCCCGATTCGCCAGCAGGCGTTCGAGGTCCTTGCGCACCTCCTCGCGGCCGCCCGGCCCGGGGTCGTGCTCAAGCGACGCGCGGCAGTCGGCGATGAACTGGTCGAGTTCGTAGGCCATTGGTGCCTCCGCAGAGCGATGATTGATCGCGGCAATTTTCGCGCATCTGCGCAGGGGACGCCAGGGCCGCAGGCGCGCTTGCGTTGACAACGGGGGCTGGCGCGCCTCTTATTGGTCCCGACCGACGGTCTCTTTCGAGGCGAAAGAGCAACAGGGAATGCGGTGCGGGACTTAGCGTCCCAATTCCGGCAGCTGCCCCCGCAACTGTAAGCGGCGAGCCCGTGCCACAGGCCACTGGGTATAACCCGGGAAGGCGGTGACGGGCGAAGACCCGCGAGCCAGGAGACCTACCGCCGGTTCGGTTGCGCGTCGGGCGGGGTGCCTCGACGACGGTCGAGACGCGGCAGGGCCGCACGAGCAAGCCCGTCCGCGCAGGCACCCGGGCCAGGCATCACGCCTGAAGGAGCGGCACGGGTGGCGTTCGCCGAGATCGCGCAACAGCCCGAGAGCGAAGCCGAGATCGACGCGGCGGCGACCGTGATCGTTTGCATCACGTGTCGCCGTCCGGCCGATCCCGAAGATTTCCCGCGACCGGGACTGGCCTTCGCGGCCGCCGTGGCCGAGGCCGCGAAAGACACCGGCGTGCGCGTGAAGCGCGTGCGCTGCCTCGCCAACTGCAAGCGCGGCCTCTCCGCCGCGGTGCGGCGCGAGGCCGGCTGGACCTATATTTTCGGCGACCTCGATCCCGCCACCGCCGCACCGGCGCTCATTGCCGGGGCGCGCCTCTTCGCCCGTGCGGAGGACGGCGTGATGCCGTGGCGGGGGCGGCCGCAACCGCTCAAGAGCGGGCTGATCGCCCGCGTGCCGCCCGACGATTACGAGGAGGTCGAATGACCGCAACGCTCGCGCGCATCCCCTGCACCATCGTCACCGGCTTTCTCGGCGCCGGAAAAACGACGCTCATTCGCCACGTGCTGCAAAACGTGAACGGGCGGCGCCTCGCGATCATCGTCAATGAGTTCGGCGACGTCGGCATCGACGGCGAAATCCTCAAAGACTGCGGCGACGCCGCGTGTCCGGAGGAGAACATCGTCGAACTGGCCAATGGATGCCTGTGCTGCACGGTGGCCGACGAGTTCGTTCCGGCGCTCGACGCCATTCTCGCCCGCACGCCCGCTGTCGAGCACATCGTGATCGAGACGTCGGGCTTGGCGCTGCCCAAACCGCTGGTGCAGGCGTTCCATTGGCCGGCGATCAAAAGCCGCGTGACCGTGGACGGCGTGGTCGCTGTGGTCGACGGCGCGGCGCTCGCGCAGGGTCGGGTCGCCGCCGATCTCGACGCGCTGGCGCGCCAGCGCAGCGATGACGCGGCGCTCGATCACGACGACCCGATCGAAGAGGTGTTCGAGGACCAGATCGCCTGTGCCGATCTCATCGTGCTCAACAAACGCGATCTCCTCGACCCGGCCGCGCTCGACGTGGCTCTCGCCGCGGTGCGGCGCGCGCTGCCGCGCGCCGTCAAGGTCGTGACCGCGGCGGACGGCAAGGTCGATGCCGCCGCGCTGCTGGGGCTCGGAGTCGGGACGGAGGAAGACATCGCCAACCGCCGCACCCGTCACGATCTCGAGCCGGAGCACGATCATGACGACTTCGACAGCTTTGTCGTGCGGCTGCCGGAAATCGCCGAGCCCGACGCGCTCGCTGCCCGGGTCGTGGCGGTCGCCGAAGCGGGCGCGGTGTTGCGGGTGAAGGGCTTCGCCGCCGTCGCCGGCAAGCCCATGCGCCTGCAGCTGCAGGCGGTGGGGCCGCGCGTGACCCATCAATACGACCGCCGTTGGCAGCCGGGCGAAGCACGCGAAGGCCATCTGGTGGTGATCGGGCTGAAAGGAATCGATCGCGGCGCGATCGAACAGGCGCTGGCGCAGGGCTGAGAGCAGGTCGCTTTCCCGGAGGGAAGAGAGAGACGAACGGACGCAGACAAACACATGCACCTGCTCACGACCACGGCCACCACCCTCGACGAAATCGTCGAGCCGGTCGATCTGCGCCAGCCTCCCGGCGACATTGCCGTGCTCTCGTTTGCGCAGAGCGACCTCGCCGGGCTCGCCGCCGCCTGGGCGAACGAGAAGGACGCGCTGCCGAGCGTGCGTCTCGTGCATCTCTCGGACCTGCGGCACCCGCTGTCGGTCGATCTGTGGATCGATCGCGTCGCTCGGCACGCGAAGGTCATTGTCGTGCGCCTGCTCGGCGGCCTCGATTTCTGGCGCTACGGCGTCGAGCGGCTTGCCGCCCTTGCGCGCGAGCACGATATCGCGCTGGTGCTGCTGCCGGGCGAAGACCGCGACGACCCGCGCCTGGCCGAGCTGTCGAACGTCGCGCGGCCGGAGCTCGATTGTTTGCTGGCTTTCTTCCGCGAGGGCGGGCCGCAAAACATGCGCGCGCTGCTGCGGCGCCTCGCGCGCCATGCGGGGGCTGATGTCGAGACACCGCAGCCGCAGTCCCTTCCCCGCAACGCCGGCTACCTGCCGGGTGTCGGTGCGGTCGATCTCGACCGTCTCATTGCTTCGCTTTCGGGCGGCCGACCGGTCGTGCCGATCGTGCTCTACCGTGCCGCGCTGCTCGCCGCCGATCTCGCGCCGATCGACGCGCTGTGCGCGGCGCTGGGCGAGCGCGGCCTTGCTCCCGCTCCCCTCGTGGTTCCAAGTCTCAAGGACGAAGCTGCCGCCCAATTCCTGCGCGGCGCGCTCGCGCGCCTCGATCCGGCGGTGATCGTCACCACGACCGCGTTTGCGGCGACGGATGGCGCAAGCCCGACGCCGCTCGATGACCCAGCCGTCCCGGTCGTTCAGGCCGTGATCGCCAACACCAAGCGCGGCGCCTGGCAAGCGAGCCCGCGCGGGCTCGGGGCCGCCGATCTCGCCATGCACGTGGTGCTCCCCGAGTTGGACGGCCGCATTCTCGCGGGCGCGATTGCTTTCAAGGATGCGTTGCCGCCCCAGAACGGGCTCGCTTTCACCGCCCTGATCAATCGGCCCGAACCCGATCGGGTCGCGCTGGTGGCCGCGCGGATCGCCGCGCTGGTGGCGCTCCAACGGACGAAGCCCGCCGAGCGGCGCATCGGCGTGCTGATGCCGGACTATCCGGGCGCGCTTGGCCGCACCGGCTACGCCGTCGGGCTCGACGTGCCTGAAAGCGTCGTCGCACTGCTCTGCGACCTCGAGGCGACCGGCTACACGATTGAAAACGCGCCGGAAAACTCTCGCTCGCTCCTCGCCAGGATAGGAGCAGGTTCGTCTTTACCTCACACGGATGATGAACAGGCACGGCTGTCGCTCGCCGACTATGTGCAGCACACGGCAAGCTTGCCATCCGGCCTGCTCGCGCGCCTGAACAGCGCCTGGGGCGAACCCGCGCATGATCCGGACGTGCGCGACGGGGCGTTCCGGTTCCGGGCATGCGTGTGCGGTCATGTCATCGTTGCGCTGGCGCCCGATCGCGGCCGCGTCTTGGAACGCCGCGCCGATTATCACGACCCGACGCTCCCGCCGCGCCACGCGCTCCTCGCCTTCGGGGTGTGGCTGCGGCAACACGCGAAGGTTCAGGCGCTCGTCCACATGGGCGCGCACGGGACGCTCGAATGGCTTCCGGGCAAGGCCGCGGCTTTAAGCGAAAGTTGTTATCCCGAAACCATCGTTGGCGCCCTGCCCGTCATCTATCCCTTCATCGTCAGCAATCCGGGCGAAGCCGCGCAGGCCAAGCGCCGGATCGCCGCGGTGACGATCGGCCACGCACCGCCGCGGCTTGTTTCTAACAGTCTCAGCGGCGAGCTTCGCGAACTCGAGCGGTTGGTCGATGAGTACGCGCAGGCCGACGGCCTCGACCGGCGCCGCCGCGAACGCCTGGCGCGGCTCATCGTCGAGCATGCGGAGCGTTCCGGACTGGCGCGCGAGGCGGGCGTCGCAATGGACTTCGATCCCGACCAGGCGCTGCGCCGCATCGATGCGTGGCTGTGCGACCTCAAGGACCTGCGCATCAAGGACGGCCAGCACGTCTATGGTCGCGCCGCGCCGGACGCCGATCCCCTCTGGCAGGCAAGCGCTGCCGCCGAGCGAGCGGCGATTCTCGCCGCGCTCGACGGACGGCGGGTGGCGCCCGGCCCGGCGGGCGCGCCGGAGCGCGGCCGCCGCGACGTCCTTCCCACCGGCCGCAATCTTTTCACCGCCGACCCGCGCGCATTGCCGACCCGCACCGCCTTCGACCTCGGAAGGCTCGCCGCCGACGACGTGATCCGCGGCTACCTCCAGATTCACGGCGAGATGCCGCGCACGCTGGTGATCGACCTGTGGGGGAGCGCCAGCCTGCGCACCGGGGGCGAAGAAATCGCGCAGGGCCTTTCGCTGATGGGCTGCCGGCCCGCCTGGGATCACGCGACCGGGCGCGTCACCGGCGTCGAAGTCGAGCCCACGGCCACCATCGGCCGAGCGCGGGTCGATGTGACCTTTAGGGTGTCAGGCCTGTTCCGCGACCTCTTCCCGACCCAGATCGCGTTGCTCGACGCGGCTGTGCGCGCGGTCGCCGCGCGCGACGAGGCCGATGATGACAATCCGCTCGCCGCTGCGGCGCGCAGCGGCGGCGAAGCTGCACCAGCACGCATTTTCGGCACCGCACCAGGAGCCTACGGCGCCGGCATCGAGGATTTGCTCGGGCGCGAGCATGACCGCGCGACGCTCGGCGCCGCTTACCTTGCGGCGGCCTCCCACAGCTACGGTGCCGCGGCCGATGACGGTACGCCCGCGCCCGGTGCATTCGCCGAGCGCGTCGCCGCCGCCGATCTCCTGGTGCATCCGAGCGACGACCCCGGTCGCGATTTGTTGGAAGGCCTTGCCGACGTGGGTTTCGTCGGCGGGTTTGCCGCGGCGGCAGCCGTGCTCGGCCGCGCGCCCGATCTGATCATCCTCGATGCGACCGATCCGCACCGTCCCCGCGCCCGCCCGCTCTCGGCGGCGCTGGCGCGCATCGTACGCGGCCGCGCCGTCGATCCGCGGTTCATCGCGGGGCAGATGCGCCATGGCCCGCGCGGCGCCGCCGAACTTGCCGAGACCGCGGATCGCCTGGTCGATTTCGCCGAGACCACCGGCGCGGTGCCGAGCACGCTGATCGATCTGGTGCACGAAGCGTATCTGGCCGACCAGCAAGTACGCGCGTTCCTGGTACGCGAGAACCCGGGTGCCGCGCGCGCCATCGCCGAACGGCTGGTGAGCGCGCGGCGGCAAGGGCTGTGGCACCCGCGGCGCAATGACGTGGACGCAACGCTCGCGGCGCTTCTTGCGGAGTCTGCATCATGACCCGCCGCGGAGCCTGTCCCGGATTGGCCGATCCGCTGCCGACCGGCGACGGCTTGCTCGCACGGCTCGCGGTCACGCGCGCGCTGCCGCTCGATTACTTTGCGGATTTATGCGCGGCCGCCCGCGAACACGGCAACGCAATTATCGAAATCACGTCGCGCGGCAGCCTCCAGGTGCGAGGACTTACGGCAGGGTCGGCACCGGCATTTACCGCCGCCGTGGGGGCGCTCGACATTGCCGATGCCGCCGGCGGCCGCGTCCTCGGCAATCCGCTCGCCGGCCTCGATGCGCACGAAATATTCGATATGACCGACGCTGCCGGCCGGCTACGCGAAGCGCTGGTCGAGAGCGGCCTCGCCGCAAGGCTTGCGCCAAAGGTATCCGTCGTCATCGACAGCGGCGGCGCGATTAGCCTCGACACGATCCCGTGCGACGTCCGGATGCGGGCCGAAGCGGCAAGCGAAGGAATGCAATTCCAAATCATCGTGGCGACGCACGGCGCGGGTGAAGCCTCGCTCGGGACGGTCGCGTCGGAAAATGCGACAGATGCGGTCCTCGCGCTGCTCGAAAGGATCGCGGCGCGCGGGCCAACGGCGCGCGCGCCGGATCTCCATTACCTCCCCCGAAAGACGGGAGCCCGGCACCGCGAAGCGGCGCCGGGTGGGGCGATCGGCACCCATATCCTGCGTGACGGCGGGGTCGCGCTCGGGATCGGACTGGCTTTCGGCCACAGCGATACCAAAACGCTCAACGACCTCATCGACGCGGCGCGGCGTGCCCATGCGGCCTCGGTGCGCCCTGCCCCCGGCCGCGTGCTGCTGATAATCGGGCTGCCGCCCAAGCGCGCCGCCGGACTCCGCATCGCGGCCGAGCGGCTCGGATTCATCACCACGCCAGACGATCCGCGCCGGCGGGTCGTTGCGTGTGCGGGGGCGCCCGCCTGCGCGGCGGCTCGACTGCCAACGCGCGCTCTGGCACCGGCGGTCGCGGCGGCAGCGACGCTCGACGGGTCAATGACGATTCACCTTACCGGATGTGCGAAGGGCTGCGCCCATCCCGGTGCGGCCGCGCTGACGATCGTCGGCCGGGAAGGCTATTGCGGCATTGTGCGCAACGGCCGTGCGCAAGATGCGCCGACCGCGTTCGTCGCGCCCGACGAACTGCCCCGATACCTCGCACAACGCGCCGCTATGCCGGAGACCGCCCATGGATGAGCGCATCGGTTATTTGCGCGACGGCGCTGCCATCTATGAGCGCTCCTTCGCCATCATTCGTGCCGAGGCCGACCTCACGCGCTTCTCGCCGGAAGAGGCCGATGTCGCGGTTCGCATGGTTCACGCTTGCGGGCTGGTCGAAGCGGCACGCCATATCGTCTTCGGCGCTGGGCTGGTCGATGCGGCCCGCGCGGCGCTCGCGGCCGGCGCTCCGATCCTGTGCGACGCCGAAATGGTGGCGCACGGCATCACGCGCGCGCGGCTGCCCGCGCGCAACGAGGTGATCTGCACGCTCAACGACCCCCGCGTGCGGGCGCTGGCGCAGAGCCTCGGCACGACCCGCACGGCGGCGGCCATCGATCTGTGGGGCGAGAAGCTCGCCGGCGCGATCGTGGCGATCGGCAACGCGCCGACGGCGCTGTTCCGGCTGCTGGAATTGTTGGATGCCGGCGGGCCGCGGCCTGCCGCCGTGCTTGGCATTCCGGTCGGCTTCGTCGGGGCGGCGGAAGCGAAGGAGGCGCTGATGCAGCACACCCGCGTGCCGTTCCTCGTGGTGCGCGGCCGGCTCGGCGGCAGCGCCATGGCGGCAGCCGCCGTCAATGCTCTCGCACGGGCGGGCACATGAGCATCGGCAAATTGATAGCGGTCGGCGTCGGCCCAGGCGATCCCGAGCTGATGACACTCAAGGCCGTGCGCGCGCTGGCGCGTGCCGACGTCGTCGCGCATTTCTGCAAGGCCGGCAACGGCAGCAACGCGCGCATGATCGCAGCCGCTCATCTAAAATCGGGCGTCGTCGAATTGCCTTTCGGCTATCCGGTGACGACCGAAATCGCCCGCGACGAGCCCGCCTATCGCGATGCCATCTGCGCGTTCTACGACGGCGCGGCGGCGTCCGTTGCCGCGCTGCTCGACGCCGGCCGGACGGTGGCCGTGCTCGCCGAAGGCGACCCGCTGTTCTACGGCTCCTACATGCACCTGCATGCGCGGCTTGCCGCGCGCTATCCTTGCGAGATCATCGCCGGCATCACCGGCATGTCGGGCTGCTGGTCCGCGGCCGAAACGCCGATTGCGCAAGGCAACGACGTCTTCACCGTGCTGTCCGGCTTGCTGCCGGAAGGCGAACTCGCCCGCCGCCTCGGCGACGCGGACGCGGCGGTCATCATGAAAGTGGGGCGCCACCTGCCGAAGGTACGGCGCGCGCTCGGCACGGCACGGCGGCTCGACCGGGCCATCTATGTGGAGCGCGGCACCATGCCGGAAGCGGTCGTGATGCCGCTCGCCGCCAAGAACGACGACGACGCACCGTATTTCGCGGTCGTGCTGGTGCCCGGCTGGGAGGCAAGGCCGTGACCGGCCAGCTCGCCGTCGTCGGCATCGGCCCGGGTGACGCGCGTTGGCTCACCGTCGAGGCGCAAGCGGCGCTCGACGGTGCCGAGGCGCTTTACGGCTATGGCGGTTATCTCGATCGCGTGCCCGTTCGCCAGGGACAAAGCCGCCATCGTTCCGACAACCGCGAGGAAATGAAACGCGCCGCCGCCGCCCTCGACCATGCCGCGCAGGGCGCACGGGTGGCACTCGTATCCGGGGGCGATCCCGGCGTCTTCGCCATGGCGGCCGCCGTCTGCGAGGCGATCGAAACCGGCCCGCCCGCCTGGCGCGCACTCGACGTGACGGTCGTTCCCGGAATCAGCGCGATGCTAGCGGTCGCGGCGCGCGCCGGCGCGCCGCTCGGCCACGACTTCTGCGTCCTCTCGCTCTCCGACAATCTCAAGCTCTGGGACGTCATCGAACGTCGCCTTGACGCCGCCGCCACAGCCGGCTTCGTGATCGCATTTTATAATCCGGTTTCGCGCGCGCGGCCGTGGCAACTCGCGAGCGCGTTCGACCGGTTGCGCGGGCATCTGCCGGGCGCAACGCCGGTGGTTTTCGGCCGTTCGGTCGGTCGGCCTGACGAAGCGGTCACGGTGACGACGCTTGCTGCCGCCGACGCCAGCGCCGCCGATATGGCCACCTTGGTGATTGTCGGCTCGCGCGCGACGCGCGTCGTCGCGCGGGAGGGACGGCCGCTGGTCTACACGCCCCGCGCGCTCACGAAGGCGAGCGCATGATCGAGCCACGCGATCGCTTCCGTCACGCTCGCAACGCTCGGCACGGCCGGCAAGGGCGGGCGGCGCAGCAGGATCACCTCGATCCCGAGCGCCCGCGCGGCGGCAATCTTGCCGTAGGTTGCCTCCCCGCCGCTGTTCTTCGCGACGATCACGTCGATCGCATGCGCGCGCAGCAGCGCGCGCTCCGTCGCTTCGGCAAACGGGCCGCGCGCGACCAAATAACTCGCATGCGGAACCGGCAGCGGCGGAACGACCGGATCGACGCTGCGCACGAGATAATCATGCTGCGGCGCCGTGCCGAATGGCTGGATTTCCTTTCGGCCGAGGGCAAGAAACACGCGCCGCGGCGCCGACCCGAGTGCCTCGACTGCCGCGGGCACGTCGGCGACCTCGCTCCAGCGATCGCCCGCGACCGCCTGCCAAGGCGGCCGGCGCAACGCGAGGAGCCGCACGCCGGCGGCTTCGGCCGCGCGCGCGGCATTTGCGGAAATCACCGCGGCATAGGGATGCGTCGCGTCGATCAGCGCCCTGATGGGTTCCGCGCGCAGATAGGCGGCGAGCCCTTCGGCGCCGCCGAAGCCGCCGATGCGCACCGGCGCTGGTTGCGCCGCCGGCGCCGTCGTGCGGCCGGCGAGCGAAAGCGTGATCGCCAGGTCGGCACGGCCGCGCAGGCGCTCGGCGAGCCGGCGTGCCTCCAGCGTGCCGCCAAGGATGAGGACGCGATGCATGGCATTTGCTGATCAGCGCGAGCGCGAGAGTGCCGCACCGCCGCGGTGGTTGTCCATCGTGGGCATCGGCGAGGACGGCGTCGACGGGCTGACCCCGACCGCCCGCGGGCTCATCGCGGCGGCCGAAATCGTGTTCGGCGGCAAGCGTCATCTCGCGCTCGCCGGCATGCTCATCCGCGGCGCGGCGCGCCCATGGCCGAGCCCGTTCGATCGCGCCGTCGAGGAGGTCGTTGCACATCGCGGCCGGCAGGTATGCGTGCTCGCCTCGGGCGATCCTTTTCTCTACGGCATCGGCGCGTTGCTCGCCCGCCGCGTCGACGCCGCCGAAACCATCGTCATCCCGGCGCCCTCCGCGTTCAGCCTGGCGGCGGCACGGCTCGGATGGCCGCTCTCGGACGTCACCCAGGTATCGCTGCACGGACGCGCGACCGATCGCATCCGGCCGCATCTGCACCCGGGCGCCAAGGTCCTGGCCCTGACCTCTGACGGCGAAGGGCCGACGGCGCTCGCGCGATTGCTCGCGGCAAGCGGCTTCGGACCGTCCAGGCTCACGGTGCTGGAGGCGCTCGGCGGTCCGCGCGAACGGCTGCGCACCGCGTCCGCCGCGGCATTCCATCTTGCCGGGATCGATCCCCTCAACGTCGTGGCGATTGAGGTGATCGCAGCGGCCGACGCGCGGGTCCTGGCGCGGGCGCCCGGACTGCCAGATGAGCTTTATGAGCACGACGGGCAGCTCACCAAACACGAGATCCGCGCCGTGACGCTCTCGGCGCTGGCGCCGCGGCGGCACGAATTATTGTGGGACATCGGTGCGGGCGCCGGCTCGGTCGCGATCGAGTGGATGCTTGCGGACGCGTCGTTGCGCGCTGTTGCCGTCGAGGCGCGCCCGGATCGCGCGGCCCGCATCCGGCGCAACGCCGCCGCGTTCGGCGTTCCCGAGCTCGAGGTGATCGAAGGCGCAGCGCCGGACGCGTTGAAAGACCTGCCGGCGCCCCATGCGATTTTCGTTGGCGGCGGGGCCAGCGACGCCGGCGTGATCGAAACTGCGATTTCACGATTGCGACCGGGCGGCCGCCTGGTGATCAATGCGGTGACGCTTCAGAGCGAGGCCTTGCTGCTGGAACGGCACGCGGCACTCGGCGGCGACCTCACCCGCGTGGCCATCGCCCGCGCCGATGCTCTCGGCGGCACGAGCGGGTGGCGCCCGGCGCTGCCGGTGACGCAATGGGCCTGGACCAAACAATGATCGTCGCCGGCGTGGGTTGCCGGAAGGGCACCTCGGCGCGCGAGATCGGCGCTGCGATCGACGCGGCGCTCTCGCGCGCCGGCATGCGCAGCGAGGCGCTCGACGTCATCGCAACTCCGGCGCTCAAGAGCGCCGAGGCCGGTATTGCCGCTGCCGCGAACGAGCTTGGCGTGCCGCTCGTTCTGGTTCCGCAGGCGGAACTCGAAGCGGCCGGCGCACGGACCGTGACCCGCTCCGAGCGTGTGGTTGCCCTCATCGGCGTGCCGTCGGCGGCGGAAGCGGCCGCGCTCGCCGCGGCCGGTCCGGCCGCGCGCCTCGTCGCACCGCGCACCGCCGTCGGCCCGGCAACCTGCGCGCTCGCGAGTTCCGAGGGTTTACCGTGACCGTGCATTTCATCGGTGCCGGTCCGGGCGCGGCCGACCTCATTACCGTGCGCGGGCGAGATCTCTTGGCGCGCTGCCCGGTCTGCCTCTACGCCGGGTCCATCGTGCCGGGCGAGATGCTCGCGTGGTGCCGCAAAGACGCGCGGCTCGTCGACACCGCGCCCATGACCCTCGATGGGATCGAGGCCGAATACGTCGCCGCGCATTCTGCCGGCCATGACGTCGCGCGGCTCCATTCCGGCGATCTTTCGGTGTTCAGCGCCGTCGCCGAGCAAATCCGGCGTCTCGAACGTCGCGGGATTCCCTACACGCTCACGCCGGGGGTGCCGGCCTTCGCGGCCGCGGCAGCCGTGCTCGGTCGCGAGCTCACCCTGCCGGAAGTGACGCAAAGCGTGGTGCTCACGCGCATGCTGGGCCGCGCGTCGCGCATACCCGAGCGCGAGCGGCTCGCGGCCTTCGCGGCGACCGGCGCAACGCTCGTCATTCATTTGGCCGTTCAAGCGCTCGAAGCCATCGTGGCGGAATTGACGCCGTTCTATGGCGATGACTGCCCGGTCGCGGTCGTCGCGCGCGCGAGCTGGCCGGAGCAAAAAATAATCGCCGGAACGCTCGGGGATATCGTCAGGCTGATGGCGACCGCGCCGGTCGAGCGAACCGCGGTTGTTCTCGTCGGGCCCGCGTTAGCTGCCGAGGATTTCCGCGACAGCTCGCTCTATGACCCCAATTATCGCCGCCGCTTCCGCGAGGGAGCCGCCTCGTGAGCCGGCCGGAACGGCGCCCGGCCCGCCAATTGGCCGTCGCGATCGAACAGAAGAATCTCGAGGCTGATGTCGGTATCCGCAACAACGCGCGCGGCCGTCCGCCAGGCCGCCGCCGCAACCGCATCGCCGAGCGCGATCCCTTCCGAACGCGCGTCGGCGAAAGCTTGCGCGGCGGTGTTGGCGCCCGCGATGCGTTCGGCAAGGGCCGCGGAGCCGCCGGACGCAGTCGCGACGGCGGCAAGTGCCGGCAGGTCGACCGCGCCGCGCTTGGAATGCAAATCCAGCAGGCCTTGCGCGAGCTTCGTCATCTTGGCGACGCCGCCCGCGATGGTGACGCGCGGGATCGGATGGGCGCGCAGATATTTGAGCATTCCGCCCACGAAATCGCCCATGTCGATGAGCGCCACGTCGGGCAGCCCGTGGAGCGCGCACACCGCGGCTTCCGAGGTCGATCCGGTCGAGCCGGCGACGTGAGCAAATCCGCCGGCGCGCGCCACGTCGATCCCCTGGCGGATCGAATAGATCCAGGCGGCGCACGAATAGGGCACGACGATCCCGGTCGTGCCGAGAATCGAGAGCCCGCCAACGATGCCGAGGCGCGCGTTGACCGTGCGTGCCGCAAGCGCCTCGCCCCCCGGAATGGCGATCTCGACGTCAACATCCGCGGTCCGGCCGTTTGCCGCGGCGACTTCCTCGATCGCGGCGCGGATCATCCGGCGCGGCACCGGATTGATGGCCGGCTCGCCCGGCGGCAGCGGCAGGCCGGGGCGCGTCACCGTGCCCACGCCCTCGCCAGCGCGAAAGGCCACGCCCGCTCCCGGCGCGCCGGGCCGCACGGTTGCGAGAATAAGCGCGCCATGCGTGACGTCGGGATCATCGCCCGCGTCTTTGACGATGCCTGCCGTCGCGCTGCCGCTCTCATGATGATGAGTCGCGAGCGCGAAGGCAGGCCGCTCCCCGCGCGGCAACGTCACCTCGACGGGATCGGGAAATTCGCCGGTAACAAGCGCCGTATAGGCCGCCTTGGCGGCAGCGGCCGCGCAGGTGCCGGTGGTCCAGCCCCGGCGCAATGGGCGACCGGGTATCGCCTCGCCCGTTTGGTCTTCGTCAGCCGCCACGTCATAGCTCCGTTCAGTGATCAAGATACCGCGCCATGCCCGTGAGCAAACAGGACGCGCTCGTCGCGCTGCGCGGCACCTTCCCGGTGCTGGAGCCGGGCCACGTGTGGCTCGCCGGCGCCGGCCCGGGCGATCCGGGGCTGCTGACCCTCGATGCCCTCGCCGGCCTGGCGCAGGCTGACGTGGTGGTGCACGACGCGCTGGTCGACAGGCGCGTCCTGGCGCTCGCCCGTTCCGGTGCCACCCTCGAGTTCGCCGGCAAGCGCGGCGGCAAGCCGTCGCCGACCCAGGCGGACATCAGCAAACGCCTCGTTGCGCTCGCACGCGAGGGACGGCGGGTGCTGCGCCTCAAGGGGGGCGACCCTTACGTATTCGGGCGTGGCGGCGAGGAAGCGCTGGCGCTTGCCGGCGCCGGCATTCCGTTTCGGGTGATCCCCGGCGTCACCGCAGGGCTCGCCGCGTTGGCGGCGGCCTCCATTCCGGCCACCATGCGGCGCATCAACCAGGCGCTCGTGTTCGCGACCGGCCAGGGGGCGAGCGACGAGCATGGCCTCGACTGGGCCGCGCTCGCGCGCACCGGGCAGCCGATCGTGATCTACATGGCCATGCACAATCTGGCGCAAATCGCCGCGGCGCTCGCACAGGGCGGGCTCGCGCCGGAGACGCCCGCAGCCGTCATCGCGGCGGCAACGACCGAACAGGAGCGCATTCTCGTCTCCCAGCTCGATCGTGTGGCTGCCGAAGCCAAGGCGGCCGGAATGGAGCCGCCGGCGATCGTCGTCATCGGCGACATCGTTGCCGCGCGCGACCGCATCATCGGCAAGACGCGATGAGCGCGCGCGGCATCCTGGTGAGCGCGCCGCGCTCGGGCGCCGGCAAGACCATCGTCACTCTCGCGCTGCTGGCGGCGCTGCGGCGGCGCGGCGTTGTCGTGTGTGCCGCCAAAGCCGGGCCAGACTATATCGATCCGGCTTTCCATGCCGCCGCAGCCGGCTGCGCGAGCGTCAATCTCGACACCTGGGCGATGCCGCCGCCGCTGATAGACCGGCTGGTGCAACAAACCTCAACCGGCGCCGATCTCATCGTGATCGAAGGCGCGATGGGGCTGTTTGACGGGCTGCCCGGGACGGTCGGCCGCAGCGGCGCCGCGGCCGATCTCGCGCGCCGTTTTTCTCTTCCGGTGCTGCTCGTGCTCGACGTCTCGGGCCAGTCGCAGACTGCCGCCGCGATCGTCCGCGGCCTCGGCGCGCATGATGTGGCCGTGCGCATTGCCGGCGTCGTGCTCAATCGGGTGGGAAGCGAGCGGCACCGCGCGCTGGCGGCAGACGCGATCGCCGCCCTCGGCGTTCCGGTTGTGGGCGCCCTGCCCCGCGATGCCAATCTCGCGTTGCCCGAACGCCATCTTGGACTTGTGCAGGCGCGCGAACATGCCGACCTGCCGGCGTTCGTCGAGCGCCTCGCCGCGACGGCCGAGCAATACATCGACCTCGACAAGATCCTGGCGAGCACCGCCATGCTCACGGCTCCGCCCTCTGCCCACGAGAGCGCGGGGACCCTTCCTCCGCCGGGAACCCGCATCGCGCTGGCGACCGATGCCGCGTTCACGTTTGTTTATCCGCATGTGCTCGACGGATGGCGCCAGGCGGGCACGGAGGTCGTGCGGTTTTCGCCGCTTGCCGACGAGCCGCCGCCGGACGCCTGCGATTGCTGCTGGTTGCCCGGCGGCTATCCCGAGCTGCACGCTGGCGCGCTCGCCGCGGCGACGCGGTTCCGCGCCGGGCTTGCGCAGTTCGCGGCGACGCGGCCGGTGCACGGCGAGTGCGGCGGCTACATGGTGCTGGGCGAAGCGCTTATCGACGCCAGCGGCAGCCGCCACCCCATGGCCGGCCTGCTCGGGCATGTCACGAGCTTTGCCGAGCGCCGGCTGCATCTCGGCTATCGCGAGGCACAGCTCTTGGGTGGATGTCCGATCGGGCCGGCCGGTGCGCGCGTGCGCGGCCACGAGTTCCACTACGCGACGTTGTCGTCACGGGCCGGCGATGACCCGCTCGCCGAACTCAGCGACGGCGAAGGCCGCCGGCTCGGGACGACCGGCGGGCGGCGCGGGCACGTGACGGGCACGTTCTTTCACGCGATCGCGGCAAGCGGCTGACGAAATTTGATTATTGGCGCTCGCGGAAAATATACTGGAAGTGCTCGAAGCCGCCGCGCACGAAGGTGCAGTTGAGCGTCTCGCCGGTTTTGGCGTCGTAGCACTGCCACCGGCCGCGCTCGACTCCCGTCGGGAAGGCTCGGTAGGGCGAGACGAACGCGCCATCCATGTACAAATATTCGTAGCGCGCGGTATCGGGATGGGTCGGACCGAAACAAGCACTCGTCAGCAGCGAGAAGCTCGCACCCAAGACGAAAGGCCGACAATAGCGCTGGAGCATGCTGCGTCCTGCACTACCGAATCATCTGACGACACCTCATTGTCACGGAACGTCGGCTTTCGCCAGTGCCGCGAACCCGAAGTTCGCACAACAATTGCCGCAAGTCAGATTGCAAACTTCGGGTTCGGAGCGACACTGGAATCATAGATTTGCAAGCGCCCTTCGATTCCGAAGTTCGCTCCAGAGCGTGCGGCAAACTCGGGCGAACTTCGGAATCGGGACACTAGTCGGACTCTTTGCCCGCGAACCGGGGATCAGTCGCGCGATCTCTCCGCGACGCCCGCCTGGGCGAAGGTCGCCATGCCGATGTGACAGGCCAGCGCGGCCCGCAGCACCAGCACCGCGACCGCGGCCCCGGAGCCCTCGCCGAGCCGCATGCCGAGATCGAGCAGCGGCCGCAGGCCGAGTTCGGCGAGCAGGATGCGATGACCGGCCTCGGCCGAGACGTGTGCCGCCATGGCATGGTCGAGCGCGCCGGCCTTGAGCCTGGCCAATGCTGCCGCCGCGGCCGTGCTGACGAATCCATCGAGCACAACCGGGATGCGCCGGCGGCGCGCCGCCAAGGCGGCGCCCAGAATGGCGGCAAGCTCGCGGCCTCCGAAGGCCGCCGCGCAGGCCAGCGGATCAGACAAAAGTGCCGCGTGGCGCGCCAGCGCGCGATCGATCGCCGCGCGTTTACGCTCCAGTCCGGCATCGTCGACGCCGGTGCCGCGGCCGGCCCACCGTGCACCCCTGCCGCCGAACAGCGCGGCGGCAAGCGCGGCGGCGGCCGTGGTGTTGCCGATCCCCATTTCGCCCAGGCAGACGAGATCAGTTTCCGGCGGAACCGCGTCGTATCCAGTCTCGACCGCAGCGAGGAACTCCCGCTCCGTCATGGCGGGAGTGACGGTAAAGTCGCCCGTCGGCGCATCGAGCGAAAGCGGCAGCACCCGCAAATGCGCGTCGGCCGCGCGCGCAAGCTGATTGATTGCCGCGCCGCCTGCGGCGAAGTTCGCCACCATCTGGCCGGTGACGGCGTCTGGATAAGCAGACACGCCCTGCGCCGTGACACCGTGATTTCCTGCAAACACCAGGATGTCGACACGGTCGAGGCGCGGCGGGCTTCGGCCTTGCCATCGCGCCAGCCAGGCGACCGCCTCCTCGAGCCGGCCGAGGCTGCCGGCCGGCTTCGTCAGCGTCGCCTCGCGCGCCGCAACGGCGGCCGCGGCCGCCGCGTCGCCGGCGGGAAGCTCGCCGCAGGCGGCGCGCAATTCGGCAAGGGAAGCGAATCTCATTCGTGTGGCGCTGACGCTTCTGGGGTTGAGGACGCAGCCGTAAGGATCGACATCGTCTAGCAAATGCCCGCCGCCCCGTTCTATAAGCCTGAGCGAGGAAGGGCTCGGAAGTATGCACGACAGGGACGATTGGCCGAGCCGGCTGACGCGCGATCTGACGGTCGCACTCGCCTTCTATACGCGCCTGCCCATCCCGCATGCTGACGCGGCCGTCGGCGAAGAACTCGCGCGCGCCAGTTGGGCCGCGCCGATCGCGGGCGCGGTGGTTGGCGCTATCGGGGCGCTTGCCTATGGGCTCGCCCACGCCGCCGGCCTTGGCCCGCTCCCCGCATCCGGGTTGGCGCTCCTCGCCACGGTCGTGCTCACCGGGGCGCTGCACGAAGACGGCCTTGCCGATACGGCCGACGCGTTCGGTGCCGGCGCCATTCCGGAAGATCGCCTGGCCATCATGCGCGACAGCCGGATCGGTACATTCGGCGCCTGCGCACTCATCCTTTCGCTTGGGCTGCGATGGGCGGCCCTGGCAAGCCTTGCCGGCCCCGGGCGCGTTGCCGTCGCGCTCATCGCCGCGCATGCGGCCGCGCGTGCCGTGCCACCGCTGCTCATGCTCATGATCCCGCCCGCGCGCCCCGATGGACTCTCAGCCGCTGTCGGCCTGCCTCCGTCCGACAGCGTCGCGGTCGCGGCGGTGCTGGGTTTTGTCGCGCTCATCGTCGCGCTCGGACTTCGCCACGGGCTGATCGCAGCGGTGCTGCTGGCACTCTCGCTCTTTGTGATGCAGCGACTTGCGCTCATGAAGATCGGCGGCCAGAGCGGCGACGTGCTCGGCGCGCTCGAACAGGTTTGCGAAGTGCTCGTGCTTCTCGTCGCAGCAAGGGGCTGACATTCCTTCGATCCGAGCTAGGATCACGCGAAGGCAAAAGGAGATGTCGGATGCATCGATGGCAGGCGGGCGCGGTCGTTGCCGCATTGTTGGCGCTCGGTTCCGCAGCCGACGCCCAGGTGCTCCGTTGCACCGGCGATCTCGTGTTCGAGGACAGCATGGCGCGGCACGTGACGCTGTTCGTCGATCCGGACGAAGGCTCGGTGAAAAATCCGGCGTGTCACAAATATCCCGAGCTGCGCGGCTTTTGTGCCGGCGTGATCGGCAAGGCGCGGGATCACGAGTTCGTCTTCGGCACCGCATCGGGCACCACGGTTAGCGAGGAAGACTCCAAGCTCCGCATCGAGCTCATCCGCACGAACGGGCAGATCGGGACAGCCTCGGTGCTCAACCGCTGGCCGCGCGTAACTTTCCTCGGCCGCTGCGCGCCGAACCGGATCGCGGCGCGGCGCCGGATGTGAAAAGGCTAGCTAGCCCCCCTCTCTACGGACTAATCCCGAGATACCGGCAACAAAGAATGTCGTCATCGCCCACCCAAAGAAAGTATTGAAAAACACGAGAGAGCTCGCGCCGCGATCGGGAAACTGGCACAACACTCCTACCCTATCGCACCACAGCGAACCTCCCATATGTGCTGTCAGGGATTTACTGCTGAGCGGTTCGACAACCCAATTCTTTTTCTGATTTAAATCGACAATGGGGACCAAGGTATCGATGGCATAGATCAATGCATTAAATCTCACGCGTGGAGAAGCGGCGGAGCTCGGCACGATCGCTCCGTCCCGATAGGCTGCATCAAAGACAAAGGCACTCAATATCGCCCACCCAAGGAGAATCCATATTGGCCGAAACCTTGCAAAACCATATCTTAGAACGGCGTCAAGCGTGTGTCGTGCCGTTTGGCGCCACCGCTTGTAATTGCTGTAGCGCGTGCGGTTGCGCTCGAGCTGCACCAAGATCTTGTTTGCGGCGGCTTCATGCCCACCTTCCCGCACCACCCTTGCAAGCTGAATGTACGGCTGGGGCTTGAATCGGCGTATCGCCTGGTCGAGCCCGGCAGCGCGTCCTACCATGATGGCACATGCCAGGCGCCAATTCCCAATTCTCGTGTTTCGGTTCAAAATCGCATATTGGCCGTCCAGCTCCCGAAGCCGCCAGTCGAAATCGTTTGACGGCATCGCTACGGTTGCGTATCTGCACCCAGTGATATCGAACCTATCAAGCTTACTCCAGCTTTCCGCATGATCTTCAACGGCGTCAACGGTTGAGCCGCGTAGATAGAGCCAAAAATCGTATTGACCGGCGTCAGTTGCCGGCAGCCTTTCAATATCCTGCCAAAGGAACGTGCCAGTCACAGCGGCGCGCGGAGCGTAGATCCCGCACAACCCGCGATATAGTGCGACATGACCCCGAGGGAGGTCGTAAAGCTCCGCAATCATCAGGCGATTATCGAAACGATGGCGATAACTCCCGGTCAAATCGAAAATCGCCTCGCGAGCGCGAAAACCCTGACGTAATGTTGCCTGGACGAAACGAAATATGCCGTTTGTCACCGTTCCCTCGTCAATGAATGTCGTTCCTGAGACACTGATGCCATCCGCCACCAACGTTTCCTCTCCGGGAAAATCGAACCGCGCAGCCTCGCAAACAAAGTCGCCGCCAACGCGGGCATTGATGAGCCTGACACTGCCGTGAACTTCACATTGTTCCGTAAACACGACATCGCCGCCCACCTCCAATCCGTCGCCTCTGAATACATACCAATCGTCCTCCTCGGGGTTCGGCACCGTTCGCACCGCCGCCAATGGCGCGGCAGTGAAGAGGCCGCCGCTCATGTCGAGGTCGCCGCCGATTTTGGCCCCGTCGAAGCGAATGGCGCCGATCGAAGAGAATCGTCGTTCAGTTGGCGCCTTCATTTTCGTCAGGTACACGCTTCCCTTGATAACGGCTCCCGCTGCCGACAGGCTATATCGGCCGGCACTTCGCAGCGTCGCGCCGGAACAATCAAGATTGCGGGAGATTTGGCTGCCGTTGATGCGAACCTCGCCGTCCGCGGTAAAGCCGTTGCCGAGCAGAACATTGCCCTCGACGGCAAGTCCATCGGCAAGCAGCGGAACTTGCTGAGGGTCATGCTGGGCAGTGAGCAAGCAGCCGCGCAAATCCAAATTGCCGTGGATCGCTGCCCCGCACAGCCGAATACGCTGAGAGACGACAAAAGGTCCGCCCGGCGGCTCAGGAAAGCTTGTCGATTCTTGCGGCATCGGAGCCCGAATCATCAGAGACCCTGACGCACTCAGGCGATCTGCCAATAGCTCCGAGGTCTCGCCGGAAATCAGATCGAAACCGATGATCTTCGAATCGCTGAGATCAATTCCTCCCAGAAATCGGCAATTCGTGAAGCGAACCAGGAATTTAAGCTCGATCCCGCTCAGGTCCAGCCGGTCGTTCACATCGAATATTGAGGCTCCATCAAGTACGAAGCGTCCGATCGGCAGCCCCGATTTGGGGATTTGCTCCAACAGAAACGCCCGGAGAAAAACAGCTCTCACATCAGGACCCGTTGCGGGGGACGCGGTAACCTCCAGCTGGCGCTGCGGACCGACGACCGCCGCATTGAGCGCAGCCACCATTGCTCTTTCGAGCGGATGTACCGCAGCGACGGCGGCCACGGCGCGCGGAGGCGTACCCATATGTCCTCAATGCTCTTCAGCGAATCCGACCAAGTGTTATCATTATACAAACATCGGTTGTCAGTCTATCCACACTCGGCCGGGCGCAACCAAATGCCGGCCCTGAGCGGGTCGCGAGCCGCAACGGCTACTGGTGCCGCCCCATGGCCGAGTTTTTCTTCGTGTCGCGCATGAAAAGGTAGACGACGAGCGACACGGCGATGCAGGCGGTCAGATAATAATAAAACCACTCCTCGTGCCCGGCGGTCTTGAACGAGAGCGCGACCGACTCCGCGGTGCCGCCGAACAGCGACACCGTGATGGCGTAGGGCAGCCCGACGCCGGTCGCGCGGACCTTGGTGGGGAATAGTTCCGCCTTCACCACCGCATTGATCGAGGTGTACCCGGAAACGATCAGCCAAGCCGCGGCAATCAACAGAAACGCCGTAAAGGCGTCGCGCGCCTGCTCCAACGTCGTGAGCAGCGGAATCGTGAATAACGTGCCCGCGACGCCGAACCCGATCAGCAGCCATTTGCGTCCGATCCGGTCGGAGATGGCGCCGTAGATCGGCTGCAGGATCATCGCGAAGATCAGGCTTGCCGCGGTGACGACCGTGGTCTGGTCATCCGTGAGCTTGACCGACAGTTTCAGGAATTTCTGCATGTAGACAGTGTAGGTGTAGAACGCCGCGGTCCCGCCCATGGTCAGGCCGACGACCAACATGATCTCGCGGGGATAATTGAGCAGGGCCTTGAGCGAATTTTCCCGCCGGGCAACTTTCTTCGCGTCGATGAAGTCGTCGGTCTCATGCAGATTCCGGCGCATCACCGCCGCGATGATGGCGAGCCCCGCGCCGATCACGAACGGAATGCGCCAGCCCCAGGCGCGCAATTGATCCGGGGTGAGCAGCGCCTTTTGCAGCACGAGCAGCACCACGATGGCGCACATCTGGCCGCCGATGAGCGTGACGTATTGGAAGCTCGAATAGAAGCCGCGGTTCTTCGCGTCGGCGACTTCGGTGAGATAGGTGGCGCTCGTGCCGTATTCGCCGCCGAGGCTGAGCCCCTGCAGGACGCGCGCAAGTCCGAGCAGGATCGGCGCGGCGATGCCGATCGTCGCGAAGGTCGGCGTCACCGCGATCATCAGCGAGCCGAAACACATCAGAAGCACGGAAAGCATCAGGGCGTTGCGGCGCCCGTAGTGGTCGGCGAGATGCCCGAACAGCCATCCGCCGAATGGGCGCACCAGGAACCCCGCGGCGAACAGCAGCGCAGCGTTGAGCTGCTGCACGACCTCGTCGCCTTCGGGGAAAAATGACTTTGCGAAGTAGAGCGCGAACGCCGCATAGGCGTAAAAGTCGTACCACTCGACCAGATTGCCGATCGAGCCGATGAAAATCGCCTTCAGGCGGCGCCGCATGTCGGCGGCATCGAAGCCCTGCGGCGCGGAGGTTGCGATGGTCGTCATGGCAGCCGATCCTGCGTGCCCGCGGCACTAGCGCTCGCCGGCAAGGTAGACTTCGCCGAGCAAGGACGAATTGGCCCACGGTACCTGCCGGTTCTTGGTGGCCGAAGCGACTTCGACCCGCACGCGCGTGAGCATCTGATTGATTTCGATGCCGGGCGTGCGCACGTACTTCACGAACGCTGTGGTGAAGGGGCTGTTCACGCCGGCGCCGTCGAGCGCGGTCTGCCCGGGCGCGGTCGCAAAGGCGATCAGCGTGCCGGTGCCGACGGTCGCGTAACCGGCGAGCCCGGCAGGAACCGCGGCCGAACGCGTGGCGGAAAGCTTGCTCGCAAAGCTGCGGGCGAGCGGATTGTCGCGGCAGGCATCGAGCACGATGATGTTGGCGCGCGACTCATCGTCGAGGCCGGCGAGCACCTTGTCGAGTTCGATCGTCTCGAACGGCAGATCGCTCGGCGCGGCGAGTTTGGCGTCGACCGGCACGAGATAATTCTTCCCGTCGACCTGCATGCCGTGTCCGGCATAGTAGAGGAGCGTCAGCCGCGCGCTCGGCGCCTTGTGAAGAAAATCGCGCACCAGCCGCTCCATGCCGGCGCGGTCGAGATTGGTTCCTTCGATCACGTCGAAGCCGATATCGCGCAGCGTCTTCGCCACCACCGTGGCGTCGTTCGGCGGATTGGCGAGCGCGGTGGCGTTGACATAGGCGCCGTTGCCGATGACGAGCGCGAGGCGGACGCCGTTTGCGGCCGGCGGCGGAACGGTGTCGAGCCGTGTGGCCGGCAGGGCGTTGACCACCACGTTCGCCGGCGCGGCCGACTGCCGTAACGCCGGTGCGCCCGGCGAGGCACCCGGCGGCTTCGGCGGAATTACCGTCGAGGGCGGAATCGCAAGTCCGGGGGCGGCCGCTCCGGGGGGCGCGCTCGCCGCAGGCGGCGGCCGCGTCGCGTCGGCACCGGCAGCGACCGCCTGTGGCGCTGCGGCGCTCCGCTCGGCGCTGTCGAGCATGGCGAGGCGTTCGCGGGCGGTAGCCTGGGCGCGCACGCCGGCGTCGCCGCGCGCCTCTGCCGCGATCGCGGCTTGATAATCCGCGCGCGCGCCGTTGCGGTCGCCGGCCGCCTCGAGCGCGATCGCGCGGGCCACATGCGCACCAAGCAGCGCGGGCGCGATCCGCAGCGCCTCGGAATAGTCGGCGATGGCATGGGCAGGATCGCCCTTGCGCCGCCAGACGTTTCCGCGCTGGACGTAGAGCCCTGCGGCCTTCGGGTTCAACCCGATCGCCGCCTGATAATCGGCGATGGCCGCGTCGAAATCGCCTTTGGCGAAATGCGCGCCGGCACGGCCGACATAGGCCGGAACGAGCCTGGGATTGAGCGCCAACGCCTGTTCATAGTCGGCGATGGCGCGCGGATAATCGCGTTTCGCGAACCAGGCGTTGCCGCGCAGTTCGAGAAAGAACGGGCGCGCGGGGTCAAGCCGGATCGCTTCGTCGAAGTCCGCGATGGCGCGGTCGAGATCCGCTTGGGCCCGATAGGCGCTGGCCCGCGCCGCATGCAGATCGGCCAGTTGACCGCCCTTCACGCCGCCCGTTGCAATCAAGCGCGTGCAAGCGGCAACCGCCGCATCCGGTGCGCCGGTCGCGCGGCAGTCGGCCCGGTCGTCCGCCAATGCCGGTGCGGTCAGCCCCACAACCAGCGCAAGGCCAGCCAAAGCCCGCCGTATCACCTCGATTCCCCCCTCCCGAGTTCGATTTTCGCCTCGGCTCCGGCATGATAAGCCGATTGCCGCAGGGCTGACGAGAGCCGCCGGCTGCGGCGGCGTGACGACCCGCAACGCCTTTGCACGAGACGAATAGGGCGACTATTTGACCGGAGGCCGCTCATGCACACGCATTCTCTCGATCAATGGCACCACGCCCACGTCTTCCTGGGCGAAAAGCACGACCGTCACGAACGGCGCACTTGGTTCGTGGTCGCGCTCACCGCCGCCACGATGGTGGCGGAAGTCACCGGCGGGACGCTGTTCGGGTCGATGGCGGTGGTGGCCGACGGCGTCCACATGTCGACCCACGTCGCCGCGCTCGCGATCGCCGCGCTCGCCTATCGCTTTGCTCGCCGTCACGCGGCCGACGCGCGATTCTCGTTCGGCACCGGCAAGCTCGGCGAGCTTGCCGCCTTCGCCAGCGCGCTGATCCTGCTGATTGTCGCGCTCGCGATCGCCTACGAATCGATCACCCGGTTCTTCAATCCGATCCCGATCAAATACGAGGAGGCGATCGCGGTTGCCTGCATCGGACTGACCGTCAACCTGATCAGCGCCTGGCTCCTCTCGGACGAGGAGCATCACCACGGGCACGCGCACGATGAGGAAGAACATCATCATTCGCACGATCACAACATTCGCGCCGCCTATCTGCACGTGCTCGCGGACGCGGTGACTTCGCTGCTGGCGATCGGCGGGCTGCTCATGGGCCGGATCTACGGCTTCGCCTGGATGGACGCGCTGGTCGGGATCGTCGGCGCGGGCGTGATCATCAGCTGGGGGCTTTCCCTGATCCGTTCGTCCGGCGCCGTGCTGCTCGACGTGGTTCCGAGCCGCGGGCTCGCGGAGCGCGTGCGCGCGCGGCTCGAGACCGGCGGCGACCGTGTCGCCGACCTGCACCTGTGGCAGCTTGGGCCCGGCCACGCGGGAGTGATTGCTTCGGTCGTGACCGAGCATCCGCAGCCACCGCAGGCCTACAAGGCGCGCCTCACCGGCATTGCCAGGCTTTCCCACGTGACGATCGAGGTGCATCCCTGCCCTGACCACGCGCCCGGCGCGGCCTGACCGTGGCACACGCGCCCGGTTCGCCGGAGGTCGACCGCCAGCTTCCGCTGGGCGGAGAGATTTTTCTCGATCACTTGGCGCATTTCGTCCGCGATGCGGGGCCGGCTGCCGCTGCGCTGAGCCGCGCGGGCTTTGCTCCTGCGCCGCTTTCTATTCAGTCGAACCCGGACCCGGACGGCGGGCTCCCGCGCCTGACCGGCACCGGCAATGTCACGGTGATGTTTCGCCGCGGCTACGTCGAGATCCTGTTCAAGACCTCCGAGACGCCGCTCGCACGCGAATTTGAGGCCGCCCTCGAACGGCATCCGGGCCTGCACCTCGTGGCATTTGGGGTCGCCGACGCCGCGGCCGGCCATGCGAGGCTCAGCCGAGCCGGCTTTCCCGTGCGTCCGCTCGTTTCGATGCAACGCCCGGTCGACACCGAGGACGGGCCGGCAACCGCCGCATTCACGATTGCGCGGGTCGAGCCCGGCGTGATGCCCGAGGGGCGCATCCAAATCCTCACCCACCGCACCGAGCGGGCCGTGTGGCAACCGCGGTGGCTCACCCACCCCAACGGGGCGGTTGCGCTCACGGACGTCGTCGTGGCCGTCACCGACGTCGAGGAAGCGGCGCAGCGCTTCGCGCGCTTCACCGGCCGTCTGACAGTCGCGAACGCGTCGGGCCGTGCCGTCGCCCTCGACCGCGGCCGCGTGCAAATCATGGACATGGCCGCATTCACGGCATTGCTTCCCGATATCGCCGTGCCTTCCTTGCCGTTTATCGGCGCTTATGCGGTCATGGTGGTCTCGCTCGAGACGGCGGAAGAGGCGTTGCGCGCGCGCGGGATGACGCTGCGGCGCCATGGACCCATGCTGATTGTCCCGTTCCCGCGCGAACTCGGGCTGGGCGCCTGGCTGTTCGTCGAAAGTGCGTTGGTCCTGCCTTGGCGCACCTGACCGGCGCACTCGCGCCCGGGCGCCGGGGTTCCTACTTATAGGACCGGCACGAGGAGATCCGGTTGTTTCCGTTCATCGATAACGCGCCGCGCGCCTCCCCACCGGTGCTGGTGCTCGCGGTTATCATTGTCAACACGCTGGTCTTTCTCTGGATGGAGACGCTGCCCGCCGGCGCGCTCGACCAGGTGCTGGCCCATGCCGCGCTCATTCCGATCCGTTTCACCGAGCCGCTGATCGCACGGCAATACGGGCTCGACCCGTCGAACTGGTGGCCGCTGCTGACCAACACATTCATGCACGGCGGCTGGCTTCATCTGATCCTCAACATGTGGTTCCTGTGGATTTTCGGTCCCGCCATGGAAGCGCGGTTCGGCCGGCTTGGCTTCGCCGCGCTTTATCTCGGCGGCGCGGTTGCCGCGAGCGCGGTGCATCTCTTCACCCATCCGGACTCAACGACGCCGGTGCTCGGCGCGTCCGGCGCCATCGCCGCGGTGCTCGGCGCGCATGCGGTCGCCTACCCGCGTGCGCGCGTGATCACCATCATCCTGATCGTGTTCATCCCGCTGTTCGTTCCGATCCCGGCCGTCCTGTTCGCCGCGATCTGGTTCGGCCTGCAATTGCTGCAGGGGACGTCGGAGCTGCTGTCGCCGGGAATGGCCGGCGGCATCGCCTGGTGGGCGCATATCGGCGGCTTCGCCTTCGGGGCTTTGTTTGCGCTCGCCGCTCACGCGCCCGGTCCGCCCCATCACGTGCGCACCACCACGTGGAGCGGACCAATGCGCGGTCGCGTGCCGAACATACGTCCGCGCCAGTGGCCGCCGTTCTGAAATGGGCGAATAGCGAATAGTGAATAGTGGAAGCCGCGCCACGCCTAGGATTTCCGATGAAACCGGCGTGACCGGCCGAAGTTGGCGTCCGCTTCACTCCGAAAGCGACCCGTTGCTCCGGAGCAGCGAAATGACGCAATGTGCCAGCAACGGACGTGAGCAAGTGCAGCAAACCGCAGGGGGAGACCGCCCCTGGATATCGCTCGTGCCCTGCCGAAAAGGCCACATGTCCGGTTCGCGCGATCGGTTGCGCGGCGCGTCGCGGGAGCGGCTACGGATTCGACGCCATCACCGCACGCCCGCGCTGGCTCTGCAGCAACACACGAAACATCAATCCGTGCGTTATGAGCAACAGCGGAACGATCGCTGTGGGAATGAAATAGACGGCGCCGAGCTGGCCTGGCGATAATCCGGCTGCGTTGGCCTGATAGAACGCGTTGAGCAGATCGAAGCTGCCCCAGAGGTTGAACGCCCATGCCAGCGCAATCCCCACGCCACTCCGCAGCGTGGCCAAGGTGGCCAAAGCCAAGATCGCCGCGACGATGTCGCCATAGGCAGCCTCGCGCGCGAACGCGATCGGCAGATCGGGCGACACGACGCCGGGAACCAGGAACGACAGCCCGATAAAGCGAAATGCGTGCACGACGAGCAGCGGCCGCAGCGCGTCGATGCGAGATCGGGTGCGCGACTGCGGCCATATATAGAGGGTGGCGACGACCGTCCAGGCGATGAAGCCAAAGGCGACGCTCGTTCCGAACAGCAATTGCACGGTCATGAGGCCACCCGCAATGTCTGTCCGGCGCGCGGCTGTCTAGCCATCAGCTGGCTGTGCTCGTTCCGCCACGTTTCGTCGGCGAGCGAGAACGTAGGTTTCTGCGGCTCTGGAAAACCCAATTGCCGCTCGAGACGCGGGAGGTCATAGCCCGGCAACAACGGCGCGGCAGTGAATTTGACCAAGGCCTTCATCCGATTGCCTAGAGATGGCCGCGCGAAAGGTAACGCAGCGTAGCGCCGCGCCGTCATCTCGAAACTCTCGGCCGGCGTCCCCGTCAGCGCCTCGACCGTCTCGGTGACGCCGCCTTCAAACGCGAAGGCGCCGTTCCGCACGTCCTCGACATAGTGCCGAAGCGCGCTGACCAAAAACGGACCGACGCCCTGCCCCCAGCGCGCGTTCTTGCTGAACAGCCAGAACGGCACTTCGACGGGCCGGACCCGATGACCGACGACCTTGGCGACACTCTCTGCCATCTCCCGGCCCGACAGCAGCTGCGGCCCGGTCGGCCGATAGGTTTTTCCGTCGTGACGTTCGGGCGCCATCAGCACGGCGACCGCGGTCCGCGCGATGTCCTCGTTGGCGACCGGCGCCACTTTGCCGACGCCGGCGAGCACAGGAAAAACGCCGAGCAGCGCCGCGAAATCGATGGTGCGCAGGAAATCGTCGGCAAACAGGCCGGGATTGAGGATGGTGTGCGCGATGCCGCGGAGCTCCGCGAACATCTTGTCCATCAGCCAAGTCTGGCGGGTCATGAGCGCGGGATGGCTGCGGTGTGACAGCCACTGCCCGAGCTGGACGATCGCCTCGAGCTTCGCCTCGCGTGCAGCGACCGCGAAGGTCACGGCGCTCTGGATCACATAGGGGTGGTACGGCGGCACGTAATAGGCGCGCTGCATGCCGCGCATCGCCGCCACCAGCTGGTCGAGGTCGAAGATATCGGCAACGACGACCTCCGCGCCGCGCGCCCGCAACGCCGCGCTGCGTGCGTCGCGGGTACGGACCATCGCGCGCACCGGGACGCCGCGGTGCAGAAGTTCGGAAACGACCGCGCCGCCGGTATTGCCGGTGGCGCCTGTGACCAGAATCGTTGGCTGAGTCATGGTTGCTTTCCTCATATGCCAGTTTATGCGTTAGCCGGTGAGAGTGCGCCCGATTGGCGCCTGTCCTTATTGCGCGCTAGGGTTTGGCCATGAGCAAGCGGAGTGGCACGAGTGGGCCGACTGCGATGTACTCGTGGTCCATGACATTTTCCTTGGTCAGCGGAAGGCCCTCCATGATCGCGTGCGCCTCGGCGGGCAACGGATGAATTGGCCATAGAAGTGGCTCCTATCAGGGTTAAGGTGAGCGCGGCGACGACGTTACGGAGTGCTTTCATCGTTCTCGTTTCTGCGATTGCGTCGGGCTCCTTTGTTCATCGGCAGTGCTTCTGATTTAGACCGCTTCTCGCGAGCGACTATCCGCGATAACGTCGACAGGCTATGAAGCAGAACTTCACGGTCAGACAGGGTGCGCTCGACGGCGTGGAGGCCTTCCTGAGCGTTGCCCAGCACCGGAGTTTTCGCCGCGCAGCCGGGGATCTCGGGGTGACCCCATCGGCGATCAGTCAGGCGATACGCGCACTCGAGGCGCGCGTCGGTGCACCGCTCTTCATCCGCACGACCCGCAGTGTCGGCCTGACCGAAGCCGGCGAGCGATTCCTTTCGCGCGCAAAGCCCGCCTTCGAGGAGCTCATCGCCGCAAGCGACGTCGCGCGTGAACTCGGACAGCGGCCGGCCGGGCTGTTGCGCCTCTCGGTGCCGCGCGCGGTGGTGCCGATCCTGCTGGAGCCGCTGATCGCATCGTTCTGCCAAGCCTATCCCGCGGTCGAGGTGGAGATCGCCGCAAGCGAGGAACTGGTCGACCTCGCAGCCGAGGGGTTCGACGCAGGCATCCGGCTGGGCCAGTTCATCGCCGCCGACATGGTCGCGGTGCGGCTGACGAAGCCGTTCCGCTTCATCATCGTCGGTAGCCCCGCCTACCTCGCCCGCCACGGCCGACCCGAGCGTCCAGACGATTTGCGTCAACACGCATGCTTGAGATTGCGACGATCCAACGGCGCGCTCGCGTTATGGTCGCTCAACGACAACGGCCGCGCGATCGAGATTGCCGTATCGGGCCCTCTCATCGCCAACGACTTTCCCACCATGCTTGGCGCGGCCGTCGAAGGGCTGGGTCTTGCGCAAGTGCCTGAGCCGATCGCTACCGGCGCCGTGAAAGCCGGAAAACTCGTGCGCGTGTTGGGGCCGTTTGCCCCGATGGCGCCGGGTGTGTTTCTCTTCTATCCTGGCCACCGGCAAATAATGCCGAAGCTGCGGGCCTTCATTGATCACGTGAAGAGCCGTTCGAAACTCGCAAATAAAATCCGCATTGCCTCAGGCGATGCGCCGCCGAACGGAGCCAGCTAGACCCCTTCCTCGCTTTCCTGGTGTCGCCGGGCCGCTGTCGCGCCTGGGGCCGTTCCGGTGATCACCAGATAGCGGTCTTACCCTCGCGGCGCTGCAATTCGGGCGGTCAGGGGCAACTCGGAAGCAGGTGGGCGAGGCGAGCGCAATCCAGCCTCGGTCAGCCTCCGCGCCGTACATCGTCCACGGCAAGATCGCGTTCGAGGGCAAGTTGGCGACGAGCTCAATAACAACTGATCCGCAAGTTCTATCTCGGACTGTAATGAGATCCCGACACGTTCAATGGGCCGCTCACACTAAACAGACATGGCGCAGGAACGAGGTGGCGATGGCGGAGATGGTTTGCGCCGAGAGTGGCGGGAGGATTACTTCAATCAGAACCTCCATCCGATTCCGCAAGCCGACAAACCGGATTTCTGATTGGCGAGCTATCGAACAGACCATGGTCATTCACATCGTCCCAAGCGCACCATTTGCCCACCGGTTGGTCGACGGCGAGGGTCAATCGCGAACGAATCAGCCGGATTTGACGGCCGGGGCCCTTCCGGTTCGCCCGAAAGCGGACCTGGGGCTGGGCCGATGACAAACGGTATGTCGCGTTGAGGTGGACCATGGGCGTGTGATTAAAGCCGCCCAGTCGCGCCCGCCTACCATTGGCTATTGGCTATTGGCTATTGGCTATTGGCTATTCGCTATTCGCTATTCGCCGCTCTAAGATGCATCGATTCAGACAAGGCTGCCCCGCCCGATGCCCGACGATTCGCGCCTGACCATTCTGGAAGAGCTGGAGAAGAAGGTCCTCTGGCTTGCCGCCTGGACCATCCACCACGCCAACCACGTGCGCGAGAGCACGGATGGCCTCAAGGTGGGCGGCCACCAGGCCTCCTCGGCGTCGCTCGCAACCATCATGACCGCGCTTTATTTCCACGTGCTGCGGCCGGAGGATCGCGTCGCGGTGAAGCCGCACGCCAGCCCGATTTACCACGCCATTCAGTACCTGTTCGGCGGCCAGACCCGTGACAAGCTCGCGGGCTTCCGCGGCTACAAGGGCGCCCAGAGCTATCCGTCCCGCACCAAGGACGCCGACGACGTCGACTTCTCCACCGGCTCGGTGGGCCTTGGCGTCGCGCAAACGCTGTTTTCGAGCCTGGTCCAGGACTACGTGCGGGCGCACGGTTGGGGGCTCGACCGGCCGGAAGGACGCATGATCGCCCTCGTCGGCGATGCCGAACTCGACGAAGGCAATATTTTCGAGTCGATCCTGGAAGGCTGGAAGCAGGGCCTGCGCAATTGCTGGTGGATCATCGACTACAACCGCCAGAGCCTCGATGCGGTGATCCGCGAGGGCCTGTGGGCGCGCTACGAGGCGCTGTTTCGCGACTTCGGGTGGGACGTCGTCATCCTCAAATACGGCTCGCTGCTGGAAGCCGCTTTCCGCGAACCGGGCGGCGAGCGCTTGCGCCGCTGGATCGATGATTGTCCCAATCAGCTCTACTCCGCCCTGGTGTTTCAGGGCGGCGCCGCGTGGCGGCGGCGGCTCAACGACGACATCGGCGACCAGGGCGACGTGACGCGGCTGATCGAAGCACGATCAGACGCCGAACTCGCGCGGCTGATGAACAACCTCGCCGGTCACGACCTGCCGACCTTGATCGATGCCTTCGGCAGGATCGATCACGAGCGGCCGGCCTGTTTTATTTGCTACACCATCAAGGGCTATGGGCTTCCGTTCGCCGGGCACAAAGACAACCACGCCGGGCTGATGACGCCCGCCCAGATGGAAAGTCTGCGCATCGCCATGGGCGTGAGGCCCGGGCACGAATGGGACAAATTCGAAGGCCTCAGCCTCCCGCCGGCGCAGTTGCAGACGTTCCTCGACGAAGTGCCGTTTCGCGCGCGCAAGCCGCGCCGGCCCGCTGCGGCGATCGCGGTCCCGGCGGAGCTGCCGGTGACGATTCAGCCGGTCATGTCGACCCAGACCGGCTTCGGCTTGGTCCTCAACGAGCTCGCGCGGGAAACGTCGGATCTCGCCGCGCGCGTCGTGACGACGTCGCCCGACGTCACCGTCTCGACCAACCTCGGACCCTGGGTCAACCGGCGCGGCCTGTTCGCCCGTGAGGCGCTTGCCGACACGTTCAAGAGCGAGCGCATCCCCTCCACCTTCACCTGGGAGTTCTCGCCCAAGGGCCAGCACATCGAACTCGGCATCGCCGAGATGAATCTTTTCATCCTGCTTTCCGCGCTTGGGTTGTCGCACGCGATCAACGGCGAGCGGCTGTTGCCGATCGGCACGCTCTACGATCCGTTCATCGCGCGCGGGCTCGATGCGCTCAACTATGCCTGTTATCAGGATGCACGTTTCATTCTGGCGGCGACGCCGTCCGGCATTAGTCTCGCCCCGGAAGGGGGCGCGCACCAATCGATCGGCACGCCGCTCATCGGTCTCGCCCAGGATGGGCTGGCGGCATTCGAGCCCGCCTTTGTCGACGAACTCTCGGTCATTCTTGCGTTCGCGCTCGCCTACATTCAGAAGGAGGGCGGCGGCGATGCATCGGAGCGCAATTGGCTGCGTGACGAGACCGGCGGTTCGGTTTATCTGCGCCTCTCGACGCGGCCGATCGACCAGATCAAACGGCCAATGAGCGCGGAGCTGCGCCAGGCGATCATCGATGGCGCCTACTGGCTGCGCCGGCCCGGTCCCAATTGTCAGGTCGTCGTCGCCTACACCGGCTCACTCGCGCCGGAAGCCATTCAGGCGGTCGGGCTTATGGGGGAAGACCGCCGCGACACCGGCCTCCTCGCCGTCACCTCCGCCGACCGGCTCAATGCTGGCTGGACCGCGGCAAGCCGCGCGCGCGAGCGCGGTCTCGTGCACGCCAGCGCCCATATCGAACGGCTGCTGGCCGAGGTGCCCTCCCACTGCGGCATCGTCACCGTGCTCGACGGGCATCCGGCGACGCTCGCCTGGCTCGGGGCCGTGCGCGGCCACCGCGTACGCTCGCTCGGCGTCGAGCACTTCGGCCAGACCGGGGAGATCCGCGACCTCTATCGCCACTACGGCATCGATGCGAATGCGATCGTGGCCGCCGCGCAATCGATCGCGCCCGGCCGCCCGATTCGCCACTTGCGCGCGGTGGATTTGGCGTGAGGGCCGCAGGTTAAACTAGCGCTGCGTCTCGCGTTCCATCGCGACTTCCGCCTCGAGGCTTGCGACGTCGCGGTAGATCGACGCCACCGCAAGCACGCGGCCGCCACGGCGATAGCGGAGCAGACAGTCGCGCCCAGCGATGTCTCCCTCGATTGCGATGTCGTCCCAACCCTCCGCGTGGCCGACGTAGTTGATCGGCACGTCATAGTGCTGGCTCCAGAAGAACGGCACCTGCGTGAACTTCTCTTGCGCGCCGAGCATGTTGCGGGCGGTGGTCTGGCCCTGGCGCTCCGCCACCACCCAGTGCTCGATGCGCAGGCGCGAGCCCGAATAAGGATCGGGCCAGCGCGCGATGTCGCCGGCGGCAAATATATCCGGCGCGCTCGTCTGCAAATATTCGTTGACGTTCACGCCGCGCTCGGTCTGCAGGCCGGCGCGCTCGGCGAGTGCCGTGCGCGGCCGCACGCCGATGCCGACGATGACGAGATCGGCATCGAGTGTCTGGCCGCTCTCCAGCCGCACGCGCGCGCCGTCGATCGCCGCCGCCTTCTGCTCCATGTGAAAGATGACGCCGTGCTCCTCGTGCAGGCTGCGCACGAACTGCGCCATCTCGGCGCCGAAAATCCGCTCGAGCGGCGCGCGCTCCGGCGCCGCGACGTGCACCTCGACCTCGCGTGCGCGCAAAGCCGCCGCCGCTTCGAGGCCAATGAAGCTCGCCCCCAGCACCACGGCGCGCTTGGCGCCCTTCGCGCCCTCGATGATGGCGCGGGAATCGGCGAGCGAGCGCAGCACGTGTACGTGGGGCGCGTTGGCGCCGGGAATGTCGAGGCGGATCGGCTCGGCACCGGTCGCCAGCAGCAGCTTGTCGAACGGCACGCTCTTCCCATCCGCCAGGCTCACGCTTCGCCCACGCGCATCGATCGCGGCAACCTCGGTCGCGAGACGAAGGTCGATTCCGTTTTCGCTGTAGAACTCCGGCGGACGCAGCGGCATCCACTCCTCCGGCGCGTTGCCGGCAAGGTAATCCTTCGAGCAGTTGGGCCGATCGTAGGGCGGCGTGTCGTCCGTGCTCACCATGGTGATGCTGCCGCCAAAACCTTCGCGGCGGAGCATTTCGGCCGCGGCAAACCCGGCCGCCCCGCCGCCGACGATCACCACGCGGTCCGGCGCGGCTGGCTTCTTCGCACGCGCGGCGGGCCTTGGCTCGGCCTTCTCGCGCACGAAGATTTTGCCGTCGCGCACCTCCGTGCGCCAGCAGCCGACCGGATTGAACGCCGGCGCCCCTACCGCCTCTCCGGTGCGCAGGTTGAAGCGCGCGTGGTGCCAGGGACAGTGGACGATGTCGTCGACCAGCAAGCCCTCGGCGAGCGGCCCGCTGTAGTGCGTGCAGGTGGCGCCGATCGCGAAGTACTCCTGGCCGCGCCGGGCGACGAGCACGGCATCCTCGCCCACATGCCCGGCCAGCATGCCGTTGTTGGGGATGTCCGAGACCGCAACCCCTTGCGTCAGGTCGGGACCGGAAGGGGCTGAAGGGCCTGCCGCCATGGCAACCTCCCATGCTGCTGATGTGTTACATTAGCTGAAGCAACGACCAGATTCCCGCACGCTTTTTGGCCGCGACAAAAAGGCGGTTCACCCCGAGCATGATTCGGGGCGAAACCTGGAGACAGCCATGAACGACTCCGCCCAAAGCCCTCATCGCAAGCCCAAAGCCAAGGCGCCGCTCGCGCGTCCGACGCGCGCCGAAGCGGAGGCGGCGGTGCGCACGTTGATCCGCTGGGCGGGAGACGAGCCCGAGCGGGAAGGCCTCGACGGCACGCCCGGGCGCGTGGCGCGGGCCTACGAGGAATGGTTTGCCGGCTACGGCGAGGACCCGGCCGAGTTGCTGCGGCGCACCTTCGAGGAGGCGGGCGGCTACGACGAAATCGTGCTGCTGCGCGATATCCGGTTCGAATCCCATTGCGAACACCACATGGCCCCGATCATCGGCCGCGCGCATATCGGCTATCTGCCGCGCCATCGCGTGGTCGGCATTTCCAAGCTGGCACGCCTGGTCGAGGTCTATGCCAAGCGGCTGCAGATCCAGGAACGCATGACGGCGGAGATCGCCAACACCATCGACCGCGTGCTCAGCCCGCATGGCGTCGCGGTCGTCATCGAAGGCACCCATACCTGTATGACCACGCGGGGAGTTCACAAGTCGCAGGCGACCATGGTGACGAGCCGCATGCTCGGAGCGTTCCGCGACAACCCCGAGACGCGACAGGAGTTCCTCTCGGCCATCGACCTGCGCGGGGCCCGCGGCACGCCCGGGGTGTGAGCGCGCCTGACGCCGCCTCGCTCCTAGATGTGCTCGCCCGCCGCAGCCGCTGCAGCCGCGGTTGCACGCGTCGGTTCTCCGCGGCGCACGCCGTTGAAGAACGCGTTGAGAACGATGGCGACGAGCGCGCACAGCAGGATGCCGGAATCGAGCAGCGGCCGCAGCTCGCCCGGAAAGCGCGCAAAGAAGTTCGGCGCCACGAGCGGGATCATGCCGAAGCCGACCGAGATGGCGACGACGTAGAGATTGAATCTGTTTGCTCGGAAATCGACGCCGGTGAGGATGCGCGCGCCGGTCGCCGCAACCATGCCGAACATCACGAGCCCGGCCCCGCCGAGCACCGGCAGCGGCACCGCCTCGACCAGCGCGCCGAGCTTCGGGATCAGCCCGAGCACCACCATGATCACGCCGCCCGCGGCGGTGACCCAGCGCGAGCGTACGCCGGTGACCCCGACAAGCCCGACGTTTTGTGAGAAGGAGGTGTAGGGAAACGTGTTGAATATGCCGCCGACGAGGGTGCCGAGGCCGTCGGCGCGCAGCCCGCGCGTGAGCATGTCCTGATCGATCGGCTTGCCGGTCATCTCGCCCAGTGCCAGGAACATGCCGGTCGATTCGATCATTACGACGATCATCACCAGGCACATGGTCAGGCCGGCGACGAAGTCGAATTGCGGCCAGCCGAACTGGAACGGAACCACCAGGTCGAGCCACGGCGCCGCCAGCACCTTTTCGAAGTGCATCATGCCGATGAAGGCGGCAACGATGGCGCCCGCGATGATGCCGAGCAGCACGGCGACGTTGGCGACGAAGCCTTTTCCGAGCTTGGTGATCGCCAGAATGAACACGAGCACGAACAGCGCCACCGCCAAGCCGTCGAGCGCGCCATAGGCCGGGTTGGGGAAAGCCGCCATTTGGCCCTCCACCATGCGGCTGAGCGTCGGCAGGCCGCCGCCCGCCCAATTGATCCCCACCCGCATCAGCGAAATGCCGATCACCATGATGATCGTCCCGGTGACGACCGGCGGAAACAGCGGAAGCAACCGGCTCACCAGCGGCGCCACCAGGATGCCGAAAATGCCGGCGGTGATCACCGCGCCGAAAATGCCGAGCAGCCCGAGCGAGGGATTATTCGCCATCGCGAGCATCGGGCCGACCGAGGCGAAGGTGACGCCCATCATCACCGGCAGGCGAATGCCCACGCGTGGAAAGCCGATGCTTTGGATGAGCGTGGCGATGCCGCCGGCAAAGAGGTCGGCGCTGATCAGGGCGGCGACCTGCTCGGGCGGCAGCTTGAGCGCCCGGCCGACGATCAGCGGAACGGCGACCGCGCCGGCATAGAGCACGAGCACATGCTGAAGCCCGAGCGTGAACAGGCGCGGATACGGCAGACGCTCGTCAACAGGGTGAATTGTCTGGTCCATGAGAGCCCCCTCTTCGCTTCCGCGTCGCGCAAGGCGCGGTTGCCGGTCGCAAGTCTGTCATACAAACCGCGTGCCAGTATAGGATGCGGGCCAAACTGCTTCCCGGCAATGGTCGGGCAGACCATTTGGTGCTACAGGTCTTGCTGTCAGCTCCTGCCTCCTCCCTCCGATGCCCGACGACATTCCCTTCGACAAGACATTCGATCTCGCCG
>Ga0153928_1000026_pt1 | contig 75230 bp, 65 predicted proteins | sample TSNJ012MetaG_FD_106656 | JGI IMG/M metagenome (GOLD analysis project Ga0153928, IMG submission 106656) | Attine ant fungus gardens microbial communities from New Jersey, USA - TSNJ012 MetaG | ecosystem: Host-associated > Fungi > Mycelium > Unclassified | place: USA: New Jersey, Wharton State...
AAACAACCAGCTGGTATGGGGCGGATTCCAGGAAGAAAATGCAAAGGATATCGCAGCGTGGCTGCAGGGAGACATCTCATTTGAAGACTGTCTGACAGCTTCAGATGCAAGAGTAGACAGCAGTTCGGCAAATTAACAATTATAAAGAGTCAATCACAAAAACAGGTGTTTTGAATGCCTGTTTTTGTGTTATTTTTGAACAAATAGGTTGAGTGAGAAAGTTACGAGTATCCGCGTTGACTTTTTTCTTGCAGGTAGACGTTATGAATAAAAAGTCTAGATTTTATACATTCCATTTATTGCGTCTATTGAAATTAAAAAAAGTAGATTATATATTAAGAATATATAACTCGGATAACAAAAGAAAAAAGAGACAGTCTGGGATGATGAATGTAAAAAATCTTTCCAAAATGCAGAGTTTGATACAGGAGCAGCGAAGAATGCCATGATTCTCTCTGTTCCGGAAGGGCATGATAAGCCTTTGAAATATCCACTGATTTTTAGTATCGATAAATGGTGCGACTGGCTTCGCAGCCAGGTAAATGATTGGAATGGAGGAAGATAATAAAGTGGGAAAAGAACATGTTTTTACAGAAGGAGAAAAGAAATGCCTTGAGGAGTATTGGAAAACGTGCAGTAAGACACCCCGTAAAAATCTCATTAAGCTGGTAAAGCACATTAATATGCTGAATCCGGGCGCCACGGAAAAATCCTGGGAGTATATACTCTTTGATCGCCAACTAACCGATGAAATGGTAGATTTTTTATTGAAGATGAAGCTGCGTCATCCCTATTATATAAAAGATCTTGCGGCGCTTAGTGGCATGGAGATTGAGCAGACGGCCAGACTTGCGGATGAAATGGTACGCATCGGAATCATTGAGTACACCAGTGATGATCAGGGTGTGGATATGGTGCAGCTGCCCGTATTTGCACCGGGGTCCATGGAGAGCACTGTTATGGAGGCCTGGAGGACTGACAAATACCCGGAGATGGCACCTGCATTTTTGAATTATGTGAAGGATTTGCAGGAGAAGATATCCAACTTAGTTCCCATGGGATCTGCGCTAATGCGCGCCATTCCGGTGGAGCAGGCAATCCGGAATGAACCTGCAAAGGTAAAATATGAGGAGGTTTCCTATTGGCTGGATAAGGCAGGAGAGAGCATTGCAGTGGCACCATGTGAGTGCCGGAAGCTGCGCCGCATGTGTGATGAAGGTACGGCTGATCTGGAAGGCGAGTGGTGTATGGAACTTGGAAAATATGCGGAGAGCTGCATCAGGGTAGGGAAGGCACGCCGGATAACAAGGGCGGAAGCCGAGGATATTCTGCGGCGTGCAGAGGAGCGGGGATATGTACACCAGCTGTCTAATGTGGACGGGCCGGATTTTTCCATATTCATCTGCAACTGCAGTTGGGATACCTGTATGGCATTGAAGACCTCCTGGTATACCCAGTCACCCAATCTGTCCAGTTCAAACTATGTAGCTGGTGTGGCTAAGGAAAAATGTGCGGCATGCGGCGAGTGTGTGAAGGTATGTCCGCAGAATGCAGTGAAGCTGGGGCAAAAACTATGCCAGGCGGCACCGGCGGAGATTCATAATAAAGCCATCCCAAATGATCATATTTTCTTCGGGAAAAAGAACTGGCAGCCGGATTTCCTGACCAATCGGGATAACGTAGTTCCGGAGACGGGGACTTCACCCTGTAAGACGAACTGCCCGGCACATATTTCTATTCAGGGATACATAAAAAAGGCAGCGGAAGGTAAATACCGTGAAGCATTGGAACTCATTAAGAAGGACAACCCATTTCCGGCCATGTGCGGAAGAGTCTGTGCAAGATTCTGCGAACAGGTATGTACCAGGGGGGATGAAGATGAAGCAGTTGCCATTGATGAGATAAAGAAATTCATTGCGGAGCAGGATTTAAATGCCGAACATCGTTTCATTCCAAAAAAATTAAATGAAGCCGGCAAGAAGATTGCAATTATAGGTTCTGGTCCGGCAGGTTTGTCCTGTGCATATTATCTGGCCATATATGGACATGAGGTAACCGTATTCGAAAAAGAGAAAAAGCCGGGAGGCATGATGCAGTTTGGTATGCCTTCTTTCCGTTTGGAGAAAGATGTGGTAGATGCGGAAATTGATATTATCCGCAAGCTGGGTGTTGAGATTGAGACGGGTGTGGAGGTTGGAAAGGATATTACCATAGATGAGCTTCGAAAACAGGGATATCAGGGCTTTTACATTGCCATAGGAGCCCAGGGCGGCAGAAGGCTTGGCATCAGTGGTGAAGACAGCGAAGGAATCCTGTCCGGTATTGATTTCCTGCGCAGCGTGACCATGGGAACTTCAGAGAAGCTGAACGGTAAAGTCGTGGTAATAGGTGGTGGAAATGTAGCTGTGGATGTAGCAAGAAGTGCTATCCGCCATGGCGGAGAAATTGTAAGCATGTATGCATTGGAGTCCAAAGATGAACTGCCTGCTTCCGAGGAAGAGATTTTGGAAGCGGAGCAGGAAAAAATCCTGGTAAATTGTGGGTGGGGACCGAAAAAGATCCTGGTAGAAGATGGAAGGACGACAGGCATCATATTGAAAAAATGTACTTCCGTCACAGACCCTGATGGAAGATTCAATCCTCAATATGAGGAAGACGTTACGATCACCGTAGCGTGTGATTATGTACTGGTGGCTATAGGACAATCCATTGAATGGGGTGGCCTGCTGGATGGAACCAGGGTTGCATTAAATAAGAACAACACCGCAAAAGCAAATGCCTGGACATATCAAACAGAGCAGGCGGATATTTTTGTTGGCGGCGATGTATATACAGGGGCGAAGTTTGCAATTGACGCCATTGCTGCGGGGAAAGAAGGTGCCGATTCCCTGCACCGGTTTGTATGGGAAGGTCATAGTTTAACTCTTGGAAGAGTGAGAACAGACAATTATCATTACATAAATAAAGAAAATCTGGTGATTGATGGATATGATAATGCAAAACGCCAGAAGCCTGCCAAAGATGAATCAAAAGTCTTAACATTCCGGGACGAACGTAAAACCTTTACGCAGGAACAGATAAAGACTGAGGCGGCAAGGTGTCTGGAATGCGGATCTGCACGGGTGGACACGGGTATTTGTATTGGATGCGGGCTGTGCACGACCAGATGCAAATTTGATGCGATTACCATATCTAAGAAGCGTGATGCATGGGGAGTACCCTATGAAAAGCTGGTGGGCGCAATTGTAAAAGATACGGTGGCGAGGGTAGGCAGAACCATAGCCAGACCATTTAAGAAGGAAGACTGATGCACGAGATAGGAGCATTGATCCAGGCGATAAAATTGGCTGAGCAGGTTGCCACGGAGAATCAGATTAGCCGGGTAAAATTCATTACACTGGAAATAGGAGAATTAACAGGATATCTGCCAGTATTTTTTGAAAAATATTTTCCTGTTGTGATAGAAGACAGACCGCTTATGAAGGACGCTAAGCTGCACATGAAAATTGTATCAGGAGAAGCCCTGTGCAGTGACTGTAATGCACTTTTTAATGTCATGAAGCATGAAGGGATTTGTCCTGAATGCAGGAGTAGGAATAAAAAGATTATTGGCGGAATGGATTTTATTGTAAAAGACGTTGGGTTCTAAGTTGTGCGTGTGAAAGATGGCAATAGGCCGCCTATGCTTCGGAATATTTAAACAGGTAAATATTTGGCAATTTGAGCTGGGCGGCAATTTACAATTGTAGATGCAATAAGTTCCTTTGGAGTTTTCATATCATCTGTAATCCAGTCAATGAAAATTCCAACTGCGCCATAACAGTAAAAGCGGATGGTGACAAGTAAAAAATCAGGTATGTTATCTTTGAAAATCTGCTGAAATGCTTTTATATAGTAATTTTCACACCAGTCACGGTAGAACTCTTTAAAATTGTTCTGATAAGTCTCCCGGGCAATCGTAATGAAGAAATTCCTGTTCTCTTCACAATAATCTAATGTAGCCATAATGCCTTCATAGGTATACATTGCGTGTGTATTTTCAATATTTTCTACAAAATCCAACAGTACAAAATTAATTAAATCATACTTGTCTTTAAAGTGGTTATAAAATGTTTGTTTTGCTGTTCTGGTATGATCGATGATAGTCTTAACAGTTATTTTGTTCAAAGGTTGATTTTTTGATAATTCCAAAAGAGTATTTTTATACATTTTTTTTGTTGCCTTTGAAATTGACATGAAAGAACTCCTTTCCAGACTTTTAACTGGTTCTTACTCATCAATGGGTGCTTAGTAAGAATCTTTTTATTAATATAGCATAATTTTAATGAAATTCATATTAAAATTTTATATAATTTAGTATAATATATAAAGAGCGGTGTAGATTTCAATCTACAAAACGCTATATTTAAACGTATTTTGGAGCAAAGTATTGTATGGATATTGAAGAGGAGGAAAGTATATGCAGCCAATGGAATGGAGGTATGAGTCTGAGACTGGGTTAGGCGACATCTACGCACAGGTGTGGGCACCGGAGACAGTGCCGCGGGCGGTAATACAAATCGCTCACGGCATGGCCGAGCATATTGCACGTTATGCGGATTTTGCAGAGTTTTTGGTGAAGCATGGCTATGCAGTTGTAATGAACGATCATGCAGGACATGGCAGGAGCATTCAGAAGGATGAGCATAGGGGATATTTTGGCGAAAAGGACGGCTGGACTAATGTGGTGCAGGACTTAAAGGTCCTGCGTGACCGGGCGGCTCACGAGTTTCCGGATGTGCCAATGGTGCTGATGGGACATAGCATGGGGTCTTTTCTGGCACGGGCGTATGCGGCCTTGAACCCGCAGGATCATGCGATGTATATTTTCTCCGGTACGGCGGGTAAAAATTCATTGCTGGGACTGGGACGGCTGACAGCAAAGATGGAGCGGAAGCGAAACGGTGCCATGAAACCCAGTAAGCTGTTGCAGAAGATGAGTTTTGGTTCCTACAACAAAGCTTTTAAGCCGGTGCGTACCGGCAATGACTGGCTGACGGGTAACCATGATATCGTCGATGCATATGAGAAAGATCCTCTGTGTGGTTTTGCCTTTACGGCAGAGGCTATGCTGGATCTCTTTGGCGTTATCGAAGCGGTGACAGGCACGCAGTGGGCCGCACAGGTACCGGATGTACCAATCTACTTATTCTTTGGTACACAGGATCCGGTGGGCGCAAACGGCAAGGGTGTGCGCCAGGTGGCTGACTGGCTGAAAAAAACGGGACACCGCCATGTGATACTCAAACCCTATGAAGGCGGCCGCCATGAGATGCTCAACGAGGAAAACAACAAGGAAGTTTATGATGATGTGCTGAGATTTTTGGAGAGTAATATTACAGCGAAAAAAAACTCCGTGTAATCTAATGTACAAATATCAGTAGATCGGGTATAATGGTAACAACGATAATAAAAAGTGCAGAACAAATGTTCATATTACTCTGTACTTTTTATTTTTATTGTGTTAGAATATACATCAGGCATTAGAGAATAATGTTAAGTATTGTGACACAGCTTCGTGTAATGGTAAAAGTACGGAGGTAATTACATGAGTGGATTTAAGCTAAAATCAGAATTTCAACCCACCGGCGATCAGCCGGAGGCGATAGAACAACTGGCAGAAGGATTCAAAGAAGGTAACCAATGCCAGACTTTACTGGGGGTTACCGGATCAGGAAAGACCTTTACCATGGCCAATGTTATACAGAAAATCCAGAAACCGACTCTCATAATCGCGCACAACAAAACTCTTGCCGCACAGCTCTACGGTGAATTCAAGGAGTTTTTCCCCGAGAACGCAGTGGAATATTTTGTGAGTTATTATGATTATTATCAGCCGGAGGCATATGTTCCTTCATCTGATACTTATATTGCCAAGGATTCATCCATCAACGATGAGATTGATAAGCTGCGGCTGTCGGCCACCACTGCCTTGGCGGAGAGAGATGATGTGATCATTATTTCCAGCGTGTCCTGCATCTATGGCCTGGGCAGTCCCATGGATTACAAAGAGATGGTAATTTCTCTTCGACCGGGAATGGAAAAAGACCGTGATGAAATTGTACACAAATTGATTGATATTCAATATGAACGAAACGAAATGGACTTTCACCGGGGCACATTTCGGGTGCATGGTGACGTACTTGAGATTTTCCCCGCAGAATCTACAGACTCTGCCGTACGTGTGGAGTTTTTTGGAGATGAAATAGACCGTATAACAGAAATTGACGTACTAACCGGGAAGATCAAGCGTTCACTCGGGCATATTGCCATATTTCCTGCCTCGCATTATGTAGTTCCAATAGATAAGATACAAAAAGCAGCGAAAGATATAGAAATAGAGATGGAAGAGAGAGTGCGTTATTTTAAGAGTGAAGATAAGCTGCTGGAGGCACAGCGCATTTCAGAGCGAACGAATTTTGATATTGAAATGATGAGAGAGACCGGGTTTTGTTCCGGTATAGAGAATTATTCCAGACATCTGTCGGGTCTGGAACCGGGAGCGCCGCCGCATACGCTCATTGATTATTTCCCGGACGAATTTATGATAATCATTGATGAATCCCATAAAACCATTCCGCAGATACGCGGAATGTATGCCGGTGACCAGTCCAGAAAAGGGACATTGGTAGATTATGGTTTCCGGCTGCCTTCCGCAAAGGATAACCGTCCTTTGAACTTTAACGAGTTCGAGGGAAAGATCGACCAGATACTTTTTGTATCAGCGACACCGGGAGATTATGAGCAGGATCATGAAATGCTGCGTGCGGAGCAGATTATCCGCCCGACGGGACTTCTGGATCCCAAAGTGGAAGTACGGCCGGTAGAGGGGCAGATCGATGATTTGGTAGGTGAGGTGAACCGTGAGGTTGAAAAAGGAAATAAGGTACTGATTACCACGCTAACCAAACGTATGGCAGAAGATCTGACGGACTACATGCGTGAAGTCGGCATTCGGATTAAATATCTGCATTCGGATATTGATACTCTGGAACGGTCGGAAATTATCCGTGATATGCGCCTCAATGTCTTTGATGTACTGGTAGGGATCAATCTGCTGCGTGAAGGTCTGGATATTCCGGAAATTACATTGGTAGCCATATTAGATGCAGACAAAGAAGGATTTCTGCGTTCTGGAACGTCTTTGGTACAGACCATCGGACGAGCTGCCCGAAATGCGGATGGTCATGTGATTATGTATGCGGACAGAATAACGGATTCCATGAAGATGGCGATTCAGGAGACAGAACGGAGACGTTCGATTCAGGAAGCTTATAACAGTGAACATGGAATAACACCTCAGACAATCCGTAAGGCAGTTCGTGATCTGATCAGTATTTCCAAAAATGTGGAAGAACAGCCGGCAGAATTTGAGAAAGATCCGGAATCTATGAGCAAAAAGGAATTGGAGAAGCTGGCAAAAGAATTTCAGAAAAAGATGAAACAGGCAGCGGCAGAGCTGAATTTTGAAGAAGCTGCAAATTTACGTGATAAATTAATGATTTTAAAGAAACAATTACAGGAGATAGAGTAATGGCGGTGAAAAAGACAAAACAATATATTAAAATCCGGGGGGCCAGCGAGCACAATTTAAAAAACATAGATATAAATATTCCCAGAAATGAATTTGTAGTATTGACAGGTCTGAGCGGTTCCGGTAAATCTTCCCTTGCATTTGACACTATTTATGCAGAGGGGCAGAGGCGGTATATGGAGTCTCTGTCATCTTATGCAAGACAATTTCTGGGACAGATGGAAAAGCCGGATGTGGAAAGCATCGAAGGATTGCCGCCGGCGATCTCTATAGATCAGAAATCTACCAACCGCAATCCACGTTCCACTGTTGGAACCGTAACGGAAATCTATGATTATTTCCGCCTGCTCTATGCCCGTATTGGTATTCCCCATTGCCCTAAGTGCGGGAAAGAAATTAAAAAACAGACAGTAGATCAGATGGTAGATCATATTATGGAGCTGCCGCAGCGTACCAAAATCCAGTTGATGGCGCCCGTTGTAAGGGGAAGAAAGGGAACTCATGCGAAACTGTTTGAGCAGGCTAAGAGAAGTGGATATGTACGTGTACAGGTAGATGGAAATCTATATGAACTGACGGAAGAGATTAAACTTGATAAAAACAAAAAACATAATATTGAAATTATTGTTGACCGACTTATAGTGAAAGATGGCATAGAAAAACGCCTGACAGATTCTCTGGAGAATGTATTGGATCTTGCAGAGGGGCTTGCATTAATAGATGTTGACGGCGGTCAGCCATTAAGTTTCAGCCAAAGCTTTTCCTGTACGGACTGTGGAATCAGTGTGGATGAGATTGAGCCCAGAAGTTTTTCCTTTAACAATCCCTTTGGCGCATGCCCCGACTGTTTTGGATTGGGCTATAAGATGGAATTCGATTTAGATCTGATGATCCCGAACAAATCTTTAAGTATTTCCGGGGGAGCGATTAGCGTAATTGGATGGCAGTCCTGTACAGCAGCGGGCAGTTTTACCAGAGCTATTTTGGATGCATTGTCAAAAGAGTATCATTTTGACCTGGACACGCCGTATGAACAGCTTCCTGAAGATATCCGCAATATCCTGATCAATGGAACCGGCGGACGGGAAGTAAAAGTATTCTATAAAGGGCAGCGCGGAGAAGGTATCTATGATGTGGCATTTGAAGGGTTGGTTCGTAATGTGGAGCGTCGTTACCGTGAGACAGGATCGGAAACCATGAAGCAGGAATATGAAGCCTTTATGCGCATTACACCATGTAAGACCTGCGGCGGGCAGCGTTTGAAAAAGGAAGCACTGGCAGTTACCGTTGCAGATAAAAATATTTACGAAGTAACGTCTATGTCCATAGATAAGCTGCATAAATATTTAATGAATATGTCGCTGACAGATCAACAGGTTCTGATCGGAAAACAGATACTGAAAGAAATTAAAGCACGTATCGGATTTCTGATTGATGTTGGATTGGATTATCTGACACTTGCACGTGCCACAGGAAGCCTTTCAGGTGGTGAAGCACAGCGTATCCGTCTGGCAACACAGATTGGTTCCGGTTTGGTCGGTGTTGCATATATTCTGGATGAACCAAGTATAGGACTCCACCAGAGAGATAATGATAAGTTACTGCGAACATTAAATAACCTGAAGGATTTGGGGAATACTCTAATTGTAGTAGAGCATGACGAGGATACGATGCTGGCAGCTGATTATATTGTGGATATCGGACCGGGTGCCGGGGAACATGGCGGCGAAGTAGTTGCTTTTGGAGATGCAGCTCAGATTATGAGCAATAAGGAATCTGTAACCGGAGCATATTTGAGTGGGAAGGTAAAAATTCCGGTTCCGAAAGAACGCAGACTACCTACCGGATATTTAACGGTAAAAGGGGCTGCCGAAAACAACCTGAAGAATATTGATGTAAAGATTCCACTGGGTGTCATGACCTGTGTAACCGGAGTATCCGGCTCAGGGAAGAGTTCGCTGATTAATGAAATTCTTTATAAGCGTCTTGCAAGGGAGTTGAACCGTGCCAGGACAATTGCCGGCAAACATAAAGAGATTGTTGGAATGGATCAGTTGGATAAAGTAATCAGTATTGACCAATCCCCAATTGGCAGAACACCCCGTTCGAATCCCGCTACTTATACCGGAGTTTTTGATCAGATTCGCGATCTGTTTGCATCGACTTCTGATGCTAAGGCAAAAGGATATAAGAAAGGCCGTTTCAGTTTCAACGTAAAAGGGGGGCGCTGTGAAGCCTGCAGTGGTGACGGCATTTTGAAAATTGAGATGCATTTTCTGCCGGATGTCTATGTACCTTGTGAAGTCTGCCAGGGTAAGCGCTATAACAGGGAGACGCTGGAGGTAAAATATAAAGGGAAAAGTATATATGACGTCTTAAATATGACGGTAGAAGAAGGGCTTAAATTTTTTGAAAATGTACCGTCTATTAAGAGGAAAATTTCGACTCTTTATGATGTTGGACTATCTTATATTCGCCTGGGACAGCCTTCTACGACATTGTCGGGAGGTGAAGCCCAAAGAATCAAGCTGGCTACCGAATTGAGTAAACGCAGCACCGGTAAAACCATATATATTTTAGATGAGCCGACAACGGGGCTGCACTTTGCGGATGTTCATAAATTGATAGAAATATTACAGCGTCTGTCTGAAGGCGGGAATACGGTAGTTGTGATCGAACATAATCTGGATGTGGTCAAGACAGCAGATTATTTGATCGATATCGGACCTGAAGGAGGAGATAGAGGAGGAACCATTGTGGCAATGGGGACTCCGGAAGAAATAGCACAGAGCCCTTTATCTTATACGGGGAAATATGTAAAAAAATATTTGTAATTGAGAAATATTTACTGAAGCGGCATGTGTATCCCACAAGCGTTTTTACATCATAGGAAGCAATTTCTTATGATACAAAATAGAACAAGAGCCATATGGCTCTTGTTCTAAAGGAAAGAGAAAAAATTAAAATATTTGAGGGAGTACTTCGCAGCGTGTGGGGGCTGCGAAGTGTGAGTTATGAAATATATTAGCTGCTTGCTAATATGTTTATATTATAAAAGATAAATGTGTTCAAAATATGTTCTAAGACTAAAGAAATTCTGAAATTCTGAAAGAAATTATTATGAAATGGATAAAATAAAAAAAACACTTTTCAATTAATAGGTAGTTGTATATAATGAAAATACACAGTGTGGTTAGAAAGGGGTTATATCATGACGTCAACAGATATCGGAATTGATTTAGGTACAGCCAGTATACTGGTCTACGTCAGAGGAAAAGGTGTAGTATTGAAAGAGCCATCCGTTGTGGCTTTTGACAGAGATACGAATAAGATAAAAGCGATAGGGGAAGAAGCCAGACTGATGCTGGGGAGGACGCCGGGAAATGTGGTTGCCATCCGTCCATTGCGTAAAGGAGTTATTTCAGATTATACGGTGACGGAACAGATGCTGAAATATTTCATTCAGAAAGCGATTGGCAGAATGTCATTTCGTAAGCCGCGCATTAGCGTCTGTGTACCAAGCAGTGTCACGGAGGTGGAAAAAAAGGCAGTGGAAGATGCCACCTATCAGGCAGGGGCAAGAGAAGTGACTATTATTGAAGAACCGATTGCGGCCGCCATTGGAGCGGGGATCGACATTTCCAGACCCTGCGGAAATATGATCGTAGATATCGGTGGAGGGACTTGTGACGTAGCGGTGATATCTTTGGATGGCATTGTAGTCAGCACTTCTATAAAGGTAGCCGGAGATGATTTTGATGAAGCGATTATCCGGTATGTCAGAAAGAAACACAATCTTCTGATTGGGGAAAGAACAGCGGAAGATATTAAGATAACGATTGGAACAGCAGTAGAAAAACCGGAACAGAAAGTATTGGAGGTTCGGGGAAGGGATCTGGTAACAGGACTCCCCAAAACAGTGCGTGTGACCTCAGAGGAAACAAGAGACGCATTGAAGGATGCTACTTCCCAAATTGTGGAAGCAGTACACAGTGTTTTAGAAAAAACGCCGCCGGAGCTGGCTGCCGATGTGGCTGACCGGGGAATCGTATTAACGGGCGGAGGATCTTTGCTGAGTGGCATTGAAGAATTGATAGAGTCAAAAACAGGGATCAACACGATGACGGCAGATGAGCCAATGGCGGCGGTTGCCATCGGAACCGGCAAGTTTGTGGAGTTGACTGCAGGCAGCGGAAAATTTGAAAGTTAAGGAACAATCAGTTATATGGAAGAGCTGGAAGGATATGTAGATCATGTTGTGTATCGGAATAGTGACAATGGCTATACTGTTATGCAGGTGATCTGCGATGGAGAAGAGATAACCTGCGTAGGCATGCTGCATTATATTGGAGATGGAGAGCGGTTTCAGGCAAATGGTCATTATACGGAACATGCTACTTATGGCAGGCAATTTCAGATAGATACTTATGAGATCAAGACACCGGAAGATGCGGTGTCTATAGAGCGTTATCTGGGTTCCGGCGCAATCAAAGGGGTCGGTGTGGCTTTGGCAGCCAGAATTGTCAGACGCTTTAAAGAAGAGTCTTTTCGTATTATTGAAGAAGAGCCGGAACGACTGGCAGAGATAAAAGGAATCAGTGAACGAAAAGCACGTGAAATCGCAGAACAGGTAAAAGAAAAAAGAGATATGCGTGAAGCAATGATTTTTCTGCAGCATTATGGCATATCGACGAGTCTGGGAGTAAAGATTTACACAAAATATGGACAGAATCTTTATCAGATAATCAGAGAAAATCCTTACCGTATGGCAGAAGACATCGACGGTATTGGTTTTCGCATTGCAGATGAAATTGCAGTGCGGGTGGGAATTCATACGGATTCAGAATTTCGTATTTGCAGTGGTATTTTGTATGTACTCATGCGGGGGACTTTAGAAGGGCATGTATACCTGCCGAAGCAAATATTAATAGAGCGTACGGTGGAACTGCTGGGTGTCAGTGCAGAAAACATTGAGAAAATTATCATGGACATGGCAGTGGACAGAAGGATCATTGTGAAAGAAAATGAGGATGAAATCAGTATCTACAGCACCCAGGAGTATTACCTGGAAATGAATGCTGCAAAAATGCTTCATGATTTAAATATATCCTGTGAAGTGTCAGAGGAAACCGTTCTGGAACAGGTAGCTCAGATTGAGAAAGATCCGGATACGGTGTTGGATGACTTGCAGCGTCAGGCTGTAGTAAAGGCAGCAGGCCATGGGCTTCTTGTGATTACGGGAGGACCCGGTACCGGCAAGACGACTACGATCAATGCCCTGATTGATTATTTTGAGTCTGAAGGGCTTGATTTGCGGCTTGCAGCGCCAACCGGAAGGGCGGCAAAACGCATGACGGAAGCAACCGGATATGAGGCGCAAACGATTCATCGTCTGCTGGAGGTAGGCGGGAACCCGGAAGAGAATAAGAGCCGTTCGGAATTTGGACGGAATATAAATAATCCTCTTGAAGCCGATGTGATAATCATTGATGAAATGTCTATGGTGGATATTTATCTGTTCCATGCATTGTTGAGCGCCATTACGGTGGGGACGCGCCTGATTTTAGTAGGGGATGTGAATCAGCTCCCATCGGTAGGTCCGGGCAGTGTATTAAGAGATATCATTGAATCGAAAAGTTTTTCAATCGTTCGTTTGACAAAAATATTTCGCCAGGCTTTTGAAAGTGATATTATTTTAAATGCTCATAAAATCAACGCCGGAGAACATATTATACTGAATAATAAAAGCCGGGATTTCTTTTTCCTGAAAAGAGAGGATGCCAATATCATTATCAGTGTAATGCTGACCCTCATACAAAAAAAATTGCCGAATTACGTAAATGCAAAACCTTATGATATTCAGGTATTGACTCCAATGCGGAAAGGACTGCTGGGGGTCGAACGGTTGAATGGCATATTTCAGGAGTATTTGAATCCTCCGGATAAAGAGAAGAGGGAAAAAGAATACGGTGACGGTCTCTTTCGTGAAGATGATAAAGTTATGCAGATAAAGAATAATTACCAGATTGAATGGGAAATGCGCGGAAAATACGGTATTCCGGTAGAGAAAGGCCAGGGCGTATTCAATGGCGATATGGGTATTATCCGGGAAATAAATACATATGCTGAACTTGTTACGGTTGAGTTTGAAGAAAGCAGATATGTGGAATATAGTTTCCGCCAATTGGATGAACTGGAACTGGCCTATGCAGTTACCATACATAAATCACAAGGCAGTGAATATCCCGCTGTCATTATCCCGCTTCTGGCAGGACCGCGCATGTTAATGAACCGGAACCTGCTCTATACGGCAGTTACCAGGGCCAGAACCTGTGTGACGCTGGTAGGCAGTGATGAAATACTATACCAGATGATTGATAATGAATTTGAACAAAAGCGCTATACTACATTGAAATCACGTATCCGGGAATTTTATCCGTGACAGTTTAGCCATGCAAAATCGAGCTTATGGCTGAACTGTAACTTCTATCCTGGATAAAAGCCTCCGGCGGATTGCAGGGCGGCGAAGTGAATTGCGAATATCCGATTTGCCGGGAGAGCAGATGGTATCCGTATGTTAAACATAAAAGAAGCACCCTGTGGGTATATCGGATGTCCAAAAAGCACGGACATAATTAAAGAAATCTTGCTGGGGATTCTCTATCCGCGGCGCTGCCCCATATGCGGGGAAATAGTAATGGAAAAGGACAGTACAATCTGTGCCCCATGCAGAAAATATGCTTGCCCGATACAAGAACCCAGATGTAGAAAGTGCAGCAAAGAACTGGATTCAGACGAAAAAGAATACTGCTATGACTGTATGCGTACTCCGCATTTCTATACACGCGGCATAGCTGTGTTTCCTTATGATAATTATCTGAAAAAGTCTATTTATCAAATGAAATTCCACAATAAAAGAGAATATAATGATTTTTATGTTGATGAAATGCTGCGTTTTTCCGGCAGGGTACTCAGCGAATGGAAGCCGGATGTGATCGTACCCGTTCCGTTACATAAATCAAAACAGCGGCAAAGAGGATTTAATCAGTCAGAATTGCTGGCCAGAGGTATTGGGAAGAAATTGGGTATTCCCGTATCTTCCAATCTGGTCTTAAGAGTTCGGGCAACTATGCCGCAGAAGGAATTGAGTAAAAAAAATCGAAAAATTAATCTGAAAAATGCTTTTAAAATAAATAAATATGATGTAAAATTAAAAAGAATTTTGTTAATAGACGATATCTATACGACAGGAACTACCATTGATACGATCGCATGTGAACTGCTGAAACAGGGAGCAGAACAGGTTTATTTTGCAGTGGTATGTATAGGACGGGAGGATTCTTAGGAATTCAACTTTCCATAATAGCATATATGTGATATACTATAGGCAACGACAAAAAGATGAATCATATAATATAGATAAAGTTTGAAAGGGGAGGGCTATGGTAAGGGAAAACAAAATAAGGATGATGACGAAACTTGCGATTCTGGAAGAAGACCACGGAGATATGATAGAAAAGGCAAGGACGTATTACCGAAGTGATTATATCAGTGGATATCTCTTGAAAAATATATTTTTTTATACGTTGGCGTTTCTCATTGGCTTGCTGCTTTGGTCATCTTATCGTATGGAAGCATTGCTGCAGAAGCTGAATACTATGGATATTATTGGGTTAGCCTGGAAGATATTGATTTTTTATGGAATTACGATGGCAGGGTACCTGGTATGCACATATGTTATATATTATAAGAGATTTAATAACGCTGAAAAGAAATTGACGGTTTATCGGCTGTTGCTGGATAGGCTTTTGAAGGAATATGATAAGGAGTATGGGGATGGGAAAGTTACCGGACATAAAAAGAAAACTAACAGAAATATACAAAAAATATGATATTTATCTGGTTTCAATCATCAAGTTTATACTTGCATTGGTCGTGCTTGTTCAGATTAATATACGCATGGGGTATATGGACAGACTAAACAGTATCTGGATGATTCTGGTATTCGCATTGGTTTGTTCATTTTTGCCTCTAAATGCCCTGGTGTTTATGAGTTGTCTTATTATACTTGGGCATCTTTATGCACTTTCTATACCGGCGCTGGTAATTGGCGGCGGAATCATCCTGATCGTTCTGCTGCTGTATTTTGGTATTGCTCCACAGCAAAGCCTGGTACTGATTCTGACGCCTTTGGCGTTGGTTTTTCACATCCCGTGTTTGATTCCTTTGGCTTTTGGTCTGACGGCGGGACCTTTGGCAGCAGTCGGTATGGCTTTTGGGACGATTGTGTTCTATGTGCTGCGTGTTGTGAATAGCAGTGCAGGCAGTATATCGGGCGGCGAAGGGGAAACGCTTGCGGTATTTGGTGAAATGAAAACGCTTTTAGATAGTATTGCAAAAGAGAAAGAAATGATTCTTATGCTGATCGCAATGCTGGCAGTGATCGTAGTTGTTTATGTAATTCGTAAAATGGCAATTAAATATGCCTGGAGCATCGCAATCGGAACAGGGACTGTGATGTTTTTGTTTATTAAAGTTATTGGCGGAGCTATTTTAGGGGTACTTTCCATCGAACTCATTGCAGGTACTTTTGTATCCGGAGTGCTTGCTGCCATATTGCAGGTATTTATCTTTGATTTGGATTATCAAAGAATTCGAAAAGTGCAATTTGAGGATGATGAATTTTATTATTATGTTAAGGCGGTACCGAAGCGAAAGAAGGGGCGTGATATAAATGGAGAGTATTAAAACATTTTTAAATAACTATCTCCCATGGTTATCATTGCCTACGCTGGGTATCACGATTACTGATATCATTGAAATTCTTATTCTAACTTATCTGGTATACAGACTGCTTGTCTGGATTCGTGAGACAAGGGCATGGACGTTGTTAAAAGGCATATTGTTATTGGGATTTTTTGTCTCTCTCGCATATGTTTTTGAAATGGATACGATTAAGTTCATTGTGAATAAGGGAGTTAATCTGGCGCTTATGGCGGCTGTTGTAATATTTCAGCCGGAACTTCGCAGAGCATTGGAGCATTTGGGCGAAAAACGGTTGTTTTCAGTAATTTTACCTCTCGATGCAGTCAAGGATGTAAAAGAACGTTTTAATGATAAAACAATCAATGAACTGGTTAAGGCAACTTTTGAGATGGGGAAAACGAAGACAGGAGCATTGATTGTCATAGAAAAGAATGAAACCCTCCAGGAATATGAGAGAACTGGAATTGCAATTGATTCCATTTTAACCAGCCAGATATTAATTAATATATTTGCACATAATACACCTTTACATGATGGGGCTGTAATTGTAAAAGGAAACAGAATTGTATCGGCCACCTGTTATCTTCCTTTGTCAGATAGTATGACACTTAGTAAAGAACTGGGAACGAGACATCGCGCCGCCGTAGGCATCAGCGAGGTAACAGATTCTCTTACGATCATTGTATCAGAGGAGTCAGGCAGCGTTTCTATAGCCAGTAAAGGCGAATTGATACATGGAATAGATGCGGCAAAGCTGCGGGAACTATTGGTTAATCTTCAGAATAAGACCATAGACGTGAAGAAATTTAAACTTTGGAAAGGTAAAAGTAAAAATGAAGAAAACGATCTTTAATAATCTGGGTCTTAAGATTATTGCCGTTTTTATTGCCTTCCTGATTTGGCTGATGGTAGTGAACGGAGACGACCCGGAAAAAGCGTACTACTTTAAAAATATAACGGTAACAACCATCAATGAAGAAAGCTTTTTAGAGAAAAATAAAGTATATGCTGTAAAAGACGACAGCAATATTGTTACGGTAAGGGTAAAGGTACGCCGCTCCGTATGGGCAAAACTTTCTGCTGAAGATTTTACGGTGATCGCAGATTTGAGTAATATGACATTTATGGAAACAATTCCTTTAAAAGTAGTCTGCAACAATCCTTCTGTTTCTATTCCGTCAGAGAACTTGTCCTGCGAGCCTTCTTCTTTAAAGATCACCGTAGAGAATAAAGAGGAAAAGACATTTATGGTATCGGTGGCTAGCAGCGGCCGGCCGGCAACAGGATATGAAGTAGGCAGTGAAAGAGTGCTGCAGGGAGAATCTATAATTGTTGAAGGTCCCAGTTCCCTGATAAAGATTATTGATAAAGTAAGGGCACCGGTCAGTGTGGGCGCCTTTACATCAAATCAGGAAATTTCCATAGGTTTGCAAGTCATTGACAAAAATGGTGATGAGTTTAAGGAAAGCCAGATGGACCGCCTGACTTTTAAGACAACGGGTGGGAAAGTGCTGACAGATGCGATGGTTGATGTGTATGTGGTGATTTGGGAAGTGCAGAGTGTTAAATTGGAGATCCCACAGTCGGTGATTGGTGAACCGGCGGCCGGATATCACATTGCCGGTATAGAACTTACACCGTCTACGGTCAATTTGGCCGGAGCGGAAGAAACCTTAAAAGAACTGAATGGTAAGCTGAAATTGGAAGATGTGATAGATATAACTGACAAGACATCAACGGTAGAGAAGAGCATTGATATTTCAGAATATTTGCTGGAACACTATAAAAAGGATCTGAAACTGGAAACAGATTCACCGGAGACCATATCGGTAAAGGTCCAGATTGAGGAGATCGGTACTACGACTTTAAACTTCCTGATCACGGATGTTAATATTATTGGTCTGTCGGATGACTTGAGTTTGACTTTAACACCGGCGGATAAAATTCCGATAGAGGTTCGTGCGTTGTCAGCCGATGCTGCTACAATCAGCGAGAAAGATGTACAAGTTACGTTAGATTTGTCTTCTTCCGCTTATCAAAAAGAAGGAAATCATAATAAAGTTCCGCTGAAAATAAAGCTTTCGACTGACGAATATGAGCTGGTAAATCGTGTAACTATTGCAGTAGATTTAGCAAAGAAGCAAAGTACAATAGAGGAGGAATAGAAGATGGTAAGTCAGAAAGTAGTTATCAAAAACCCAACAGGATTGCATCTGAGACCGGCAGGTCAGCTTTGCAAAGAAGCGATGCAGTTCAAGTCAGTTGTAACATTAAAATTTCGTGAATTGAATGCCAATGCAAAGAGTGTTTTAAGTGTACTCAGCGCTTGTGTGAAATGTGGTGATGAAATTGAATTTGTGTGTGAGGGAGAAGATGAGAGACTTGCATTGAAGACGATTGTTACCGCAATTGAAAATGGGCTTGGGGAAGAGATGTGAGGTTGGATTCATGATTTTAGTGTATGTATGTCCTTTTTGTAAGGAAGTTCGAATCGTTTCACGTAGGAAAGAGGTCAATTGCCTGGTTTGTGAACATGAAATGACGCTTAGTAACTTAACGTTTTTGGAATGGACCCAGATGTCAGAATCCCAAAGAAAAGCTTATGGAGTACTATGGAGTAAAAGGCATAGAAAGTAAACAGAGACGGCATCAATATTGATGCCGTCTCTGTTTTACTTAATACATTGGGTCTGTTGGATCTATCGCATAAGAGGGTGAATCGGGTACTCTTACAGCCTTTGGCTTACCGAGAGGACCCGGATTACCTGCATCGTGATACACCGTTACACTGCTGCCTATTGGGCAATTAGTATAGAGCCAGTAAGCATCACCCATGGCAAGACGGATACATCCCTGAGAAGCCTGAGATCCAAGTAAGTTATATTTATACATTGGAACCTTTTTCCGATCCAGTGAGGGAGCGGGCAGGGAATGGAATAAAATGTCACTGGTTATATGTGAGCAATAGTAACCCCAGGTTGGTCCGTTTAGTTCATGCGTATAAAGTTTATCCATAATACGGAAGTTGCCAACAGGAGTTGCGTTATTGAGACCGGTAGAACAAAGCATTGCTTTTACCGGAACGCCGCCTTTATATATGGTTACGACATTGCAGGCTCTGTTTACCCGGATGCTCCAGCTTCCGGAAAGAGCAGTTGTATTTGCGCCGCTGCTGCCGAAATCATATTTCGTTCCATTGATAGTTCTGGTTCCGGTGGTCATGGCACCGGTAATTGGATCCATATAGTAGTAGTTTCCTTTATCTACTAACCAGCCTGTTTTTATCTGACCGTTTGATTCAAAGTAGTACCATGTATTTTTGATTTTGCGCCATCCAACCGTAACAAGACCTTTTGAGGAAGCGTAATATTTTTTCCCGGATAAGGTTACCCAGCCTTTACCAAGAGCACCTTTCTTTGTGAAAATGTAAAGCTTCCGGTTAATGTATTTAAGCCCTGTATATCTGGCTCCTATTGCGGAACCGGAAGTAGTGCCGTAGTATTTTTGGCTGCCCACTTTAAACCAACCAGTTTTCATAGCACCGGTGGCAGGATCCAGATAATAATATTTACCGTTGGTTTTCACCCACCCGGTGGACATGTAACCTTTTTTAGGGCTAAAATAGTACCATTTCTTTTTATACTTCTGCCATCCGGTTTTCAGAACGCCTTTACTATTGGCATAATAACGTTTTCCGTTACTTTTAAACCAGCCTGTTCTGACCGTGCCTTTGTTGGAGGTAAAGTAAAGTTTGCCTTTATAGGTGATCACACCTTTGAGCATAACGCCATCGGAACCGAAGTAGTAGGTTTTCCCCTGGTATTTTTGTTTTCCCACTTTAGCTTTCCCGTTTTTATTCAGCAAGTAGGTGTTTTTACCTATGGTATACATACCGTTTTTCAACATGATACCATTTTTATCGAAACAATATATTTTTCCGGAAACAGGATATGCGGCATTACAAATGACTTTTCCTGCGGAATCTGCGTAGTATTTTTTCTTATTATAAGTAACGAAGGATTTAGTTACCAGTGAGCCATCAGCATCCGTACTGAAGAAGTAGAGATTTTCGCCTATTGCCTGCGGCCCGCTAACTCCGGCAGCCAAAACTCCATCTTTGTTAAAATAATAAAGTTTTTTATCAATAGTAGCAAATCCGACAACCTTCTTGCCATCCGTTACGTAAGCAATCCGGTTTCCATCGTCATCTGTCTGCCACCCGGGTGTCAATTGCTGCTCTGTGTTCGTGTTGCTACCGGAGGCATATGTAATGAATGGAACACTTAGTGTCAAGCCCATAGTAATGCAAAGTACTGCGATTAGTTTTTTTGTTTTCATATGCTTTTCTTTTTTCATAATCTCCTTTCTTATAAACATGTTTTCTACTTTATAATTTACTATAATTTCCATTCTGGTGCAATGATTTTTTGGGAGGTAATAAAAATTTAAGATTTGTAATGTTATGTTTTTGTTTTCGATAAGTCGATTTTAAGGAAAATGTAAAAAAATGATTGATTGACATAATTATGTAATTCTTATATAATAATACTGTAATATGTTAACGATTCACGTTTACTGTGGTGAGCAGTACGGATGGATAATATAAGGGGGGAAAAAATGAAACGTTTTGCGGCAATTATGCTGGTACTTGCGATGATAGTTACTTCATTGCCTGAAATGGGGGTACAGGCAGCGGCTTTTGATGAGAAATCCGATGAAAATTCACTGAGGTCAGAAGATCTTGAAACAGAACAGATTACGGAGATGGAAAGCACCGGAGAAGAAAAGACGGAAGCGGAATCTGAGGATTCCCGGGAAACGACAGAACAGAAACAGGCGCCTGTCCTGGAGTATGTGTATATGACTCAGCCGGAGTATGCCGGTGAAGAGGGACAGCTTATTGTAATTTCTTTTCGGAATGAAGCCCGGGAGATATCGGAAGCGGTACTTACTTATACAGATGCAGAGGGTGTTACTGCTGCTATGGAAGTATTTGAGATTATAAAGGGCTATGTAGTGTTTATTGCAGAAGGGACTGGTATTGAAGGCAGTAACCTGGTGGCAGTCGATGTTACGGTAGAAGGGGTTAGCTGCCATATAGATTTGCAGACATTCTATAAAGATAATAGTACGGAAATAGTTGAGATAGAAGAAGGGGATAATGAAATTCTGGAAGAAGCGGAGGAAATAGCAGAGATTGCAGCGGATTCTGAGAGCGAACTTCAAGATGAGATACAGGTAGAAGATTTGGTTGCGGAAGATACGGATGGTATTTCAGAGGCTCTGCAGGCAGCAGAGGAGCATATAGAAGAGGAAACGGATATAGCGGAGGGACAGATAGAAGAGGAAACAGTTATTTCGGAAGAAGCGCAGCCGTATACGGATGCTGTATCAGCGGCCGGCTCTGTACAGCTAAAGTCAAAGGCAGCAGGGGAAAATATCATTATTGTGCTTGACCCTGGGCATGGTGGCTCCGATCCCGGGGTTACAAGAACCTGGGATGGTGTCAGTTACATAGAAAAAGATATTAATTTGAAGATTTCAAAGTACACAAAAAATGAGTTAGAAACATATCAGGGTGTCACCGTTTATTTGACAAGAAGTACCGATGTTTACGTTGGATTGAAGGAGCGTGTGGATTTGGCAGAATCCGTTGGAGCTACGGCACTGATCAGCCAGCATATCAATTCTACGGCTGCTGATAAACAGGAGACAGTTTCCGGTGCCATGATATTTGTTTCTTCCGGGAATTACCGACCGGCACAGGCTAAGGAAACATGGAACATTGCCAGTGTGATTATGCAGGAATTAGTTAATATTGGGATGGATAACCGTGGATTGGTGAAAACTTTATCGGAAAATGGATCGACTTACAGTAATGGAAAACTGGCAGATTATTATGCCATTGTGCGGTACAGCGTATTGGCCAATATTCCGGGTATGATTGTAGAACATGGATTCTGCAATAATCCTTCGGATTGTAAGAAATATTATGGCAGCAATTCCAAAATTAAAAAATTAGGGGTGGCTGATGCAACTGCGCTTGCGAAATATTATGGGTTGAAGAAAAAGGATGCAGAACCTACCGTAGGATGGAATCAGGTAGATTCCCAATGGTATTATCTGAATGCGGATGGTACGCGAACTTATGGATGGGCAACCATAAGTAAAAAGACCTATTATTTTAACGGTTCCGGTTATCGTGTGACCGGATGGAAGACAATTGACGGGAAAAAGTATTATTTTAATACCAATGGGGTTATGGTAACGGGGCTGAAGAAGATCAGCAGCAAGTATTATTGGTTTGATACCAGTGGTGTAATGGCCAGCGGGTGGTTTAAAGGTTCTGATGGGAAAAGGTACTATTCAGACAGTAAAGGACGGCTTTATAAAGGATGGATTAAGTATAAGAAGAAGTGGTATTACTTTGACCCTGCGACAAGAGCGGCGGCTGTTGGGTTTAAGAAGATTAATGGATTGTATTATTATTTCAATACCAATGGAGTCAGGAAAAAGGGGTGGCAGAAGGTTAAGAACAACTGGTATTATATGAATAAAAGCGGTGTTCGTGTAACCGGGATGACGAAATTGAAAGGGAAATGGTACTATTTTAAGAAAAATAATGGGAAGATGATTACGAGTAAGTGGTTGTATTATAAGAAGAAGTGGTATTATTTTAAGAGTGATGGGGTTATGGTTGTTGGTAAGAAGAAGAAGATTGATAAGAAGTGGTATCGGTTTGATGGGAATGGGGTTTGTTTGAATAAGTGATTGAGGGGGGACGCCTGTGAAGCAAATGACTCCCGCCTGGGGAGCCGGCGCCTGCTGCGGTACGGGGTACGTATCTCAAATTCGAATATTTCTCTAGTTTCTCTAAGGTTCGGAAAGGCGGCAGGATAAGGCACCAGACACATTCGAGTCATAATCTGATGATTATGTCTCTCAAGTGTCTTAAAAATTTGCTCTTGAGAAGCAAATTTTTGCCTTATCCTGCCGCCTTTCCGAACCTAAGAGAAACACGAGAAATATTCTGATTGAATTTGAGATACATACCCCGTACCGCAGCAGGCACCGGCTCCCCAGGCGGGAGTCATTTGCTTCACAGGCTGTTTGTTGGAGGAGTTGCGTCGTCTGTTGGCAACGGTGATGGTTTTGGAATTTGCTTCACAGGCTGTTTGTTGGAGGAGAGGCTGAGGAATGAGGTTGGTTTTTAGGAGGGGGGCGTAGTTTGCTGGTTGAGGGGTTTGTTTGTGGAGTGTTTTGGTGATGATAGTAATTGTTATGGGGATATTGATGGGAATATTGATGGCGATGAAGGTAATATATTATTGGATATGGTTGAATTAATGGTTTGTGAATGGTATATTATATGGAATACCAACCATTTGTAGTTAATGAAGGGTTTTTGCTATATGAAACGGCAATGATTTATGTCGTTACATATAGTGATTGGGTTTGTATTATATGCTTACCGAAAAGGGTTTGAATAGTATTGATTGTAAATATATCGAAAGTATGTATGAAGAAATGAAGACGGGATATGATATTGTTATAGGCTTATGTTTGTGACAGGAGGAAATCCCTTTAGTTTTTGAATTTGTACGAACAGGGATGAAGAGAAGTCAGAGGACGAAGAAGAGAAAGAGGTTTGGATGTGATTTTAGAAGCCGTTTTGATTTTACTGTGGTTTGGATTGGTGCCATATAGTATTGGGATGACATTTACCGGGTTTATGAAAAGGGAAAGGGATAGTTTTTGGATGAACGTGCTGTGTGGATATGCAGGGATGTTTGCATTTTTTGAAGTGCTGTCTCTTCCGCTTATTTTTAGCAGACAGCCTTTTCATATATTGAAATACAGTTATGGGCTGATTATGTTGTTATGGGCGGGGGTGTCGTTGTTTGTAAACAGAAAGCGTATTGGGAGGATGACGATAGGCAGGATCCGGAAACTGCCGAAGGTACCGTGGACTATTTATCTGGCGGTGGTGTTGGTCGCTTTTCAGATAGGGGTTTATTTGTTTGGAATGGCAACGGATCTGGATGATTCTTTTTATGTGGCATCGGCAACAACTACTCTGCATACGGATGAAATGTTTACGATAAGTGCTTATACCGGGAGAGCGGTGGGGAAACTGCCATCTCGTTATGTTTTGTCTCCGTTTCCTATTTTGCTTGCTTTTTTCAGCGAAGCCGTAAGGATGCATCCGGCTGTGGTTGCCCATACGGTATTACCCATATTTTTGGTCGGGCTTGCATATGGTGTATATATATTGATGGGGCAAAGACTGTTTAAAGGGGATGTACGTTCTACCGGAATTTTTGTGTGTTTTTTATCATTAGTGCATGTGTTTTCCTGGTATTCCGTTTATACTCAGGGAACGTTTATGCTGATCCGTATCTGGCAGGGGAAGGCAACGCTTGCTGCGACACTGCTTCCGGGGGTTTTCTATATGACATTGTCGGCGATGAAAGAGCGGGAAGCAAAAGGAGAGTGGGCAGCGCTATTTTGTCTGATGACGGCCTGCTGTCTGGTTTCCTCTATGGGAATTATGCTGGCACCGATTATGCTTGGAATTCTGACCATAGTGCTGGGGATTGTGAAATGGAAATGGAAAAATACATTACTGGCCCTGGCTTGCAGTGTACCGAGTATTATTTGTACAGTATTGTATATATTGATTCGATAGAACGTACACAAGCGTTTATAAGACTCCCCTTCTATAGGTGGTGGGTACTGGGAAGTCCGTCTGAATGGGAGTTCAATACTTGATGAAAAATGAGGAGAAAAGATGTCGGAAGTAGTTCAAACTGCAATCGAAAAAACTGAGTGGTATGTGGGAGTGGGCTGGCATCATGTAGTTTTTCTGCTGGCATTGGTCTATCTGATTTTCAGCCGCCGCGAAAAGGAAAACCGATTATTATTTGTAGGTTATAGTTTTATATTTTTTGTTATTTATTTTTTTCCTTTTACTGCAATGCTTATTATGTATCATTGCACCGGTGAATTGGTGTATTGGCGCATGTTCTGGCTGCTTCCCATACCGATGGTGCTGGCTTATACATGTACAAAGCTGTATGGCCGTTTCAAAAGAGGATGGATCCGGGGAATTTGTATCGTTATTCTGGCAGCCGCAATCGGTCTGACCGGACGGAATCTGTATTTGCCGGAGGTAACCCCTTACCAAAAGGCAACCAATATCTATAAGCTGCCTCAGGAAGTAGTGGATGTCTGTGATCTGATAAATGCTGATTGGAACAGTACGGAAGAGGTCAGAGTGATTGCACCGGAGGCAATTGGCGGTTATATTCGCCAATATGATGCGAATGTCCAGCTTCTCTATGGGCGCCGCGGCGATATGATTAATAAGGTAAAGCGGATATATGAAGGTATGCAATCGGGCAATCCGCCGATAAAGAGGATTGTTAGATATGCCAGAAAACACCGGTACCTGTATTTTGTCTATGAAACCAATGAGCAGCAGGATGCAAAGCTGAAAGAGCTGGGATTTGAGCCAATCGGACAATGCGATGCGTATATTATTTATAAAGATGGTAATCCTGCCTGACATTGCCAGTGTCTTTTGTATTGTGTTTTTATGATAATTGATGTAAGATATGTTTGTAACCGAAAAAAACGCAAAACGATTGAATTCGATAGAAGGAGTATTATGGAACGTAGAGAACAATACAAAAGACTCGTTATGTTTTTAGCGTCGGCGTTTATATTATCGATTCAGACTGCGGTGTTTGCTTATGTATGGTACAGCAACTATGCAAAAAAAGGGGTTATAGGTACCGGATTTGAGCGGGGAAATTTAGTAATCATTGGGCAATATGCATTGATGCTGTTTTTCTTTTATAAAATATATGGTGGTTTCAAGGTGGGCTATCTGAGAATATTTGATGTATTGTTTTCCCAGATCCTGTCAGTACTCTGTGTCAATGTGATTACTTATTTACAGCTGGCATTGATTGGACGCTGGAAGTTTATGAGTAACGTTTTACCGATTATGCGTATGACCATATTCAATATGGTGATCGTAATTATCTGGGTAGTATTTATGCGGTGGGTCTATACAAGGCTCTATCCGCCCCGCCAGATGTTTCTGATTTATGGAGATTATAATCCGGCAGAACTGATCTACAAGATTTCTTCCAGAGAGGATAAATACAATATCTGTGAAACCATGCATATCAGCGCAGGAGTCGAGGCTATCAAGGAAAAAATAAACCAGTACCATGCAGTTACGATCGGTGATTTACCGTCACATGAGAGAAACCTGTTTTTGAAGCACTGTTTCGAGCGGGATATCCGCTGTTACAGCATTCCGAAAATATCAGATGTAATGATACAAAATGCGGATAACATCCACTTGTTTGATACACCGATGCTGCTATTCCGTAACCGCAGATTGACTGCGGAGCAGCAGTTTACGAAGAGAGTGTTTGACATTGCGGTAGCTTTGATTGGGTTGGTACTTACTTCCCCATTCATGCTGGTGATTGCTGCTTTTATCAAGGCATATGACGGAGGACCTGTATTTTATAAGCAAGAACGTTTGACGCAGGATTCAAAAGTATTCTATATACTGAAATTCCGTAGTATGCGTGTGGATTCCGAGAAGAAAGGCGCAAGGCTGGCAATGAAGCATGACAGCCGTATCACTCCGATAGGCCAGGTGCTGCGTAATCTTCATCTGGATGAACTGCCGCAGCTGCTCAATATCTTAAAAGGGGATATGTCAATGGTAGGTCCTCGTCCGGAACGTCCGGAAATTGCGGCGGAATACCGCAGGGCAATACCGGAATTTGACTACCGCCTGAAACTGAAAGCAGGTCTGACAGGCTATGCTCAAGTGTATGGTAAATATAATACCACACCTTATGATAAGCTGAAATTGGATTTGACCTATATTGAAGACTATTCCTTTAAATTGGATATGAAACTATTATTTTTAACGTTCAAGATTTTATTCCAAAAGGAAAATACGGAAGGTGTGGAACATTGGCAGGTAACGGCAGCGACCAGAGAAAAAGAAACCGACGCGAAAAAATAATAGAAATGCAGGAAGCGAAAGAAAAGCCTCTCGTTTCCGTTGTAATGCCGGCATATAAGTGTGCCGGCTTTATTGCATTGGCAATAGATTCAGTGTTAATACAGGAAGTACCGCTGGAAATTTTGATTATTAATGACTGTTCGCCGGATAATCTGGATGCAGTAATGGAAAAATATAAAAATATGCCGCAAATACATTATATAAAAAATGAAACGAATATGGGGGTGGCAGCCACCAGAAATAAGGGAGTTGCATTGGCTAAGGGGAAATATGTGGCATTTCTCGACAGTGATGATTATTGGGCGCCGGGGAAATTAAAAAAACAAATCGAAATGATAGAAAGAACAAAAACCGTGTTATGCTGCACGGCCAGAGAATTACTGACACCACAGGGGATACTTACCGGACGCATGATCCCGGTGAAGACAGAGTTGACCTATAAAGAACTGCTGAAAAGCAACAGCATTAATTGTTCTTCCGTATTGATTCGCACATCGGTCATAAAAGAGTTCTCTATGGATCATGAGGACAGCCATGAAGATTATATTACCTGGTTGAAAATTTTGCGGAAATATAAAAAAGCTTGTGGAATTAATGAACCTCTGTTAAAATACAGATTGAGTAATCAGGGAAAATCAGGAAGTAAGTTAAAATCTGCGGGAATGAATTTTAAGGTATACCGGTATCTGGGTTTTGGATATTTCCGTTCTACCCTGCATTTTGTCAGCTATGCCATACATGGAATACTGAAATATGCACTCAGCTACAAAAAATGGTAAATTCTGTTTTTGTATGTTATAATAAAAAAATGTGAATATACATGCAATTTCAATTATCATAGTGAATATGCGACAGGAAAGCAAGGAGAAAAAAGATGAACAGGTTTATACGGGATGTGAAACAGTACAGTAAATATACACAACATTCAGCAAAAGCCATATTGAAATCGGAAGTGGCTAATTCCTATTTGAATTGGTTGTGGTGGATTTTGGACCCTGTCTGTTTTATGATCATCTATTATTTTATTTTTGGCATTGTGTTTGGAGCAAAGGAAAAATATTTTCTGGCATTTATATTTATTGGTCTGACTATATGGGATTTTTTTAATAAAACGGTAATGCAGAGTGTAAAAATTGTGAAAAATAATAAATCTATCGTATCAAAGGTTTATCTTCCCAAATATATTTTGATTTTTGTGAAAATGCTTGTAAATGGGTTTAAGATGGCCATATCCTTTGCCATTGTAGTTATTCTGATGATTATATACCGGGTACCGCTTACGGTCAATATCCTTCATGTAGTGCCTTTGATGCTGGTATTATTTGTTCTGACATTTGGGATAAGCACTTTTCTGCTGCATTTCGGCGTCTATGTAGAGGATTTATCCAATGTAGTAACCATTGTTTTGCGCCTGATGTTTTATATAACCGGTATCTTTTATAATATTATGACCAAGCTTGAAGCGCCGTATAATCTAGTAATAACCAGGGGGAACCCGATGGCATTTCTATTGACCTCACTTAGACAGGCAATGCTGTATGGAGAGGCACCTGATATGATCATACTGTTGATTTGGCTGGCATTTGGATTGCTGCTCAGTGTATGCGGAATACGGTTGATATACAAAAACGAAAATAGTTATGTGAAGGTAATATAGTTATGGAAAAATATGCAATTGAAGTGAAAGATTTATGCATCAGCTATAAAAATTTGAAAGCTTATTCGATTAAGAAAAGCCTGCTGCGTTTTAAGAAAACAAAAGTAGACGAGTTTGAAGCAGTAAAAAATGTTTCTTTTGCTGTGGAAAAAGGTAAGATACTGGGAATTATCGGCAAGAATGGAAGCGGAAAATCTACCATGATGAAAGCTCTGGCAGGTATTTTTTCGCCTAACTCCGGTACCATAGATTTGAAAGGGAATACCATATCCCTGCTTTCCATTGGAGTAGGATTTGAAAAAGAGATGACAGGGAGGGCTAATATTTTGCTTTCCGGTATGCTTCTGGGATTTTCTGAAGAGTTCATCAGGAGTAAAATGGATGAAATTATTAAATTTGCAGGTCTGGGACACTTTATTGATATGCCTGTTAAGACCTATTCCAGCGGTATGTATTCAAAACTTGCATTTTCGATTACGGCAACTCTGGAGACAGACATTGTACTGATTGATGAGGTTTTAAGCGTAGGAGATCAACGTTTTAAGAAAAAAAGCTATGATAAGATGAAAAGCCTGATTTCCAATCACGACAGAACGGTAGTGATTGTATCTCACAGTCTAAGTACACTGTCAGAACTATGCGATGAAGTGATGTGGATGGAGGACGGAGAAATCAAGATGATCGGTGATCCGGATGAAGTGTTGGAAAAATATGTAGAGTTCATGAAATAGGAGGTCAGTTATGGCAGGTACGAATATTTATGGCGTGATTCTTGCGGGAGGCATTGGCAGCCGCATGGGCAATGTAGAGAAACCGAAACAGTTTATGGAGATAGGAAAGAAACCCATCATTATTCATACAATTGAGAAGTTTGTGGTGAACCCGCAGTTTGAGAAAGTCGTTGTGCTGTCGCCAAAGCAGTGGTTGAACCATACCCGGGATATGATACGGAAACATATCAGGCTTTCAGATAAGGTGGATGTCATTGAAGGTGGAGTAACCAGAAATGATACGGTTATGAATTCTATTAAGCATATTGAAAATAAGTATGGACTGGATGACGAAACAGTTATTGTCACCCATGATTCGGTACGCCCGTTTGTAACACACCGGGTTCTAGAAGATAATATCCGTTATGCAAAAGAATACGGAGCATGTGATACGGTGATCCCGGCATCGGATACGATTGTGGAGAGTCTGGATAATGCTTTGATTACAAATATACCGGACCGCTCCAAAATGTATCAGGGGCAGACGCCTCAGAGCTTCAAAGCTAAGAAATTGCGGGATATTTATGAAGCGCTTAGTGAAGAAGAAAAGAAAATTCTCACCGATGCATGTAAAATTTATGTGCTCAAGGGAGAAAAAGTTCATCTGGTAGATGGAGAAGTTTTTAATATTAAAATCACATATCCATTTGATTTACGGATAGCCCAGTCCATACTTAAAGGAGATGAAGTATGTTAAATACCGTTTATCAGTTAAAAAGTCCCAGACAGTTTGAAATCGTATTTAAAGACATTTTGCTGGATGATAACCGGGTATTGGTACGTCCTACTCATCTTTCTATCTGTAATGCGGATCAGCGCTATTATCAGGGTACCAGAGGAGAAGAGATACTGCGTAAGAAACTGCCTATGGCGTTGATTCATGAAGGGATTGGAAAAGTAGTCTATGATCCCACACATACATTTGAAACCGGTACAGAAGTGGTGATGATACCCAATCATCCGGCTGAGCAGGATAATATCATTGCAGAAAATTATCTGCGTTCCAGTAAATTCAGTGCCAGCAGTGAAGATGGATTTCTGCAGGAATATATTCATACGCCGCCGGATCGTTTAGTGGAACTGCCGAAAGGTATCAACAAATCGGTAGCTGCTTTTACAGAATTCGTCAGTGTAAGTTTCCATGCCATCAGCCGCTTTCTTCGATTTTCCCATGAGCGCAGAGATGTAATTGGTGTATGGGGCGATGGTAATCTGGGTTATACTACTTCTTTACTTTTGAAAAAAATGCTGCCGGACAGCAAGATTTGTGTATTCGGTATCAATGAATATAAATTGAATGATTTCTCTTTTGCTGATGAGACCTGTCTGGTATCGCAGATCCCAGAGGATATTCAGATGAATCATGCCTTTGAATGTGTAGGAGGAGGAGCCTCGGCAAGGGCGGTCAATCAAATCATTGACTCTATTCTGCCGGAAGGGACGATCAGTATACTTGGGGTTTGTGAAGAACTGGCTCCCATCAATACCCGGATGATATTAGAAAAAGGTCTTCGGGTGTTCGGCAGCAGCCGAAGCGGGAAAGTGGATTACGAAGGATTGATTCGCCTTTATGAAGAAAATCCTGATATTGTATTATACCTGGAAAACATCGTAGGATCTCAGATAGAGGTACATGATGTGAAAGATATAGGGAATGCATTTGAAACAGATATTCATAAGCTGATTGGAAAAACGGTGATGATCTGGAATGAATAAGCTATTAAAAAGAATGTATCATTTTTTCACTCTGAAACTCCTGTTCCCATGGCAATACAAAAGATACAGTAAGCAGCCTTTGGTCAGGCAAAAAGTAGTGTTTATTGAAGCAAACCTGCCGAAACTCTCCAACAGTCTGCGTTTTTTATATCAGGAACTGGAAAGTGCAGGCACTTATGAAATTTATGTGCATTATCTGCAGGAAGCCTTTGTCAGTAAAGGAGCATATATCAGAAATGTGATGAACTGCCTGCGGGATACCGGCGATGCCGCCTATATTATCTTGTGTGAGGGTTCAAGACCAATCAGTTGTATCCGTCCAAGACAGGAAGTCAGGATTATTCAGTTGTGGCATGGCTGTGGGGCTTTTAAAAAGTTTGGTTTCAGTACGACGCAATCTCTGTTTGGCGGCAGCCAAGATGAATATTTAAAGTATTCTTACTACAGAAATTTTGACTGTGTGACAATCAGCAGTCCTCAGGTAGCCTGGGCATATGAAGAAGCTATGAATCTGGAGCAGGGCAGCCCCATCCTTCAACCGATTGGCATCAGCAGAACCGATATCTTTTTCAAAGAAGAATTTATAAATGATGCATTTTCAAATATCTACGAGAAGCTGCCCATGGCAGAAGGAAAAAAAATAATTTTGTATGCGCCCACATTCAGGGGAAACGTAGCAAATGCAAAAACGCCGGATGTTCTGGATATAGGGGCTATGGCGAGAGCGTTGTCTGACGAATATGTACTATTGATAAAGCATCATCCGGTGGTAAAGATCCGCCCTGAAATTTCAAAGGAGTATAAGGGCAGATTTGCGGAGGATGTTTCAGAGATATTTGATATTGATGAACTGCTGTGTGTGAGTGATTTATGTATTTCAGACTATTCTTCTCTGGTATTTGAATATTCCCTATTTCAACGTCCTATATTGTTTTTCGCATATGATTTGGAAGACTATATAGACTGGAGAGGATTTTATTATGACTATGAGGAATTGACACCTGGACCTGTCGTACGAACAACGGAAGAAATCATTACCTGTATTCAAAAGCAGGAAGAATGTTTTGAATTTGAGAAGATACGGGCATTTAAGCAGAAATTTATGAGCGCCTGTGATGGTAAGGCTACAGCGCGGATACGAGATAGATTTATGAAGGAGAATTCAGATGAGCAAGATTGTTGTATGGTTAAAAAAGACGCCGTTGAAGCAGATATGGTGGAAACTGAAGAAGAAGACGCCATTGAAACAGATGATAAGATTTTATAGTAAAAAACGTGAAGACAGGCTTTTATTCCATACGATTCCCGATGCATACAATGCCAGAAAAGAAGAGCCGCTGGATGAATCGAAAGTGCTGTTTATTGAAGTCAGGCTGCCGGAAATCAGCAACAGTTTCCGTGTACTTTACGACGAGCTGGAACAGAATTATAATTTCAATTTGCATACGCATCTGCTGCGTAATTCATTTGTTCCCTACAAGGAGTATGCGGCACGCTGCAAAAAGATGATAGAGGATGCAGCCACAGCGAAATATATATTTGTCAATGAGGCATCTAACATACTGAGTTGTATTGAACCCAGAAAAGAAACCGTGATAACCCAGGTATGGCATGCATGCGGTGCCTTCAAAAAATTTGGCAAGAGTACGGCAGAGCTTATATTCGGACCAAATGCTAAGCAGCTTCTCAGACATCCTAACAATAAGAACTATACCCATGTAACGGTGAGCAGCCCTGAAGTGGTATGGGCTTATGCCGAAGCCATGGACCTGGTAGGAAAAGAAAGTATCATAAAACCCGTGGGTACCAGCAGGACTGATATTTTTTTCAGGGAAGATACGATTAAGAAAGCATTTCAGCATCTTTACGAACGGATGCCCCTGGCCAAAGGGAAAAAAGTGATATTGTATGCGCCAACATTTCGGGGAAGGGTGGCAAGGGCGAAAACACCGGACTGTCTGGATGTGAAAATGTTCGCACAGGCATTTTCGGATGAATATGTATTATTGATGAAGCACCATCCTATCGTGAAAAACCTGCCGGAGATTCCGGAAGAATATGTAGGTATTTTTTCCATGGATGTGACGAAAACTATGAGTATAGAAGAACTGCTTTGCATCAGTGACATCTGTATTTCAGATTATTCCTCGCTGGTATTTGAATATTCATTGTTTGAACGTCCCATGCTTTTCTATGCTTATGATTTAGATGAATATTTTGACTGGAGAGGGTTCTATTACGACTATGATGAACTGACGCCGGGACCTGTCTGTAAGACAAATGAAGAAATGATAGAATATATACAAAATATTGATCAAAATTATGACAAACAAAAAGTAATTGAATTTAAAGAAAAATTCATGAGTGCTTGTGACGGACATGCAACAGAACGAGTGATTGATTTAGTATTCAAGGAAGAGGCAAAAAAACACCACAAATAGAAAGCAGCGTAATAAACTGAGGAGTAGAGATGAAAGATAATGTACAGGTTTCAGTAATTATACCGGCTCATAATGCTGAAAATAATATTAAGGAATGCCTTAACAGCATTGTAAATCAAACATTGAGGGACATTGAGATCATCTGTGTGAATGATGGATCATCGGATGCAACTGAGTCAATTATCCGCGGATTTATGAAGGAAGATGAAAGAATTTCCATCATAAACCAGCCCAATCTATATGCAGGAGTAGCGCGAAATGCAGGAATGACTAACTGTCATGGCAAATACATGATATTTTGGGATGCGGATGATATATTTGAATCAACTGCACTGGAAGAACTATATAGAAAAATCGAAGAGGACCAGGCGGATATTTGTATCTGCGATGCAGACCAATATGATGATGGGAGCGGGCAGATTCTAAAGAAATCATATTTAAATATGGAACGGATTCCGGAAAAGCTTCCATTTTCCATAAATGATAATCCACAGTTTATTTTTAATTTCACAACTGACGTGCCATGGAATAAATTGCTGCGAAGAGAATTTGTGCAGAAACATGAACTTCAATTTCAAAATCTGCCTCGTGCCAATGACCATTATTTCGTACTGCTCTCTTTGGCATTAGCTCAGCGTATCACTGTTGTAGACAAACATTTGATTAAATATAGAGTGAACAATGAGGAAAGTCTGACAGGTAATCTATCAGCCTCACCTTTTTGTACTTATGAGGCATTGCTGGCAGCAAAGAGAGCGTTAGAAGAATTAAAAATACTTGATAATGAACAGATTAGAAAGAGCTTTGCAAACAGAGCTTTGAATTCCATTACATATAGTATGGAAAAGCAATCTGATTTTGCTGCATTTAAAGCTGTCTTTGATAAGATGAAATCAGAAGGATTCCTTGAACTTGGAATTGAAGAAAAAGAGGCTGATTACTATTATGCTGCAAAAGTTTATGAAAAATATAGTACCATGATAAGTAAACCTTTGGATGAATTCCTGTTTTTTGAATATTCAGATCAAAAGATTCAGTGGCTGCGTTTAAAAATTAAATGTAATTTACTGTTTATGAAATATGAGCGGCTGAAAACTCAAAATAAGGAGCTTAATAAGGAATTTAAAAAATACAAGAAAGAATTGGAAGGTATAAAAAAATCTCGAGGGTATCGTATTCTGCAGGTATTTTATAATTTAAAACGGAAAATTATATTTTGGCGGTAAAGTAAACTATAGCACTGTACCACTCACAATTAGCAAAACAGCACACTATTAATTATATATGATTGGAAAATCAAGGAGATAAAAATGAAATATAACTATCTTATTGTCGGAAGTGGATTGTTTGGTTCCGTATTTGCTTATGAATTATCCAAAAAAGGAAAAAAATGTCTGGTGATAGACAAACGGAATCATATTGGAGGAAATATCTATTCTGAAAATGTTGAAGGTATTCAGGTACACAAATATGGAGCTCATATATTTCACACCGGCAATAAAGATATCTGGGAATATATCAATCAATTTGCGGAATTTAATCAATATATAAATTCTCCGGTGGCTGTTTACAAAGATGAATTGTATAACTTACCATTCAATATGAACACATTCAACAAAATGTGGGGAGTGAAAACCCCACAGGAAGCGCAGTCAATGATCGCAGATCAAATTAAGGAGTTAAATATCAAGGAGCCAAAGAATCTGGAAGAGCAGGCATTATCACTGGTTGGCCAAGATGTATATGAGAAGCTGATCAAGGGATACACTCAGAAACAGTGGGGACGTGCGTGTACAGATTTACCGGCTTTTATCATTAAACGGCTGCCGATACGGTTTACCTATGACAATAATTATTTTAATGACAGATACCAGGGAATCCCAATAGGTGGTTATACGAAGATCATAGAAAATATGTTAGAAAATTCTGAAGTATTACTGAACACAGATTACTTTGAGTTTATCAAAAGTAATCAGGAGATAGCAGAAAAGACCATATATACCGGAATGATAGATGAATTTTATCAATATCGGCTGGGTACTCTGCAGTATCGTACGGTTCGTTTTGAGACGGAAATACTTGACTGCGATAATTATCAGGGAAATGCAGTGGTAAATTATACCGATATTGATGTACCGTATACCAGAATTATTGAGCACAAACATTTTGAATTTGGAAAACAGCCAAAGACTGTCATCTCCCGGGAATATTCGTCAGAATGGGAACCCGGAATAGAACCTTATTATCCGGTCAATGATGAAATGAACACAAGAGTGTATAATCAATATAAAAAACTTGCAGATTCAGAAGGTAAGATGATATTTGGGGGAAGGCTTGGCAGCTATCAATATTATGACATGGATAAGGTGATAGAAGCGGCATTGGATTTGGTTCAAAAGGAATTGGAATTAATACCTGAAAGCGGTATTGAGACGGATAATGGGATGTGAAATATATTACGAAGGAGTAAAAAAAATGAGCTCTAATAAAAAGTTTTGGGGAAGAGTTGCACCGGCATCAAAGAGTCAGGTGAATGCAAAAGCCAGGGAGTTAGAAGAAAAAATTGTTAATCTGGAATCAGATATGCTCAAAAACGAAAATAAGTATTTGTCATTGATAAATCAACAATCGGAACGATTAAATACTCTATTGGATCAGCAGAGAGAAATATTGAGTAAATTAGACGAAAATAAGCGGCAATCAAATGAAATCCAGAATCAAACGGTAAATATATATCGTTCTTCTAATGAAACCATATGGAGTTCCATCTTTCATGATACCATCAAAAATAGTGAATGGCTGTTAAATAAAACATTTTCTCCTGGCAGATGGGCGGCAGGATATCCACTTTTATATGTATTATATAGATGTTTGGATGAAAGTTGGCCAGGTGATATTTTGGAATTGGGGTTAGGTCAGACAACCCGAATGATAGGGCAGTATGCCAAGGCAAACCCAAATTGCAGGCATTATATTGCGGAACATGATGAAGAATGGATTGAATTTTTTGAAAAGAAGAACCAATTAGCGAAAAACAGTAAGATTATAAAAATGGATTTGATAAAAGGGCAGTATTTGGAAGATTCAGAAGTTCTTATGTATCAGGATTTTGAAGAAGAATTTAAAGATAAGAAATTTGACTTGATATCGATAGATGCGCCATTTGGCGGAGCTGCCAATATCTATGCAAGAATGGATCTGTTAAAATTAATACCAGGCTGCCTCAAGAAGAGTTTTATTATTTTGCTGGATGATTTTAATAGAAAGGGCGAGAAAAATATGACAAAGAAATTAGAAGAAATCCTAAAGGGACATAATATAGAATATTCTACAGGGATCTATAGAGGAAGTAAAGATACCTATATTTTGGTTTCTAAGGACTTGAAATTTTTTCGTTCGATGTAGATAAATTATGGCTATAGTTATATGTAGTAGGGGGGATACAATGAGTAAACAAGAAGTCTTGATATCAGTGATCGTACCAGTATTTAATACGGAAATGTATCTGGAGCAGTGTATTGACAGCATTTTAAATCAAACGCTAAAAGAGACAGAGGTCATTTTCGTAGATGACGGTTCCACAGATTCTTCATTACGTATTTTAACGGATTATGCAGACAAGGATGAGAGAATACGAATTTTAAAGCAAAAAAATAAGCACGCGGGTGCAGCACGAAATGATGGTTTGGCAAATGCAAGGGGAGAGTATTGTATTTTTCTGGATTCTGATGATTTTTTTGATCATACGATGTTGGAAGATCTCTATAAGCGGTGCAAGGAAGATGATGCAGATATTTGCATATGCAGGGGACGGATCTATGATGAAATCAATAAGCGTATTATTTCGGCAAATCATTTATTGAACACGACGATGATTCCGGAAAAGGTTCCGTTTAGCTGGCATGATATGCCTGATAAAATATTTAACTTCACATCTTCTGCGCCATGGACAAAGATGTTCCGGCGCGACTTTATTCAGCGTGAAAATCTAAAATTTCAAGAATTAAAACGGGCGAATGATCTTTATTTCTGTAATATGGCTTTGATTTTGGCCCGGAAAATTACAGTTGTGGATAAGATTTTGGTGAATTACCGAAAGGGAAATAATTCCAGTCTGCAGGCAACAAATGTGGAGACACCATTTGATTTTTACGAGGCCATGGCTGTGCTTAAAAAAGAATTAAACAGGCGAAATATGTTTAAAGAAGTAAAGCAGAGTTTTGTGAATTTTTGTCTGGGAGGCTGTCTTTACAATCTGAATACCGCAAAGTCAGAAGCAGCTTATAAGGCTGTTTATGAAAGGCTGCAAACAGAAATATTTAAGGAGCTCGGGGTATGCGGACATGCATCTGCTTATTATTATAACCAGGTTTCTTATGAGCAGATGGAAGAGATTATGAAGAATACTGTACAAGCCATATCCTTGGATAAATGGAAAAAACCGGAGCAAAAGGTGACCACTGATCCGGCAGTCAGTTTAGAACTGGATGATTCTTTAAAGATTTCCGTAATTATTCCAATTTACAATGTAGAACAATATATAGAAGAATGTATCTATTCTGTATTAAATCAGACCTTGAAGGATTTAGAAGTCATTTTTGTGAATGATGGTTCCTTAGATAATTCCATGGAAATCGTGGAACAGTTTAAGGATAAAGATGACAGGATCATAATCCTTAACAAAGAAAACGGTGGTTTATCTTCCGCAAGAAATGCCGGAATGAAAGCTGCTCATGGTGAATTTATTCTGTTTTTAGACAGTGATGATTACTTGGTGGAATATGCTCTTGAACATCTATATCGTCAGGCTAAATACTATCAGCTGGATGAATTGTTTTATACTGCAGATTCTTTTTATGATTCTATAGATGTATTGAAAGAATATCCATCTTATCATAGATATTATAAAAGGAATGGATTTTATCCCAGTGTGGAATCTGGTCAGAATCTATTTATTAAAATGAAAAAGAATAAGGATTTTAGACCCTCAGCCTGTCTGCAGATGTTGAATAGGATTTTTTTGGAAGAAAATCAAATAAAGTTCTATGAAGGAATCATACATGAAGATAATTTATTTACGCTTCAGTGTATATCTCTGGCCAAACGGACAAAATTTATAGATGAACCATTGTATATGAGGCGTGTCAGAGAGGGGTCAATTATGACAGCTGAAAAAGGCTGGAAAAATGCGTATGGCTATTATATAACAGTAAAAGAGATGATGCGTTTTATTGAGAACTGCCGGTTTGAGGAAAATGATTATTTTATCAAAGAATTATTGGATGAGTTGTCCGTAAAGTGCACTGCGTCTGCTTCTTTTTTAAAAGGCATGGAAGAGAGCGAAATAGAGTCCTATATTCAAAGTATGGAGTTTAGAGAACGCATTCAATTTTCAGTGATGATTTATTCTTTGTATAAAAGTGAAAAGAAGGCTTTCAAAGCAAAAGGGAAGCTGGAAAAAGAGAAAAAAAAGTTAAAAACTAGTTTAAATGCAATTCGTTGTTCCAAAACATATCGAATAGGACATATCATAACGTGGCTGCCCAGAAAGATAGTTTGTTTACTGAGGTCTGGATGATGTTAGACATATCTTTTTCGCTTATATCACTGCAAATGTAGATTGACGGTTTAACAGCTTAAAAATAAGGAGGAAATGAAATCAGTGGAAGGAAATACAAAAATAAACATCGCATTTATTTGGAATATGTGGATCTGGATATAATCCCAGTCAATTTATTTATTTTCAATTTTAACCTCCAAAGCAAATTATACGCTTCTAAGCGAAGCGAAAGCGGTGGGTGGGATATATTCAAGCATAAATTATAATGAAATGGAGCTTTTTTAATGATAAAACATAGCTTGAAATCATTTATAAAATACGGTATACTAACTGGGATCATTATTTTTATTTTTTTTACTTTTACAAAAGATGGTTGTACCGAGATTCAGCAGTACCTATATTGTAGATGGATTTTATCAAGAGAAGGAAAATGATATTGATGTACTATTTTGACAGGAGGAGACAAAAAATGTCCATTTATGAAAACGTAGCAATCGTTATTCCATCGTTGGAGCCTGATGAAAAGTTAATAAATTTATTGAAGGATCTAAAATCAAATAATTTCAAGAATATTATCATTGTAAATGATGGCAGTAAAAAAGAATATGATTCTATTTTCGGTATAGCTGAAACGGAGTACAAATGTCATGTCCTTACCCATATTGTAAATTGGGGAAAAGGCAGGGCTTTGAAAAGTGCCTTTAATTATATTTTATCAGAACATCTGGATTGCGTTGCTGCCGTGACAGTTGATTCAGATGGACAGCATAGAATTGAAGATATTTGCAGTTGTTGTAATGCGGTATTAGAAAATCAAGATGCTTTAATTATGGGTTGTAGAGATTTTATCGGAACCGAAGGAGATATACCGTTCCGAAGTAGATTTGGTAATATTGTAACGCATGGAGTATTAAATATACTATGTGGTATTAAGGTGAAAGATACTCAAACAGGGCTTAGAGGATTTTCTAAAAGTATAATGGAAATATTTTTGTCAACAAATGGTGAACGTTTTGAATATGAGATGAATATGCTTTTAGACGCTAAAATAAATAATATTCGAATACTGGAAATCCCAATAAAAACAATTTATATCGAAGAAAACAGATCATCCCATTTTAATCCTTTGTTAGATTCCGCACGTATTTATGCTATATTTGGGAAATTTTTAATATCTTCTTTTGCTTCATTTATAGTAGATATCTTACTATTCACTCTATTGATTATATTACTGAGAAATGTTGACATCTTTATAAGCTATTATATTTATATAGCTACGATAGTTGCCAGAATTATTTCCGCTAATATAAACTATAAAATTAATAAAAATAAGGTATTCAAAAATAAGCAATATGGATTTACTACATTACGCAATTATTGTATTTTATTTTGTGTTCAGCTGTTAATTTCAGCCGGAGCAGTTAATATATTATATTCCCTGACTGGATTTCATGAAACCATAATTAAAATATGTGTAGATACGGTACTGTTTCTATTAAGTTTTTATTTGCAGCGGGAGTGGGTATTTAAAAATGACTAATCAGATATATTTGTTTCTTTTTTCTATATTGAGATATTTATTATTATTTATTTCTTTGTCTGGCTATGTGATTTTATTTTGGAAAAAATATAAAATCCGGATAGAATTTTTACCGTGCTTAATTTTTACCGGAATTATATTTATCATGTATCTTGGGGGTTTATTGAATATTCTGCAGATAATGGCTTATATAATATTCAGTATAGGTATTCTTATATTTCTCCGTATTTTATATAAAAAATATTTAGATATATTAGTCATTAAGAGCATTTTAACTCCTGGAATATTGCTCTTCTTTCTTGCATGTATTTTGTTAATTATTTGTTATCATAATGCACGTTTGATACATTACGATAATTTTTCTCACTGGGGTTTGATTGTTAAGCAAATGTGGTTAGATAACAGGTTTGCCAATGATTCTAATAATTTGATAAAATTTTCATCTTATCCACCTGGGAGTTCCGTTTTTATTTATTATATAACTTTATTTATTGGGCAAAAAGAAAATAATATGTTAATAGCTCAAAATTTTTTATCATTTAGTTGTATTCTATGTCTTTGTGCATTTATAAAAAACAGGAAAAACTATTATGCATTTCTTCTTATAGTACTATATGCAATATTTTCATTGAATTATTCAATTGGAATGAATACTTTATTGGTAGACGCTTTGCTTCCTCTTATGGCGGTGGCAAATACTGCGATTATATTATACTATAAAAATCATATTTCGAAAGCTGCTTTATTTTCTATACCGGTTATGACAGCTACATTATTAATAAAAAATAGTGGTTTGATTTTTGCTTTATTTAATGTGATTATTATATTAATATTAATACAAAAAAATAGAAAAATATCTAAAGACAATGAAATAAAAAGAATGTCTCGAAGGGAAATTATTTGTATTGGAATATGTATTATCATTCCATTTGTTTTTCGATTATTATGGTCTCAGCATGTGAAATTTGCTTTTTCGGCAGATACCTTAGAATCGGCAAAGCATTCTATGAATATACAACAATATATTACTATGTTTTCAGATAAAGCAAACGAAGATATACGGAAAATATTATCTTTATTTAAAAATAAAATGTTAGATTTTAGTACGCAAATATTTTGGGTATTATGGAATTTCATTTTCCTGATCCTTTTTTTCTTAATGAAGCAAGAGCGAAAAAAAATATGGTTAACCTTTATTTTGGGTAATTTACTATATATTACTTATCAAATCGGATTATTAATGATGTATATATTTTCTATGCCAGTATCAGAATCTTTAATGTTGGCTGGCTTTGAACGTTATAATGCTACTATTATAACTTATATATTCGGAATAGGTCTTATAGTTCAGTTAACGTTAATGAATATAAATTTAAAAAATTTGAGAAATAAAGTATGGATATCTAATTTTTTTTATCTGATGCTAATAGGATATGGAATTTGTAACATAAATTTAACGAAGACAGTACTTCCTCAGAAACCTGAACCAAGGATTAAAATATTGGAAAGTGTTGTTGCTGATTTGAGTGAAGTAAATGAACACTCCTATGCGATATATTCTCCATCCGGTCGAAATGATAATGGATACCTTAAATATGTGTCACGTTATATCTTATATACGGATAGGATTGAAATTCTAGTTTCTTTGGATAATGAATTGGAGCTTATAACGGCACTAAAATCAAATGATTATTTATTGGTACTGGAAAAAGATGCTTATATAGAAGAAGTGTTAAGTAAATTAGGGGAAAATGAATCTTATTCAGGTATTTATAAATGTGAAAATATTATGAATGTATTATTTTATTGAAAGATAGAAAGGGCGGAGATTGTTTCTTCCTCCGCTCTTTCGATAGTTTACATCAGTTCTTCAACTACTGTACTATTGAACGTATCGCCCTGATTGTCACTGCACACAATACAATAACGAAGAGTGGTATGCCAGGATTGATCCTGAATCCGATGAAGGAAGCCCCATATCGGAAGCGATTATGGATCGTTTTGTCCATAATGCATACAATGTATTTGTTGAAGGTGCCCCTTTAAGAATAACGGTAACTGCGATGTTTGGCTTGATTATCAAATAGCTCTATTGTCTTTGGAAGATGACATCTTGGAAGAGATCCTTAAAAATGCAGGGATAGATGTCCCGTTAGAGTATTAATCAATAGTAACCGCACTCCTTTCCGGAAAAGGACACATTGCATTTCTGGAATCGGGGTGCTCAACAGACTGGCAAGCATGCACTGTATGGGAACGCTTGACATATATCCTTATTATGCTAAGATTACTATTATATTTTTGTAAATTCTTGCGGGGAATAACAAACATTTATTTGATTGAAATGAAAAACGAATATTAAAAATGAAAGTATGAAAGGGTATTTAGCCAATGAAGATGGTCTCAGTGATATTACCGGCATACAATGAAGAGAAGATGATCTCCAAAGCAGCACGGACAGTAGGCGAATTATTAGAAAAAAGCCATATTCCATATGAACTTATTTTTGTGGATGATGGCTCCAAAGACAATACATGGAAGCATATCGAACAGTTGGCAGAATGCAATACTCATGTAAAAGGAATACATTTTTCCAGGAATTTTGGCAAAGAATCGGCTATCTTCGCAGGCCTGGCAGAAGCGGACGGAGATTGCTGCGCGGTGATGGACTGTGATCTGCAGCATCCTCCGGAGACCCTGGTAGAAATGTACCGTCTCTGGGAGCAGGGATATGAAGTGGTGGAAGGCGTGAAAAGGAGCAGAGGCAGGGAAGGGAAAATGCATAAAGCCAGCGCCGGATTGTTCTATAAAATCATATCCAAAGCTGTTAAAATTGATATGTCCAGAGCCTCTGACTTTAAGTTGATGGATCGAATGGCAGTGGAAGCATTATTAAACATGCCGGAGAGAAACGCATTTTTCCGCGCGCTTTCGTCTTGGGTTGGATATCGGTCTGCTTTCGTGGAATTCGATGTGGGAGAGCGTGAAGAAGGAGAGTCCAAATGGTCTGCCTGGTCTTTGGTGAAGTATGCGATTACGAATATAGCGGCATTTTCGGCAGCCCCAATGCAGTTAGTAACGATAGCGGGCTTGCTTGTGTTGTTAATGGGGATTATTTTGGGAATTCAAACTCTTATAAAATATTTTATAGGGCATGCGGTAGCGGGATTTACTACCGTGATTCTGCTGATCTTATTGATTGGAAGCATCATTATGATTAGTCTTGGTATCATTGGGTATTACATCTCAAAGATCTATGAAGAGGTAAAAGGAAGACCCAGATATCTGGTATCAAAACGTACAGGTAAAAGTAAGATTAAACAAGATTAGCGGTTCTATAAGACAGCAGATTGATTCTCTTGTAAGAGAAGGAAACGAGTTGTGTATTGGAATGACTACCAATGTTCCTGAAATAGCTACTTGTGATATGGCATATTGGAGAATTATCCTTGAGGTGAAAAAAGCGGATATCGCCGGTGTTACTAAAGTGAGCGTTTTTGAAAAGCCTGATATTTATGAATAACAAAGCAGGGTATGGAATAAATTATTACCAATGACTTTATAGAAATTGTTATTTCTTTTTCACATCAGATGTGGTATGATATCCGTATCTGATGTGAATCTCTATTTATGCAAAGGAACCGATTCGCAGGTTCATCATGCATTCTATATGTTTAAAACGTATAAGCGGGTAATTCGCCCATTATTCACAGGAAGTAACATAATAGTTACAGTTTAGCCATAAGCTTGATTTCGCTTTGCTGCATCTCACTTTGGCAGAGCGCCAAATAAATTTTCAATAATATATGCATACGAAAGCAAGCTTTCCCCTGCATACATCATTGAAGTTTGCATGGCTGAACAGTAACAACTGTAACACAAAATAAAAGAAAAAAGGGGGAAGTACCTTGCAGAATGCCGATTATCTGGTTATAATAGTATTATCAGGATACTTTTACCCCGAATAAGGAGGAAGTATCTTTGAATAGACGAACAATTGAAAGACTAAACCTGATGGAGGATTTTTTGTTTCAGGAGGTACTAAGTGATGAGGAGTATGGTAAGCTTGCGGCGAAAATGATATTGAGTATCATAATGGAACGCCCGGTCGAAGTGGTGACGGTACACACTCAGAAGACAATTACGCCAGGGAATGTCGGTAAGCATGGAATCCGCATGGATGTGTATATGGAGGAAAGACCGAATGGCAAAGATGGGAATTCTATCATTTATGATGTGGAAGTCCAGCAGCAGGACACAAAAGAATTGCCAAAGCGAAGCAGGTATTATCAAGCGGTAATCGATTCTAAATCTTTAAAGGTCAGCGAGCCTTACAAAAACCTGAAGCAGCTCTGGATTATCATGATTATGCCGGAGGATATATTTGGATATGGCCGGATGCGTTATACATTTGAAAATCGATGCATTGAGGAGCAGAGCCTATCACTGGAAGATGGAGCAAAGAGAGTATTTCTTAACAGTCACGGTAAGGAAGGAATCAGGGAAGACCTGGAGACGCTTTTACACTACATAGAGGACAGCCGGGAAGAAAATGTGGTCAATGAGACAATAGAAAAACTTCATAAGGTTGTGGAGAAAGTAAAACAGAAACCTGAAGTGGGGGTGCGGTATTTGAAAGCAATTGAATACGAGGCTTATATACGAGAGAAGGCAACAAAAGAAGGCCGGGAAAAGGGCAGAAAAGAAGGCAGGGAAGAAGGCAGGGAAGAAGGCAGGGAAGAAGGCAGGAAAGAAGGCAGGAAAGAAGGCAGGGAAGAAGGCAGGGAAGAAGGCAGGGAAGAAGGCAGGGAAGAAGGACAGGAAATTGGAAAACGAGAAATAGCAATCAAAATGATGAAAAACCAGATGTCTCTTGAAACCATTGCACAAATAGCGGAACTTCCATTGGAAATGCTGGAAAAGTGGAGAAGAGAGTATCTGGATAAAGAATAGGGAATTAGTCCATCGAAACCTGTAAGGGTGTGTTGCCCAATAGATGAGTAATCATCTATTGGACAGTGCTTCATTTTTGTGTATTAAAATAGAAGAGTGTATTCCGAAGAATCATTTACCACTTTTTGTCGCTCGAGAGGATATAGATGTCATATTACAAAATGGAAGCGGTATACTTTTAAAAGCAGGGCGAAATGAGATTAGCTGTCTGCTAAATCATACATTCTTCGGCGTGACGCAGGAAAATATTGCGGATCCCTCTATATTCCCCCAATCCCTTTAAATGGCAGGCTACTTCATATCCTGCATTTCTGAACTGAGAATACCAGGATGCTGGATCATCTCCGGCCATGTCATGTTGGGCATGATCTCCGGCCACAATCATAAAAGGAGCCAGATGAATCCGTGCAGGCCGGTATATCTGTACCTCCTTCAGCAGAGTCCTGATAGTGGGGTAAGCTTCCACGGTACCCAGAAAAATATTCTCATATCCCATATCTTTAAAGGTATAATCAAGGGCAGCATAGACTGCGTTGGAATGGTGAGTCGTTCCGTGACCCATTAGAACCAGTGCTTCATCAACCGGTAGATGTTCCCATTCTGATCTGACAGCCTGAATCGTTTCCCTGTGATCTTTCGCAGTAGTCAGCAGCGGTGTGCCAAAACGTATTTCATCAAAATATTCTGCATATGCCAGGATATCCTCTATCATCAAATCATTTTCAATACCGTTTATTACATGGGTAGGCTGAACAACAAGTTGCTGAATGCCATCTGCAATCATTTTCTCCATTGCTTCTTTTACGTTGGGAATATGAATGCGGTCCCGTATTCGGATCTTTTTCAAAATCATCTTACTTGTCCATGCACGGTAGAGCTTGTAGTCAGGATAGCTGCATGTAATATCATGCTCAATACGATCGATTGTTTTTTCTCTGGTTTCAGGGTAGCTCGTTCCGAAACTGACCACGAGAATCGCTTTCTTACCAGTTAGTGCCATGTTTTACTTTCCTCCATTTGGTGTAAATAAAAAGACCTTATCTTTTTCATAAGGCTGGTAAAAGTTTATCATTGGCATTCTGAAAAGTCAATGTTTTTCTGTTGAATGCGTAAGGAGCCTGTGCTATGATTAAAAGTAATTATACGATTACATACGATTAGAAAAACACAGGGGGGCTTATGGGGATTCGGATGATAGGAATTGATCACAGTCAAGCTGAGATTGATGTGAGAACCATATTTTCTTTTACAAAGAAAGACACTACACAAGCATTGGAAATCTTGAAAAATAAGAAGGGAATCTGCGGTTGCGTGATGATTAATACCTGTAACCGCATGGAACTGTGGGTTAGTTGTTCAGAAGATTTTTCGCAAAACCTATATGATATGCTATGTGAAATACGGGAAGTGGATCCGGCCATATACCGGGAATATTTTGCGGAACGTTTTGAAGAGGAGGCAATACACCATCTCTTTGAACTGACATGCGGACTAAAGTCGCGTATTCTGGGGGAGGATCAAATTATATCCCAGGTTAAAGAGGCATTATCCCAGGCACGGGAATGCTACGTGACGGATAATGTACTGGAAGTCTTGTTTCGTATGGCGGTAACGGCTGCCAAAAAGGTAAAAACAGAAGTTTCATTTTGTGCATCAAACCGCTCCGTAGTCCACCAGGCATTTTATGCATTGGAAGCAGAGGGTTATATCCTGAAGGATAAGAAATGCATGGTAATTGGAAACGGGGAGATGGGAAAGCTTTCAGCAACGGTTCTGAAACAAAAAGGCGCGGATGTGACAGTAACTGTCCGTCAATATCGAAGTGGTATGGTGGAGATTCCCAGAGGATGTAAGAGAATTGATTATGGTGAACGTATGACATTGCTTCCGGAATGTGATTTAGTAATCAGTGTCACGGCAAGTCCCAATTATACACTCCGTGAATCCTGTATCCGTCAGATAAACCTAACGCATCCGCTGGTATTGATTGACATGGCAGTACCCAGGGATATCGATCCCGAAGCAGGGGGAATTCCCGGAATCACCCTGTATGATATCGACTATTTCAAAGCAGATACCGGGAGCAAAGAATTAAAAGAGAGCATTGCAATAGCGAAGCATATTCTGGAGTTGCAGACAGAAGAGTTTTATATCTGGTATGAGTGCCGTGATATCATTCCCAAAATTCAGGAGATCAAAGCCTGTGCAGTGGAAGATCTGGATCTTCGTATAGAGAGAATCATTCGTGAACTTCCAATGGATAAAAGAAATTGTGAGCAATTGCAGGAAAAAATAGATACAGCAGTCAGCAAAGTGGTAAATAAAATGATGTTTGGGCTTCGTGACAGCGTCAGTCAGCAGACATTTCGAGAATGTGTAGAAGGATTGGGAAAGATTTATGAAAAATAAGATATGGATAGGAAGCAGAGAAAGCAGATTGGCAGTTCTGCAATCTCAGATGGTGCAGGACTATATTAAAACCCGCAATCCCCAAATGAATGTAGAACTGCTGCTCATGAAGACTACCGGTGACATGATATTAGACAGGACTTTGGATAAAGTGGGAGGGAAGGGTCTGTTTGTAAAAGAATTAGATAAGGCGCTTCTGGAAAAACGAAGTGATTTATCCGTACATAGTTTGAAGGATATGCCAATGGAAGTTTCGGGAGAACTGCCCATTGTGGCATATTCCAAAAGAGAGGATGCAAGGGACGTATTGGTACTCCCCAAAGGGGTCAAAGAATGGGAGATGAACCGGCCAATCGGCTGTTCCAGTTTAAGAAGAATATTGCAAATGAAAGAACGATATCCCAAGGCTGATTTTCAGACGGTACGGGGAAATGTATTGACCCGGCTTGAAAAATTAGACAGCGGACAGTACAGTGCCTTAATACTGGCAGCGGCCGGTCTGAAGCGGCTGGGACTGGAAGAGAGGATCAGCCGGTATTTTGAAACGAATGAGATGATCCCGGCGGCGGGACAGGGGATTCTGGCAGTTCAGGGCAGAAAAGGCTGTGATTATTCGTATCTGGATGGGTATGAAGATGCAGACTCAGCCTGTGCGGCATTAGCTGAGCGGGCTTTTGTCAGAACCTTAAATGGCGGCTGCAGTTCTCCGGTGGCGGCTTATGCCAGGGTAGAGAAGGGAATGGTATATCTGTCAGGGCTCTATTATGATGACGCTGCCGGGGGATATTTGAAAGGCAATGATGCAGAGGTAGCGGAACAGGCGGAAGAATTAGGATGCCGCCTTGCCAGGCGGCTGCGTTCGGAATATAGAAAGGAAAGAAAATGATATGAAGGGAAAAGTTTGGCTGATAGGGGCCGGACCTTCTGACCCGGGATTATTTACACTGAAAGGGCAGAAGGTATTATTAAGGGCAGAAGTAGTTGTTTATGATGCCCTGGTTGGACAAGGAGTTCTGGGGATGATTCCGGCAGAGGCAAAATTGATCGATGTGGGCAAACGTGCCGGTCATCATAAACGGTCTCAGGAGGAAATTAATCAGATTCTGGTGAGGGAAGCGCAGCAGGGTAAGCGGGTGGTACGTTTAAAAGGCGGCGATCCGTTTTTATTCGGACGCGGCGGAGAAGAGCTGGAATTGCTTACGAAGAATGGGATTCCCTATGAAGTAGTGCCGGGGGTAACATCGGCGCTTTCCGTACCGGCATATAACGGGATACCGGTGACACACCGGGATTATTGTTCTTCTCTGCATATTATTACAGGACATAAGCGGCAGGGAGAGAATTATAACATTGACTTCCAGGCTTTGGTACGTACCAATGGAACATTGGTATTTTTAATGGGTGTTTCCGCATTGGAAGATATCTGTCATGGTCTGATGGAACATGGAATGGATGGGAACATACCGGCTGCCATCTTGCAAAAGGGAACGACGGCAAAGCAAAAACGGATTGTGGCGACAGTGAATACCATTTGCCGGGAGGTGAAGCGTCAGGGAGTAGAGACACCGGCGATTATTGTAGTCGGAAAGGTGTGCGCACTGGCTGAAGAATTTGCCTGGCAGGAAAAGCTGCCGCTTGCCGGTAAGAAGATTCTGGTGACACGTCCGCGGGAACTGAGTTCGGCAATGGCAGAAAAGCTGCGTGACAAAGGGGCTGAGGTATTGGAATTACCGGCAATACGTACCGTACCTATTATGCCAAATGAGAGACTACAGGAATGTATTAAGAAACTGGAGTGTTATGACTGGATTGCATTTACCAGTCCTACAGGTGTCAGAGTATTTTTTGAGATATTAAAAGAAACAGGAAAAGATATACGAAGCATGGCAGGAGCCAAAATCGCTGCAATCGGAAGCGGCACCGGAAAGGCACTTGAAGAGAGGGGCATTTTTGCGGAGATCATACCGGAGGTATATGATGCCCGGGCATTGGGAAAAGAATTAGCCGCAGCGTGCAGACCGGGTGAATCCATATTGATACCGCGGGCGTCACTTGGAAGTCCCGAACTTGTCCGGGAGATTCATAAAGCAGAAGGAGTGGTAATAGAGGATGTAGCTATCTATGACACGCTTTATGAAACACAAGAGCTCATAGATGAAAAAGAGGAATTCGAGCAGGGATATGTGGATTATGCAGTATTTACCAGCGCTTCTACCGTACGTGGATTTGCGGAAACCGTTAAAGGGCTGGACTACGCTCTGGTACATGCAGTCTGTATAGGCAGGCAGACCAAAGCAGCGGCAGAGGCGTTGGGTATGCGTACCACTATGGCTGAGAAAGCAACCCTGGACAGTTTGGTGGAATGTATGGAGAAACTATGTATGGAAGAGAGTAAAAATAGTTGTAAAAGCGACACGATTAATAGTCACAATTTGAACAAGAAAAAATAAAAAGTGACAAATATAAAATGATATGATATAAAGAGAAACAGGACATTGCCGTCAGCAGAATAGTGTAGTCTTAATATAAATGATATCATTACAGATTCCCCGAGCGGGAAAGCCAGTCGGAGCAAATATAAGGAGATCGTACATGGATTTAACAAAAAGACCAAGGAGACTCAGAGGCAGTGAAGTCTTAAGAAAAATGGTAAGAGAGACCAGAATGGATAAATCCTCTCTGATATATCCCATGTTTATCAAGGAAGGATATGGTATTGAGGAAGAAATCGTTTCTATGGAGGGGCAGTACCGCTACAGTATAGACCGCATGGGTTACGAATTAGAGCGTTTGGCAGAAGCCGGGGTGAAACAGGTGATGCTCTTTGGAATCCCGGAGAAAAAGGATGAAACCGGAAGCGGTGCATATGCACAGGATGGAATTGTTCAGAAAGCACTGCGGGAAGCGAAAAAGAATTTCCCTGAACTGTATTATATTACGGATGTGTGCATGTGTGAATATACATCTCATGGTCACTGTGGTGTACTATGCGGTAACGATGTGGATAATGACAAAACCCTGGAACTTCTGGCTCAGACCGCACTGTCTCACGTCCGGGCAGGAGCGGATATGGTGGCGCCGTCAGATATGATGGATGGGCGTATACGGGCTATACGGGAATGTCTGGATAAGAACGGCTATGTGCAGCATCCAATCATGTCTTATGCAGTGAAATATGCCTCGGCATTTTACGGCCCCTTTCGTGAGGCTGCAGGCTCGGCACCATCCTTTGGTGACAGAAAAACATATCAGATGGATTATCATAATCGAAGGGAAGGTATTAAGGAAGCACTTCTGGATATAGAAGAGGGAGCGGATATCATTATGGTAAAGCCTGCACTATCTTATCTGGATGTGGTTCATGAAGCAGCGAATACTGTGAGTACCCCCATTGCAGCCTACAGCGTCAGTGGGGAATATGCGATGGTAAAAGCAGGAGCGAAGGCGGGTCTCATCGATGAGGAAAAAATCATCTGTGAAATGGCTGCCGGTACTTATCGGGCAGGTGCAGATATATATCTTACTTATTTTGCAAAAGAACTGGCCCGTTTTATGGATGAGGGAAAAATTGGATAATGAGTATGCCAATGAATGAAGGGAGAATTATAAATGACAAAATCAGAATTACTTTTTCAGGATGCGGTAAAACTTATCCCAGGCGGAGTGAACAGCCCGGTACGCGCCTATGGAGCAATTGGAGAAACGCCCCGCTTTATTGAGCGGGCGGATGGCGCCTATATCTATGATGCAGACGGAAACAAATATATCGATTACATCAGTTCCTGGGGTCCCATGATTCTTGGGCACAATCATCCCCGGATCAGGGAAAGTGTCATCAAAGCCTGTGAACATGGATTAAGCTTCGGTGCTGCAACGGAAAAAGAAGTCATAATGGCAGGGCTTATTACGGAAGTAGTTCCATCCATTGAAATGGTGCGTATGGTGAATTCCGGTACGGAAGCAGTTATGAGTGCTGTCCGCACGGCAAGAGGCTATACGGGACGAAATAAAATCATAAAATTCATGGGATGTTATCACGGACATTCCGATGCGATGCTGGTTAAAGCAGGATCAGGAGTCATGGCCAGTGGTGTGCCGGACAGTGCCGGCGTACCGGAAGGCTGTACCCGGGATACTTTGTCAGCAGTGTATAATGATTTGGAAAGCGTAAAGCTTCTTTTTGAACAATTCCCGGATGAAATTGCCGCCGTTATTGTAGAACCGGTAGGAGCCAATATGGGTGTAGTAACTCCTGTACAGGGATTTCTGGAGGGACTTCGCAGTTTATGCACAAAGCATGGCAGCGTTTTGATTTTTGATGAAGTGATTACAGGTTTTCGCCTTGGAATCGACGGGGCTCAGGGATATTATAACGTACAGGCAGATCTTACGACATTTGGTAAAATCATCGGCGCAGGCATGCCTGTGGGCGCTTACGGCGGCAAACGTGAAATCATGGAAATGGTTGCACCGGTAGGAGGCGTTTATCAGGCAGGGACATTAAGCGGTAATCCGGTGGCGATGGCGGCGGGCATTACTCAGCTTACCATTTTAAAAGAGCATCCGGAAATTTACCGGGATTTAAATGCTATGGGAGACAAATTCTATGGAGAAATTAATCAGATAATCAAAGAAACCGGAGCCGGTTGTCAATTGAACAATATTGGATCTTTGGGCTGTATCTTTTTCACGGAAACTCCGGTGGTAAATTATTTGACGGCAAAAACTTCTGACGTGGACCGTTATGCAGATTATTTTAAATACATGCTGGGTAGAGGAATCCATCTGGCACCGGCACAGTTTGAGGCAATGTTTTTATCGGCGGCACATGGTTGGAAGGAATTAGGACCGACCTTGGAGAGTATAAAGGAATATTTTTTGTCTTTGGACTAAGGGATACCCTTTCCCAAAACCTCTAAATATAACCTCAAAGTCAAATACCCCGCAGCAAGCTGCGGGGTATTTGACCCTTGCGGCATGAGCCAAATGCAGGAGAAAAGATTCCTGCACTTGGCTCATTGCTCGCAGAAATAAACTGGTATGGTTTAAAATCTAAAAAGTGGTTATTTACATCATGGCAGTTCGAGGTAAAATAGATAGCAAATAAAATATTTAGAGGTGTCTATATGTACAAAATAAAACAACAAACAAAAAAAATGACTACAGTCGCACTTATGTCTGCAATGGTATTTGTCGTAACATGGATGATAAGGATTCCGCTTCCCTTCTTATCAGGAGGATATTTGAATTTCGGAGACGTTATGATCTATATCTGTGCGTATCTTCTGGGAGGACCTCAAGCTTCCATTGCAGCTGCTGTTGGCAGCGGACTGGCAGACCTGGCCGCAGGTGCCGCGGTGTATATTTTACCAACATTTATTATCAAAGGTATCATGGGCTTTCTGGCAGGTGTTATTTCAAGAAAGCAAAATTTTAGAAATTATATGATTTCGTGTGTTGCAGGAGGAGCTTTTATGACGGCAGGATATGCGGTATTTGAATATTTGTTTTTTGACGCAGCCTATGCACTTGCGGCTTTACCTTTCAATGCCATGCAGTGGGCAGCCAGTGTGATTATTGCAGCAGTTACTTATACTTTGCCGTTTCAGTTAAATGTTTATTTTCAGTCGAAGTATATAAAGATATAAAGTAATTGTTTGTGGATTATGGAGATTCAGGACATTTGTGAATGCATCTACTTCAAAACGGTAGGTGCTTTTTTGCGCTTGTTAAGTTCCCACGTAAATCGATGCGAAGCCATGTGAAACATAGAATCATGAAATTGTAAATTTCAAAAAACAGGCTTTTAGTTACTAATTACAGCCAACTTGATGGCTGCCAGAGCGTTGCCCAGTTTGCGTGAGACTTCCCATGCCCTCTGCTGCGTACGTCATACAATCTAAAAGCGACCATGAATAGTAACAATTTTTATAATTTTTTTTATAATATTACTTGACATTCAATATTATATAGTATATAGTATTGAATATAAAATAATATAAAACATTAAATAGTATTATTTACAAAATAACAAAAAGAGGAGTTGATTACATGGTATTTAATACAGGCGCAGCTTTGCTGGATGCGATCGTGCTTGCAGTAGTTTCCAAGGAAGAAGAAGGAACCTATGGCTATCGCATTACCCAGGATGTACGTTGTGCACTGGAAGTATCCGAATCCACCTTGTATCCGGTACTAAGGAGACTGCAAAAAGACGAGTGTCTGGAAGTTTATGACATGGAATGCGGAGGCAGGAATCGCAGATATTATAAGATAACCTCAAAGGGAAAAGCGCAGCTCAATCTTTATATATCAGAGTGGAAAGAATATTCTTCCAGAATAACGAATATTTTTACAGGGAGGGTACAGTAATGAGTCGAAAAGAGTATTTAGACCGGTTAGCGTATTTGCTGCAGGATATACCGGATAGCGAAAGAGAAGAGGCCTTAAATTATTACACCGGATACTTTGAAGATGCCGGTGAAGGCGAGGAAGCAAATGTCATTGCCACACTGGGAAGCCCGGAAAAGGTAGCGGCGCTGATTAAATATGATTTGAATGGCGCAGATTATGAAGCAGGAGAGTATTCAGAAAGCGGATACCGGGACGATAGGTTTCGGGAAAATAATAAAGTACCGGAACTACGGAAAACCTATTCGCAGGAGAGTTCCGGTTATCAAAATGGCAATGGAACGAATCAATATGACAAAAGCTATGACCGGAGAACACAGAAGGACAGACCGGAAAGAAGATCAAATCGTAACATAGGATGGATCATATTACTCTGTATATTTGCCATACCGGTGGGGATTCCAATTTTGGCAGGGGCATTTGGATTGATAGTATCCGTACTTGCAGCAGCATTTGCGATCGTAGTAACAGTTGCAGTATTGATGGTCGTATTTATTGTAGTAGGAATTGTATTGATCGGCTCAGGAATCGCAAATTTATTTGTTACGCCGGTAAACGGACTGTTGCTTGGAGGCGTTGGAATGCTGATGCTGGCACTTGGTATTTTGATGGTATTTGCATGTATCCTGGTGGGAGGAAGGCTTATTCCATGGTTAGTCAGAAGCATTGTAAGTGTGTGCAGCAGAATATTTAGGAGAGGAGGTTCAGTCGCATGAATAAAGCAACAAAAATCACTTTGATTATTGTCGGTGTGCTGGCTGCACTTGGCGTTTTGTTCTGTATAGTTGCAGTGGCTCTTGGTGCGAATTTATACAATGTAAAGCTAGGTACTGCCGGAAAGAATATTGCCGGTGCAGAACATTCGTTTAAAGACATTACAGATCTGAATATAGATCTGGACGTTGGGGAAATGATAGTTAAGGAAGCAGATGGAGATGAATTTTCCGTACATGCAGAAGATGTTAATGAATCTTATGTTTGTGAAGAAAAAGACGGAACATTATTTATCAGGCATAAAGAAGTGAAGAAGTTCAGGTTTTGGAGTTTTGGCTGGAATAACCGTGAAGCAAAGATTGTGTTGGAAGTACCAAGAGGTACTGTTTTTGATGAAACGCAGATGGTAATAGGTGTAGGGAAAATCGAATTAAGTGATTTCCAGAGCAAAAATCTGAGTATAGATTGCGGCGTGGGTGCTGCTTATCTGGAAGGACGTATTACCGGAGACTGCAATTTGAACTGCGGTGTCGGTGAAATCAAAATGAAACTAAGCGGAAATGAGGAAGATTACGATTATGAGGTGGATTGCGGTATAGGTGAAGTTAGAATAGGTGATCGGTCTTATACTGCTTTAGGTCATTCCAGTGCTCAGAACAATCACGCAGATAACAATATGAATATTGAATGCGGAGTTGGAAGTGTAAAAGTAACATTTGTAAATTAAGGAGGAAACGGTATGAAGAAATTATACAAATCATCAAGTGATAAAGTAATTTGTGGTGTATGCGGAGGCATAGGAGAATATTTTAATATTGATCCTACCATCATTCGCCTTCTGATGGTAATACTGGGATGTACAACTACAGGATTTTTCATTTATCTTATAGCAGCCATTATTATACCTTATGAATATTAGAGCGTGTTTGAAAATTCATTGCATCAATCTGCATGCCCCACTTTGCAGCCTGCTGCACCCTGATTTGGTCAGCGCAGCACCACTACGCCTCTCAAATCAGGGTTTGCATCCCACAAACTGGAACGCACAGCTTGGCACAGGCAATTTTAAACACGCTCTGGGGAATTAATTGAATAAAATGATAAAATCAGGTCATACTCCAAAAAAAGATAGGAAGGGGTATGGCTCGATTTATGTCAAAAACAAAAAAAATCAACTTAGAAGAATTGACTCCGGAAGAAGAATTAAAGTATGAAATTGCAGAAGAACTTGGGCTTTTGGACCAGGTGTTGAAGCAGGGATGGAAGACGCTGTCGGCAAAAGAGACAGGGCGTATTGGAGGGCTGATGACCAAGAGAAGAAGAGAGATGAAGGAAAATACGCAGGAGGAATAAATCTTAATCTTAAATCCCAGGCATAACTTTTTCTGGATATGTAACCTCATATATGATAAAATGAAAAAAAGTAAAGCATATGAGGAAATAGAAACCATAGATGAAAAGCCTTATTGAAGACATTAAAAAAAGAGAATTTAAACAGGTATATCTTTTCTACGGAGAAGAGACCTATCTAAAAGCACTTTATAAAAACAAACTGAGAGACGCCCTGATTCCGGAAGGTGATACTATGAATCTGAATGTATATGAAGGAAAGGGTATCCGGGTAAAAGAAGTGATTGACCAGGCAGAAACGCTGCCTTTTTTTACAGACCACCGTCTGCTCATTCTGGAGAACAGTGGGTTTTTCAAAAATGCCTCACAGGAGTTGGCAGAGTATCTGGGACAGATGCCGGAAGAGACCTGCATCCTGTTTGTGGAAAACGAGGTAGATAAGAGGGGGAAATTATTCAAAGCGGTGAGAAACAAAGGCAGAGCCATTGAAATGGGACGCCAGGATACACAGACTTTAATGAACTGGGTGCTGGCGACCCTGCGCAAGGAGAAGAAAAATATTACTTCTGCCACCATGGAACTATTTTTGGAGCGAACAGGCAGTGATATGGAAAACATCAGACAGGAGTTAGAGAAGCTTCTGAGTTATACGATAGACCGGGAAGTTATTATTGCAGAGGATATAGAGGCTGTTTGTACCGTAAGGACAGAAAACAGAATTTTTGATATGATAAATGCAATTGCTGAAAAAAAACAAAAGAGGGCATTGGAATTATATTATGATCTGTTATCCCTGAAAGAGCCGCCGATGCGGATTTTATTTTTGATTACCAGACAGTTTAATCTCCTGATGCAGATAAAGCAGCTGAAAGCGCAGGGATTTGATACGAAAGGAATCTCATCTGCGATGGGAATGCAGGCATTCATCGTACGCAATTACATGCGGCAGACAGAGCATTTTACTCAGGATGTATTAAGGAATGCAGTACAGGATTGTATAGAAACAGAGGAAGCCGTGAAAACAGGAAGAATCAATGACGTTATGAGTGTTGAACTGCTGATTGTTAAATATAGCGGAAAGTAAATGAAATAAGAAAACCACCGGTGAGAACGGTGGTTTTTTATGTGAAATTCTTTTATTATGCAATGTTGTTTACAGTTTTTGTTAAACGGGAAACTTTTCTGGCTGAAGTATTTTTATGATAGACACCTTTGATGGTTGCTTTATCAATTACAGATGTTGCATTTAATAGAGCGGCGGCAGCAGCAGTCTTATCATTTGCAGCAACAGCAGCATCCACTTTTTTAATAGCAGTCTTTACACCTGATTTAATCGCTTTATTACGAGCAGCCTTTGTTCTGTTTACTAAAATTCTCTTTTTTGCAGATTTGATGTTAGCCAATCCGTACACCTCCAAAATTCTATATTTAATCGTTATGTTGACTGTTTCATTAAATCCGGACACGGACGTTCTAATGTAAACATGCTTTTATATTTTAAGCCAACATTGATTATATGTCAATACATATTTTATAAAAAAAAGTAAAAAATAGTAAGAAATCTGCAATTTAAAAAAGGAGGAGCATATGTTGGGGAAATTTAGTATTCGAACAGACCTTGCACTGGAGGCAAAGGAAAGTTACGAACAGGATAATGTAGAGATTCGCGGTGTACGTATTGAGAAATTAGAAGATGAAGAGAAAGAAATTCAAACAACTACAGTTGTGATTGAGACAGAAAATGGTGCGAAAGCCATGGGGAAACCGGTGGGGACTTATATTACTTTGGAGGCACCGAATATGTCGATACCGGATGAAGATTATCACAGAGAGATATCTAAGGAGCTTGCAGTTCACCTGAAAAAACTAATGGGAGAAGAGGAACAGTCCGTATTGGTTGTAGGTTTGGGAAACCGTGATGTGACACCGGATGCGCTGGGTCCTTACGTTGTTAAAAATATTAATATCACACGGCATGTAATCCGGGAATATGGAAAAGCATCCATGGATGAAGAACGGGTGAATCAGGTCAGCGGCATCGTACCCGGCGTCATGGCCCAGACCGGTATGGAAACCCTGGAAATCATTCGCGGCGTGGTAGAAGAAACAAAACCCCAACTGGTGGTGGTGGTCGATGCCCTGGCGGCCAGAAGTACCAAAAGACTGAACAGGACAATACAGATAACAGATACGGGTATCAACCCGGGGTCCGGAGTAGGTAATCACAGAGATGGAATAAATGAGCAGGTACTTGGAGTTCCGGTCATAGCAATCGGAGTTCCCACCGTGGTGGATGCCGCTACAATCGTAAATGATACGATGGAATCTCTGATAGAAGCGATGGATTCTTCCAGTCATATCAAAAATCTGGGCGGAGCACTTGGAACTTTAAGCAGAGCTGAGAAGCATCAGATGATAAGAGAATTGATTTCTCCTCATCTAAATGCCATGTTTGTTACACCGAAAGATATTGATGCAACCGTGAAACGTATCAGCTATACAATATCGGAAGGGTTGAATATGGCATTACAATTATCATAATTAGTGTGGACATCTCATATAATGATGAAAGGGGATAGGCCTTACAAGAATATGGGGTGAGATAATTGAAACGAAATCAGAAATGGGTTCACACAGGATTATGGGTTGTGATTTTCTTACTGAGCCTCTATATCTTATATAGAGGTCTTCTTATTGTTGGAGATAGTGATTTATTGAAACGTAACATCGAAAAATGGGCTGTTAATACGTACTTAACAGGATTTGTATATGGGGGGGGAGAGACAGGCAAAGAAAATACTTGGCTGGATTTTTTGATCCGGGAATCTATCCCGGTACTCACCTTCGCAGGCGAACAGATTCAATATATGCCGGAAATCGAAAGCAGGCTGGAGTATGAAATGCTGGTAAAAGCAGAGGAAGATGCAGCCGGATCCGCAGGGGAAGAGATCACAGCCCATCATGCAATACCGGAGACGGAGAGCGAGACTAAAAAAAGCGATGATACCGGAGAATCGGATATGGAACCAGAAACGATAAGCGAAGAATCAGAAAAAACAGAGGCGATGGTGGAAGCGATGTCACCGGATCGTGAACCAATTGCAGAAATTTCTATGGAAAAGCTTCAGAGTTTTGATTACCTGCTGAATAATTACTATGTGGTAGACCCATCGACCACCATAGACGGCAGTCAGTTAAATCTGGAGACGTTGACTTCCAGGGATATGAAACTGGAATCGGATTCTTCGGCGCCTCAAATACTGATCTATCATACCCATTCCCAGGAGGCCTTTATAGACTCGATAGAAGGAGATGAGAGTACTACAATCATGGGCGTGGGGGACCGATTGACGGAAATTTTACAGGACGCCTATGGGTATAATGTGATTCATCACCGGAAAGTTTATGATATGATTGACGGAGAACTGGATCGTAATATGGCTTATACTTTGGCGGCGCCGGATATTCAGCAGATTTTAGATGAGAATCCTTCTATTGAAGTGGTCATTGATCTGCATCGTGACGGTGCCAGGGAAGGTATTGACAGGTCAAACTTTGCTACGGAAATAGATGGAAAGCCAACTGCTAAGATAATGTTTTTTAACGGACTCAGCAAAACTGCACGCAATGGTCCCATTGAATACTTGTACAATCCATATATTGAGGATAATCTGGCATTTTCTTTCCAGCTGCAGTTGAAAGCGGCACAATACTATCCGGGACTGATGAGAAAAATTTATTTAAAGAGCCTGCGTTACAATCTGCACCTGAAACCGAAAGCGCTATTGATTGAATGCGGAGCACAGATCAATACGGTGGAAGAAGAAAAGAATGCCATGGAACCTTTAGCAGATATTCTGAATCAGGTATTGCGTGGGAAGTGAGAAATGTGGTACACTGTTCCCGATACAAACAGAAGTGAATATCCGAAAGACGCAGGAGGAATAGAAGTGGCAGCAGACCAAAGTAAAATTCGAAATTTTTGTATTATTGCACATATAGATCATGGGAAATCCACATTGGCAGACCGCATCATTGAAAGGACCGGACTTTTGACCAGTCGGGAAATGCAGGCCCAGGTACTAGATAATATGGATTTGGAACGGGAAAGAGGAATTACGATAAAAGCACAGGCTGTCCGTACTATTTACCGGGCAGAAGATGGGGAAGAATATATTTTCAATCTTATCGATACTCCGGGACATGTAGACTTTAACTATGAAGTGTCCAGAAGTCTTGCGGCCTGTGACGGAGCAATACTGGTAGTGGATGCGGCTCAGGGGATCGAGGCACAGACTCTGGCTAATGTATATTTGGCCTTAGACCATGATCTGGATGTCATGCCGGTTATTAATAAGATTGACTTGCCAAGTGCCGAGCCGGAGCGTGTCATAGGTGAAATTGAGGATATCATTGGCATAGAGGCACAGGATGCGCCTTTAATATCGGCGAAAACCGGTTTGAATATTGAACAGGTACTGGAACAGATTGTAAAAAAAATCCCAGCCCCCGAGGGAGATGCAAAATCACCGCTGAAAGCACTTATATTTGATTCTATTTATGATTCTTATAAGGGTGTCATTGTATTCTGCCGCCTGAAAGAAGGCAGTGTGCAGAAAGGTACCCGGATCAGGATGATGGCTACAGGAGCGGAGGCGGAAGTGGTAGAAGTGGGATACTTTGGAGCCGGACAATTCATTCCATGTGAAGAGCTCAGTGCAGGCACGGTCGGTTATATTACAGCCAGTCTGAAAAATGTAAAAGAAACCCGCGTAGGCGATACCATTACCAATAAAGAAGATCCCTGCGCAGAACCTCTTCCGGGATACAAAAAGGTGAATCCAATGGTTTATTGCGGTATGTATCCCTCCGATGGTGCAAAGTATCCGGATTTGAGAGATGCTTTAGAAAAACTGCAGTTAAATGATGCCTCATTGCAATATGAACCGGAGACATCTGTTGCACTGGGGTTTGGATATCGCTGCGGTTTTTTGGGTCTTTTGCACCTGGAGATCATTCAGGAACGATTGGAACGGGAATATGGTTTGGATCTGATAACGACAGCGCCAAGTGTTATTTATAAAATTTATAAAAACAATGGCGACGTAATAGAGTTGACGAATCCCACCAATATGCCGGATCCAACTGAAATTGAGTATATGGAAGAGCCGGTGGTAAGCGCAGAAATTATGGTGACTACAGAATTTATTGGTGCGATCATGCAGCTTTGTGAAGAACGCAGAGGAAATTACCTGGGAATGGAATATATGGAGGAAACAAGAGCACTTCTCAAGTATGAACTGCCGCTCAATGAGATTATCTATGATTTCTTCGATGCATTAAAGTCACGCTCCAAAGGATATGCTTCATTTGATTATGAAATAAAGGGCTATGAGCGTTCGGAACTGGTTAAACTGGATATTCTGGTGAACCGTGAACAGGTAGATGCACTTTCTTTTATCGTACATGCGGCTACAGCATATGAGCGAGGCAGAAAAATGTGCGAGAAACTAAAGGATGAGATTCCAAGGCATCTCTTTGAAGTTCCTATACAGGCAGCCATCGGAAGCAAGATTATTGCCCGTGAAACAGTGAAAGCAATGCGTAAAGACGTATTGGCTAAGTGCTATGGCGGTGATATCAGCCGTAAGAGAAAACTTCTGGAGAAACAGAAGGAAGGAAAAAAGCGTATGCGTCAGATCGGCAATGTGGAGATTCCTCAGAAAGCGTTTATGAGTGTATTAAAGTTGGATGACAAATAGGGATGGGATGGAATTTGTTCAGTGCGGACGCTTTAGTCAAAAAACCGGCATGAGGTACGAGCGAGCAATGGCCATCGTCTGCTCGTACCTCATGCCGGTTTTTTGACCAAAGCTGGTATTGATAATTCTTCTGTTTCTGCGTTTAAATATCTTCTTGTTTGGATTTCTTTCGGTGTTTGACGCATTCGGTCAGAAGATATTCGATTTGACCGTTAATGGAGCGGAAGTCGTCTTCCGCCCACTTGGCGAGCTCGTTCCAAAGACTGACGGAGAGTCTTAAGGGAACTTGCTTTTTACCTTTCTCTCTGTTCTCCATAAGCCATCATACGCCCTTTCCTAATTATTGTCCGCGTTTTCTGGACATCCGAAATGCCCGAAGGGTGCTTCCTAATTATTGTCCGCGCTTTTTGGACATCCGAAATGCCCGAAGGGTGCTTCCTAATTATTGTCCGCGTTTTCTGGACATTCGAAATGCCCGAAGGGTGCTTCCTAATTATTGTCCGCGCTTTTTGGACATCCGAAATACCCGGAGGGTGCTTCCTAATTATTGTCCGCAAATTGTTTTAATAGATAGAACCGCTGTTTAAGATAGGCTGTGCATCTTTATTTCCACATAATACAACCAGCAGATTGCTGACCATGGCAGCTTTTCGTTCTTCATCTAATTCAATGATTTCGTTTTCACTTAGTTTATGCAGCGCCATTTCAACCATGCTGACAGCACCTTCAACAATTTTCTGGCGGGCATCGATGATTGCGGCGGCTTGTTGCCTTTGCAGCATGGCAGAGGCAATTTCAGGCGCATAGGAAAGGTGGGTGATGCGTACTTCGAGGATATTAATTCCTGCATCTCTTACTTTTTCCTGAAGTTCTCCTTTCATAATATTGGCAACTTCCTGACTGCTGCCCCGAAGTGATTTTTCGTCACCGCCTTCGTTGGTATCGTAAGGATAACATCTAGCCGCATTTCTTGTTATGGCATCACATTGGATGGAAAGGTATGTTTTATAATTTTCAACATTTAAGACAGCTTTTGTGGCATTTTCTACTTTCCAGATCACAACGGTACCAATTTGAATGGGATTACCCAGCTCATCATTGACTTTTTGTTTTTCATTATTTAGAGTCAAAGTTTTCAGAGAAATCTTTTTACTGGGTTGACTGCCTGCTGTAATGTTCAGGGAAGCATTTCCGGTATGTACCGGCTGCACATAACTTTTTACCGTGGGATTAATGGCAGTACAGAAAGGGTTTACCCAAAAGTATCCGTCTTTTTTCAAAGTCCCGTAATAGTTACCAAAGAGTGTTAATACAAGTGCCTCATTAGGGTTAATTAATTTCAAACCGCCAAATGCAATGCAGGAAGCAATAAAAATAACAATACTCAATATTATTAAAATCACAACAAATGAAACTTTTTCGAAGGCAACTATTCCGAAAATAAATAGTGCAGTGCTTCCGATTAAACCAAGAATGCAGAGTAAAAGCATGAATATGCCGTTCATAGGTTTGAGAACTTTTTCTTCCTGATAATGATTTTTGACTTCCATGGTAACTCATCCTCCTTTTGATGATTAAATCAGGATGAAAAACAGGTTTTTCATCCTAACGCTATGACTGCACCTTTATAAGTAAATGGAGCCATAGATAAAATGATATCTATTTGATATCATAAGTATATCATTAAAAGGAAATAATGTCAATATAATTTATTGACTAATTGGCAGTTTTTTGCTACCTATTCGGCAGTGCTCGATCACGTCGGCGAAGTCAAAGCGTCAGGCTCAGCAAGTTCAGGAGTCAATACCTACTTAGGTTCGGCTATTATAAACGGAAATATTACTGCAAGTCTGTCCATTCTTTAATAATGAGGAATTTGCGTGAAGCATCTCTTTACCTGCAGCGCCGTTCTGGCAACCATCGTACTGGACCGTTTGAAATAATATACCTTGTTATTATAATCAGGCTACTATATACTGTGATGGTAACAAATTGAAATTCCAGAATTTATGGGTGCCTTAAGTGGTAAGTAGTTCACTGATGGGAGGATTATAAATGGAACTTTATATTCATATACCTTTTTGTATAAAAAAATGTAGTTACTGTGATTTTCTATCCTTTGAGACAGAAGAGAACATAAAAGTACAATATATAAGAAAGCTGATAAAAGAAATTAAAACCTGTAAAACAGAATGTCGTGAGAATGTTTCCACCATTTTTTTCGGCGGAGGAACGCCCTCTGTTTTGCGGGGAGATGAAATAGCGGATATTATGAGTGCGGTACGCAGTCGTTTTACAATAGAACAAAATGCCGAAATCAGCCTGGAAGCCAATCCGGGGACTGTAACATTGGATAAACTGTACATATACAGGGATGCAGGGATCAATAGGTTGAGTATAGGGCTTCAATCGGTAAATAATGATGAATTACGCCTGCTTGGGCGGATACACACATGTGAGGAATTTATAGAAAGTTTTCAGCTTGCACGAAAAGCCGGATTTGACAATATCAATGTGGATTTGATGTCGGCACTGCCAGGGCAGACTCCGGAAACATGGCTGAAAACGTTGAAGACCGTTTCCGGTTTGGAACCGGAACATATTTCAGCGTACAGTCTTATTATAGAAGAAAATACTCCATTTTATAAAAAATATGGAAAAGAAACACCTTCCGGGTATAATAATGAAGCACCCTCCGGGTATACCAGATGTCCAGAAATCATGGACAATAATAATGTAGCACCCTCCGGGGATACCGAATGTCCAAAAACCATGGACAATAATAATGTGATGAGGAACAGGGAAATGGGAAGAGAATGCGGGGATTTACCGTCAGAAGAAGAGGAACGTGAGATGTACCATGATACGAAACGTATTTTGGAAGAACATGGATACTCAAGATATGAGATCTCAAACTATTCGCTGCCGGGGTTAGCCTGCAGGCATAACCAGGGATATTGGGAAAGAGTAAATTATCTGGGATTCGGACTGGGTGCAGCTTCTCTCATAGAGAATGTAAGGTTCCACAATACAACTAAAATGAAACAATATCTAAACGGAAACTTTGCAAAAGAAGACAAGGAATATCTTACTGTGGAAGCACAGATGGAAGAATATATGTTTTTGGGGCTGCGGATGAGCATCGGCATTTCTATATCGGACTTTGAGAAGGAATTTAATTGTAATTTTTCTGAAATTTATGGGGTAGTAACAGATAAACTGAAAAAAGAAAAATTAATTAAGAATGAGGCGGGCAGACTGGCACTAACGGAGAAGGGGATTGATTTAAGCAACTATGTCTTGGCGCAGTATCTTTTATAGTTCGGAAAAGCCTTGAAAATCTGTTGCCTGGGGAGAGCCTGTTGTAATGAATGCCAGGGAAGAAAGGCAGACATATGAGGCGGTTAAAAATAGGATTGGAAAATAATATTAAGGATTACCCCAAACACACAGGAAACTCCATTCAGCAAAAAAGACAGGACAATAGATTTGGAAAACCGGAATCTGCATAGATAGCTGTATACAATAGCTTCAATTATTATCACAATAACTTCGCATAAGGCCAAAACAGGGTAATATACTCTGGCGCCCCATAAATATATGCTTACTGATAAGACCAGGTTTAACGCCGGGTTTGTCAGTAAATTACATAAAACGCTGTAATAGACATAGATTGGGCGCCGGAATAGGAATAGTATGATTACGCCCTCTAAAAAAATGGTCAAAAGTAAGCAAATCAAAAATATAAGGTAAATCATTGTTTTGTAACATCGCTGTCTTTTTTTTCTGAAGATTTCTTTTTTGCCTTTTTAATAAGATGAACAGTAAGTACAATTAAGGCAATGATTACTATAATCAGCGCGATGGGTATGCCAAAAAGAAATAATAAAAGAAAAGGACCGCCAAAATCAAAGAATTTGTTGTTCATAGTTTTGAATATTTTTTTCATTCTCTTTCTCCTTATGATTTATAACTGCCTGGTAAAGCAATATTGATGAAAGAATTGTTAATACAGCAATTACAATGGATGCCTCAGGTACCGTAAAGAAAAACATTGGAACACTGCCGCATAATAGTGCCAGCGTCGTTATCCCAAACGCAAGACCGGGGTTTGACGGCAGCAAGGAGGCAATGGTGCAGAGAGTTATGGACATGCTCATGTTAAAAAGCAGAATCCCAATAAAACATATCCAGGGGAACCCATGTCCAAAAACAAGACAGGGAACGGATGCCAGTAAGCTGAAAACACCAACATTACGTGCGCCAAGGCGGTCTGCCAATATTCCGCCGGAGGCTTTTCCAACACAGGCGCCTATACTCGGCAATACGGATAAAAACATAGTTGTTTTCCAGTCCATTGGTATAATTGAGCCTGCATAGGAGCGGATCACGATTGAAAAAAAACACAAAGCAATGATCATTCCAAAAGAATGAATGGGATTTGATATCTTAAAATCAGGCGCTTTATATTGCTTATCTGAATCGGGTGAACTGAAAATACTAATGGCAATCAGGCAGAGAATAAGTAAAACAACAGGTAAATACAAGGGAATCATTGTGGATTTTCCAGCCAGTCCGCCCAGGGACACGCCTAAAGCGCCGGAAGACACAAATATGCCGCTCCTTGCCATTTTTCCATTGCTGTATTTTAGACTGTCAATGCCTCCGCCCACATGGAAACATGCGTTGCCGATCCCCATAATGCTAAGAGCTGCCCAGGGATATTTGATAAACAATAATCCTATAATCAGAAGCATGCATCCAATAGCGGCAATCGGGATATTCTTATAGGTATCTGCGATATAACCGAATATTGGCTGCAGACCAAAAGCTATGGTATTGTAAGTCAATATACCAAGCGTAATCGTTTCTAAAGAATCCTGATTGCCGGACAGCCATGAGAAAAGCATGAAAAAACAGCTGAAGTCTACGCAAAAATGAGAAAATGTATAAATGCTTAATGTGATATTTTTCTTAATAGGAATCCCCCCCCCGGCTTATGTTATGTAAATCTAATAGATACAATTATTGATGAATTCATTTTATCACAATACCAGTTTAAAATTCAATATAATTGTGTGACTGTTTTTTCTTTTATTTTTGGAGAATAATTAATTGTAAAGTTTAAATAAATTCTAAAAAAACTATAAATACTATTGACAAAGAAAATTCATAATGATATCTTATGTACATAGATGTTAGCACTCTAATGAGTTGAGTGCTAACAACTTGAGGAAGGAGGGTTCAAATATGCAGCTGGATGGAAGAAAGCAAAAAATATTAAATGCAATTATCAAGACTTATTTGCAGACCGGTGAACCGGTGGGATCCAGAACGATATCAAAATATGCCGATTTGAATCTAAGTTCCGCAACCATTCGAAATGAGATGTCTGACCTGGAAGAGCTTGGGTTTATTCTGCAACCACATACTTCCGCAGGCAGAATTCCATCGGATAAAGGTTATCGCTTCTATGTGGACCAATTAATGGAAGAAAAAGAACGGGAAGTTACCGAAATGAAAGAGCTGATGATTCAAAGACAGGATAAAATGGATTTGCTTCTGAAGCAGGTAGTAAAAGTGCTGGCAGCTAATACGAATTATACGACTATGATTTCCTCTCCCCAGTATCATCGCACGAAATTAAAATTTATTCAGTTGTCCCTGATCAACGAATCGCAGATTTTGGCAGTTGTGGTAGCGGATGGGAATATAGTAAAGAATAAGATGATTCATATGGAGCATGATTTGGATAATGAGACGATCCTGCGGCTGAATATTTTGTTAAACACCAGTTTGAATGGATTAACAATGGAAGAAATAAGTTTGGGCCGCATTACAAGGCTGAAAGAACAGGCAGGCATTCACAGCGAAGTGATAAGCAGTGTATTAGATGCGGTTGTGGAAGCGATCCAAACGGATGATGACCTGGAAATTTACACAAGCGGCACTACCAATATTTTTAAATATCCGGAATTAAGTGACAGTGGAAAGGCAACGGAACTGTTAAGCGCCTTTGAAGAAAAACAGCAGTTGGCGAACCTGGTAGTAGAGCATATGTCAAATGATGAGAATACCGGTATTCAGGTCTATATTGGAAATGAGACTCCCGTAAAGAATATGAAAGACTGTAGTGTAGTAACTACAACCTATGAATTAGGCGAAGGAATGACAGGAACAATTGGTATCATCGGTCCCAAAAGAATGGATTATGACAAAGTAGTAGCGACATTAAAGACGCTGACAACACAGTTAGATGAACTGTTTCGAACGTCAGAGACATCCCCAGGTTCCAATCAGGATGAATAAAAAATGAAGAAAGGTGGCAGATAAAAGTGGCAGAAGAAAAGATAGAAAAAGATTTGGAAGAGAATAAACCGGCCGCAGAAGAGTTGGAGGAAGAAACTGCAGATGCTGTTGAAACGGAAGCGGTGGAATATTTTGATGAGAATACAGCAGAAGAGGATGAAACAGAAGAAACAGATGAAACAGATGAAACTGCTAAGGAAGATATAGAAGGGGAACAACCGGAAGAGAAAAAAGGCTTCTTTGGCAAAAAAAAGGAAAAGAAAGATAAAAAAGATGTCCGGATTGAAGAATTGACGGATCGGCTGCAGCGGCAGATGGCGGAATTTGACAATTTCAGAAAGAGAACGGAAAAAGAAAAATCAACCATGTATGAAATCGGATCAAAGAGTGTAATAGAAAAAATACTTCCGGTCATAGATAATTTTGAACGCGGTCTGGCAGCAGTTTCAGATGATCAAAAAGAGGATGCTTTTGTTGAAGGAATGGAAAAGATTTACAGGCAATTTCTGGATACGTTAGGAGAAATCGGTGTAAAACCTATTGAAGCAGTAGGTCAGGAGTTTGATCCCAATTTTCATAATGCAGTAATGCATATTGAAGATGAAGATGCAGAAGATAATACAGTTGTGGAAGAATTTCAAAAGGGATATATGTACCGTGACAATGTGGTCAGACACAGCATGGTTAAAGTGGCTAATTAATCAAAAAAGATATATTAGAAATCCGTTTGCAGAGGCTGTAGGCCACTCAAACTTTATCTTATAAATAAGACATAAACATGTAAATAATATAAATATAGGAGGAAATAACAATGGGTAAAATTATAGGAATTGATTTAGGAACAACAAATAGTTGTGTAGCAGTTATGGAAGGTGGTAAACCGGTAGTTATCGCAAACACGGAAGGTACAAGAACAACACCATCGGTAGTAGCATTTACAAAAACCGGTGAAAGACTGGTGGGTGAACCGGCAAAACGTCAGGCGGTCACCAATGCAGACAAAACAATCTCTTCTATCAAGAGACATATAGGTTCAGACTATCGTGTAACCATTGACGATAAGAAATATTCCCCTCAGGAAATTTCAGCGATGATCCTTCAGAAAATGAAATCCGATGCGGAAGCTTATTTGGGCGAGAAAGTAACGGAAGCAGTCATTACTGTTCCGGCATATTTCAATGATGCACAGCGCCAGGCAACGAAAGATGCGGGAAAGATCGCAGGTCTGGAAGTAAAGCGTATCATTAACGAGCCGACAGCAGCAGCGCTTGCCTATGGTCTGGATAATGAAAAAGAACAGAAAATCATGGTATACGATTTAGGCGGCGGAACATTTGACGTATCCATTATTGAAATTGGTGAAGGTGTTATTGAAGTTCTGGCAACTTCCGGTGATAACAGGCTGGGCGGTGATGATTTTGACCAGAAGATCACAGATTATATGTTAGCAGAGTTTAAGAAAAACGAAGGCGTTGATTTATCCAATGATAAAATGGCTCTTCAAAGATTGAAAGAAGCTGCAGAGAAGGCAAAGAAAGAACTTTCTTCCGCAACGACTACCAATATCAACCTGCCGTTTATTACGGCAACATCAGAAGGTCCGAAACATTTTGACATGAATCTGACCAGAGCAAAATTTGACGAATTGACACACGATTTGATAGAAAGAACGGTAATGCCTGTAACAACTGCACTGAAAGATGCCGGTCTGACAACAGGTGATATCTCTAAGGTATTGCTGGTAGGAGGTTCTACACGTGTTCCTGCCGTACAGGATAAAGTAAAATCATTGACAGGACAGGAGCCAAGCAAGACTCTGAATCCGGATGAATGCGTTGCTTTAGGTGCTTCCGTACAGGGAGGAAAATTAGCAGGCGATGCAGGTGCAGGCGATATTCTTCTGCTGGATGTTACTCCTCTGTCTCTTTCCATTGAAACCATGGGCGGAGTTGCTACCAGATTGATTGAAAGAAATACAACGATCCCGACGAAAAAGAGCCAGATATTCTCAACGGCAGCAGACAACCAGACAGCGGTTGATATTCATGTAGTACAGGGTGAAAGACAGTTTGCCAAAGATAATAAATCGCTTGGACAATTCAGACTGGATGGTATTCCTCCTGCAAGAAGAGGTGTACCGCAGATCGAAGTTACCTTTGACATCGATGCAAACGGTATCGTAAATGTATCTGCGAAGGATCTGGGAACAGGTAAGGAACAGCATATTACCATCACATCCGGTTCCAATATGTCTGACTCCGACATTGAAAAGGCAGTAAAAGAGGCGGCTGAATTTGAAACTCAGGATAAGAAGCATAAAGAGGCTGTTGATACACGCAATGACGCAGATTCCATGGTATTCCAGACTGAAAAAGCTCTGGGAGAGGTAGGAGATAAGATAGACGCAAATGATAAAACTGCGGTAGAAGCAGATCTGGCAGCTTTAAAGGAATTGATCGAAAAATCCAATCCGGATGAAATGACGGATGCCCAGGTAGCAGAAATCAAAGCGGGCAAAGAAAAGTTGATGGAAAGTGCACAGAAGGTATTTGCAAAGGTTTATGAACAGGCACAGGGTGCTGAAAATGCAGGCGCAGGCCCTGACATGGACGCAGGTGACGGCGGTGCCTATCAGGCAGATGATGTCGTTGATGCTGACTATAAAGAAGTATAAACAGAAACAAGTTAAAATAAAAGAGCCCCTGGGGACGGAGCATTTTGTCGGCAGGACAGGCGAACACCTGTCCCTGCTCCAAGATTCTTCGTCCCATAGGACGTTTGACCTAGAGCACTTAGTGAAATCAAGCCAAAGGCGCAGATTGAACTTAGTGCGAAGGTCGTTCGAAGGAACTTAATGAGTGCGAGCCACAGGCGAAGTACGAATTTAGTGAATCGAACATCATTATATAATTGAGAAAAGGTGAACATAATGGCAGAGAGCAAACGTGATTATTATGAGGTTCTCGGCGTCGATAAAGGCGCTGATGAGGCTTCGATAAAAAAAGCATACAGACAGTTAGCCAAAAAGTACCATCCCGATATGAACCCGGGAGATACTGAGGCCGAGAAACGTTTTAAAGAGGCTTCAGAAGCGTACGCAGTACTGAGCGACCCGGAAAAGAAAGCTCAGTATGATCAGTTTGGTCATGCCGCTTTTGATCAGGGAGGCGGTCCCGGCGGGTTTGGCGGCTTTGATTTCAGCGGTGATATGGGTGATATTTTCGGTGATATTTTTGGCGACCTGTTCGGGGGAGGAACCAAAAGGAGAGCAAACAGCGGTCCCATGAAAGGTGCAAATGTACGTGCAGGTGTACGCGTAACTTTTCAAGAAGCAGTGTTTGGATGTGAAAAGCAGCTGGAACTGGGTCTGAAGGACGAATGTAAAACGTGTCACGGCTCCGGCGCAAAACCGGGAACCAGTAAGGACACATGTCCGAAATGCGGCGGTAAGGGTCAGGTGGTATATACGCAGCAATCCCTTTTTGGCATGGTGCGAAACGTGCAGACCTGTCCGGAGTGCAGCGGAAGCGGGCAGATCATTAAAGAAAAATGTATGGACTGCCGGGGAACGGGTTATACTTCCTCACGGAAGAAAATTGCTGTTACCGTACCGCCGGGTATTGATGACGGTCAAAGCATTCGTATACGGGATAAAGGTGAGCCGGGCATCAACGGTGGCTCCCGGGGCGATTTACTGGTAGAAATCAGTGTACTAAGACATCCTATTTTCCAGAGACAGGATATGAATATTTTCTCAACAGCCCCCATATCTTTTGCTCAGGCGGCATTAGGCGGCGAAGTACGTATCAATACGGTAGATGGAGATATTTTATACGATGTAAAACCAGGTACCCAGACGGATACAAAAATACGTTTGAAAGGGAAAGGTGTACCATCACTGCGTAATAAGAATACCCGGGGCGATCACTACGTAACCCTGGTTGTACAGGTACCAAGCGGTTTGAATGAAGAAGCGAAAGAAGCTTTGCGTAAATTTGATACCGCCAGCGGCAATACGCTGAGCCAGTCTAAGGCAGGTGCGGAAAAGCCGAAGAAAAAAGGATTTATGGGTAAATTGAAAGAAACATTCGAGGATTAAGAAAAAAACCTTAAAATAACCTTAAAGGCACTTAATTTGTTGACAAATAGCATGGAAACGGATAAAATGAAAGTAAGAGAAATACAGCAGGTGTACTGCTTTAGGAAAGATCTGGCAGTGCACTGAGAAAAATATCATATAAAGAGGTGACATGTTATGAAAAAAAGAATGCTTAAAAGGTTATTACCTGTATCTTTGTCACTAATGTTAGCGGCAGCTGCGTTACCCATGCATGTAATGGCGACAGAACCGGAAGCAAATAGCCGGATAGCCACTTTGATAGAAAACGGTGTGGAGACAGAAACAGAGAAACAGACGGAAACGCAGAAGGCTGATTCCCCGAAAATGGGAGTGGCGAAAGCAGTATTCAATATGACGGCGACGGTAGCGGAATTTGAAAGTCCTGCATATGGCTATACCAGACCGGAAGCGGAAGATATTGTTATTAAAAATGAAGAGTCAACCCCTATGAGTATAACCGGAATTACTTTAGAAGGGGCAAATAAAGCTGACTTTAGTCTGAATAAATTGGATTTAGAGCAGAATAATAATTTAATAACGGTTAATCCTGCTGATCCCGGTAATCCTAACAGCAATATTTACCGTAAAGCTACCATTCAGCCGAAAGCAGGTTTGGATGCAGGAGAGTATACTGTTAATATTGTCATTGACGTTATGAACGGAACTTTAACGGAGAAAATAACCAAAACGGTTAAATTTGTTGTTGCAAAAGTAGTTTTGGTTCCCGAAATTGATAGTGTGGAATCCAAGACTTACGACGGAGAAAAGGATGCAGAAGGTACCTTGACTTTAAATGCGGAGAAGGATGCAAATAAAGCCATCGTTAATACGGAAAAACCAGCGGCAACAGGCAAATTTAAGTTTGTAAGTGCAGATGTGGGAACTGATAAAAAAGTATCGGTATCGGACATTGCTTTAGCCAGTAAATGGAAGACCAATTACGAGTTAAAGAAAACCTCTCTTGATTCAGTAAAGACTACTGCAAAAATTACAAAAGCAACCCAGACTAAAAAACCCAAAAAAATCAAAGTAAAGAATTACTACTATAATTCCATTACCGTAAAAGTTGTAAAGGGACAAGAGTATTCGATCGACAATGGTGAAAACTGGGATACTACAGGAAAGTTCAGCAGTCTGAGTGCGAATACGGAGTATACAATCACTACCAGGATTGCTGCTACTGATAACTATAAGGCCAGTACAAAAAGCAGTTGGAAAACTGAGAAAGTGACTACAAGCCGTGCGCCGATTATCAGTTCTGTAACCAACAATACAATATCCAATATTTCAGCGAACAGCACTTACAGAATAAATACCACGCTTTCATTTGGAGCAAAAGGTGCGGGCATGGATATCGCTTCCCCTTCACTGGATGATGTAAGATACATACCTGTCAGCTGGAAAGTTGCAACGAGTTCCGGTACCTGGGCAGCTCCGACAAGTACTACCAATTCGGCAAGCTTTAGCATCAGCACAGCAGGAACATATACCCTGGAAGTCACGTTTAAGAAACAGGTGCACAACGGAAGTGATTGGACAGATACTTCGATTACTGATATAAAGAGTGTAACATTCTTGACTTCAAGTACAGGATCAACACAGTCGGGCAATACAGGCAGTAATGGCAGCGGTACTACAAATGATTCATCAAATGTGGCGAAAACAGGTGATAATGCACCGATTATAATCCTTTGTGTTTTACTGCTTTTGTCAGTTGGTGTGATAATAGTATACTTTGTGAAACGGAAAAAGACGAAATAGTAATATGGAGAAAAGGGATGTGTAAACATCCCTTTTTGTTTGAGTTTCTCTATATTAACTGCCAAAAGAAAATTTTATCTGAATATATAATTACAGAGCTGGTGTGCCGGTATCTAATACCTTCCCTCTGGGTGTATGTTTTAAAAGTGTGAGGTTATAACATATTGGCAATTAGGACGCCACTATGGGAGGCAATATGCTTTACGCAAACAGGGCAACGCTCTGGCCAACTAACTGCTAACTCCGACCAGGTCAGCGCCCAGGAACGCCTGGGCGCCGAGGTCTGGTGTGCCCGGTGGGCACACGTTCTAACGGGTGAAAGTCCCCAATCCGCCCGGCAGTGGGAAGGATACAGCCGA